>ERZ795032.1628-NODE-1628-length-14913-cov-15.290820_pt1 | contig 14913 bp, 14 predicted proteins | sample MGYA00375124_ERZ795032 | MGnify/ENA primary metagenome ERZ795032 (study PRJEB30167, sample SAMN05720154) | activated sludge metagenome | isolation source: Anaerobic digester | place: China | collected 2015-12-16 ...
CGGGGGCCGGGGTCGGCGGCCACTGCCTGACAAAGGACACCTACCACCTGGAGCGGGGGGTGCAGGTCCTCGGCGGGGAACTGGACTTCCCGGCCGGCCGGGAGTCCCTCTACACCCTCGCCCGCGGGATCAACGACTTCATGCCCGAGCATATGCTGCATCTCGCGGAGTCGGCGCTGGGAGAGGCGGGCAAGACCCTCGCGGGTTCAAAGATCGCGCTCCTCGGCTGGGCCTTCATCAACGACTCCGACGATGCCCGGAACACGCCGGCGGAGCCGTTCCGTGACGCGGCGCTCGCCGCCGGCGCAGAGGTTGCCGTCCACGATCCCTGGGTCGATCCGGTGACGTCGCCGGACGCCCCGCCGGGGCTCTCGCGGGACCTTGCGGGGGTGCTTGCCGGCGCGGACGCGGTGGTGGTCTTTGCCGGGCACAAGGAGTACCGGGGGCTTGTGCCCGCGCGGGTGAAGGGGTTGTGCGGGTGTGCGCGGCCGGTGATCGTGGATGGGCGGAACGTGGTGATGGACCCGGATACGTGGATTGGCGCGGGATTAGTGTATAGGGGGATCGGGCGGGGGGATAAGAACCAGCACCCGATCTCACAGTAGATGCCGGGGAGATAGCCCGATCGCTCGCGTGGGGCAACGGTACACCTGAAGTGTTAGGTGAAATGGGCCACTATCGTCGGAGCTATGCCACGGGCACCGGGGAGTGGTCTGGAAAAGGAAGGGCTGTCGAGAGGTTTGTAAGGTGTCGAATGAGTATTGAAACTAAAGCAATCCTCTTTTCCTGCAGGGAGGTAGTAAGAAACACAAAAGACTTCAATTTCCCTGCATATATGATTCTACCAAACGCTCTCGGTCAAACTTTCGGTAAGTATATCAGAGATTCACAATTATATTGATAAAGGAAACTGCCAATGTCCGGCATTATCGGCTTCAACTTTGAGGACAGGGCACTTGCCCAGCGCATGTGCGATATTATGGCTCACCGGGGCCCGGATGGGGAGGGGTTCTATACCAACGCGAATATCACCCTGGGTCACCGGCACCTGAACATAATCGATCTTGACACCGGAAACCAACCAATATACAATGAAGATAGTTCGATCGCCGTTGTTCATAACGGAAGGATCTACGACTTCAAAGAGCTGAGGGAGCGGCTCGAGGCGCGCGGCCATCGATTTGTGACCGAGACCGATACAGAGGTCATCGTGCATGCCTACGAGGAGTATGGTCTCAACTGTGTCCAGCTCTTCAATGGTATGTTTGCCTTTGCCCTCTATGATGCGAACATCGATCTTCTCTTCCTTGCGCGCGACCGGTGCGGGATCAAACCCCTCCACTATACGCTGCTCGATGACGGTACATTCCTCTTCGCCTCCGAGATAAAATCGATCCTCCAGTATAAACGCGTCCCTGTTGTGATGGATCCAAATTCCCTTCACTGTATCATTAATCTCCGGTACATTCCGGGCGAGAAGACGATGTTTAAGGGGATCAAGCGGCTCCTCCCCGGACATGTTCTGACGTTGCAGAAGCAGAAGATACATATCCAGCAGTATTGGGAGCCGGCCTTTGAGCCCGGAACGGAATCTGAAGAGTACTATGTGCAGGTGCTCCGGAACCACCTCGAAGCATCGATCCAGCGGCATCTCACGAGCGATGTGCCGGTCGGATTCATGCTCTCCGGGGGTATCGACAGCAGTTCCATCGTCGCCCTTGCTTCACAGATGATGGATGAGCCACCGAAGACCTTCTGTATGGGTTTTGGCCATGCGAACGATGAGAACGGCGATGCGCAACGTGTTGCAGATCACTTCGGAACGGATCATCACGAGTTGACCATCGACGACCACCTCCTCCGGGACTATCCGAAGATGATCTGGTACGCCGACGAACCTAAGAGGAATCTCTATCCATTCTACATCTCTGAGATGGTAGGAAAGCACGTCAGGACGGCACTGGGCGGGCTTGGTGCAGACGAGCTATTCGGCGGGTATATCTTCAAATATGATTTTGCCCGTGGCATCGATGATATACGGAAAAAAACCCTCTATGAGACGAGGCTTGAGTTCGAGAAGATAGCCGACCGGCTGGTCAGTTTCCAGACCCGGTATGGAAATGTCGTTGAGGATGGTCACCTTGACTATCTTGAGATGATCAGAGGCATTAACAGCAACACCGATCTCTACCTGATCACGCAGACGCAGGACAAGGTCTTCCAGAGCGAGTACCTGGAGAAGATCTACGGTGAGAGCATGCTCACCGAGGAACTGATTCCGATACGTGAGTTCTATCAACCGTTCTTCAACGATTCCCGATCGTTTCTGGATCAACTCATGCTCGCAGACTTCCGCGAGAAGATGGTCGATGACTTCCTCCTCGTCGACGACCGGATGAGCATGGCTCACTCGGTCGAGAGCCGGGCGCCGTTCCTTGATGCGGAACTGGTTGACTTTTCGTTCACGATCCCGACATCACTAAAGACAAAGGATCCGAACGGAAAATACATTCTCAAGATGGCGATGAAGGATCTGCTCCCGAGAGAGGTTCTTACGAAGAAGAAGCAGGGCTTTGCCAGCAGCACGTATGGCGTGTACCTGAAGGAAGGAAGGGAGATGGCGGAGAATGTTTTGTGTGAGGGGGCGCTTGTGAAAGAGCGACACATCAACAAGGAGTACATCGAGAAGATACTACGGGCGGTTCCAAACCCAAAACTGGATCTGCATTATGGGGTGCTGTGGAACTTACTTGTGTGCGAGATATGGTACGGGATGTATGTTAACAGGGATGTAGGGAGTCCTGGCACGAACCTAAATGCGTATGTATGACTACACTACGATGGGATGTGATAGGGAGTATGGATAATCAGAGGTATAGATTGAAGGATGGTATCTTTATAGGCGATGATAGAGAAACAAAGACAATCCACATTAATACCGAGCAGCAGAGTCAATCGTGGCTTGAAAAACAAAATGCTTCAGTAGAAGAGTATAAAATCGCCCATACCAGAGAAGGTATCAGCACAAGGTCGAAATGTTTATACAGGTTATTCGGCGCATACATCAACGATTTTGTATACTCGACTTATGACGATGTAGCAATCAACATTTTAGATGTTGGATGCGGCACTTTTACAGAGTTACCCCCATACATAAAGGGGAACGAAAAACAAACATATATTGGGTTGGATCCTGAGGGTACCAATCCCGAGAGAGATTATTTATTCGTCCAGGGAATGATCGAAGATTTGCATATGCATCTTCACGATGATGTGAAATTTAATATTTTCCTATTCTCAACATCACTTGATCATATAGAGGATATCGAAGAATGTGCTAATTCGATTCGTAAAGTGGCAGAACAACCTTCGTATTGTATATTCTTCTTGGGACTTCATGATGTTGAAATCGTAGCAGAGCAGTGGGGGGGGGGCATCTTTAAGCGAATTTATCGGGATATGGAGATTGGTAAAGTTACCATCCGATTGATAAAAGGCACTCTCATTAGCATGCCGCTTTCTTTTAGGAGCGCGTATATAAGAAACAAAAAGTTAATCGAAAAAAGCCCATTGGACGATAAACATTTCCATTATTTTACACTAAATAACATTTATGACTATATGAATATTTTTGGAGATATTGTTGATAGCATAATTATTCCAGGTAGCAATGCCATGTTCATCACAGTAAAGATGAATCCTCTTTGAGTAAGAAATGGTGATTTAATCATGAAGAAAGTGTTAATTACCGGGTCAACTGGACTTATCGGTTACGAAGTTATTAAGCAATTACTTGACAAATGGACTGTTTATGCAGTAAGCAGGCGTTCTAACGAGTATCTCTCGACTCATACGGAACAAATCATTTGCGATCTATCACAGGATATTAATACATCTTTATTTCCGGAGCATGTAGATGCTGTTATTCATCTTGCCCAATCAGAGCACTTCAGAAATTTCCCTGAAAAATCTGAGGACATATTTACTGTAAATACACTAACAACTTTGAAGCTGTTAGAGTATGCTCGAAAAGCAGGCGCTAGAAACTTTATCCTGGCATCATCCGGAGGAGTATATGGATATGGGGATGAAGAATTCTCAGAGGATGAACCGCTCATGATCAGGGATGATCTCGGTTTCTACTTAAGCAGCAAGTTATGCTCTGAGATCATTGCCGATAACTACTCTTCATTTATGAATATTGTGAGCCTTCGGTTCTTCTTCGTATATGGGCCACGTCAAAGTGAGACTATGCTCATTCCCCGGCTAATTAAAAATATTAAAAACGGAGATGCCATTACACTTCAAGGATCTAACGGAATTATGATTAATCCTACGTATGTATCCGATGCAGCCAAAGCTGTTGTCCGATCCCTCGATCTCACCGAGAGTTATAAGATTAATGTTGGGGGGCCAGAAGTATTGCGGTTACGCCAAATTTGTGATATAATTGGGGATTGGATAGATAGAAAGCCTATATTCGAGGTGAACGAGGGAGTAGATGCGAGAAATTTAGTCGGCAGTACTCGGGTTATGGAAGCGTTATTGTGTGAGCCTAAAGTAAGGTTTGATGAAGGAATTCGGTCTTTTATTTGATTAAAGCTACGAAAATGCAGGAGGAACACTATGAAAGTCGCAGTCTTTGGAGCATCAGGTTTTGTCGGTATCAACGTTGTGAACGCATTCCAGCAGGCGGGGATCGATGTCGTCGCCTCGGACATCAGGGAGACGCCTCATATCACCGCTGAGTTCAAGCCGGCCGATCTGCTGGATTACGATCAGGTTGCAGGGGTCGTTAAGGGGTCGGACATGGTCGTCCACCTTGCGGCGAGCCCGCTCCCGATATCGATCGAGAAGCCGCGCCTGAATGCGCGGATCAATATCGAGGGATCCCTCAATGTCATGGATGCCGCGCGAGAGCACGGTGTAAAGAAGATCATCTTCTCGTCGGCATCGTCACTCGTCGGCGAGGTGAAGTATAACCCGGTCGATGAGAAGCACCCGGCAACCCCGAAAACCCCGTATGGAGTTGCCAAGTATGCGATAGAGCATTATCTGCGTGTTTATCAGGAGCTCTACGGCCTGAACTACCTCATCTTCCGGTTTTATAACATATACGGCCCCTGGCAGTACCCGGAGAGCGGAGCGCTCATACCGATGGTCTATAGAAAACTAAAGGATGAAGGTTCATTCAACGTCTTTGGGGACGGCAAGCAGGCGCGCGATTTCATCTACGTGGGAGATCTTGCTGACTTCTATGTGAAGGCGGTCAGGAAGGATGTCAAGAACGAGGTGGTGAATCTCGGAACCGGAAAGGGAACAACGATCAAGGAGGTTGTGGAGATAGCCGGCGAGATCCTCGGGATTGAACCAAAGATCAACTACCTGCCCCAGAGGCCGGGGGAGATCGATAACTTCGTTGCAGATACGGGAAAACTTCGAGGACTCTTCTCGGAGGTGCCGGGAACTTCCTTAGATATGGGGCTACAGAAGACGTTTGATTGGCTCAGAGCGCTCGGGTGAAGAATGGGAGAGGACTATTATTTTGAAGATTTTACCGAGTCAAACTATCAAAATATCCTGGATTTAATCAAAAAAAATTATAACACTATATTTTTTTCAGACTACAAGAAGCCTGGAAAAAACTTGTTGTTACGGCATGATGTAGATATGTCCATACATCGAGCATACAGATTAGCCCAAATCGAATCGGAAAACGATGTGTACTCAACATTCTTTCTCTTGATACATTCTCCATACTACAACATATTCGAGGAAGAAATATATTGTCTGATAAACGGGATAATCGATCTTGGGCATGAGATTGGACTCCATTTTGATTTTGGATTCTATCGGCGTCGAGGATTGGATCAAGATACAATCCTCGAGTACATGGTCTTTGAAAAAGATATTCTTGAGAAGATGTTTAAGCGCTCAATAAATGCATTTTCGTTTCATGATCCCACTAACGAAGTCCTCGAACATTATATAGCTGATAACTATTGTGACATGATAAATGCATATTCAAGATATCTCAGGGATAATTACAGTTATTGTTCAGATTCAAATGGATACTGGAGATATCATCGATTAGAGAATGTATTGATGGAAGCGAAGAGCGAGAAGTTACAGGTGCTGCTTCATCCTGAGTGGTGGGCCCCTGAGGTGATGTCCCCCCGAAAGAGGGTTAGTCGCTGTATTGATGGAAGGTGTAAAAGAAATCATGGCCATTATGATAGCCAGATTGCGAGGGATGGGAGATTAAATGTTCGATAATGCACCTTTTTTAGTGAGAGTACTTCTCATCTACTTAAATGATTCGGGGGTCATCCCAAAACCTCTCAGACTGGAGGGGGGAATCCGCGTCGGCGATTTGACACAATATAGTGCTCGACTTTTCGAAATTATGCATAAGGGTGACCTGAGTCATGCGGATCTTCGACTACCGAATACTTCCCAGACGACTTATCAGCAACAGAGTGTGTGATTGATGACGATGAAAATATTTATAGGTTTAACAGAAATTGCAGGTTACTATGGTAATTTAAAAAAAGGCTTTCAAGAGATGGGCATTGAATGCACTTTCATCGATCTATCCTCACACCCTTTTAAATATGGTGGAGACGACTCCAATACCCTGGTTAAGGCATATAAATGGAATCTTAAACAGCTGAGAGAGAGAAAGTACAAAATTTTTAAGGCACCTTTCTTTGTCTCGCTCTCTTTGCTAAAAATCCCTATTTTCATGTGGGCTGTTTATAACTGCGATGTATTTATTTTTGCTTCTGGCAAATCATTTTTCCGCAATTACGATCTACCTCTCCTAAAATTCCTCAATAAAAAGATTCTATTCACATTTAATGGATCAGATGGTCGTCCACCTTATATCGCCGGGATTCGACGCAATCTGACACCTGATGGTTATAAAAAAATGTCTCGGAAGATAAAGTCTAACATTGTTGCTATTGAACGATATGCAGATTGTGTCGTGACAAATCCAGCTTCAGCTCAATTTCATTCTAAAAAATGTGGAGATTTTTGTTCAATTGGGCTGCCTTTTGAATTCTCGATTCAGGATAACTATCATTTAAATGAAAATCGAGAGCATGTTAAGGCTCTCCACTCACCATCTGATCCAATTGCAAAAGGTTCAGAGCAAATTCGCAATTCGATAAATGAATTGAAAGAGAAGGGGCATAATATCGACTTTGTTGAGATAACCGGCAGGCCGCATAATCAGGTAATAAAAGAATTGCAAGAATGTGACTTTGTCATAGATCAGGTTTATTCTGACCAACCAATGGCCGGCTTTGCCACTGAAGCGGCATGGTTTGGAAAACCGGCGGTTGTTGGTGGATATTATGCAGATTATATCCATAATGATTGTGCCCAGGAAAATATTCCTCCTAGCTTATTTTGCCATCCAGATGAAATTACAGCAGCAATAGAACGCTTAATTGTAGATGAAGAGTTTCGGTTGACTCTTGGGCAAAAAGCGCAAAAATTTGTTAGAATGCAGCGCACTCCAAAACAGGTGGCAAGACGATATTTACAGATCATTGAGGGAACCATTCCCGGGGAGTTTATGTTTGACCCCAATACTATCCGTTATGTGCAGGGATCGGGGGTTCCTGAAAATAAAAGCAAAGAGGCTATTCGCAAGATGATCGAGCACTACGGGATAGGATCACTATGTTTGTCCGATAAACCTGAACTGGAGAAATTGTTTATGCGCTATGCTTATGATGAAGATCACGCTGTCACTTCAGCCCTGAACGAAAAAGAGGATAATCTATGAAATTATCAGAACTGGAACTCGAACGTTTTGGTATAATGTTATTGCGTGATGGAAACTTTGATGTGCTTGGATCATTCTCCCGAAAAAGAATGAAGAATTTGCTGGTTTTTATCGACGATAATAAATATATTCCAATACTGGAGGAAAATACTGATAAATTTCAATCGGTTATCTGCACTCCAGAACTCCAGACGTTAATCCCCTCTCACATGGGTCTTGGCGTATCCAATGATCCCGGGGACTCTTTTTACACATTACACAACTACCTTGCCCGTGTAAATCCATCCTATCACGTTCTTCCGGAAAGTGATGTGTCACCGGATGCACGTATTCATAAAACCGCATTTATCGACACCAACGTGAAAATATCTAAAGGTTGTGTTATTCATCCGGGCGCAATAATATTAAAAGGAACAATCCTCAAAGAAGATGTAATAATTGGCCCCGGCTCTGTTATAGGCGGAGAAGGGTTTAGGTTTCTTAAAAACAAATCCGGAAATATGTCGATCACCCACGTAGGTGGCGTGTTATTGGAAAGGGGTGTAGAAATCCAGGCAAATTCCTGCGTAGATAAAGCAGTGTATGCAGACTACACCATCATTGGAGAATATACAAAAATTGACAATTTAGTACATGTCGGTCATAATGTTGAGATTGGAAAGAGATGTTTATTAGTTTCTTGTTCCATGATTGGAGGCAGCACGGTAATTGGAGATGATACATGGATCGGCCCAAATGTATCCATATCAGATAACCTCATCATCGGTGATTCAGTCTTCATCCCGCTTGGATCTGTTGTCACCAGAAATCTCCCGAATCATACAGCCTTAATCGGGAATACAGTGATGGATAGTTCGAAATTTTTTAAGTTTGTCCATTCGAATAAACGTAGCATGTGATTTTATATCCCTGAGACACGCTGGAAGGTTGCCTCGTGAAGGTCGGGGCTCAAAAACACGACAGACGTCAGAAGTGCGAACATTTCAGGCTGGGTATCGATATTGATACGTTTCATCGGGAGAATTTATCATCAACTCAACTGCATAAACTATGCAGTAGGGGATGAACAGGAAACATGGGAAAAAATGCTTTTGAGACGATTGGCATCGGTACCGATATGGAAGAAACTCGGCGGTTCGAAGATCTCAACGACCCGCCATTTGCAGCATTTCTCAAAAAGAATTTCACAAAGAATGAACTGGATTACTGCCTATCAAAAGATGCCCCCGCACCGCATCTTGCCGCGCGCTATGCAGGAAAAGAAGCCGTGATAAAAGCCCTCTACAGTCTGGATATCACTCATATCTTCTATCCGGCCATCGAGATCGTAAACAACGAGCGTGGAGTCCCCAATGTCAGAATCAACACAGACGGGAACGAAGAGATACACATAAATCTCAGTCTATCACACAGTTCTGGTATGGCACTGGCATTTTGCATTATTCAGCTGGAGGCATAACGTGACATTATTTGACGAAAATAAGATTAAAAACATCTTTTGCGAAGTCCTCGGACTATCAGCACAGGAGATAACTGATACGCTTGCCTACAACTCCTGTGTGCATTGGGATTCATTAAAACATCTTCAGATGGTGGCCATGATGGAAGAGACCTTTGATATCGAGATCGAGATGGACGATATCATTGCAATGGAAGATTACGGCAAAGTAAAGGACATTCTCCGCAAGTACCTCGTGTAACAGCTATGAATTTCGTCGAATATCTCTTTGAGCATATCCAGAATCCCTCAAGAGAGTGTATCCTGTATCGGGAGGGTAGCCTCACATACCAGAATATAATGTCCCGTGTCGACGATCTCGCAGGATATCTCACCACAACCGTTGGATGGGGGAATGAGTGTCTCTTGCTCTCAGAAAACACACCCTTTTTTGTAATTGCCTATCTTTCTATTATTAAGAGTGGGAATACGGCACTGCTTGTGGAGACGCAGATATCAGACGAATCTCTGGCTGACATCTTCCGCGAATGCCGTATTCGGGCATCATTCGTCCAGAAGAAATACCGATCAAAGATCGCAAACAGCGGTACTGTCTTCACCGAAGATCTCCTCACGGCTCTTCTGCCTACAAAAATGCCGGAGATCCACTGTGTGGAGGATAATGACGTCGCGGTAGTGATCTTTACCTCGGGGAGCACCGGTGCAAAGAAAGGTGTCATGCTGACGCACAGGAACTTATGCGCCAACACAGAATCGATCGTGCAGTATCTCAACCTGGGAACCCGGGATCGGATCTGTGCCACGCTCCCGCTTTTTTACTGCTACGGAGCGTCTCTGCTGCATACCCACCTTCGAGCCGGCGGGAGTGTTGTGCTCTCCAACAATATCTTCCTTGGCGGGGCGATCCGAGATATCAATACCTTTTCCTGCACCGGATTTGCCGGCGTCCCGAGCACCTACCAAATTTTGGTGAACAAAACCCCATTCTTAAAAGAGGAACTGCCGACACTCCGGTATATGATGCAGGCCGGGGGGCAACTGCCGAACAAATACATCCAGCTGATCGCAGAAGCGTTTCCACAGAAAGAATTCTTTGTGATGTATGGTGCGACCGAAGCCACGGCCCGACTCTCATACCTTCCCCCGGCTATGGTACTCACCAAACTTGGTTCCATTGGAAAGGGCATTCCGGGAGTCACCCTTGAAGTAATCAACGGAGACGGGAAACCGGTGCAACCCGGGGAGACCGGTGAGATCACCGCACGCGGTGACAACATCATGAAGGGCTACTACGGGGATCCGGAAGGTACGCGAAGCGTCATAAAAAATGGCCGGCTCTATACTGGGGATCTTGCCAAGATCGATGACGAGGGGTATATCTACATCATCGGAAGAGCCAAAAACATCATAAAATCCGGTGGGTATCGCATCTCTCCCAATGAGATCGAGGAGTTCATCTGCTCTCTCGATGGCGTCAACGGTTGCGTGGTGCTGGGGCTTCCGGATGAGATCATGGGGGAGGCCGTGGTTGCCGTTGTCCAACCAGCCGATATCCCTGAATCATCCCTGAAAGAAGAGATCCTTGCACGGTGTACGCAACACCTGCCATCGTATAAGATTCCGAAAATCGTTTACTTTGTCCGCGAATTCCCCCTCAACGCCTCAAATAAAGTAGATAAGCAGGCGCTTGTTGCCGAACTGGGAAAGAAGGGGTGGTACGGTAATGTCAGACGCTGATCAAGTCTCACCAGAGGGGGGATGGACCCGTGATGTAATCGTTGCCCTACCCCCCTACTCACAGGACGACCGGCACAAGAATGAATTTCTCCTGCCGATAATTAAGGAGCAACTGGAGATCGCCCGGTGCAACAACCAGCAGATAGACAATTATTTCTCAAAACAGGGAATCGGGATCGATGCCATACAAAAACTTGAGGATGTACCGTATATTCCAGTGCAGATGTTCAAGGTTTTCGATCTCAGAACCTGCTCAGAACAGGAGATCGTAAAGATCCTCCAATCCAGTGGTACAACCGGCGGCACGCCCAGCAGGATCCCGCTTGACAAAGCCACAACCTTAAACCAGATAAAGGCTCTCAAATCCATTCTCTCCGATTATTTGGGAGAGAGGCGGAAGATATTCCTCGTTATCGATCATGAGGGCATCAACAGCCCGAAGATGGCGTTTTCTGCACGGACTGCCGGCGTCCGGGGGTTAAGCATCTACGCTAAAAAAATCTTTTACCTGCTTAAGGAAGAGGACGGAAAACTCTCCCTGAACATGCCGGTCATCCGGGAGGTCATCGAAAACTATTCGCATGAAGATGTGTACGCGTTTGGATTTACATACATTATCTGGACGGTCTTTTACGAACAGCTCAAAGCGGAGGGAATCCAGTTCTCATTCAAAGATTTCACGCTGTTCCATGGGGGCGGTTGGAAGAAGATGCAGGAACTTGCTGTTTCAAAAGAGGCGTTTTCGGACACGATTGCTGAAGTCTTCTGCACCCAACCAGGGAACATTCTCGATTTTTATGGGATGGCAGAACAGACAGGCATCATCTTTGTCGATTGCGAGCATGGTAACAAGCATGTGCCGACCTTTTCGCAGGTCATCATCCGCGATCCGTTTACGCTTGAACCCTGTGATACTGGAAAGACCGGGTTTATCGAGGTGATGAGCATTCTTGCTGACAGTTATTACGATCAGGCCGTCCTGACCGAGGATCTCGGTGTCCTGGTCGGCGTGGACGACTGCCCCTGCGGGCGCAAAGGCCGATATTTCCGTTTTGTCTCGCGGGTCGAGAAAGCTGAACCGCGCGGGTGCGGCGATACGTTCCGGGAGTCGGGCAGATGATCACCTGTCACCTTGTGGAAGGGAAGTTTGAGACGCGACTCTGCCAGGGCTTTGATGAAATTACCCAAAGCGTCAATACCGGCAGGGAAGCCCTTGCTGTGATCCCGCTTGATGCTATCATAAAGATTCTTGATGCCCTGGGAAAACGCGTTCTCAAAAACCCGGAGATCAATACACTGCCCGGGGTCAGTTACATCTCGCTGTGGTTGCGCCGCGAAAACCTCGACCGGATCTGCCGGGTCAATTACTCCGATAAACGTTACCTGGATGGGTTCTGCCAAAGCGAGACAAACATCCTGATGATGGCGCAGCCCCGGGGGATCGTGTGCCACTGGATCGCGGCCAACATGCCGACGCTGGGATTTTTTTCCATCGTCCAGGCCATCCTTTCAAAGAATGGGAGCATGGTCAAGATGCCCGGGGAGTATGTCACGCTGATCCTGTCCATCCTCCGTGAACTGCCGGAAATTTCTGTAGACTATGAAGGTACGACCTACTCAGGAAAGAGCCTCCTTGACGCGATCGCCATCGTGACGTTCGAGGGCAAATCCACCCGTGTGAGTGAGAAGTTTTCTCTTGCGGCGGACTGCCGGATCATCTTTGGGGGGAGCGAAGCGGTTCGCGCGATATCACGGTTACCCTGCCGGGACCATTGCGAAACCATCATCTTTGGCCCGAAATACTCGTTTACTGTCTTTGGTCGGGAGTATATCGAATCAGATGGCTTCAAGAGATCGCTTGATCAGTTGGCAAAAGATGTAGCGGTCTTCAACCAGATGGCCTGTTCCTCTCCGCACGTAGTGTTTGTGGAGAAGAGTCGATATTCAGTGGAGGTCATTGCCTCGTGGCTGCGCGATTCATTTGAGCGGTTGCCGGGTGCACTCCGTAACCAGGAGATCTCGTCGGGCCTCTCGGCGAAGATCATCAATGCCCGAGCCCGGTACCTCCTCTCGGATGGAAAGAACTGCGTGGCCCCCGGGGATCTGGGCTGGACGATCCTTATCGATCAGGAGATCTGCCTGGAAGAACCGATTCAGGGGAAATGCATCTTTACAAAAGAGATCACTTCGGTGGATGAAGTAATTCCTCTGGTGAACCACAAGATCCAGGCGGTCTCGATCGGGATCCTGGATCCGGCAAAACGAGAGGCATTTGCCCGGCAGGTGGCGTACAGGGGTGCAGACCGGATTGTCATCCCCGGCACCATACACGACTTCATCCTGCCATGGGATGGGATCATGACTCTCAACCGTCTGGTGCGATGGGTTATCCTGAGAAACAATTGATGAAGTGATTAGTATGCTCAACGACAAAGTGATGCTTATAACAGGCGCCAGCAGGGGGATCGGGCGGGCAACTGCTCTCCTCGCTGCGACAAACCATGCAAAGGTCATTGTGAATTATCGCTCCAACGATGGAGCAGCAAGGGATCTGGTTGACCTGATAAAACAGGATGGCGGAGATGCAATAGCCATTCAGGCCGATGTCTCAAATGAAGATGATGTCAAGCGAATGTTTCGGACAATTAAAGAAACGTATGGCCATTTGGACATCCTTGTGAATAACGCCGGGATAATGAAGAACAACCTTCTCATCATGACTCCCAGAGGGGAGTTTGACGAAGTGATGGCAACTAACTGCAAAGGTTCGTTTCTGTGTTTACAGTACGCCGCAAAGATGATGATGAGAAAGAAATCCGGTAAGATAGTCAATCTGTCTTCAATAGTCGGGGTCAATGGGAATAGTGGTCAGATCGTCTATTCCGCCAGCAAAGCATTCGTCATCGGCATGACAAAATCTGCCGCCAAGGAACTTGGGCAGTTTGGAATATCGGTTAATGCTGTGGCGCCGGGTATCATTGATACGGATCTTACAGCAGATGTTAAAGATGAAATTAAACAGCAGTTGGTTAACAATGTGGCCCTTGGCCGAATCGGTACACCAGAAGACGTCGCAAAAGTGATTGTCCTGATCAGCTCAACCTATGGCGATTATATCAGCGGTCAGATCATTGGGGTTGACGGTTGTCAGATAATGTAAGGGGATGGTTAAGATGGACGAAGAATTTGCCAGATGTGATCCGAGTAACAGGTCATATCCCGGCGAACCCACATTCAACTGTGATGGTGTTCTTTGAGGATTTAATTCTTCAGCAATATGTCCAAAAGATTAGTAGATCCTCTGTTATGCGAGATAAATAGAGAATACTGTGATAGTAAACTCATGGAGCGTGGCAAGATTCTCAAATTTATGAAGAACAAGTTGCGGCTCACTGTTACGCTCAACCTCCATCTTGGAGAGATCAGTAATTTCAAGAGTACAGAGGGAGTACCCGGCTTCTGCCGGATCTGAGTACATATTTCAGCCATGAGGAACAATGGATCTGTACTGGGTTCGGCCCGAAGGACATTGCGGGAATCCCCTCTTCTCTGCCGTGGTTTATTTCCCTACCGGATCGACCACAGGTCTGGAAGTCGCCTTAAAAGTATCCAGTGATTGAAGGTCCGCATGATTCGGAGCATTTTTACAAACGTTTGCAGAGGATTGAGCAATATATCGCACCTTGGGGGAGGGGTCGGGAGGCGTGCCCAGCAGTACGGCGGACGCATGAGCACCAAAGGTGCGGGCAGGTGTCCCCCTTCTGGCAGAGGCGTTTTAGAACGATATTCTGGTATCATTGGAGGAACCCACCCAGCATGATCCACAGATTCTTCCGTGACAGTGCAATCTACACCATTCCATCCATCTTAAGCTACGGCATCTCGTTCTTCTTAATTCCCCTTTACACCCGTGTCCTCA
>ERZ795032.1629-NODE-1629-length-14906-cov-4.341054_pt1 | contig 14906 bp, 16 predicted proteins | sample MGYA00375124_ERZ795032 | MGnify/ENA primary metagenome ERZ795032 (study PRJEB30167, sample SAMN05720154) | activated sludge metagenome | isolation source: Anaerobic digester | place: China | collected 2015-12-16 ...
AAATACGTCATCGGCACGGCCGAGCCGCCTGTGCCGGGCGAATACCCCATCAACCTCATCGGCGAATACAATATCGCCGGCGACCTGTGGGGCATGCAGCCTCTGTTCGACCGGCTGGGGATCCGGATCCTCTCCTGCATCAGCGGCGACGCCCGCTTCGAGGAACTGCGCTATGCCCACCGGGCAAGGCTCAACGTGATCATCTGCTCCAAGTCCCTCACCAACCTGGCCAAGAAGATGCAGAAAAACCACGGCATCCCCTACCTGGAGGAATCGTTCTACGGCATGACCGACACGGCCAAAGCCCTGCGCGACATCGCCCGGGAGCTGGACAACGCGGTCAACGGCCTGGAGAAGAGGACCATGCAGGACCGGGTGGAAAAGTTGCTGGAAGAGGAAGAGGCCAGGTGCCGTGAACGGATAGCCCCCTTTCGGGCCCGGCTGGAAGGAAAGCGGTCAGTGCTCTTCACCGGCGGGGTCAAGACCTGGTCCATGGTCAACGCCCTGCGGGAGCTGGGGGTGGAGGTCCTGGCAGCGGGCACGCAGAATTCCACCCTGGAAGACTTCTACCGCATGAAGGCCCTCATGCACAAGGATGCCAAGATCATCGAAGACACCTCCACCGCAGGACTCCTTGGAATCATGCGGGAAAAATTGCCCGATCTGATCGTGGCGGGCGGCAAGACCAAGTTCCTGGCCCTGAAGACCAAAACCCCGTTCCTGGACATCAACCACGGCCGGTCCCACCCCTACGCGGGGTACGAGGGGATGGTGACCTTTGCCCGGCAGCTGGACCTGACGGTCAACAACCCCATCTGGCCGGTGCTGAATGCACCGGCGCCCTGGGAGAAGCCGGAGGCGGAACTGGCGGCTGACGCGGCCTCGGCGACGGCCCATGCGGAAAGGTTCTTCAGCGAAGACCTGTCCGCATCGCGGGTCAAGGTGCCGACCAAGCCAGCAACCGTCAACCCCCAGAAGAACTCGCCGGCGCTCGGCGCGACCCTGGCCTTCCTGGGCATCGACCGCATGCTCGCCCTGCTGCACGGCGCCCAGGGGTGCTCCACCTTCATCCGCCTCCAGCTGTCGCGGCACTTCAAGGAATCCATCGCGCTCAACTCAACGGCCATGAGCGAGGACACCGCCATCTTCGGCGGATGGGAGAACCTGAAAAAGGGGATCGGCCGGGTCATCGAAAAGTTCAGCCCCGGCGTGGTGGGGGTGATGACCTCCGGCCTCACCGAGACCATGGGAGACGACGTGCGCAGCGCCGTCAGCCAGTTCCGCGAAGAGCATCCCGAGTATGCGACAGTGCCCGTCATCTGGGCCTCGACGCCCGACTACTGCGGCTCGCTCCAGGAGGGCTATGCGGCGGCGGTGGAAGCGATCCTGACCACAGTGCCGGAGGGAGGCGGGACCGTTCCCGGCCAGGTAGCCCTGCTGCCCGGATGCCATCTCACCCCGGCGGATGTGGAGGAACTCAAGGAGATCATCGAGTTGTTCGGCCTGGCCTGCCTTGCCGTGCCCGACATCTCCACGGCCCTGGACGGACATATCGACGCCGAGGTTTCGTCCCTCTCCACCGGTGGGATCTCCATGGACGACATCCGCCGCGCCGGGCGCAGCTGCGCCGTCATCTACGTGGGCGACTCCCTGGCCAGGGCGGGCGGCATCCTGCGGGAACGCTTCGGCATCCCGGCCTACGGTTTCACCTCCGTGACCGGCCTGGCAGAGACGGACCGGCTCATGGCCGCCCTCTCCGTCATCAGCGGCAAACCCGTTCCCGAGAAGCTGCGTCGCCAGAGAAGCAGGCTCATGGACGCCATGGTGGACTGCCACTACCAGTTCGGAGGAAAGAAGGTGGCTCTGGCCCTTGAGGCGGACAACCTGAAAACACTGGCCCGGTTTCTCCACGGCATGGGGTGCGACATCCAGGTCGCCCTGTCGGCCACCCGCACCCGCGGCCTGGACGTGCTGCCATGCGGGAACGTGTACGTGGGCGACCTGGAGGACCTGGAAACGGCCGCCATCGGCGCCGATCTGCTGGTGGCTAACTCAAACGGACGCCAGGCAGCGGCAAGGCTGAATATCGGCGCCCACCTGCGGGCAGGACTGCCTGTCTTCGACCGCCTCGGCGCCCACCAGAAGATGTGGATGGGCTACCGGGGCACCATGAACCTTGTTTTCGAGACGGCCAACCTGTTCCAGGCCAATGCAAAAGAAGCGCAGAAACTGGCGCACAATTAATACCTTGCAACATATAAAACCAACCCCCTCAGTCCCCCCTTCTCAGGGGGGAAGACTTTAAGCCTCCCCTGATAAGGGGAGGTTTGGAGGGGTTAGACACGAAAGATTACGAGAGGCTTCGGGGAAGTTCCGCCCCGGCCCCAACCGATGCCGACCGATGAAAAAGGATCAACTCACTATATATCTTCAGAAAGGACATGCCATGAAAGTAGCTTTCACCAGCAGCACCGGCGAACGGGTCGACCAGCACTTCGGCCAGTGCCAGAGCTTCCACGTCTGGGAAATAGGGCCGGAAACGGCACAACCGTTGACCACGGTCAGCGCCGTCACCACCGCGGAAGACGAAGAGGACCGCATCACCGCCCGCGCCAACGCCATCAGCGGCTGCGCCATCGTCTACACGGTTCAGGTTGGCGGGCCCGCGGCGGCCAAGCTGGTGGCGAGGAAGATCCACCCCATGAAAACGAATACAGAAATTGCAGTGTCCAAGGTCATCGGCAAGCTTCAGGAAGTGCTGCGGGGGAATCCGCCGCCATGGCTCAGGAAGGCAATGAATGCCGCAACACGCGGATCATTCACGGATGACGAATAGGAAGGACATTCGTCGCCGTACACGGAACTGAAAGCTTTTGAAGCCCCTTCAGGGGCGACGGAAAATAGCCGCGGGATTCATCCCCCGGCGAGCAATCACGCACACGGAGGAATACGAACATGGCTTACATTACCGGAACACGCAGAAACAAGACCGAATACACGCCGCAATTCGTCATGAGCATCGACGAGGAAATCTGCATCGGCTGCGGCCGCTGCTTCAAGGTCTGCGCCCACGAAGTCCTTGCATTCGAGGAAGTGGACGAGGACGATTCCGCCAAGATGTTCATGAAGGTCGACAACCCCGGCAACTGCATCGGCTGCCAGGCGTGCGGCAGGACCTGCGCCAAGAAGTGCTTCACCTTTGAGCCGGTCATGATGTAATTCCACGGGGGCGCGGCGCGCCGCGCCCCCCAGGAGGGATGCTACGATGCTATTCGCGGTTGCTTCAAAGGACGGCAGGGACATCAACCAGCACTTCGGCCACGCGGAACGTTTTCTCATCTTCGAGGTGAGCGGGACTGACGTTGAGTTGGTGGGCGAAAAGGCGATCGAACGCTACTGCAGCTACGACGAGGAGCACCCGCTGCGCGGCCGGCTGCTGCGGGCAATTGCCGAGGCGCTCGACGGCTGCGCGGCCATTGTCTGCGCCCGGATCGGCCCCGCGCCCCAAGAGGAGATGTCCCGCCTGGGATTCGCGGTCTACTGCGCCTCCGGCGAGATAAGGCCGACGCTGCTCGAACTGGCGCGGCTGCTCTGAATCATGATGCCCAGAAGGCGGTGATCCATGATCGGACAAGGCTTCAATCTCTGCAATCTCCCGCCGTGGGTCATCGCCTCGCGGCACTTCAACGAGCACCCGCAACCGCTTGAAATCCAGGGGGTGCGACAGGCCAACCGCTTCCTGTTCCAGAGGCTGGACGGAATCACGTCGGCTCAGGAGCGGGCAGAGGTCTTCCACGACTACATGTCGGTGAAATTCCAGCTCCACCACTGGCAGAGTCACACCATAACCGCCCGCAGGAGCATCAAGAACAGCTATCTCCGCTTTCTGCGCGGCTGGATGATGGATTCCAACTCGGTGGAAGGCGCGGTCCTCAAGGGGTGGGTGGAGAGCCGCATGGGACTCCACCCCACCTTCCACAAGCTGCGCATCCCCTGCATCCACGGCGAAGAATACATGGTCTTTGCCCTGGATCGCACGCGGGGGAGCGCCCGCACCAATGCCATCAACTCCCAGTTGGACCTGCTCTATGAGTACTGCCAGTACGAACTGGCAAAAACCGCGCCGGCCGACAGGTGTTTCACCCTGTTCCGCGGCACCAACGACGCGAACGACTACGAAACCATCGAGACGCTCGGCAAGCGGGAACGGATCGTGCGCCTCAACAACCTGGTCTCGTTCACCGCCGAAGAGGAGCGGGCCTGGGAGTTCGGCGACACAGTGTGGGAGATCCGGGCGCCGCTGTCCAAGGTTTTCTTCTTCGGCAACCTGCTTCCCACGAGCATCATGAAGTGCGAAGGGGAGTTCCTGGTCATCGGCGGGGAATACCGGGTGCGCAGGGTGATGTGCACGCTGTAAAGGCAGGTGGAAGGATCAAGAGTGAAAAGTGAAAAGTGAAGAGAGAAGGGAAATATATGTAACCAAGACATCCCGGTTTTTTCGCGCTTCAGCCTTCAGTCTTCAGCCTTCAGCATATCCACCTGCTTTCCCATGGGCGACAAATCAACCAGTTTTCCCGCCAACTCGGTAATCTCGCGGACCAGGCTACGATCCAACTTCTTCAACCACCGGGAAGGCAGCCTCTCCATACCGTAGAAGGCCCCTGCCAGTCCGCCGATGATTGCGCCGGTCGTATCGGCGTCTCCTCCCTGGTTCACCGTGGCCACGACGCATTCCTCGAAATCGCGGCCGCGAAAGAAATGGTGACATACCGTCTGGAAGGTATCCACCACGTAACCGGTGGCCAGCCCGCGATAGGGTTCGAAGGAATAGGTGGGGCAGTCACGGATGAGGCTGTCTACCTCCCGCCGCAGGCGCGCCTTGGAGCGTCCGCTCACGGCCAGGCGCACCATACGCCCATAGCAGCGGCATGCGGCGTCGGACAGGGGGTGATTGTGCGTCAGGTGCGCCTGCTCCAGGGCGCGGCAATCCAGCAGTTCGCTGTCCCCGAGCGTGGCCAGGGCAACGGGCGCCATGCGCATAAGCGCTCCGTTTCCGCCGTCCCACTGGTTGGGAGGAGTCTCCAGTTTCCCGGTAAGCATGAAATTTCTGATTCCCCGGCGGCAGGTGTCCCCCACGTCGATGGGCTTCGTCTTGAGCCATGCCGCAAACTGCGAAGCAATGGCGGCCAGGTCCCAGGCGCCGCACCGGGAGACGGCGCGGGCGATGCAGAGGGACATCTCGGTATCGTCGGTCACCTGCCCCGGCCTGAGCCGCAGCCACCCTCCCCCAACCATCTCGCACAGCACCCCGAACCTGGCATTGATCTCTCCGGAGGTCATGAACTCAACCGGGGCTCCCAGGGCGTCCCCCAGGGCGAACCCCAGAAAGGACGCAACCGCACGGGAGCGGATTTCCTCCATTTCCACGGTGTTCGTCGTGAGTGAATCGCATTTGACCATGACATGCCTCCCGTATGCCCGAATGCCGTTCAGATACCATGCCAGCGGGCATGTCCCGTCCTGAAGCGCCGTTAAACACGGATCCGGGCGTATCCAGACAGTATGGAGAACCTACGCATCGTCCTTCCTCGCGGCACGTCCGCCCACTTTTTAATCACCAGCCGAACCGTCCTGATCGACGGCCGGACGCAGATACTTGCGAAGACTTTAAAATACCTCGATTTACAAAAGTCTTTCCAGTTCCGGCACGATTCCTGATAGGGAGACTTCACGGAACGGATACAAAGAGGTATTCACAAGAATCGGCATCGTGACCCGCTACGGCCTATCCGTATCGGACCGATCCGCATCGGCAAAGGGGCCGGCGTTCAGACGCCGGCCCCTTTTTCATCTCAACAACAAGGCGTAAGCAAAGGAGGACACCATGGCAACTTCATGTTCCGGCAGAAAAAACATTCAGGGCCACCCCTGTTTCGGAGGCAATCATCACGGGAACGGACGCATGCACCTGGCCGTAGCGCCCCGCTGCAACATCAAGTGCGGATACTGCTCCCGCCTTCACGACTGCGCCAACGAATCGCGGCCGGGCGTCACCAGCCGACTCCTTACCCCGCCGGAGGCCCTGGAAAAAGTCCGTGAAGTAATGGCCAGCGATCTTCTCGGCCCGATGATCAAGGTAATCGGCATTGCCGGCCCCGGTGACCCGCTGGCCAACGAGGAGACATTCACGACCTTTCGTATGATCGGTGAGGAATTTCCCCTTCTCATCAAATGCATGAGCACCAACGGTCTGCTGCTGCCGGAGAAGATCGATGAACTGGAGACGCTCGGCCTGCATAGTCTGACCGTAACCATCAACACCCTGGATCCGGTAATCGGCGCACGCATTTACAGCCATGTCCGCTATGGCGGAAAACAGTACCGCGGAGAGGAAGCGGCCCGCATCCTTATCGCGAACCAGCTGGAAGGCCTGCGCCGGGCCGCACTGTTCGGCATGACCATCAAGGTGAATACGGTGTATATTCCCGGAGTCAATGAGGCCCAGATACCGCTGGTCGCCGAAAAGGTGAAGGAGCTGGGCGCATCCGTAATGAACGTGATGCCGCTCATCCCGCAGGCGGATTTTGCCGGCGCGGCCCCCCCGACAGTGGAAGAGATTGCCGCGGTTCAGGCCGCAAACGAGAAGATAATCGGCCAGTTCAGGCACTGCAGGCAGTGCCGGGCGGACGCCGTCGGCGTCATCGACAGGGAAGAGCCGCCCCTGCGGGCCGGTTTTGGGGATGCCTGAGGCAGGCGTTCCATACCTCTTGTAATTACGCCGTCAAAATGCTACGTATACAAAAAGTGATGTGGAAATCTCTATCGGAGAGACGGCAATGAGATATTGTGAGAAAAGACGGGCGGATGCCCTTGACGATCAGGCGTTGCATGCTCCCTACTCACTGGAACACGCAATCGGAAACACCCCGCTGGTCGAACTGACCAGCCTTAACAATAACCCCGCGGTACGGATTCTCGCAAAACTGGAAGGAAACAACCCCGGCGGTTCGGTAAAAGACCGGCCCGCCTACTACATGATTGCCAAGGCCGAGGAGTCGGGCGAACTGACGCACGACAAGGTCATCCTGGAAGCGACCTCCGGCAACACCGGCATAGCCCTCGCCATGATCGGCGCTGCGCGGAAGTACCGCGTCAAGCTCGCCATGCCGGGCTGCGTCAGCCTGGAACGCCGCAGGATCCTGGAGGCATACGGCGCCGAGGTCGTTCTCTCCCCCGCCCAGGAGGCGACGGACGGGGCCATTCGGCTCGCGCACCGGATACTGGAGGAGAACCCGGGCGAGTATTACATGCCCAACCAGTATGCCAACGAAAACAACGTGCTGTCCCATTACGAAACCACCGGTCCGGAGATCTACAACCAGACCGACGGCGACATCGACCTGTTCATCGCCGGCATGGGAACCGGCGGCACCCTCATGGGGACCGGCCGCTACCTGAAAGAAAAGGACGACCGGATCCGTATAATAGGCGTCGAACCGCGCGTCGGCCACAAGATTCAAGGCCTGAAAAACATGAAGGAAGCGATCGTTCCGAAGATCTACCGGCCGGAACAGCTGGACGAAAAGATTACCATCGAGGATGAGGACGCCTTCGAAACAGCCCGCCTCCTCGCCATCCGCGAAGGTCTTTTCGTTGGAATGTCCGGCGGGGCTGCCATAGCCGCCGCGCTCCGCATGGCGGAAACCCTGGCCTCGGGAACCATCGTCACGATTCTGCCGGACCGGGGCGACCGCTACCTGAGCACAACGCTCTTCCGGTCGGTCTGCGCCTGCTGCCCGCCGTAACCATCCCCAGCCGGAACATTCGAAAGAACAGATGAAAGCATGTATCAACGGGATTTCCCTTGCCTACGGGGATGTGGGGAGAGGCTCGGCCGTTGTCCTGATTCACGGATTTCCCCTATGCCGGGGCATGTGGAAACTCCAGGAAGAAGCCGTTTCCATGGCCGGTTTCCGGCTCATTACGCCGGACCTGCGGGGCTTCGGCGAGAGCGATGCGCCCGCCGGCCCCTATTCCATGTCACTGTTCGCCGATGACATCGTGGCGCTCCTGGACCACCTTGATATCGAGAAGGCCGTGATTGGCGGCATGTCCATGGGCGGGTACGTCCTCCTGAACCTTCTGGAGCGCTATCCGGAGCGTGCATCGGCGGCGTGCTTCATCGCGACCCGGTGCACCGCCGATGATGAAGACGTGAAGGAGGTGCGTCTCGCGCTCCTGGAGAGGACGAGAGAACTCGGCCTGCCTTCCGTGGCGGAGTTGTTCAGCACCCGCATCTTCTCCGGCGAAACCGCAGGAAAACGTGACCTGCGCCGGAACATGTACCGCTGGATGAGCTGTGCGGATATGGCCGGTATCGAGGGCACGCTCCACGCGTTGATGGACAGGAAAGACTATACCCCCTTTTTGGAAAGGTTCACCCTTCCATGCCTGGTAATCGGAGCCGACCAGGACAGCGCCGTTCCCATCGAAGACCTCCGCGCTCTCGGGGAGGGACTCTCCGACAGCGAACTCTGCATCATCCCCGGCGCCGGCCACATGGTGAACGTGGAGCAGCCCGAGGCATTCAACGAATGCCTGCTCCGTTTTCTGCGTCGCGTGGGAGACGTCTGAGCCTGGACACAACTCAGCAGGAAAGGATAAACGAATGCAGGAAACCTATCCCGACAAGGACAGGAAAAAGAATCATCGCCCCGGCTGGATGAGGGTGGCCGACATCACCATGCGCACCGCCCACATTGCGGTGGCGGGAACCCTGTTCGGCGGATTCATGCTCCACGTCCCCTTCGGACAGATGCACATCTGGCACGGCCTCACCATCCTGACCGGCTGCGGGCTGCTGGCGCTCGAACTCCTCCACGGCCTGAACTGGCCCCATCAGGGGCGGGGAGTCTTCGGCATCGTCCACATCGGTCTTTCCGGATTCATCCATCTCCGCCCGGATCTGGTGATCCCGCTGCTCTGGATTATTCTGGTCTCCGGCGGCGTGGGGAGTCACCTGCCGAAAAGGTACCGACACTGGTCGGTTCTCTACCGGCGGGAAGTAGACTGATGAACGGACTCCAGCGCACGGCCGTTGTCGCGGTACTGCTCGCTGCCCTGGTCCTGGCGCCCATCTTTTCCGCGGCCGATGCGAGCGATGCGTGTCAGCCCCTGTACGCGGTCGCAACATCCTCCGCGCCGGTCCTGAACACCCCCGACTTCCGTTCGGTCTTCGGCGGAAAGGACGGGAAGACACTGGCCACCGACACCTGCGGCCGGATCCTGGCGCTGGAGTTCATCGCTCTCCCCGGCACGTCCTTCCGCATCGAAGCGGCACTGAGCGGCCCGGAAAATACCGTCTACCGCGTCTTCACCGATGAATACCCCTACCCCACCGCTACCGGCTACTACATCGACAGCCGCTTTGTAACCGTATCCGCAAACCCTTCGCCCCCCCGATCTCGAATACTCCCCGACCGTGAAACGATCCTTTCCCGACTGGCTTCCGCCAAGGGAGCCACCTACGTGTGGGGAGGCAATCGTCGCGAAGGGGTCACGGACATGCTCACCTGCTTCCCTCCCCCGCCCGAAAAGCCACTCGACACTCTCACCCGCGACCGATGGACCCTGCGCGGCCTTGACTGCTCGGGGCTCCTCTACGAAGCCACGGACGGCTACACCCCGAGAAACACCTCCGCCCTGGTGGACTACGGCGCTCCCCTCTCCATCGCGGGTCAGGACGGTGAAGGGATAGCGAACCGGTTGCGGCCCCTGGATCTGATCGTCTGGAAGGGGCACGTCATGATCGTGTACGACAGGGAGAGGATTATTGAAAGCCGGCTGGACTGCGAAGGGAAAAAGGGCGGGGTTGCGTTCCGGGGCCTGCGGGAAACGCTGCGGGAGCTCCTCGAAACGAGAAGCCCCCTGGATTCCTGGACGGACGGGACGGTGGACGGGAGAAAAGGGTTCGTCATCAGACGATGGTACCACGCCGAAGGGGCGGTACCGGCTCCCCAATAATTTCCAAAGGGTGCACGAAATCCTGAAACAGGGGGATGTTCTCCTGTTACCAGGTCATGCACGCGGCATTCAGGATCCCGGCCGCGGTGGAAAAAACGGCGACAACGATTGCCGGTCCCATGCGGTCTTCGGCGATATCCCTGACCAGTCCCGAAAGGAATGCCTTGAGGACCAGGAAGACTATCACCTGTACCACAAGGGCCACCACGGCCCAGAGGACCATGTCCAGGAAGCTTACGCTGTGGGAGATGGCGCTGGCCAGCGGCAGCACGAAACCTATCACCGCCCCGCCGAAACTCACGGCCGGCGCGGTCTTCCCCTCTTTGACCAGACCCAGCTCCGCATAGGGCGTCACCCGCAGATAGACGACGCAGAAGAGAACGAGCAGGACCGCCGACGCGGCGAAATAGCCGAAGAAAGCACCGAGGCCCGAAAACGATTCCACAACCGTTAATTCCATTTATCCCTCCTCGAAGAAATGTGGCACAAACCTGCTGGCGTTGGTGGTTATGGGGCCGGTATCCTCGCGGATTCCGATCCCGGCCGTTTTGCCGCCGATGACCCAGGACCCGATGACCGCATGGTTGCCGTCGAAACGGGGAAGGGGAGCGTAGGCCTTGTAAATCCACCCTTCCTCCCCGTAGGTTCCCGGGTTCTCGATGGTCTCCCCCCCCGCGCAGATGGTGACGTTCCCCCCTTCCCGCGACAGGAGCGGCTTTCTCACGAAATCGCCGGTTACTCCCTCCCGTTCGAAGGAGGCGGGAAGCAGAAAGGGGTGTCCGGGAAAGAGCTCCCACAGCAGCGGAAGGATCCCCTTGTTGCTGAGGATCAGCTTCCAGGCCGGCTCCAGCATGCGGGGGCATGAAACCAGGAGATTCGGGCCGAACTCCTCCCGCACCATCCACTCCCAGGGATAGAGCTTGAACAGGGCCGGAATGGGCGAATTCTCCAGATCGACGAAACGGCATCCGGAGCGGTCCCATCCGATCTCCTCCACGAAGATGAAGCGGGCATCCACGCCGCCCTGCACCGCGGTGTCCACGAGATATTCAACGTTCCCCAGATCCTCGGCGTTCTCCTCGACGCAGGCGAAGTAGACGGGTCCGGAGCGGAGATCGGGCCGGTGCTGCCAGAATTCGATGAGCTTTTCGTGGATGGAGTTGAACTGGTCGGCGCGGGGAAACATGTCCTTCACCCAGAACCACTGAATCACGCTCGCCTCCAGGAGCGCCGTTGGCGTATCGGCGTTGTATTCCAGAAGCTTCGGCGGGCCGGCGCCGTCATAAACCAGGTCGAACCGGCCGTAGAGTGAGGGTTCCGAAGCCTCCCACGAACGGGTCACCAGCGGGACGAATTCCCGGGGAATGCGGAGGCGATCGTACAGGTCCCGCCGGACAACCTCCTGCACCGCTGCCAGGCTCAACCGCTGGAGCTCCGTTGTGGCGTCATCCAGGGCGTCTATCTCCCGCTCGGTGAAGCGGTAGCAGGCGGACTCGTCCCAGTAGAGGTTCCCCTCGATGGTGTGGTACGACATCCCCTGCGACTCCACGCGCCTGCGCCAGTCTTCGCGCGGACGAACGGACATCCTCTCCATGCCTACCCCCCGAATGACGAGTGGAATCCCCCGGACTTTCCGAAGCCGCCGCGGGAGACCGAAACCGAACTCATGGAGCGGGTTCCGTGATACCCGCTTCCGCTCCAGCGGGGACCGTACCAGTAGCCGGTATGGTAGTGCGAGCTTCCGGCCGGCGCCTCCTCGCACCCCTTGCCTTCGCCCCAGTCATCGATACAGTCCTGCCTGGTGCGGTAGACGCCTCGCTTGCCGTCATCGCCGCACGCCGAGAGCGCCACCAGTCCGACCAGCACCAGGGTTATCTGGAGAGTGGATCTCCTGCGCATCATGCCGCTCCTTTCCCCGTTGATAGCAAATAGTGTTTACACTGAAAGTACCGCGAGTCGGGAGGGGCCCACGGTGATCACCCGATCCCCTTCGCTCACCTGAAAATCCTGTTGCGGGTTGACCCTGACCCCATCGGCTCGGCTCACCCCCAGCGCCAGGTGTCCGCGGCCGCGGCACGCGTCCGCGACCGCGGAGAACGGGGCGGGAGAGCCCTGGAACGGAACGAAGTAGAACTGCTGCCCTTTCCGGGAACTGAGCAGGTCGTCCAGCACTTCCTGAACCCCGGGATTCAGCAGCTCCTGACTCATGAAATTGGCCCCGAAACGTGAGGTGCAGACGATCCGGTCGCATCCCGCCTTGCGGAGCAGTTCCTCCGTTGCGGGGTCCATGCATTCGACAACGGTGTTCACCTTCCTGCTCCGGCCTTCGATGGCCAGCGTGATGGAGATGTTCAGGTTGTCGGAGGCCGGGTCTCCCGGCTTCTTGCTCAGGATAACCGCATGGGTCGCCTCGTCGATGGACGCCCTTTTCAGGGTCTCGTCCCGGGTGGGGTTCCCCTTGACGAAATGTACATGCAGTTTCTGCAGCTCCGCCGGGAGTTCGGCAAGGTCCTCGTCGATGAGAACCACCTGCCGTTCCCGGCCGAAGCAGGAATCGAGGCGCAATTCCTCAATGACCCTTTCGATCATCGTGACGCCGGGAAAGTTGAAAATCACCAGGTGATCTTTCAGAGAGAACGTCATCATACCCTTCAACTCCTTCGATTTTTCCGTGACCAGGGCCGCAGCGATCATGGACAGGGCGTACCCCAGCAGGCCGATGCCGAAAAACATCACCGGCCATCCCACCAGGAACCTCCCGGCCGAGGTCTTGGGGAAGAAATCGCCGTACCCCACGGTGGTCATGGTCACGAGGGTGTACCAGAGGCCGTCGGTCCAAACCAGGTCCGGATTTTCCGACAGTTCGAAATAGAGAAAGCCGGTGGTCCCGTAGGCGAGCATCGCCACAAGGAGGACGGAAACCCGGATTACCGAACTGGGATTGAGGAAAATCGCATGCCTGAAGTAGCGGATCAGCTGGATTATCATTGTGACTGTCCCTGCCATTCCTCAATCAGGGCGATGGCTCGCCTCTTGACTTCCGGGTCTCCCCAGAGCCCCTTCTTGCCCGCCCGGGCCAGTTCCTGTTCATGGAGATAGATGGACATGGCAGGGAACGGATAGACTGAGTAAACGAGCACCAACCCTTCCCGGATCAGTTCCAGCCCGATGTCCTTGTCATTCACGAACAGGGTGGCGAGATACCTTCCCCGCGAGTCTTTCGGGTTGCTGTTGAGCATTATGCGGACCGGCCGACCCGCCATACTACGCTCAAGCCCGAGGATGGAGGCCTTGCCGAAGACTGAGGCCGGGTCCTTCGCCACCTTCGACTCCAGGGCCTTTATGCCCAGGATTCTAATCGTGGCGGGAGGATCCCCCTCTTTCACGACCGTGATGGTATCGCCGTCGATGACCCTGTCGAGCCGGACAACGTCTCCACTCGCCAGGGCGCCGCCGCTGTGATGGATACTTCGGCTCTGTCGTGCAGCGTTGACGCCGTAAAAAAGCGACGATGAACAAAGGACTCCGATGACAATCCAGAAGAGTATGGCATTACGATGCATGGGTATGCCCTGCTACGACATTCGTCCGCCCATGACAGGACTGATCATGGGCGAAGCGGCTGTTATTTTTCATCCCGGTGAACCAGCTTCGGAGAGAAGGCGGGCAGACACACGGCTATGTACTCGGCGCCTTCTTCCGCGGGTGTACTGTAGCGAACCCACTCCCCTTTTTCCACAAAAATCGACTCGCCCGCCCTCACATCGATAGATTCCGCCCTGGTGGCAACCCGAAGCATTCCCCTGAGCACCACGGTGTATTCATCGAATTCAGGCGCCTGTCCCGGCTCGACCCAGCCGGGAGGGCTCGTCATGCGGGCAATGCTTACCTGGTGCGTGTCCGTATTGACGCGCCCGATGAATTCTTCGATGATCTTCGGCTTGTTTCCCTGCGCCTCGACGAGTGACGGAGTGCTGACGTGTCGAATCATGGGGTTCCTCCTGGAGACCGGCGGCGTGAAGTCGCACAAACCATTCCAAACCTTTCGTTACACTTTATTCAAAAACGGATGGCCGTCAAGCGCGTTTTCCTTTTCTCGGGCTGCATTCCCGCTGCAATGGAAACTCTTCCCCGGTCTTCAACGATCTTGCGCGGCCCGCGGATAACCGGTATTGAACTTTTACCTCGCGAAGAGAGAAGAGGCGGACACCCGCGCGTGGGAAAGTGTCAGCCAGGAAAGCGGGAGAACATAACATGATTTTTGAATCGGTGCAGGTAGGGCCACTGCAGGCGAACTGCTACATCATCGGTTGCGAAAAGACACGGGAGGGAGTGGTGATCGACGCAGGAGGGAGCGTGGACAGGATACTCGAACGAATATCCGCTTCATGTCTATCCGTGAAGTACCTCCTGAACACCCACGGCCATTTCGATCATGTCGGGGGGAACCGCGCCCTGCTGGAAGCTGTCGAGGCCGAATTTCTCATCCATGAAAACGACACCTTCTTCCTTCCCCTGGCAGCCGAGATTGGCAGGGAATTCGGCGGCGGAACCGAAAACTCTCCGGAGCCGGACCGGTTCCTGTCGCACGGCATGACCATCCCGTTCGGAGAGTATCGCCTGGAAGTCATTCATACACCGGGGCATTCACCCGGCGGATGCTGCCTGTACTGCCCGAGCGAGGGAGTCCTCTTGACCGGCGACACGCTGTTCAACGGCGCCATCGGCAGGATCGATCTCCCCGGCGGGTCGCCCGAGGCGCTCCAGCGCTCGATCCGGGAGCGGCTTTTCTCCCTCCCCGAAGAGACCCGTGTCTATCCGGGCCACGGCCCCTCATCCACCATCGGCCGGGAAAGGCTCTCCAATCCCCGCGTGAGGAGAGG
>ERZ795032.1631-NODE-1631-length-14882-cov-7.488905_pt1 | contig 14882 bp, 4 predicted proteins | sample MGYA00375124_ERZ795032 | MGnify/ENA primary metagenome ERZ795032 (study PRJEB30167, sample SAMN05720154) | activated sludge metagenome | isolation source: Anaerobic digester | place: China | collected 2015-12-16 ...
TTGAGCGCCATTGCGGCAATCAGCGGTATGTCGAAATTTTCTTCTATGCTCATTATCCCCTCTTTTTGTCCCGGACTGTTCTGCTCCGGCAGGGCATGTTTCCGGGTGTGTTGCCATGATCCGGCTATTTTCACGCAGCTCAAGGCAGGAGGCGCAGATATACCCGCCAAAACGGATTATGGCATCTGCCAGGTTATGATCTCGATACCCTACAATTTAGATTTTCCCACACCCGGGCGTGGAGATCGCCTATGGAGCCGGCGGAGGATTCACATGCCTTTTACGGGTCTACGGGACAAAAAAAGGGGTTGTCGGATTACTTCCGCATCATGAGGAAGTATCCGGCCGCTGCGATGATGACGACCACTGCAAAGATTGCGAGGATCATCATCATGGGCAGCCCTTCGGCGGGCGGCTCAGATGGCGGCGTCGTTATCGTCGTCGTCGTTGTCGCTGTCTCTGTCGGGGTGACCGGCGTTGTTATCGGCTCGGTGAAGAGCGCGAAGGTGCTGAAGTGCGTTATCCGGGCCTCAACGGTCCTCGTGCCCGGTATGACGGTCGTCTGGATGTCCTCCCAGAGGCCGGTCTCCTTGTTGTACCACTTTATCGTGAGGTCGTTCTTGCTGAGGTCGAGGGTGTTCCAGACATCCTCGGGGATATCGAACGAGAGCGTGATCGCCGGGTCGAATGTGGCGCCGTCGGGGCCGGCCTCGTAGGCGTAACCGGCGAACTCAAAGACCGATCCTGACGGGACAGACGGTATGGCATCGCCGGCGATGGGCACGATGGAGGCATCGCCGAGCGGTTTGCCATCGGCATCGAGCGCCGTTGTGCCGATCGGGATGAGCAGGTTTCCGATGTTGTCATTGGCGTTCACAATGACAGACTTGAGCACGGTTCCCGCGCTGCTGGTCAGTAAGGTACCGGACCCGGTGTAGATGCTGGTGGTGCTGCCGCTGCTGCCGCCGCCACCGCCGCCGCCACTGGGGGGTGTGGGTATCACGGTGGTCTTTGTCGCGGCGACTGCGAAGGAGGAGAAGCCGTCCGGCGAGATTACTTCAAAGACCATCATGCCGTCACTGTCGCGGCCAAGGTAGGTGGGCGTAAGGATGCTGATGTCACCATTGTCGTCCTGTCGGAAGACCCGGATCGCAGTGGGACCGCCGTTGGCATCAACCCAGGCGGGCGAAGCAGTCATCCGTAACACCGCGTTGCTGATGGTGTCGTTTTCTCCGAGGTTTTCCTTGGTGAAGTAGACCGCGTAGGCAGTCGAGGTTATCTGGAGGTCTGCGTTGGTGGCGGCGAGCGTGAAGGCGGTCGAGGCCTGGGTGCTCGGCTGGTTGTAGATCGCAGTCGAGATCATCAGGCTGGGGTTGTAACCGTTCATCGATGCGTTGAAAGAGACCGAGACGTTGCCGAGATCATTGAGGTTGGCGGTCAGGGGCTGGCTGCTCTCGAGCAGGACACCGGTGACGTTCCCGGTCCAGTTACCATCCTCTTCCGTAAGACCATCGGTCTGGATGGTGACGTTCAGGGTGCCGGTCGTGAGGATGATGTCGTTGTTGCTGGTCGTACCATTACCGGCGGTGGCGTTGAACGTGACCTGCTGCTTTCCGTCGACGGTTGTGGTGGTGGTGCCGCTGTCGTGGAGGGAGGAGTCGGTCTGGTTCTTGGCGGGTTCAGAGGGGGCATCCCGGGCGCTGATGTAACGGTACCGGGTCAGGGTATCACTGCCGGCGCTGTTCGTGGCAGTGAGGGTGACGTTGTATCGCCCGATGGTGTTGTAGGTGTGGGTCGGGTTCTGCTCAGAGGAGGTTTTCCCATCGCCGAAATTCCAGACCCAGGTCGTTGCGTTGGTCGAACAATCGGTGAACTTTACCACAAGCGGGACAGTACCGGCCGTCCGGTTGGCGGTGAAGTTGGCAACTGGCACCGGCACGAGGTCAAAGTGAGCCGTAGCGGTCTCTCCCGACACGACCGTCACCTGCTTGGAAGCGGGGGCATATCCTGCCAGGGTCACCGTGACGGTGTGGGCACCGGCAGGAACACCGATCAGGGTTCCATTCGTCTTAACACAGGTATCCACCCCATCAAGGGCTATCGCCGCACCTGCAGGTATGGATGTGACGCAGATGCTCCCGCCCGCGGTGATCTGGAGCATACCCTCTTCGTATGCCTGTATCGTCCCACCAGCGCTCTGTCCGATCATGTAGACCCGGTAAGTGCCAGCATCCAGGCCCGATGTCGAGACGGTGGTCTTGTTCGTGTTTGCCACCACGTACTTCCCGCTGCTCGGGCTGACATAGATGTTGCCGATGAGCTTCTGGGTTGCGGGGATATCGTTATAGGTGAGGTTCAGGTGGAGAGATGCCACTCCAAGCGTCGCCGCATCGATGAGCGCGGTGCCGTTGTAGGCGACATCGCGGAGCAGGGCTACACCGAGGTGTTCACAGGACGAGTTGAAGGATACGGTTATGCTTCCTCCCTGCACCACACTCGAGGGGATCGTAGCCCGCTCGGCGCTCTCCATGACCATGACCGGCATCGCGCCGAGGAAACCGACACGGTCGCCGTCCATGGCGATTGCGGCAAGCACGTAGTCGCCGGAAGCGGGCGTGATCGCTTTCAGGCCCTGGGTGTTCAACCGATAGCCAGCGTTCAGGTTCACCTGGTTAGCGGCGTGGCGGAGGGTCGCGGATATGTTGCCCGCGTTGGTGATGGGCGTTTCGGAGGAATCAGGCATCGATATGGTGCCATCGTCATGCACTATGATCTTCGTCCATCCGCCCTCGATGAAGATGTAGGCTGTCTTCCTGATGAGCTCGGTGAAGTTGACCGAATCCATGCCGCCCTTTCCGCCTTTGATCAGCTCACCGATGTAAGTCTCGTTTGCCTCAGCGAGCATGAGGGTGGCGTTCCGGGCGTGAGGGACCTTCACAAGGAAGTCGAGATCTTTGCCGGGATCCAGGACCCAGGCGTTCTGGTAGGTCTCGCCTCCGGTAAGGGTCCGGTTTGCGTTGTTGTCGACGGTCACGTATGTGTCGTTGGTGACCTGGCCGACACCGGTAACGCTCCTTGTCAGCGTGTCCAGGGTGGGGAAGGTTACGGTGCACCCGTAGAGAGTGATGGAACTTATCTCCGTCCGGGTGATGTCTTTCATCGCGATGTAGGTCGTATCGATGCCGGAGATCTCACCCATCTTTGTCGAGTTCACCCAGATCATGTAGTCGTAGTAGAGGTGGAACGTGCGGCTGTCGTAGTTGCCGGCCTTATCGTAGGCACGGAACGCGAGGTCGCGGTTTCCAACGTCGAACTTCACCGTAGCGGTATCGGAGCGTTTGGTGCTGTTCCAGAGTTCCTTGCCCGTCGCGACATCCACGAGGGCGACGCGGTCAAAGTTCGGGTCGCTGTCGGTGACGAGCCATGCCAGGGAGAGGTCTTCGCCGGCCTCGATGTAGCCGTCACCGTCGCTGTCGGTGATGGTGAACGTCTGGATGACCGGTGAGATGCGGTCGAGCGTGAAGCTCCAGTTCAGGGACCACTCGCCACCGATGCTGCCGTCCCCGGTTCCGCTGACGTTCACCCAGTAATCGTCGTCGGCAAGGTTGTCGATCAGGGTGGTGTTCTTTGCATAGCCTTTGGAAGTGTCCGGGGACAGGTCGATCGGTACAAGGGTCGCAGAACCGATGTACATCTTAACCGATGCCGGATTTATCGCGGTCATGAATGCCCGAACATACTCCGGGATGACCTTGATGTGGCTCCCATCGGCCGGTTCGGGGCGCGAGAACCCGACATCTTTGACTTCGAGGTATACCGGTTCTGTCGAGTTATAATTCCCTGCGGCATCGTTTGCATTGACGGTCAGCGTGATGGTTTCATAGACGGGCCAGGTGACCTGCTTGCTGAAGGTGTAGCCCGGGGCCGAGCCGCCGAGTGTGAGGTCGAACGGCACCGTGTGGGTCGCATTCTTCAGGGTTGCCTGCGCGGTTCCCATCCCGCCGACATCGTGGATGGTGCCGGCGATGGTGAACGTGGATGAGACCGGTGATTTCGTGGTGATGTCGATCACTGGTTTTACCTTATCCGCGGTGGAGAAGGTGCCGTTCTGGATGGATGCGGTAAGAACCTCTGTTTTGGAATCAACTATCCGTGTTTTGAGCAACACCACTTTCAACCCAAGTTCCGAAGAGCTGCCATCATCCTGTAGTGACTCTAGGGTCACCGTGGCTAGTAGCAAATCCCCATTATCGTACCCTTTTGCTGCATATCCGCCAATAAAGGCACAATTATTGTCATAGAGTGGATTAACTTCCGTTGCATTGAAGGGCTGGAGATCTATAGGTTTGACAACTTTGTCGTCGAAATACATTAAGATCTCATAGGCGCCAACCTTCGGTTCGAAGGTGTTATCAAGGTAGATACTGACTGTATCCATCCTTCCCTTCTCGACGCTGGAAGCATTAGTGACATAAAGTGTGCCAGTACCTGTTGCCGCGCTTGCTGCGGGCATTATGATAACTAGCCCCACTAGAATTAGCAGGCCTAGGTGGATGATTTTCATGGTTACTTCCTCATCTGGTAGTTACGTTTTCTGATGTATAAACAATTCTCATTTGAATGTTCACGCACTTCTCCTCAAACAGGTTAAGACAACCAAAAATGCCAAAATTCCTAAAATGGGAGGCATCGGCGATTTGGCAGCCTGAGTCTGTGCAGGTTCCCCCATTCCCTTAGCATCGGTCAATGTGGGTTCAACACCATCGGACAAACCAGAATCTCCGGTTTGTTGATGCGTCGAGGCAGGTGGGGTGTCTTCGCTACCCTGCAGGATCGTTCCGGTTGCCTGAGGGCTGCTCGTCCGTGGTGTAGTGACCGTTGTTACGGTCTGAGGGTCGTCTGTCGACTCTGTGATAGAACCTGTGGTCGGTTTCGCGCTTGGTGAAGTCGGAGGTTCTTCATCGTAGGCAGAGTTAATTGTCGAGACATCATCTCCTCTGGAGTTCACGAACGTATCGACATATACAGTGAATCGCTCCTCCCCCTCGTACACCATCCGAGCGATAGGAATGTTCCCTGTCAGTTGAGGCCGAACAGTGAACCCGGAAACCCGTATTGTCTTCTCATCCGGTTGGATGTTTGTTGCACCGGTAAACGGCTCGATGAACACGACATCTGTTACCGTAGTCTTCGCAGGGTCGTAGCTAATCACCACGCTGAAGGCTCCCAGACCTATGCTGTCATCGAATTCTTTCACAACTAACTGGTTTGACTCAACAAGGATCTCAGTCGCACTCACTGCGGATATCATTGCACAAAAAATGGCAATTCCCAGGATAATGCGAAAAATGAATTTATTCATTGACTTTACCTCAAGATCTTGACAGATAATATTCATCGAGGAGCCTGGCCCTATAAGATGCAATGAACAGGGCATCCTCTATATTGATCAGCTCGTCGTGGTTAACATCGGGATAATCATATGTTTTAAGATCATCATTCCCGATCAGTCTAGCACTGTAACTTGCAATATACAGCGCATCCTCCATGGTGACATCACCATCGTTATTGCTATCACCGAGGCGACCACCTTCAAACTCGATCTTGATCGTGTTGCTGCCGGCAGTCGTGTTATAGACGATCAGCGTTGCATTCGTGGTCGAGTAGGTCGCCGCACCTACATACCTGAACGTCCCGTTGATGATCTCATAATCTTTCGTAGGATTCTCATTCACCTTCACCACCGGGGGAGTCATCAGATACCTCATCGGGAACTCAAGTGCAATGCCGATCTCGCCGCCATCTCCGAGGACCGTCACGGTGTAGGTGGTGTTCTCGTTCCGGAGCGCGTTGAGCCGTTCAGGCTCCACCTGCTCCACGCCGGCGATGCTCCCTGCCCCTCCCTCCGAGTAGACCAGGGTCGGGAAGATTAGTGATGACGGGAGTGTCACGTTGCAGAGCGCTGTAGCGCCCGGCGTGACCCGTGCCGCGGTGCGGATCGAGGGGTAGTCATTGGTCCCGTTCACTATGAGCGTGTAGGTGCCCTCGAGGATGCCGGTGAAGTCGTGGCTTGATTTGTTCTGAACCGCCGGCTCTCCGATGAGGGTTATGCTCTTGACATTGGCTGGCGCGCCATCTCCATCGACGACATTGACAGAGACATTCCCCCTGCCCATGACTGTGAAGGTCTCGGTGACCTGGTAGACATTGGTGTCATCGTAGAGCGGCCGGATACGGAGATCCAGATCCAGCGTCCCGTGGTCTTCAGGGGTTATCTTGAAACTGTAGGTCATCGGTTTGCCCTTCTCCCAGCCGGCGGATTGGATGAAGAGCGAGGGGTGTTCGTTGCCTGTCGTGCCGTTGAGGTACTCAAATGCACCCGGTTCACCGTTCTCAGTGATCCCGGTAGCGTTGCCGAAAGCAAACCCGGCGATCGGGATCTCGATCATCGGGCCGGTGACGTTCTCATTCAGCGATCTGACCGTGATCGTCACATCCGCCCCTTCACCGGCAACCATCCGGGATGCGGTGATGCCAACGTCGTAGGTGTTCGTGTTCTCCTGCACCTGCGGGGCATCGCTCAGTATACCGATATCGGTCGAGACATGCAGGGGCCCGTCCTCCTCCTCGTAACCGAACGACTGGATCACCCGGCTGCCCTGGATCTTCCCATCGATCTCTCTGATCGGGGCCGACTGCGAGTGATCGACGCTGACAATGATCGGGCCGGTGTCACTGGTTCCGGTGAGCGTATGGATCCTCACTTTACCATAGCCACCCGACCCGTCGATGTACCGAACGTGGGTCCCGCCCGCCATCAGGGTGTTCATCTGATCTTCTGTCAGAGTGTACTCGACCCGCGGGTGTGTTGCATTTACCGAGAAGATGCCCACCGGATTACCATCGATCTCGATGGTTACATCAGTCACGATAACCGCCGCCGGCTGACACCGGATCAGCGCATCGATGGCCACCTGGGAGGCCCATGTATATCCCCACCCACCGCCGCTCGAGTACTGTCTGGTGAGCCAGTTGACTCCGTCCAGGATAGTCCCGTTATCGGCAGGGAGCCCGGTCGCGTTCAGCGCAAGAACTCCGTAAGCGGTCGCCTCGGTCTTCCTGCCGCCATAATACCAGCCATAGTAACTGTCCGCGGGCCAGGAACCATCGTCCTTCTGGTTACTGATCAGCCACTCCGCCAGAGCTGCTCTGGTAGCGTTAATGTCGTCGCTGCTGACATCATCGGACGGCATCGCGAAGGCCTCAAGCCCCCAGAGGGCGAGCGCCCGTGCCATCGACTGATCTTCGCCTGTCGGCCATTTCTGATTCGTCTCTTTCTCGACGAGGTAGCGCGTGGCGTTCCTCATGTTGTCTTCCATGTAGCCGCGGTGCTCCTCATCCAGCTCCACTGTCTGGTTGATCATATCGTGGATGAGCATGACGAACGCTGTGTTCGACTCAGGAACCCATGCGTGACAGACGGGAGCGCTCCACGACCAGGTGCCGCTCTCCGGGTTGTCCGGGTTATCGTGGAACCACCTGATCACGCTCTCGAAGTTCACTTTTTCTTTCGTGAACGTGGTGCCGTTCGTGATCTTGTCTTTAAGGAGTCGGTTTAAGTCCTCGTCCTTATCGTTGATCCGGGCAAGGGTGTAACTTGCGTAGGAACTCGACGACGACTCCGATCGGCTGTATGGTCCCCAGAGGTTCCAGCCCCCATCTATGGGGTTCTGGCCTACCTCGCCGCCCACAAGGAGTTTTTTGACACCTGCCTCAACCGAATCGTTCACGTTCTTCCGGATGCCGTCCCAGTCGGCGGGCCGGTCACGGTTGATGTAGTAGTTCTTCACGTTCAGCGATGCCATCATCCGGCTCGTCGTCTGCTCGACGCACCCGTAGGGGTAACCGACGAGGTACTCAAGGCCCGAGAGGGTGCGCCCCTGGGCGCCGGCCTGGATGACGATCCTGGTGGTGTTGTCATAGGTGTTGTTGGTGTGGAGGGTGTTGAAGGTCAGTTCGCCGGACCCTGGGCCGACCGATGTTGTGTTGGTCGACGAAACCCGGATCGAGGGGATCCAGATGAGCACCGACGGACCATTCTGTGAGGCCGTTTTGTTGTTCGCGGTGACCTCGAACTTTATGTCGCCTGGAGCTATCTGGCCGGGCACATCCGACCGCATCGAGACACCCACGTAGTTCCAGTCGCTGGCAGACATGTACCGGGTCTGGTTCTTTGGACCGTAGACTTCCACATGGTCAGGGGTGGTTACGTTGAACCAGACGTAGCCCGAGTGACTCGCTTTCACGTAGGTGTATATGTAGAAACATGAGCCGGCGCTTGCCCTGCCATCCCAGGGTCCGGAGCTATTGCCGGTGAAGTTGAGAGTGTAATCCTTTGCGTTGATCGTCTTATTATCACTCGCCTTTCCGGCCATGGGCTTTTCGCTCGCCACGTTGATGACGGCAGTGTAGGTTCCTGCCTTATCCGGAGTCCATCCAACACTCCACTGGCGACTACCCCATCCGGGGATAGTTACATCCGAGGTTGTGTTAAGGGGCTTAACATTTTTATCCTCATCGATGATGCTTATGTTGATAGTAAGCGGGGATGTAGTGGAACCTCTCCTGTTCACGACGGAGGCGGTGATCAGATTCGTCTGGCCGACCAGCATCTGGTTTGAGGCCGCAGCAATCCGGGCCTCGACGGTGCTCGTCGCTTCAGTCTTGATCGTGGCGCCTGTCACCGACGATACCGTGATGTTCTCGCCGGACGTAGAGTTCAGGAACCCGTAGTTGTTCACCCTGAGCGATACCGGCGTCGAAGTGCCCGTATCGTCTATCGCCTTCAGGCGCACCGTGAAGAGGTCGGCACTGCCCGAGACGCCTTCAAGGGTGGCATTCACCCCGGCAGCACGGATGCGCCCCTTCTGGATATAGACGGCGCTGTTGTTCACGTGACCCGAGAAGAGCGGGCCAAACGTGACGTTGCCGGTCCCGGAGTCAAGAGTGACCACTGAGGGATTCCAGGTCATGTCGATATCAAACCCACCCAGATTGCTGACATCCTGCACCCTGACGGTCAGGTTTACAGTCTCCCCGCTGGCGATGGTGCTATCTGCCGGACACACCGAGAGCGTGGCAGCAGAGCAGACGCCGCAGAGGAGGGTGAGGAGCAGGATGCTCCATACCATATGTCTCATAGCTTCTTCCTCCTTTCTTCCTCACTTGATCCTGAAGTACGCGTCCCTCAGGTCAACGTTCTTCTGGGCGATGAACATCGCATCACCGACATCGATGACGCCGTTCCGGGTGACATCGGTCACGAGGAACTCTTTTGTCTTTTCTTTGGGCTTTTGTTCAAGGCCGACAACTTGCCGGAGAACCTTCAGGGTGTCGGCCTGGTTGACCTTCCCGTCACCGTTCGCGTCGCCATAGAGCAGGAGGGACGCACTGCCGCTCCTGACATCGACCGGGATGGGGAGAATGCGCACATCCAAGAGCTCTTCTACAACCAGGTTCAGGGGGGTCTCGTCACCAGTCTTGCCGGTGACAAGGAACCGGATGGTGGCGACGGTGACGTCGCCGCTGACGCCATCAACCTTTTGACCCGCAAAAATGACCCTTCCGGAAGTGCTGTTCGCTACGGCGCCCAGAGGGCCAGGGATGACGCTCTCCACCGCAAGGATAGACCCGTTAAAGGTGAGGTCCATCTTGTAGGCTGCAAGGTCGGAGACCTGCATGACGGTTATCGGGAGGTCGTATGTCGTGCCGGGCACAAGAATGAGACCTCCGGGTAACTCGATCCTGGTCGGCGGGTTTATGTACGAACCGATCGTGGCGTTTGCACGGTTGTTATCAAACGTCGTCTCGTAATCGGTCACCCCATTCTTGTTGACCTCGGCGTCGACCTTATACTCGCCTGGAGCGAATGTCCGGTTTGCCCAGATCGTGACCGACTCTTTCGCTCCGAGGGCCGGAACGTCGCTTGATGCATCCCCTACGCCGGTGATGCTGTACTCGAGGCGGGCCACATTGCTCCCGACCTCACCACGGTTTGTCACCCGGATGCCGACCACGGTCTCGTTCGCCGGCGAGGTGTACCTCGGTGCGACGATCTCCACGGCGAGATCCGGTGCGGTGATACGGACCGGATGCGTGAGGAGGTTGTTGGCGTAGTTCAGTTCTTCGACCGCCCGGTTCGAGTTGACCTCGATCCCGACGCTGACGTCGAGAGGCAACCGGTAGTCGCTCGTGTTGATACCGAATTCACGCGCTTTGCGTGTAATCGTCGTTCTGACGACAGTCTTCGTCTCACCTTTCTCAAGGCTCTCCTCAAAGCGCGTATCCTCGTGCCTGGATCCGACCTCGGCGGTGCAGTTCATCCGGGCCCCGGCATAGACGTAGTCCGCCGTCCCTATGTTTTTGATATTGAGGGCGACGTTGGTGAGCGTGATGCTGTCATCCCGCTCGAGTTTCACAATCTGTGGTGCGGATATGCCTGGCACAAAGTCGGGGAGGAGCTTTGAGGTCACCATCATGTTGCCGCCATGCTCCCACACGAGTTCGCCGTCATGGTAGCAGAGCACCAGGTAGGGAATGTCCGATGCGTGAGCAAGGCTCTCCCGGAGGGCCTGCTGGCCGGCGGTCGGTGCGGTGACCGTCAGGGTCACCTTGCCGCTGGCGTCCGTGTAGCCGGTCGCTATCACCGTGTAGGGATCGGGGTACCAGTCTGATGCGAGGAGGATGTTTGTGTCTCTTGGGTCGCCATTAAACCAGGACCGCCCCGGTTCTCCTGCCGCACCGGCCGCAATCACGACGCGTGCGCTGACAATTGGCGCCCCGTCGCTGGTCGATACGTTGAAGGCGATCGGCACCGATGTCCCGACCAGGACGGAGTCCGGCATCTTGTAGGAGACGGACTTCTCAGGGTTGCGGAACGCGGTGTAAAGATTTTTACCGATATTCTTGCTGGTCGGGTTCAGGAGGCCATACCTGACCTCATAGGTCCCATTCGCTGCAGGGGTTACCAGCCGGGTCTCCGTCCCGGTGAACTCCACGACGGCGGCCGCTTCAGTCGCCTCGATATTCCAGATGTTCGCCGCTGATTGCCTGTTGAAGACGAAGAAACCCTTCTCGTGGATAGGCGTACCGTCCGGCCCGTAGGATCTGGCGGTGATCTTGCAGGCATCGCCATCCGGGACGGCATCGACGATATACATCTCGGTATTCGGAGAGAGGGCTCCTATGCTCGTCGGCGCGAATAATTCGCTCGATATCAATCCGGGTCTGACGGGGCAGAAGTTATTCGGGCTGAATGGGGTACCTCCGATCCATGTAGTCCCGTATCCGGAGATTCCAGCGGTGGTGAGGATATAATCCATCCGCGTTTTACCGGCTGTATCGACGGTGAAGGTGCAGTACCCGTCTGCATCGGTCACACTGGTCTGAACACCGTTCTCCGTGTAGAGGTAGACGGTCTGGCCGGGTATGAAGCTCTCTATTCCCAGGATAGGATCGTAATTGTAGATGTATGCCGTGATGGTGGCCCTATCGCTGGGAACCGATGCATAGGCATCCTGGTCCCAGGTCGCCGGCCAGTCGGAATAGCTGCCGATATACGTCAGGTTCCCGCTATAAAGATCCTCGTGTACCGGGGGAGTGCTCCGGTGCATGAGCCAGGGCTCGAGCGTCCCGTAGACGAGAACCGTGGTCGCCTCACCAGAGTACTGTGCCATGGCATTGTTGGGAGAGACAAACTGGACGATTGCCATGTAACCGTTCTCCGGCATCGTGAAGTTCAGGAGCCCGATACCGTTCGTCAGGCGGACGGTGCCCGTACGGGTCACCGGCTTCATCCCGGCGATCTCGGCAAGGAGCGCCTGCATATCTCCCTGGTCTGTGGAGAGCGTCAGGGCGCCAGCCGGCGAGAGCGAGAGGATCTCGGTCTCGGTCAGCGTGGTGACGTAGACATCAAAGTCCTGGCTTACGGTCTTCTGCCCGTGGTGCGACCAGGCCATGAGCCCGAGGTTGACACTCATCCCTGGTGGACAGATGGCTCGCTCCGGGAGTGGCATGACTTCCTGGAAGATATGCGGCTCCTCACCCACGGAGATGCTTCCTGCGCTTCTATCATTGATCCAGAGGTAGAGGTCGGTTTCATCGAGAGGCCTCCCGGTAAGGTTGAGTGAGTATCCGATGACGCCATCTACCGGGACAAGCACCTCTTCAACGATGGTCTTACTGTAATTTTCGACCGTGAAGGTGACGACCTCCGTGTAGGGCGAGCCGTCGGCGGCAAGGAGCGGGTACTTGATCGGGACGGTCGCGCTATACGGCACGGAGTAGTCCTCACTCTCAAAGATGGGAACGTTCGGGCTCGGGTTCGGTGTTTGCCCTGAGGAGATCGTGTCCTTGGTCACTTGGTCTTCCACCCGAAGATCACCATAGGTGATCTGGACCCACATGGGCGTACCATTGCGGATATCGGTTATATCCACGGGACAGTAGATGTACCCGTCCGCGTCAGTCCTGATTGTTTGATCAAAGACGGGAGTGCGCTCGTAGGTATAACAGGCGTAGTACCACACGCTGACATTAACCTCTTCTCCCGCCATGGGTTCCCCGGCGGTCGTGTTCCAGAGGACCGCCATGATTGGGAGAACATTGCCCGTCACGGTGAATTGCGTGAGGGTTCCGCCTATGAGCTCACGGAGTATCCCGTCGGACGGCTTCATCCCGCCAAGGCCGCCGGTGACGTTCACCGCCTCGTAGGCGTTGATCCTGCCGGCGCCGTAGGCGTTGTTCGGCTGCATCACCGGCAGGATGGTCCCATCTTCACCGATGTGGACCGCCGTCTCCATCAGGGCGGCCTTCACGTCGGCGGGCTTGAGGGTACTGTTGCCCGAGAGCATCAACGCCGCCGTCCCGGCGACGGCCGGGCAGGACATGGATGTGCCCTGCATGGAGGCGTATTGGTCACCAGGGTATGCCGATATGATGCCGACGCCGGGGGCCATGACATCGGGCTTGATGTAGGGACTCGTCCGGTTTACCGGCCCCATGCTGCTGAATGAGGCACGGTAGTCCATCATGTAGTCGGTTGCACCGACGGTTATGGCGTCTTTTGCGGTCCCCGGCGTGCCGATGGTTGAGGTGCCAAAGAAGCCATCGTTTCCGGCGGAGACCGTGACGACGGTGCCGCCTCTGACCATGTTGTTGATGGTGGTATCAAGAACAGTCTCTCCGCCCGACTGGTAGCACTCGGAGAGCCCGATCTCCTCGACCCGGATCTCAGTCGCTCCGGTGTTCGTGACGTTGAGCTCCCAGAATCCGTTCCAGCCGGCGGTGTTGGAGGCGTAGGGCGCCTTGAAGTAGTAGCAGTTCGTCTCCGAATCGAAGCCGAGCCAGTCAATCTCGGCGCCGTTTGCGGCGTTGCCCTGGGCGTCGGTCACGGTGATCGTGAGGTTCTCAAAGAGGTCTGCAGTGTCGTAGTACCAATCCTCGACCCTGACCGATCCGATCACGAACTGAGGCTCGTACCGGCAATCGGAATCTCCATACATCTCCGATGAGACTTCCAGTTCAACGATCCGGCTCTCACCTTCGGCAAGTGAGAAATACGGGTCGGATGTACTCCGGGAGACATAAGCCCCAAGGCTCATGGAGACGACGTCAGCCCCGTTATCGATCGCCCACTGGGCGCCTTCGAGGATGGTGCTGAACGGGCCGGAACCTGCACTGTTGAGAACTTTTGCCCCAATCAGGTCTGCTCCGGGTGCGACGCCGAGGGTCACTTCATACCGGTTCCTGTAATCCTCGACCGTGACCGTGCCGCCTGCCGCCGTGCCGGCACAGTGGGTGCCGTGACCATGGTCGTCGTAGGCGGAGGAGTTGTCACCGTTGACGAAGTCGGCGAATGCGATGATGCGGTCGCCAAACGCCGGATGGCTGCTGTCGATGCCGGTGTCGATGATGGCTATCGTCACGCCTTCACCGGTGTTCCCGCCCTTCCAGACGGATGGAGCCTCGATGAAGTCCGCGCTCCAGACGGTCGAGTAGCTATCCTCCAGACGCACGATGAAGTCGGGGCTGATCGTTGAGGAGACCTCCACGACCGGGTCGTTCAACATGACGGTCAGGTCCGGCTCGATGTGATCGACGCCAGGGATAGCGGCAAGCCGATCCAGGGTCGCCGGGTCGGCCTCAAGCCAGACGGCGTTTGCGATCCAGTAGGATCGGGCGGTCCTGAAGGCTACCGGATCGGTCGCCCTGACGTTCTGCAGCACCTGCGCCTGCCGGCCCAGAGCATCGGCTTTGAGTTCGGCAAACGATTTAAGGTGCTGGGGCTGTTCATTCAAGACCAGGAAGACCGGGACGCGTTCTCCCACAGCCCGGGGCGGGGGATCGTGTGCGGTAATCGGGTCGTTGTCTGGCAGGGCGCTTGCCGTGCCCGCCAGAAGGAGTACAAAGAGCAGGATCATCAGACCTGCCCATATTTGCGGTAATTTCATGGTGATCACCAGAAATCAGGCGATAATATGATAAAGGGTTATTGTAAATATAAACACTTCGGTTCATTCACTCATGTATAAATAAAAATATGCTGAATCTGAAAAAAATGGTTGGCTATACGAGATATCTGCTGTAATAAATGTTGATTTTTTTATAAATTTTTGGGTATATTTTATTATATTCATTCCTTCACCATATCATCGCGTGAAATAAGTTTAATTCGCATCCAGTTCATTGTTAAAAGTGGTATATCGAAACAGAACGATAAGAATGAGGTTCCGGAGGTTGCCGGGAGAAATATCTCCCTGGAGATACAGGTGTTTTCGCCCACTTAGTTTTGATCCACTTGGCTCATCTAAAACTGATCCACC
>ERZ795032.1634-NODE-1634-length-14876-cov-4.345456_pt1 | contig 14876 bp, 9 predicted proteins | sample MGYA00375124_ERZ795032 | MGnify/ENA primary metagenome ERZ795032 (study PRJEB30167, sample SAMN05720154) | activated sludge metagenome | isolation source: Anaerobic digester | place: China | collected 2015-12-16 ...
CGCAGAAGTACAGCGCATCGGCCACCTGGAGCCGCGTACCTTCTCCGGCCTCGACCGCCGTCGTCAGCGCCATGGCGGCGTCGATGCATGGCGACCCTTCCCGCAGCCCGTAGTCCCCGGCCGCAGGATCGGCCAGCAACGGGTCCGTCTCGACATTGCGCTGGTAGAGGTCGGGGTACTTCGCCGCCGCCTCGGCCAGGGTCATCGACTCCCCGTACAGCGTGACCGTCTTGGCAGCGTCGGGAGCCGCAAAGAACACGTTCCTCACGAAGTAGTTCGCGTTCTTGTCGCCCGGATCGGGCGCCGGCAGGAAGACCGTGACGCCGTTGCGGCTGAAGATGTTGTTCTTGAACAGGTTATCGACGAACGGCTCTTTCCACGCGTAGACCGACATGACTTGCTCGTTGTCGTAGAACAGGTTGTTGAACAGCCGGTTCTTCCGGCAGAAGAACTCACAACTGCGGTAGTCGATCTTCGAGGCCATGACGATGACCCCGTTGATGTTCTTGTGGTTGACCTTCGCCTCCGGGCTCAGCCGGTATCCCGCGAACACGTTGCGACGGAAGATGTTCCTGGAGGCCTCCATCTGGACGAAGTTGCCCGCCGTCCCCGTGAACAGGTTGTTCTCGACCAGCGTGAACTCCGCCCCGCCGATGCCCAGCGACTTCCACCGCGGATCGCGGAACCGGCAGTGCCGGACGATGTTCCGCTGCGGCCGGTCCAGGCCCCGGAACGGCGAGAAGCTCAGCGCCACGTGCTGAATCGCGCCGAACTCGCAGTCCTCCACCAGGTTGTTGCTCGACTTGAAGTAGATCTCGATGTAGTCGGCCCCTGGCCGCGGATACGCCTGGCACCACTCGCTCATCTTCTCCCAGGTCCACGTGTCAATCGCCCGGACGAACTTGCACCCGAGAAACCGGTTGTACGTGGCGTTCTTGAGCTGGACGCCGTTGTACGAGCGGCTGCCGTCAAACGTGCAGTCGCGGACGATGCAGTGGTGCGTGTCGAACATGATGAGCCACATGGCGCAGTTGCGGAACACGATGCGCTCCAACGTGATGTAGCTCATCCCGCTCAGCGAGCAGGCGAACTGGTTGTCCCACCCCTCAGGGTCGGGGGGCGTCATGGTCCAGACGGCCTCGCCGTCGGCAGGCCCGCGGAACACGATCGGGCGATCGGCCGTGCCCGAGGTCTTCATCACCGCGCGACCATCGTACACGCCCGCCGCCAGATGCACCGTGTCGCCGGGCTGGACCACGTCCGCGGCCTTCTGAATGGTGCGAAACGGCGCTGCGGCCGCGCCCGAGCCGCCGTCGTCGCCCTTCGGCGAAACATAGTAGTCCGCCCCCTGGGCCGCAACGGCGGCCGCCAGAACCGCCGCCGTACAGACCACCCACCTGCCCTTGCCTGCTCCATGCGTTTTCATGTGAGCTCTCCCTGTCGCCATGCCCGGATGCCGGAACACCTTCTCCAGAATGCGTCCATTGGGGACAATGCTATGCAACGCCGTCTGCTACAAGGCCCCGAATGGTGAAACCGCAAGCGCCGGCGGCGGATTCGCAAATTCTACACTCGCTGCGCGATTTTTTTACAGCCGCCAGCGCGACAAGGCCCGTCATGGGCCCTGTCGTGCTGAGCAGTGGATTGCGGATTACCAGCCCTTCAGCCGTCCGGCCTCGGGCAATTTGCCGACCAGCGGTTCGGCGTAGGTGCGGAAGGCTTCGGTGATGTTGTTGCCTTCCTTGTTGATGAACTTGCGCGGCAGGCCGGTGGTGTGCTTGGCGACGTTCACCAGGCTGGTGACGAAGGTCTCGACCTTGTACGGTTTGTTGCTGACGCGCTTGATGGCGACCGACCCATCCATATCGCCCTTGGTGGCGTAGCGGACGGCGTCGCGGCCGACGAGTCGCGCCTCGCGGGCATCCACCTCGCTGTAGAACCCCGGGAAGCTGCGCTGGAGGTACCCGAACGTGTCGGCGCGGACGCGGACCTTCTTGCCCTCGAAGCCCTTCTTGACCATGGCGGCCAGGTAGTCGCCCAGGGCGCCCGACCCCGAGAGCTGCACGTTCCCGTGCGAGTCCACCTCGGCGTTGGCGGCCATGCGCTCGGCCACCGTCACACCGTCGCTGTAGTGGATGCCTTCGCTCACGGCGACGATGCAGCGGCCGTACTTGGCGTTGACCGCCTTGACGTCCGCAACGAACTTCGCGTCGTCGAAGTCGGCCTCCGGCACGTAGATCAGGTGCGGCCCGTCGTCCTTGAACTTGCGCCCCAGCATCGAGGCCGCCGTCAGGAACCCGGCATGGCGGCCCATGACCACGTTAATCTTGATGCCCGGAATCGACCGGTTGTCCAGGTTGTCGCCCATGAAGGCCGACGCCACGAACTTCGCCGCGCTGCCGAACCCGGGGCAATGATCCGTCACCTTCAGGTCGTTGTCGATGGTTTTGGGAATGTGGAACACACGCATCTCGTAGTTCGCGTCGCTCGCCATCTCGTTGACGATGTTCGCCGTCTCGGCCGAGTCGTTGCCGCCGATGTAGAAGAAGTACCGCACGTCGCGCTTCTTCAGAATCTCGAACATCTTCAGGCAGTCGTCGCGCGTCGGCTTCATGCGGACCGACCCCAGCGCCGCCGAGGGCGTCTGGGCCACCGCGCCGAGGTTCGCCGTGGGCTCCTTCGACAGGTCGATGAAGTCCTCGGCCAGGATCCCCTTGACGCCGTGACGGGCGCCCAGGAGCTTCTTGATCTCCTTGCACTTGGCCGCCGCCTCGATCACGCCCACCAGGCTCTGGTTGATGACACACGTCGGCCCGCCGCTCTGGCCGACCACCGCGTTGCCTACTAACTTGGCCACGATTGACACTCCTTTCCCAAGGTTCGATCCGCCTTCAGACACTGGTCGCCAACACCCGAAGCCGACTCCGAAAACCGGATCAGAGCCAACCCCGGCCGGGCGCGGTATTCTCACTGGCCACACACCTCAGGTCAAGGGATTTCCGCATGGTCGCCCTCCACCATGTTCCCACTCCGTCAGGGAACCAGAATGCGAAGAACAACATCCCCATCCGAGAGCAGGTCGCTGCCGAGTTCGTCGCTGCTGACGCCGCCATCGTCGTCGCCATCGGGGCCAATCGCCCACAGAACGGACCCTCCGGCCATCGGACGGTACAACAGTCCCTTGCCCGAGAACGGATCCTTGGGAGGACCGTCGCAGCCGGGCAGTTCGGACAGTGACGCGGGATAGCATGGCCCGGATTCCCGGAACGCGGCTACGTCGAGGGCTACGATGGCCATCGCCCCCAACGCTTCAGTTTGAACATAGGAATCGGCAATGAAGTAGTACAACTTTCCTGGACACTGCACAGACATGGGCCCCTGCCACGCGTAATGGCGCGAGAGTTGCGAGAAGTCCCGATCAAGAGCCTCGCAGCGGCTCTGCCAGGCGGCGGCATCGCCGGTAGCGTCATAATAGGCGTTCATCGTCTCCAGCACCCGCGCGTGCTGACGAATCAGCGACGGCCGCATTGCCCAGTTGGCAAACCTGTCCAACCGTGCTCCGGCCGCCCCTTCGCCAAACAAAGAACCCAGAATGCCCCAACTGGTCTCACCCTCGAAAAGCCCGTTGGTAAATGCCGCTTCACTGACAATCATGGCTCGCACACGCTGTCGCGCGTCGAACGTAAGAAGCAACCGCAGTCGCGAGGCCACATCGCTGGAGGGACAAGAGCGAACAAGCAGGCGTGCCAGTTGCTCGCAGGCCTTCCGGCGCATGACCGATGTGCAGAGTTGCTTGTCAAGAAGGTGAACCTGTTCCAGGTGCTGAGCCATCACCAGGACGGCGCAGACCTTCCCGTAGGCCTCCTCCCACCGCAGCTCGTGGGCCGCCACAGCCGACTCGAGCAGGGTGATATCCGTAAGATCAGAGAGTCGATTCACATAGCCGTCGCTCTGTTTCGCAAGTCGAGGTTGATTCCAATCCAGGGATTCACAGCACCACGGCCGCCGGACGGCCTCGTCGCGAATCCTCAGCACGTCGGTGAATTGGGCAAGGAACGTGCGTGCTGCCGCGACGTCTCTGGCCGGAAGCGATTCACTCGTTGCTGAAGAAGCCTCCTGCTCTCCATTCTCCTGTAATCCGAGCGAAGCAAAAGCACCCGGTCCTTGCTCACCCTCGTACTCTTGCAGGCCCCAGATGCCAAGGAGATTCTGCAGTTGATCATAGGGCGTTTGCTTGCCCTCTTCACATGCAGAGGCCAGAAGCTCCGCCACGGGGACTTGCACCGGCTCTTCCTGGCACAGGGCCTGCTCGATCAGATGTGACGCCACGGAGCCCTTGCCGTCATCGGGATACAGGATGGCGGACAGCTTCTCGTTGGCCTCGATGTAGAGCGGCGAGGCGTTCTCGTCGGACGACGGCTCGGGCCCCCAGAGAGTGGCAAGGTCACGGCTCGGGACAAGTTCGAACGAGAGCTTGGCCTTGACCCTCGCAACGTCCTTCTCGGCATAGTGTAACAGGGCGGCCCGTACCAGCACCGCAAGGATGACAATGGCTCCCAGGACCGCGCAGAACCATTTCAGCACGCGGCGCAGACCGCCCCTGCCTTTCTTCGGCATCAGTTCCCGGGGAATTCGTCCGGAAGCACCACCCATCGCCCGAGATCCCCTTGGCAGTGGCCCGCGTCTCACTCCGCCCGGCGGACGCTCTTGATCACGACCGGCGTCAGGGGCACGTCCTGCATCCCGCGGACGTAGCCCGTGCGGACCGTCTTGATCCGGTCCACCACGTCCATCCCCTCGGTCACCGTGCCGAAAACGCAGTAACCGAAGGCATCCGGCGTCGGTGCACGGTAGTTCAGGAAATCGTTATTCGTCACGTTGATGAAGAACTGGGTTGTGGCGCTATCGACCACCCGCGTCCGGGCCATGGCGATCGTGCCGCGGTCGTTCTTCAGGCCGTTGGCCGCCTCGTTCTTGATCTGGGCCAGCGTCGCCTTCTGCTGCATGTCGGGCGTGAAGCCGCCGCCCTGGACCATGAACGTCGGAATCACTCGATGAAAGATCGTCCCATCGTAGAACTTCGCGTCCACGTACTGAAGGAAATTGGCCACTGTGATCGGGGCCTTGTCGGGGTACAGCTCGATGCGGATCGTCCCTTCGCTGGTCTCCATGACCACGACCGGGTTCCCGGCCGGCTTCGGTTGCTCCTGGGGTGCCTGCGCCACCTGTGTCTCCTGACTGGTCTGCTGTGTCTGCCCGGCCTGCGGCGACTCCGGCGTCGGAGCCCGCTCGGCCTGCGTCGTTTCCTGCTGCGTCGCCGGCTGCCCGTTGCCGCCGACCGACTCGCGCCGCTCCTGGCACCCGCCCATCGCCAACACCAGGGCCGCCGCCACCGCCGCCGCCCACATGCTGCATCTGGCCTGCCTCATGGCTACCGTCCTTCCGAAAAACATGCCCCTGTGACGTCGTTTCGTGCCGCCCAGTATCCACGAACCGGCATTCTACTCACTCACCGCCTCCTCGTCTACGGTCCGGCTGCGCCTTTCGACAACGACGGCACGCGAAACACGATGTCCCCGCCGGATTTGTACTCGTCCGCCTTAAAACCGAGCTCGCCCGGCGTCCGGCCGCCGTCGTCCTTGGCGTCGGGCCCGACCGACCAGAGCACGAACCCGTCGTCCGTCCGACGATACCCGAACGGCTTGCCGCCGAAGGGATCCGCCGACAGGCCTTCGGACAGACGCATCTCGTCCAGGGCCTCGGGATACCGGCCGTGAGCCGCCTTGTGCCGGGACAGGTCCACGGCCAGCATCGCGAGGCGATCCTCCGCGCCGCCGATGTCAAGGCGCCCCGCGCTCGGGCACAGCCCGCTCAGGATGAGGCTCGTCATGGGGAAGTCCTTCACGTCGGCCAGTTCAACGGCCTCGAACTTCGCAAACTCGGCGGCCATGTCGCCCGGGGGCAGCGACGAGATCTCGATCTGCCGGTCCATGAGCCGCAGATACGCGGCCCGGTCGTTCAGCACGCGCCACCTGAACAGCCAGCCGGCGGCCCTATCCGCCGGCGAGGGCTCACCGCCGAGAACGGTCGCGGAGACGCGCCCTGCGACGCAGTCGCGCAATACCACGTCCATGGCCATCGTCTCCAGTTGGGCCGCCCGCGGCAACATCCTGGCCCGCTCTGTCGCGGCAAGAGTCCGGAACTCGCGCCGGAAATCCTCGTCCGGCGGGCCGGCCGCCAGCAGATCGGGAAGCCGGCGGCAGGCCTCGTCGCGAGCCACCCGGCCCACAAGCACGTGGATCTGTGTCGGCTCCTGCTCCATGTGGCCTGCCATGCGCAGGAGCGTCATCACCTTGCGATAGGCCGCCGCCTGGTCTCCCGCCTGAGTGTCCACAGCGATCTCCATCGCCGTCAGTCGCGAGAGAATGATCACGTGGCTCAGGCACGGCAACACAGCCTCAAACGGATCGGCCCAGTTCTGCCGAGTTCGGCATGACGGTCGCTCGACCGCCTGGTCGCGCAATGCCTGGATATCCTTGAAACGTTCGAGGAATCTGCGGGCCTCGGCCACGTCGCGCGGCGGCAACTCGGCCTCCTCGTCATCGGCCTTCTGGATGCCCCAGGCGGCGAGCAACTCATCCAACCGTTCGCTCACGGTGCGCGGCTCGCCGGGCTCAATCTCCTCGGCCAGCAGCATCTCCATCTTCCCGGAAATCTCGGCATACAGCGCCGCGGCGTTCTGGTCCTCCTCGGGCATCGGGCCGATCCAGTCGTTGATCGCCTCGGGCGGGAGGAGCTTGAAAGACAGCCCCGCCTCAACCTCGGCCATGTGGTTCTCGGCCCTGCGGATCAGCACGTGACGAACCACCAGCGGCGACGCCACGACCAGGATCGCCAGCAGGAAGTTCACCTGGCACCCGCGTCTGGCCCACAGCGGCGCGGCCCGAGGAGCGGATTCACCCGGCTTGGTCGGTCGCCCCTGGTCCAGGGCTGGATCCCCCATGGTCGGTCTCCTTTCGATGTGCCGTCACCCAGTCGTCGGCGTCCAGTATACCGCCCGCCTTCCGACACGCCCTCCACAAAACGCCCGCGCCCGATCTGTGGGGTGCGGTCTCGGCACCGATTCGTGGTTGACGCCGCGGCCCTCCGTCGCAAGAATGGGCGGGCTTTGTGGCCGCAGAACGGGAAGGATGGCTGGACGATGAACACCGATGCGCTGAAGGACGTCAAGGCGTTCCTGCTGGATCTGGACGGAACGCTCTACCTGGGCAACCGGCTGTTCGACTGGACGCCGCCGTTCCTGGCCACGCTGCGCGAGTTGGGCCTGCGGCGGCTCTTCATGACCAACAACTCCAGCCGCAACGCCGTCAGCTACACCGAGAAGCTGCGTCGCCTGGGTGTCGATGCCGAGCCCGAGGAGATTATCACCAGCGGCCAGAGTGCCGCCCTGTACCTGAGCGAGCAGCCGGACATTCGCACAGTCTACGTGCTGGGCACCGAGTCCCTGGCCGACGACGTTCGCGCCGCGGGTAAGACGGTCGTGGCGGAAGGGGCCGACGCCGTGCTCGTCGGGTACGCGACGAACCTGGAGTTCGAGGGCCTGAGCCGCGCGGCCATTGAGTTGCAGCACGGGGCCCGGTTCCTGGCGACGCACCCGGACCGGGTGTGTCCGGACCCGCGCGGGATGCTGCCCGACTGCGGCGCGATGTGCGCCTGCCTGGCCAGCGCCGTGGGCCGCGAGCCCGACCACGTCTTCGGCAAACCGTCGCCGTGGATGCTGCGTCTGGCGACGGAGCGGGCCGGACTGCCTGCGGCGGCGATGGCCCTGGTGGGCGACCGGCTCTACACCGACATTCAGATGGCCCTCGACAGCGGCATGCCGGCCGTTCTGGTTCTCAGCGGCGAAACCACACGCGAGGCTCTGGCGACCTCCGGCGTGCAGCCCGACCTGGTGTTCGAGAACGTGGGCGAACTGGCCCTGGCGCTGAGGCGGCTGCACCAGTAACCGCTGCCCCGCCCCATACCGAGCCCCCCTGAACCTCCGGAATCAAGCCGTGGGAGAGGCGGCGGTTGACTTGCGAGAAATTGTTGCCCAGAAACCACATTGTTGGCCTTTTTCGACATGCCGCATAAGTTGTTGTAAGGGATTGCCTTGCACGGCCAACCACCAAGAGGGGGCCCCTTTCGGCAGAAAATCGCCTCGAATCCATTCGATAAACTTGCCGCAGCCCAATTCTTGCGTTATATTTCCCTCAGAGTGTGAAGAGGGGGTCAAACCCCATTTCTATGGTCAGGCCTTTCACTTCAGGTGCTTGCCGTTCGGAACGGCTATGCATCGGGTAACTTGTGTCCTCCCGGCATGGGGGTGCCGCGGCACAGGGAAAGGTCGGCGAATCAGCGCCATATTCCGGCGCAACGTGGGTTTGCGATTCTCGCATCCGTGGGGAGGGTATCTCGATGAAGCGTACGATCAGTGCGTTGGTATGCGCGCTGGCCATGGTGGCCCTGTCGGCCGGTGTGGCTCAGGCCGCGAAGATCACGTGGGACGGCTACGATACGACGACCGGCGTGGACTGGATCACCAGCGGCGGCGCCAACCCGTTCCTGGCGGGCCAGTACTGGGACATCTCCTCGGGCAGCCCCGACTACACCAAGGATGCGACTTGGTCGCCCGCGAAGCCGGACTACCTCAAGAGCTTCCAGTATGAGAATCAGGGTGGTGGCGGCGGTGGCGGATCGAACAACGGCAGCGGTGGTGGCGGCGGCACGACGGGCATGGACTACAACCTCGTCCTGAACGCCGACAAGACGTTCGATTTCCTGGTGCTCTTCTACGACAGCAACTACTCGACCCGCAACGCCGGCCTGGTCGGCACGGACGTGGCCCTCCAGGTTCGCCTGCTTGACCCGTCGGCGGCGCCGGGCACGGAAGACGCCTGGCACGACATTACGGTTGCCGAGCTCGAAGCGGGCATCTACCTGAAGTGGCGGGTTGAAGCCTCCGCCGACGAGATCGTCACCACCGAGGTCGTGTGGGCCAACGGCGACGGCGTCGGTGCGGCCGGCTTCTTCCTGGACAACGTGGTCGACGGCGTCAGCGGCAGCGTTCCCGAGCCCGCTTCGGTCGGCCTCCTGCTGATGGGTCTGGGCGGACTGTTCATGCGTCGCAGGAAGTAGTTCGCCGACACACGGCATCCGAGCCTCTTGAAACACCCGACCGGCCGCAGCATATCCCTGCGGCCGGTTTTCTATGCGCTACACAGAACTCCTCGCAACAAGGCGCCCCGTGGCCGTTGCCGCCGTGCGGACAAGCCGTTACAATCCGCGGTGAGAGGAGTTCCATGAGAACCCCATCTGCGAACGGACGGCCATGCCCATAGTCCTAGGGATCGACGAGGCGGGTTACGGACCGGTGCTCGGACCGCTGGCGGTGGCGGCGACGGTGCTGGAGGTTCCGGCGGCATGTGCCGGCGCGGACCTCTGGACGGTCCTGGCCGAGGGCGTGTCGGCCCGCCCCGGGCGCGACGGCCGCGTCTGCATCGTCGATTCCAAGCTCCTGTACCAGGGCGGCCACCGCCTTGCAAGACTGGAGCAGCACGTGCTGGCCACGAGCGAAGCTCCCCTGCCCTCGGCGTTCGAGTCGTTCGCCTTGGGCCTCGGCATCGAGGCGGCCCACCTGAGCTGCGGGGAGCCGTGGCATCGGGACGCGTTTGCGGCATTGCCCCTGGCGTCGGACCCCGCGGCGGTCGGCCGGTCGCGGGATCGCTTCCGCCGCACACTCGACGCGACGGGCGTCCGGCTGCACGCGGTGCGCGTCAACCTCGCGCAGCCATGGCGGTTCAACGCCCTGGTGGCGGCCACGAACAACAAGGCGGCGGCCCTGTGGCAGTTGGCCATGGAACTCGTGGAGTCGCTGGTGGAGCGATTCCCCGGGCAGCCGCTGTCGGTCACGATGGACAAGCACGGCGGCAGAACGTACTATGCCGATGTGCTGCGCGAGACGTTTCCGCTGCGGCCGGTGGAGACGTTGCACGAATCGCCGCAGACGAGCCGCTACCGGATCGGCGGCGAGGCCGTCATGGAGCTGGAGTTTCGCGAGAAGGCCGACAGGACGTCGCTTCCGGTGGCGCTGGCCAGCATGTACGCCAAGTACGTGCGCGAGGTGCTGATGGCACAGTTCAACCGGTACTGGTCGCGCCTGGCTGCCGACGTGGCGCCCACCGCCGGATACTACGAGGACTACCAGCGGTGGCAGGCCCAGATGCAGCCGCACCTGGCATCGCTTGATCTGCCGCGGGAGTGCTATATCCGTTGTCGTTGAGTCGCCGGAACACTGTGAATCGGGAGGAGCCATGGCCGTTCAACGCTGGAGCGACACCATCCTGGTAGCCACGCCGCCGCAGGATCCCGGGTTCACCGAGGACCTCAACGAAGTAATGGACCTGGTGGAAGCCGACGGCCGCCTGGCCGTCGTCATCGACATGAAGGACGTGCAGTACGTCGGCAGCTCCAATCTGTCGCTGCTCCTGCGGCTCCGCAAGCGGCTGCTCAACCACACGCAGCACCTGGTGCTGTGCAGCGTTAACACGAAGATATGGAGCACGTTCCTGGTCACCGGGCTGGAGGCTCTGTTCGCGTTTGCCGACGACGTGACCACGGCGCTGGCCGGCCTGGAATCGAATCGCCACCACCATAAGGGTTGACGTATCCCGTCAGCACGGTGCCCCGATGCGTCTGTACAACTTCATTCCTGCAATCCGCCACAAGACGAAAGGACCGACCCATGGCCGCCAAGTCGCCGCGATTGGACTTGCTTCCCGTTCCACAGGAGATTCGACCTCGTTCGGGCGCGTGGAAGCTGCCCGATGATCTGCTCGTGAGCCTTCCGCCGGGCAGCGGGCGCATGGAACTGACCGCGGCGCGGCAACTCGTCGCCGACCTGGCGTCGTTGGGCGTGGCGGCTCGCCTGGCGCGGCGTTCGGGCAACGACGACGCGCCTGCGGCCTCGGGGATCACGCTGCGCCGCGCCCGCGTGTCGGGCGGCGAGGAGGCCTACGCGCTGGCCGTCGGCGCCGCGGGCGTCTGCGTATCGGCCAACGGCCCGCGCGGCCTGTTCTACGGCGCCCAGACGTTGCGGCAACTGCTGCGCCAGTGCGGGCGGAAGCTCCCGGCCGTGGCGATCCGCGACTGGCCCGAGATGGCCCTGCGCGGCGTGTATCACGACATCTCGCGCGGCCGCGTGCCCACGCTCGACACGTTGAAGTACCTGGTCGAGCTGCTGGCGTCCATGAAGGTCAACGCCCTGTCGCTCTACGTCGAGTATCCGTACCGCTACGAGCGTCACCCGCAGGTCTGGGAGGACACCGATCCGCTGACGGCCGAGGACGTTCTGGAACTCCAGGAGCACTGCAAGGACCACGGCATCGACCTGATCCCGAGCCAGGCGAGCTTCGGGCACCTGGAGCGGCTGCTGACGAAGCCTCCGTACGGCGACCTGGCGAACACGCCGTCGAGCGGCACGGTGGCCGGTTCGCGGAAGTTCTCGCGACACGGCACGAGCCTGGATCCGACGAACCCGCGGAGCGAGAAGCTGATCGCCGAGTTGTACGACGAGTTCCTGCCGCAATTCGATTCGCCGTACTTCAACGCCTGTTGCGACGAAGTGTGGGACCTGGGCCAGGGCAAGAGCGAGCCGCGGGCTCGGCGCGTCGGCAAGGGCCGCGTGTTCGCCGAGTTCATCTGCAAGATCAACCGGCTGACGAAGCGGCACGGGAAGCGGCTGATGATCTGGGCCGACATCCTGAAGCACCACGCGGACGCGATCGGTCCGATCCCGAAGGACGTGATCTTCCTGAACTGGTGTTACAGCGCCGCGTCGAAGGAATGGATGATCGACCACAGCCGCAACATCCGCAAGGCCGGCCGCGAGCTGGTGGTCTGCCCTGGGGTGAACAACTGGGGCGCGTTCATGCCGCGACTCGGGACGATGCGCGACAACATCGCGAACTTCGCGGCGGCCGGACGGCAGTTCAAGGCCCTGGGCCTGCTGAATACGGAGTGGGGCGACGGCGGGCACTTCAACCTGCTGGGCACCGCGCTGCCCGGGTTCGCCAGCGGCGCCGAGCACGCCTGGGCCCACAGCAAGGCCGACCGGGCGACCATCGGCCGCCGCTGGTCGCTGCACGTTCTGGGCGACGCCGCCGGCACGGCCGAGCGCGTGGTGGCCGCGGCCGACCTCCGGGACGCCGACTACGCGCTGGTGCGAACCGGCCTGGGCGACGAGAACCGGCTGGACTTCGCCGCCATGAAGACCACGCCCGAGAAGCTCCTGGCCGGCCAGGAACGGTTCCACGCGCGGCTGACCGAGGCGATCGGACTGGCAACGCGGCTGTCGGACAACCTGTCGCAGAACGACGGGACTCCGGCGGCCTTCCAGCGGCTGCTGACGCCGGTGGAGTACGCGGTGCTGTCGGCGCTGACACTGGCCAAGGGCGACGCCGTGTGCGCCCACCTGAACCGCCTGACGGGCAACGCCGCAGCCGCAAAGAAGCTTTTCCGCAAGGCGGCCGACATCACCGAGAGTCTCGTGCCGACCTACAAGGAACTGTGGCTCGCCCGCAACCGCCGGAGCGAACTGGACTGGTCCGTGGGCCGCTTCCGCGAGGCGATGCGCCGCTGGCGCCGGGCGGCAAAGACGTAGCGGTCCTCGTTGAAGTAGTGTGGCACAGCCGCCCTCGGCTGTGCGGGCACGGCGGAAGTGACCCTTTTCGACCTGCGGCCCTCTCCGTGACACGGAGCGCGGTCTGGCCTTGATAGCGCGAGTTGCACCAGGGGAAGAAAGGAGTCTGTTGATGAGAGCCGTCACATGTTGGGTGCTGGGAGTGGTCGGTTTCTGTTCTTTCTCGGGATGTGAAAGCGAACCGCGCGAGGCGTTTGATGCGACAAGGCACACTGTGATTCAACTGACATGCGAGCCGCAGGCGCTTCCTGTTGGTCGAGACACGACGATCTGCCTCAGGGCAAGGCTGGCAAACTGCTGGTCAGAACCGGTGTGGGTCCGGACAGCGTGGCCTCCCTACATTGGGGAAGCCCAGTACACGCATGCCTGTCGAGATGCAGTGCGCCCGGACGGGTGCCGGCATTGGGAGTTCACACCTACGCTCATGGTGCGCGACTACGTGCATCTGGAAGACGCGGCAGTCAGAATCGCGCCAGGGGCACAGTACGAGATGGCGGTCGGATTGCCCGGCCTGCATAGTGGCGATGCATTGACAATACAGGTTCCGTTCGAGGTTGGCAGAAGTGCGGATGAACTGGTCGAGATCTCGGTAGAGACGACCGTAATTGTAGATCATATCCTTGATAGCAGCCAACTCTTCCGGAAGATCGAGCCAGATGTCGCGCCTTGATCGAGGATCACGGGGATTGCGGGGTCGGAGTGAACTGGACTGGTCCGTGGGCCGCTTCCGCGAGGTGGTGCGCCGCTGGCGCCGGGCGGGCACGGCGGAAGTGACCGTTTTCGACCTGCGGCCACACCCGAGGGCGGGTGTGCTACATGCCCGTATTTGAGGCTGAGACGCATGGCCGACGTGAAGGAGAAGGTTCAGCAGTTGCCGCACAAGCCGGGGTGCTACCTGATGAAGGACGCCCGCGGCACGGTGCTCTACGTCGGCAAGGCCAAGGATCTGCGCAACCGCGTGAGCAGCTACTTCGCCGACTCGGCCGACCTGACGCCCGACAAACGGCGCATGGTGGCCCAGGTGGCCGACATCGACTACCTGGAGACGGCCGACGAGGTGGACGCGGTGCTGACCGAGGCGCGGCTCATCAAGGACATTCAGCCGCCGTTCAACGTCCGCCTGACCGACGACAAGACGTTTCCGTACCTGGAAATCACGACGCGCGAGGACTTTCCGGGGGTGTACCTGACGCGCACGCCGCGGCCGCGGTCGAAACTCTACGGCCCGTTCACCGACGTCAAGGGCCTGCGCGCCGCTCTGCCGATTCTCCAGCAGGTGTTCCGGTTCCGCACGTGCGAGCTGGACATCCGGGCCGACGACCCGAAGCTGCGCTACAACCGTCCGTGCCTGCTCTGTCCGATCAAGCGGTGCTGGGGCCCGTGCGCGGGCCGGATTTCGCGCGACGAGTACCGCCGCACGATCCAACGGTTTCAGCGGTTCCTCGAGGGCAAGCGGCAACCGCTGCTGGTCGCGATGCGGCGGGAGATGAAGGCGCTGTCGGACGCGCAGCGGTACGAGGAGGCGGCCCACGTCCGCGACCAGTTGCAGGCCATCGAGAGCCTGGCCGACCGCGGACTGGTGGACGTGCACGTGCAGCCGGAAGTGTTCCAGCGGGACACCGAGCAGGGACTGGCTGCGCTGGCTCGTGTGGTGGGCCGCGAGCGAATCCGCACGATCGAGGGCGTGGACATCGCGAACCTGAGCGGCCGCGAGGTGGTGGGCTCGCTGGTGACGTTCATCGACGGGCGGCCGCTGAAGTCGGGCTACCGCCGGTTCCGCATCCGGACGGTCGAGGGGCAGGACGACTTCGCGTCGGTGGCCGAGGTGGTGTCGCGGCGGTTCCGGCGGCTCCAGGACGAGGGCCTGCCGCCGCCGGACGTGCTGTTGATCGACGGCGGGCCGGGGCAACTCCATGCCGCCCTGACGAGCCTTGGGAGCCTGGGCATCGACGGCGTGACGGTCATCAGCCTGGCCAAGCGGGCCGAGGAAGTCTACCTGCCCGGGCAGAGCGACCCCGTGCGGCTGCCGCGAACGCACGCCGGCCTTCAGATTCTCCAGTATGTGCGGGACGAGGCCCACCGGTTCGCCCAGCACTACCACCACATCCTTCGCCGCCGCAGCGTCCTGGGCGACCGG
>ERZ795032.1637-NODE-1637-length-14863-cov-14.677269_pt1 | contig 14863 bp, 10 predicted proteins | sample MGYA00375124_ERZ795032 | MGnify/ENA primary metagenome ERZ795032 (study PRJEB30167, sample SAMN05720154) | activated sludge metagenome | isolation source: Anaerobic digester | place: China | collected 2015-12-16 ...
CCTTACAGCGGGGTGCTGTATTTCATGATGCTCATTCCACTCACACTGGGGCCGGGTGGAGGCCTGCATCTGCCTGTTTCTTTTTCAGTAGCAACAGGCATCCCGGTCATCATCTTCGCATGGCTTATTGCTTTTGCTGTTGGTGAGGTTGGCCGTTTCTATAACCGGCTTAAGGTATTCGAATTATGGTTCAGAAGAATCATTTCGGTTCTGTTTATTCTCACAGGGATTTACCTCATTCTGAAAACGTATACTACCTTGTTATAGACTCGTTATATTTGCTTCATTCAAAACACAGTAGCCCATGTTCAAACCTGCCTACATTCTCACCCTTATTTGTATTCTGATTATGCAGAATTTACACTCCCAGGAGATCAAGACCCTTCCGGCACCGGAAAAAACAGGTGGTATGCCATTGATGCAAGCCTTCAACGAACGGCAGACCATCAGGGAAATCAAAGAGGGCAAATTGAGTGAACAGCAGTTGTCCAATATCCTCTGGGCCGCGTACGGCATCAACCGTCCGGAAAGCGGGAAGCGAACCGTTCCAACCTCCCGCAACAAACAGGAAATGGATGTCTATGTAGCCTTAGAAGAAGGCTTATACCTGTATGATGCTATTAAACATCAACTGATCAGGGTTCTTGAAATAGATATCCGTCGGGAGACAGGTGAGCAGGAATTTGTAAACATCGCAGCCGTAAACCTTATCTATGTTGCCGATTATAACCGGGCTGGTTCCGATCCAGAGTCCTACCGGAACACCAGTTCAGTTAATACCGGCTTTATGGCACAAAACGTATACCTGTACTGCGCTTCCGAAGACCTGGCCTGCGTGGTAAGAGGGTGGTTCAACAAAGACCACCTCAGGGATGTCATGCGCCTGGAAGGGCATCAGGAGGTGATCCTGACCCAGACCGTGGGGCTGAAGAAATAAACCCCGGCAACGATCGCTGTGCAGGTACCGAAGTTTTTGTATTTTTGTGCCCCTGTTTCGCCTCTTTAGCTCAGCAGGTAGAGCAGCTCACTCGTAATGAGCAGGTCGCCGGTTCGAGTCCGGTGAGAGGCTCAAAAACAGTTTGGAGTGTGAAGGAAGAGTGTGGGATCATTGGTCCCTACTTTCATCACACTCCGAATTTTTTCCCTCTTCCTCTTCCTCTCCCCCAAAACAGTTTGAAATGTGGAGGAAGAGTGTGGGATGGCCTTCCCCTTGTCAGAGGAAGGTCTGGAAATACTCGGCGATCTTACGGTTCAGATGGGCGCGATCCTTGCCCCTGACATTATGCTCATGCCCCGGATAAACAAAGTAATCTACCTGCTTGCCGGCATCCACGCATTTCTTGATAAAATCCAGACTGTGCTGCCATACTACAGTAGCATCCATGGTGCCATGTATCACCAGCAAACGACCTTCCAGTTGGCCGGCCTTGTTTAACAAACTCGACGCTGCATAACCCTCCGGATTGTCCTGCGGGGTGTCCATATACCTTTCCCCATACATCACCTCATAGTACTTCCAGTCGGTAACCGGTCCACCGGCACAACCCACCTTGAAAACACCCGGGTTTTTGAGCATCATCGACATGGTCATAAATCCACCATAACTCCATCCGTTCACCCCGATCCTGCCGGCATCTACATAGGGCAGGTTTTTCAGATAAGCCACGCCGGTCATCTGATCTTGTACCTCCACATCCCCCAGGTTCCTGAAAATCGCCTGCTCAAATGCCTTACCCCTGTTGGCGGAGCCCCTGTTATCCAGCGTGAATACAACAAAGCCCTGCTGTGCCATATAGTTCAGGAAAAGACCCGCTCCGGCCAGCCATGAATTCGTGATCAACTGCGCATGTGGACCACCATAAACGTAGATAAACACAGGGTATTTGCGGCTTTCGTCCATTTGCGGCGGCAGAATCATGCGGCAATGTAGATCAGTTCCATCTTCTGCCTTCAATGTAAACAGTTTTGTTTCACCCAGATTATATTCCTCCAGCGGATCCTTGTTCTCAACCAGGATTTCAACGAGGTTACCCTTGCCATCCAGCAAAAGCGTCTCCCCTGCCACCATTATACTGCTGTAGATATCAATCAGATACCGGCCATCAAATGCCATGCTGACCGCATGTGTTCCGGCGGCATAGGTCAGTCTGGAAGAACGGCCGTTTCGTAACTCCACACCATAGGCATGGGTTTCCAGGGGCCCCTGGGCTGTGGCAGTGTACCAGGCCGTCTTGCCATCCGGACTGAATCCCAGAAGATCCTTAACAACCCATGGTCCCTGGGTTAGCTGACGTAATAACTCTCCTTTGGTATTGTATAGATAAAGATGGTTATATCCATCGCGCTCACTCATCCAGATAAACTGATCGTTGCGCCCGGGGACAAAATACAGGGGATGCATTGGTTCCACATACTTGGGGTGTTTTTCTTCCAGTATGGTCTTCACATATTTACCTGTCAATGCATCATATTGATTCAGAACCAGATGGTTTTGATCCCGGTTCAGGATGCCTGCGTAGATGGCAGTTCCATCCGGCGACCAGGTGATACAGGTCAGGTATTGATCTTTGGGGCCTTCTATTTCCAAAAAGATGGTCTTACGCTGGTTCAGGTCGTAAACGCCCAGGCTCACTTCATGGCTCACTTCACCGGCCATGGGGTAACGCGCAGTGGTCAGGCTGGCAATGCGGGTATCAATGTTAACCAGTGGATACTCACTGACCATGCGTTCATCCATCCGGTAAAAGGCCAGCTTATTTCCGTCCGGTGACCAGAATATTCCCCCGTCGATGCCAAACTCATTGCGGTGCACCTCCTGTCCGTTTACAATCCCCTTATCGCTATCCTTTGTAACCTCATGCATACCTTCCTGTGAAGCGATAAAGAGATTATTTTCAACAGTATAGGCCAGGGATGTATTATTGGGATCGGGACTGAAACGGGCAGCATTTTCAGGATAAACTGCTTTCTTAATGAGGTTCTTATTCAAGAGGCTGTAGGCATAATAAGCATTGTCATGGTGAAAGACCATCACAGGTCCGGCCACCCACTGAATCCCGGGAAAACGCTTCAGAGCCTTGCTGGTATGTGGCTCCAGCATCCTGTTCAGGTCTGCCAGCCGGAGCAGGGTGTCCCGGAGCGTCTGTCCCGGTTTACCCCTTACCAGCGCCTCGTTCTCTATATATGCAAAATCATGCGTCCCATGCACCCAACCCAGGTTTCTGAGCCGTTGTGGAATCAGCGAACGATTCAGTCCGGCAGCATCCTCAGGCGTGAGCATTTTTTGTTGCCCCACTGCGGTGGCACCCATTAAAACAGAAAGCAGGAAAAGAATCAGAATTCTCATATTGGAATTGTATTAGTATTCACGGTCACGAAGGTAACAAGGGCTGAGAAAAAACACCAGACATTTCCGTTTGAGGGTGTGAGTTTCGTCTATTAAGTAAACGAAGAAAACATGCGCATCATTTCTGATCTGCTGGCCCTGTTCTATCCAAGGGTATGCCTTGGATGCGGGCAAAGCCTCTATCGTTCCGAAGAGGTCATCTGCCTGTCCTGCCTTCATCACTTGCCAAAAACCCATTTTGAAAAACAGGTAGATAATCCGGTGTCCAGGATATTCTGGGGCAGGATCCACTTCGAGGCTGCCACTTCCGGCTTCTTCTTCCGCAAAGGAAACCTGGTACAGAAACTCATTCACCACCTGAAATACAAAGGAGAAACACAGGCAGGTGTATTCCTTGGCAAGCAGCTTGGCATCCTGATCAGGGATGTCGAAGGCTTCAGGGAAGCCCGCATGATACTGCCCGTGCCCCTGCATCCCCGCAAGCTAAGGAAACGGGGATACAACCAGAGTGACTATATCGCTGAAGGCCTGTCCATCTCCATGGGCATCCCGGTACGCACCGATATCCTGACCCGAAAATCCTTTACAGATTCGCAAACCAAAAAATCCAGATACAACAGGTGGATCAACGTGGAAGGACAGTTTCATGTCAGGAAATCAGACGAAATAACCTATCAGCACATCATTCTGATAGATGATGTATTGACTACCGGGGCAACCCTGGAAGCCAGCGCACAGGCACTGCTGCAGGCCGGCGCTTTGGCTGTGAGCGTCGCCACTATTGCCTGTGCGATGAGATAATCCTAGTAATCAACGATATAAAACACCTCTTTTCTCCGGGTGCTGCTGCCATCCTCGCACATGACCTCCAGCAACGCTATGTACAAACCGGAGCCACACGGACGCTGGTCTTCACGGTATCCGTCCCAGCTTAAGGTAGTCTCACCAGCGAGACTCAGGGCGCGGCAAAGGGTTTTCTCCACCTGTCCCACCGCATTGAATATCCATAGATTGGCCAAGGTTCCAGGCTTCTCCGGCTTCAGATGGACGAACAGGATATCCTGAAAGCCATCGTTATCCGGACTGATCTCCTTGGGACTCAGCTGAAAATCAATCATGGAAATCTCCGTGCCAATGTTATGGGAATTGGGCAATCCCGGACTGGCATATCCAACAGAAGCAGCAGCTGAGTGCCAATTGGATGTTATCAATCCTGAAAACCAGGCATTTAACCTTTCAAGGCTCACCCCCTCCTGATCCATCAACAAAGGAGAATGCATAGATTTCTGATACAGCATCCGGTCCAGCATCTCTCCGGTATACAATGCCAGGCCAACACCTCCCTTATCATCAGGTAAGGACGGGAATGATGATATGCCAGGCATCAGAGATTTTGAGGGTGTGTATGGATATTGTTTTCGCACTGTATTTCCATCTGTGCTGAGAACGCAATATGCTCCCGGGAGGATGGAATAAGGTAAGGTTGTAATGGCAATGGACGATTTGACAGTCCCATTGGCCGCATCCAGCCCACACAGACGCAGTGTACGCAGGTCTATGCAGCGACTACCCCGGTTGTATAACTCCACAAAATCGACACCATCCGGCCAGGGGTTAAACAGAACTTCGTTGATAACAATCTCACCTTCTATAGCTTGCTGAGCGTCTCCAAATTGAACGCGCTCCTCTGTCAGCACATTTCCGGATGGGTCCATGATACCTGCCGGGATCAGCAAGGTATGAATGAGATCCGGGGGAAATGGCGTTTCAAAATACAGGTGTGCCTTGCGGCAGGACGGCTCATCAATAGCAACATGAAGCGGTGCCTTGTCATCTGCCTCCAGCCGCGCTAACCCCAATTTCTCTATTGTCCCTGGATCCATGGGTTCAGAAAAGGCAAGGGTGAGGTTATGAGGATCGTCCAGGGCAACATAGGCAATGTAAGGTGCTATGCTATCATCTGGGATACCGCTGACGCTGTTCATCCGCCCGGGTGTGCCTCCTGAAGGATCCTTGCTTTCATCCCAGTTCATGGCGCCCAGCCAGGCCTGTTGCCGGTCGATCATCTCGAGGGCCCATCCACCATCCAATTTAAAAGGATCATCCCACCACGAAACCTGGTATTCCACCCAGGCGACAGGCGCCCCGAGCTCATCCCATAAAGCCAGCTCCGCTCCTGTATTTGGCAATGATAACGATTTGATCTGCTGAATTCTAACCGGAAATGGCCAGGCTTCCGTCTGGTTCGTGAGCAATAGGTATTCCCCGGGATGAAGGGTGTCCTTCTTTAACACATGTGTGCTACTTCCTATCTGTAATTTCCAGCCTTCCAGACATACCGGATATACGCTGCGGTTGTGAAGTTCGATATACTCCACAGCCGGAAGGCCATAGGGTGGCGGATCAGGATCTGCCATTAACTCCGTGATCATCACATCCCAACGCCGCGCACGGGCATATATCATGCTGTCGGACAGGCTATTGCTGCAATTACCGGATGTATCACACCAGGAACCGATCTCCAGTCGATAGTGACCAGGATTCTGAAAAGCCTGACCGAATGCCAGGATGACCTGGTTCTGCTGCCCATTGCCCCACCGGACCTCCACAGGTTCTCTATTATCAGGGAGAAGGACATAGTTCTCCGGATCCAGTGCAGGGGTGGGATGCAAAGCTTCATCGGCCGTCAGGCAAATATTGTACGCATCCAGGACTGCCAGACTGGACAGCACTGGTGGTTGCACGTCTTTATAAATATGTTGTACATAAATATCATCAAACCAGAAGTTCTGCGTATTGCTGGAAGTATAACGACACAGCAATCCGATATAGCGGGTGGAGGTGATCAATGCGTCAGTGCCGGTGGCCTGGTGGCGAAACGAAGGTTCCCAATCGTTCCGGAGATACAGATCCCATGTCCCTTCTGAAGACCTGGTCACCCGGATTCTCAGATCAAAGGCTTGTGCAATCGCGCCACTCTCTCCCCTGCAGACCATCGTATGCACACTTCCTTCCTGCCTGAACAACATCAGGGCATCCTGAGATCCCGTCTCCCCGAACTGGAGGTAATACCCGTTCACAGATCCATTGAACACAAAAGTGTCAGATACCAGATACACCCGGGCAAAGTTATTCGACGAAGGACTGAATCCCAGCCTGATACGAAATAACCACTCCGTGCTGTCCAGCAACACATTGCCTGTCGAAATCCCCGCTTCACCTTCCAGCAGCGCTGTCAACTGAAGCTCCTTCAGGTAATTCACAGAAAAACTGCCTGTATCACCCATCCATTCCGGATTATGATGCAGCTCCCCGTCCCCGAAATTCTCAGCAACCTGTCCATCTACCTGCGTCAGGACCATCATCATCACCACACAAACCCACCAACACCTCCGCATTATCCCTACCTTTGTCCTTATATATACGTTTTTCAAGCCCAAACCGGAAAAAGGACATGAAAATTGCTGTCGTAGGTGCAACGGGTCTGGTAGGCAGGACCATGATGGAAGTGATCAAAACCTCATTCCCTGCTTCTGTTCTCAGCGATTTTGAGATCCTGGCGGTGGCGTCGGAGGCATCAGCCGGACAGCGCCTGAGCTGGAATGACAAGACTATCACGGTTATTACCTTGTCGGAGGCCATCCGCCAGAAGCCCGACATAGCCTTGTTTTCCGCCGGTAGCCAGGTAAGCCTTGATTGGGCGCCACGATTCGCTGAGCTGGGCGGCACCGTGATCGATAACTCCTCTGCATGGAGGCGGGATCCTTCGGTTCCACTGCTTGTCCCCGAAGTCAATGGTGATATACTGGACGCCCATCACCGCATCATTGCCAATCCTAACTGCTCCACGATCCAGCTCGTAATGGCCCTGGCGCCGCTGCAGCAGGCATATGGCCTGGAAAGGGTGGTGGTATCTACCTACCAATCCGTCACCGGTGCCGGACAGAAAGGCATATCACAGCTTGAGGACGAAAGAAATGGAAAGCCGGCTGTACGGGCATTCCCACATCAGATCGACCTGAATATCATCCCCGAAGGCGGGTATTTTCTGGAAAATGCCTACACCTCAGAAGAGGATAAGCTGGTTTTCGAATCGGCGAAAATACTACGTGAACCCGGATTGCGACTGACCGCCACCGTTGTGCGTGTACCGGTCAGAGGGGGGCATTCAGAGTCGGTGAATGTGGCATTGAAGCAGGAATTCGATATCGTGGATATCAGGAAAAGACTGGCTGCTGCACCCGGCATCGTGGTGCTGGATGATCCGGCTTCGCATCTTTATCCCATGCCTTTGTTCGCTGAAGGCAGGGACGAGGTCTTTGTCGGGCGCATCCGGCGGGACGACACCATTCCCAATGGTCTGAATATGTGGATTGTATCGGACAATCTGCGGAAAGGAGCCGCCACCAACGCAGTACAGATCGTTAAACTTCTGATGGATCTGCGCTAGGATCCTCCGGTTTGGGCTGGGATACCTCCTCCTTCTTGGGGAAATACCTTTTCTGGAAAACGATCAGCCATAATACCCCTGTTGTGATGGAAGCATCCGCCAGGTTGAAAACCGGCCGGAAGAAGACAAACTCCTGCCCACCCTTCCAGGGAAACCATTCCGGCAGAGTGGTCTGAATAACAGGAAAATAAAGCATATCTACCACCTTGCCATGCAGGAAGCTGGCATATCCCCCCCCTTCCGGAAGGAATTCAGCAACGCGGGCATAACTGTCGGTAAAAATCAGTCCATAAAACGCACTGTCGATGATATTGCCGGTGGCGCCGGCAAAGATGAGGGCCATGCAATACAGCAAGCCTGGTTTATGGTCTGTCTTACTCAGCACCACCATATACCAGCCGATGCCGATCACGGCCACGATGCGAAACAGGCTCAGAGCCAGCTTCCCCCATTCCCCACCGAAGGTCATGCCAAATGCCATGCCTTCATTCTCGGTAAAATGCAGGATAAACCAATTCCCAAAGACAGGGATATCCTGCCCCAGGTACATGGTCGTCTTGATCCAAAACTTAAAGATCTGATCCAGGATCAGAATGACAAGGATAATAAGAATCGGCTTCTTCAATCGTGCTACGTGATTTGTAACAGGTTACAGAATCGGCTATTCTTCATCCGGCTTGCGGTTCAGCTTGGCTTCGATGCTGAGGGTGGCATGGGGCACGATGCGCAGCCTTTCCTTGGATATGAGGTTACCGGTGGCGCGACAAATACCATAGGTCTTGTTCTCGATCCGGATGAGCGCATTCTCAAGAGAGCGAATGAATTTCTGCTGCCGGGCAGCCAGGCGGCTGTTCTCCTCCTTGCTCAGAACCTGATACCCTTCCTCCAACACCTTGAAAGTGGGCGAAGTATCATTGGTGTCATGTTCGTTGCTGTTGGTATAGGCCTCAGTAAGCAACTCCAGGTCATTGCGTGCTTTTTCCAGCTTACGCAAAATCAATTCCTTGAACTCTTCAAGTTCCTCATCGGTGTACCTGGTTTTCTTGGTAACTTCTTTCTCGCTCATGGCCCGGTCGCTTTTATCAGGGTTATGAAGCCCTGGGTTATCATTATGTTGCTTCATCAGACCCTGCTAATACGGATTTTCGTATTCAGTTCTTCCGTCAGCTCGACCTGTTTCGCATCTTCATGTGTGATTTGCCCAACAAGCTCCAGTGTTTCAGACAGGGTCTCGGTACAAATATAATTAATATTCCCATTGATAGCAGGTAGGATATCATCCTGACTTTCTATCTCAAGTATGATTTTATCGGTCACGTCAAAGCCCTTCTCCTTGCGGAGGTTTTGTATACGGTTGACCAGCTCGCGGGCAATCCCCTCATGGTAGAGCGCTTCGCTGATGTTCACATCCAGGGCAACGGTAAGAGATCCCGCACTGGTCACGACCCAACCCGGGATATCCTCGGTGATGATCTCAACATCCTCAAGTCGTATTTCCACCTCCTGGCCGCCTATCATCAGCAAGGCCTGCTCTTCCGTTTCTATCTTCCGGATATCCTCCTGGGTATAGGCTGCAATGGCCTGGCTGATTTCTTTCATCAGCTTTCCGTAACGCGGACCCAGTGTTTTGAAATTGGGTTTGATCCGCTTCACCAGGATGCCGGCAGCATCGGTCACGTAATCGATCTTCTTCACATTGACTTCTGACAGGATCAGGTTTTCAACCAGGTGCAACTGGGCTGCAAAACGGGGATCGGAAACCGGAACCATGATGGCATTGAGCGGCTGGCGAACACGGATATTGGTCCGTTTTCGCAGAGACAGAACCATGGACGACAGCTTTTGCGCCAGCTGCATCCTCTCTTCCAGCTCTTTATCAATCCATGCCGCCTCTGCCACAGGAAAATCTGAGAGATGAACCGAGGGCACCGAATGCCTGCCTGTGATCCGGTTGAGATCCAGGAAGAGATGGTCCGCATAAAAAGGGGCAATAGGAGAGATGAGGTGTGCCACCACATCCAGGCAGCGGTACAGCGTCTGGTAGGCAGATATCTTGTCTTTGGAATAATCCCCTTTCCAGAAACGCCTGCGGCTCAGGCGCACATACCAATTGCTGAGGTGATCATATACAAACTCAGAGATGGCCCGGCCGGCCCAGGTGGGCTCATAGGCAGCATAGGCCTCATCAACACGGATGATCAGGGAGTTCAGCTCCGACAGTATCCAGCGGTCAATCTCAGGGCGTTCTGCCCATGCCACTTCATCTTCCTCATATTTGAAGCCATCAATATTGGCATACAAAGCAAAGAAAGCATAGGTATTGTATAAGGTTCCGAAGAATTTGCGCTGCACCTCAGCCACCCCTTCCTCATCAAACTTCAGGTTATCCCAGGGCTGTGAATTGGTGATCATATACCATCGCAGTGCATCCGGGCCGTATTTGGAAATCACCTCAAAAGGATTGACAGCATTGCCAAGGCGTTTCGACATCTTATTCCCGTTCTTGTCCAATACCAACCCATTTGAAACAATGGTCCGGTTTGAAATGGAATCAAACAGCATCACGGCGATGGCATGCAAGGTGAAAAACCACCCCCTGGTCTGATCAACCCCTTCTGCGATAAAATCTGCCGGGAAATAACTGTCCAGGTGATCTTTTTCTTCGAAAGGATAATGGAACTGGGCATAAGGCATGGCGCCGGAATCAAACCAGACATCGATCAGGTCCGGTTCCCGGTGCATGGGTTGGCCCGAAGGAGATAGCAGGATGATGTCATCGACAAAAGGCCGGTGGAGGTCAAATTTCTGGTAATTCTCATTGGATAAATCCCCCGGAACGTATCCATGCAGGGGATCCTCTTTCATTAAGCCGGCCGCTAAAGCCTTATCGGTCTCTTCCTTGAGTTGTGCGATCGAACCAATGCAGATGCGCTCACTGCCATCCTCCGTCGACCATATTGGCAGTGGCGTTCCCCAGTAACGCGAGCGACTGAGGTTCCAGTCCATGAGGTTCTCCAGCCAGTTTCCAAAACGTCCTGTCCCGGTTGAAGCCGGTTTCCAGTTGATGGTTTTATTCAGCTCAAGCATCCTTTCCTTGAAGGCTGTCGTACGGATAAACCAGGAATCCAGGGGATAGTAAAGAATGGGTTTATCTGTCCGCCAGCAATGGGGATAACTATGCTCGTATTTCTCCGTCTTGAAAGCTTTGTTTTCTTTTTTTAATTTGACAATGATGTCAATATCAACGCTATCTCGCGGGTTTTCAGGATCATAGGCCGGATCATATTCGTTTTTCACATACCGGCCGGCAAATTCCCCCATGGTCTCCACAAACATCCCTTTGCGGTTGACCATCGTCAGGGATCCCAAACCATGCTCACGGGCTGTCCGGAAGTCATCTGCCCCAAAGCTGGGTGCGATGTGCACGATACCTGTTCCATCCTCAGTAGTAACAAAATCCCCGGTCACAACCAGAAAGGCATCCCCATCATCGGGCTGGGCATACGGCAGCAGTTGCTCATAACGGATCCCTGCCAGCTCCCGGCCCTTGAACGTCCCGGCAAGTTCGTAAGGGATGTTCTTCTGTCCCGGCACATAATCCTGCAATGAGATGGGCTCTTTCTGCTCAGGAAAGTACTTATGCAGAAGATCCTCAGCCAGGATAACACTGATGGGTAAATGGGTATATGTATTGAAACTCCTTACCAGAACATAGTTGATGTCGGCGCCGACAGCCAGGGCTGTATTTGAAGGCAAGGTCCAGGGCGTTGTGGTCCAAGCCATGAAATAAACCTCACCATGGGCATTCAGGAATAGCTTTTCTGAAGCGCTGTTCCGGATCACCTTGAACTGGGCCGTAACGGTCTGGTCCTTCACATCCCGGTAACAACCCGGCTGGTTCAATTCATGGGTGCTCAGGCCGGTACCTGCCGCCGGAGAATAAGGCTGTATCGAATACCCCTTGTATAACAATCCCTTTTCGTAAAGCCGCGACAACAGATACCACAGGCTCTCGATGTATTTATTGTCGAATGTGATATATGGATGATCGAGGTCAACCCAGTAACCCATGAGCCGCGTCAGGTTATCCCATTCATCCTTGTATTTCATAACTTCCTGACGGCATTCGGCATTGAATTCTTCCACCGAAATGCTGCTGCCAATGTCTTCTTTGGTAATACCCAGTTTCTTCTCTACCGCGATCTCTACCGGTAAACCATGCGTATCCCATCCGGCCTTGCGGGCTACATGGTAACCTTTCAGGCTCTTGTAACGGCAAAACAGATCTTTGATCGCCCGCGCCATCACATGGTGAATGCCAGGAATGCCATTGGCGGAAGGCGGTCCTTCATAAAAGATAAACGGCTCCTTCTCCCGGGAACGCTCCAGCCCTTTACGGAACATGTCTTCCTTATCCCAATAACGAAGGATTTCTGATGCTATCTTTGTGAGCTCCAGCTGCTTATATTCACTATACTTCTTATTCATTCAAAAAAGGACTTATGGTCAGTACTTTAGAAGCCTGCAAAATTAACCAAAATACCGGAAACAGGAGGTCTGCCTTTCAGGCCGTTGCAGCGGAATCCGTTGGCTCCGCAGCGACTGGCCGGAGGCTGGGGTCCAGCTCCTCAAGGCTATGCCTGGTGGTTTCAGGATAACGAAGCCAGATAACCAGGTTGATCAGGACCAGAACGACCATCCCGGCAAGGCCGGTCACCCCGATAAGGAGGTCATTTCCACCTTTGATCAGCATAATGGCCAGGCCCGAGAGTGCATTGAAGCTGCCATGAAAAATGGCCGCTGCCAGAACCGAGCGGCTCTTCCACCTGACCAGGTTGAAAAGCGGCGCCAGCAGGATACAGAAAAGCGTCATCATTGCTACCCCAACCACAGGGTGCTGTGGATAATTATGGCCCATCAGGATCATCGGAGCATGCCATATCCCCCAAACGATCCCAATAATAACAGAGGCCTTCCAGAACTTCATCGTTTTGAATTCTCTGTACATCAACCCCCTCCATCCCAGCTCTTCACCAAACCCGGCAACAGCATTGATGGTAATCCCGGCAACCAATCCCTGCAGTATGGTGATAAAAAATGGATGCACCGGCATAGGGGTGTTCCTCATCTGCTCCAATTGCTCCGGTGTGAGCGTATCCTTGAAACGCTCGAACATGCCCTCCATTTCGAGAGACAGTGATGTGCCCGGCATGAGCAGGCCGGCCAGCAGGCTGCCCAGACTGATCACCAGCGGAAACAGCCAAGCAATCGTCCACCACTTATTCCATTTGAACTGCAGCGGATAAAGACGCGTTATTCTTTCGCTGCCAAATCGTTTCTCAGTAATGATCACGCTGACCATGGGACCAAACATAAAGCCAATGCCCATGATCATAAAGGGCAGCGATACCGATTCGAATGTGTCGCGGATAAGCCAGAATATCAAGGCCAGGGACCAGCTGATCCCAAACGCCAGGGACAAATACCAGACAAGCTTGGTGCGCTCCATATAGTTTCTTCTTGGTTGTTAAAACAGGACCTGAAAATTAAGTATTTCACCAGGAAAAGTAATTATTTAAAAGAATCATTTTTCATTTATATATATTTACCTCATATTCGGACGCAGATAATAAAACATCATGAAACATCTGATCAAGGTGACATTCCTGCTAACATCAGGCCTATTGCTGTTTGGCCATCTCCGGGCACAGGACACCACAAGTATCGCCTCCTATTTTGATGACGGGGACATCAGCAAGTCGAATCAGGCCATAAAGATCAATGTCCTGCAGTTTATTCAGAAAGACTATCATCTTATTTATCAAAACATATATAATGATTGGTTTGAATTTGACATCGGCGCCGGCTACCTCAGCAAAGGCTTCGATTACCTGATGTACTCAGTTGAAAATGCTTTTTACAATGAGGATCTGGAGCTGCCCTCTTCAGGATTTAGCCTGATGGTCAATCCCAAATTATACATGGGTGATATCAGACATGCCTATTATTTTGGCATTCTATGGAAATACAGAAGCTTTCCGGAACTGTCCACTTCCGACTATGAGTTTAATGTTGGACTAAGAAAGCTTATTGGACATCATTGGTTGTTGGTGGGTGGCCTTGGATTGGGTATGCGGGTTGAAGAAAACTCAGATGGGATACACTACCTCATCGACCCTGATCCGGAGGGAGGAAAATCCAAAAACATCTACCTGCCCATACATATTCATGTTGGTTATACCTTCTAATTTTTCGAAGATGAAATATCCCTGCTTACTGTTTTGTTTAACCTTGCTGTCCTTCAGCGGGTTCGCTCAAAAGACCACCCCGGATGTGGACATCACGCGCGGCAGACTGAATAAACACAAGTATTCCGAGCGCATCTTTGTGCACAAACCCCTCGGCATGGTTGGGGGTGATTATTACTTTTTGGCGACCAGCGAACCCAATGCCTATATGCACGACGTTGTCGACTATCAGAGTGGCAATACATTGGGTAAGATGGACAAGGGTATGAAGACCACCTATGTCCCTATTGATACGGAGGAAGAGAAAAAAGACATGGTGGTTGAGTTTGCCACGCTACTGAAAGGAGAACTGTATGTGTTCTTTTCTTTTCAGAACATGAAACAGAAGAAACACTTTCTCTTCTACCGCAAATACAACAAAACCACCCTCTTGCCTGAAGGTAAAACACAATTTCTTGCGGAGGTGGACTATGCCAATACCGATAAGTTTAAAACCGCCTGGTTTGAATACCGCTTATCCCCCGATAGTTCACATATCTTAATCCTGGGCAGCCTTGCCGACAAGGAAGGGGAGCTGGTGGGCATGGAATTGCTGGTACTGGACCATCAGATGCAAAAAATATGGAACACAAATACTTACAGAGACAAATTGCCCGAAGGATTCGTTATCATAACTGATTACATTATCAGCAACCGGGGTGAGGTGCATATGTTGGGATTGCGTTACGACAGCAAGAGAGAGATGAAATATGCCTCCAAAATCAAACGGCAGTCCCTCACCAAACGCCGTCTGATTTCGTATCCCGTCTATGACATTGT
>ERZ795032.1640-NODE-1640-length-14844-cov-3.719183_pt1 | contig 14844 bp, 11 predicted proteins | sample MGYA00375124_ERZ795032 | MGnify/ENA primary metagenome ERZ795032 (study PRJEB30167, sample SAMN05720154) | activated sludge metagenome | isolation source: Anaerobic digester | place: China | collected 2015-12-16 ...
CGTACCTGGTCAGCGGCCGCAAACATGCCATCTATCGCGAGCAGGTGCCCTCGCGCATCGATTCGCCCGCCCACCAGGGCGAGTTCATCCGCGACGTCCTCAAGGGCATGACGGTCCGCGGCCTGCTTGCCGCCGAGCGACCGCCCTTCACGTCGTTGCGGCCCGACGCCACGCTGGAATCCATCATCCCCCTGGTGCCCACGACCACCCAGGCGGTCTTTCCCGTGGCCGACGAGCGCGGCCGCCTCGTCGGCCTGATCGACTTCGACGACCTGCGACGGTTCCTCTACCGTGCCGACATGGGCCGCGTGATCATCGCCGAGGACATGATGAGCGAGAACGTCGACCCGCTGCGCGAGGAGACCGACCTGTCGGCGGTGATGGGCCACTTCGCGAGCGTCAAGTACGATCAACTGCCTGTGGTGGATGCCGACGGCAAGGTCGTCGCGCTCATCGGCCGCCAGGACCTGGTAGCCGCCCGCGAACGGGAGTTGGCACGCCTGCGGATGTCGCAGGAGACGTGACCGGTGCGCCACGGGAATCCGCTCGCGACGCGGTTCTACTCGTAGGACCCTGCCTCTTTGGCCAGGTCCGTGATGCGGCGGAAGGTGTCCAGGCTGACGGTGTTGGGCACCGAGTGGTCGCTCGAGAAGATGTACCCGCCGTGCTCTTTCACGACCGGCACCACGCGGCGAATCTCCGCCGCGATGCGGTCGAAATCGTCCCACAGCACCGCGTTGATCCCGCCGTGAAGCACCAGGCGATCACCGAACTCCCGTTTCAGGGCCACCGGATCCATGCCGGCCTTGACCTCCAGCGGGTTCAGCGCGTCCAGCCCCAGGCCCACCAGCTCGGGCACGAACGGGTTCACGTCGCCGCAGGAGTGCAGGTGCGCCTTGATGCCGCGCGCGTGCGCCCACTCAATGGCCCGCCCATGCACGGGCTTCAGCAGCTCCCGGTACATCGCCAGCGAGAAAAACTGGCTGTGCTTGTACCCCATGTCGTCCCACCAGAACACCGAGTCGAACGTGTAGCCGCGATCGAGCACCTTGTCGAGCAGGGCCAACTGCACGTCGAGCTCGTGGTTCCACATGTCCACGAGCCACTCCGGATTCTCCACCAGGGCCATCAGGACGCGCTCCGTGCCGACCATCCACGAGTGCGTGACGTCGAATCCGAACCAGAGACCGGCCTGGATCCATTGGCCGCGCTCGCGCCACCGGGGGTAGTCGCGGGCCAGCTTCGCCCAGTCCACGCGGTCGTCGTCGGGCGCCATCCGCCGCCTCGCCTCGCGCCACGAGTCCGGATCCGTGATCGTGAAGCTGATGAACTCCGGCGTCGAGTCCTGCCGCTTCCACTCCTTCTGCGTGCCGCCCCAGCGCGTCGTGCGAATGGCCCACTCGTCGGTCTCCTCGACGGTGCGGACCGCATACCGCGGACTGGTGTCCGTGCCGATCCCGGCCACGCAGTCGATGTCGAAGTACTCCGTGAAGTGGACCCCCTCGGGCATGCCCTCGCGGTGCCACCGGGCGATCGTCCCCGCCCACGGCGAATCGATGATCGGCACGCGGTCGGCGTCCCGATGCTCGAACATCCGCTGGAACCGTTCACGGCTGGTCAGTCGCGCCATTCCTCCGCTCCTTCATGTCCTCAGCGTTTGCGCTCCACGTACACCGCCATGCGCGCCGTCGCCTCCTGCCCGTGCTCGTCACTGCGGCGGACCGTGACGATGTAGCGCCCCGCCTTCGCGAACCGGTGCTCCGTCACGGCATAGCCGTCCCGTGCGTGCGGATCGACGTTGCCGTCGGATTTTGTCGTCACCGGCGGCGTGCCGTCGCCGAAGTCCCACACCTCCTGACGCTCCGTTGTGCCGAACGTCCGCACCAGGAACGTCACCGGGTCGCCCGGCGCGATGTCGAACGTCGGCACGTAGCACGCATGAATCCCCGGAGGCAACCGGTCCGGGTGCTCGCGGTCGATCACCTGCACCGTGGCGAAATCCACCTCCAGGTTGCCGCGGCAGTCCGTCACTTCGAGCGTCTCGCAATACTCGCCGGCCTTCTCGTAGGTCCGCTCCACCTTCGCCCCGCGGGCCACCGTGCCGTCGCCGAACGTCCAGAAGTAGCCTGTGATATTGTTGCATGCGGCCCACGACCGCGACCCGTCGAGTGTCACCTTCTGGCCGGTCCAGGCCAGCGCGTGCGGCCGCGCCACCGCCAGCAACTTCGGACCGTACTGCTGCACGTACGCCTGCCACAGAAACGCGTACCCCTCGACCGTGCCCCACCGGCCCGACGGCTGCACGGCGCTGATGGCGTAGTGGAGGTGCGACCAGCCGCCGCTGTCGCCCTCCTTGCCCAGCACGCCGAGCTTCTCGCCCTTGGCCACCGACTGCCCCACGCGCACTGCCACGCTCGCCAGGTGGCTGTAACGATGCAGCCACCCGCGACCGTCCAGCACATAGACCGTGTCGGTCCGGCCTTTCGCGGGTAGTCCCTCGCGGCCCGCCAGGCGCGCCTCGCCCGCCACGACCACCAGGCCGTCCGTCGTCGAGGTCACCTCCAGCAGGCCGTCCGGGCCGCCGATGTCCAGGCCGTCGTGATAGTAGACGCGCTTGGCCGCCGGGCTCTCCACGCCGTCGACGAACGTCGGCTCGTTGGCCATCTGCGTCTGCGTGGCGAACCAGCGCTGGCGGACCGGATAGGCGAACGTCTCGGCTCGCACCCACGGCCACCCGCCCGGCCACAGCCGCACGCGCGCGTCGGTGTCCAGCGCCCACGGGTTGCTCCGATTGTTCGCCACGTAGGCTTTCGTTACCGCGCAATCCGCCTGCACGCGACCCACCAGGGCCGGCAGTTCGTACGCCCCGGCCGTCAGCACTGCCTCGCGACCGTTGATCTGCACCGTGGCCGTCGCGCGGCGGACCGCGCCGCGAAGGTCGTCCCGCTCTTCGCCGAGCGCCACCAGCTTCACCGTCGCCGTCCGCCCGTCGCACAGCACCACCTCACGCGTCTGCCCCACGTTCAGGTCCACCGTCCGCATCAGCGTCTCGATCGGTTTCGGTTCGGTCACGGTCGTCTCCTTCGATGCAGCCGGCCGTTGCAACGCCTCGGCGTCCCGGCTTGCTCCCGGCGCCGCCAGAGTGCCGTCCGGCCGCGCCGCCTCCGGCCCACGGCACCCCGACAACGTCGCCGCCAGGCACGCCATGGCGGCCACCCGTCCCAGCATGTGCCGCGCACACGGCGCGAACGGCAACGGCCCTATGGTCTTACGGTGTTGCATCGCGGCTCCTTTGTGATGTAACCGTGGCGGCGCACGAAAGTCCTTGTCATTGTACTGCGTGGCGGCGCGCCGGCACAAGGCGGCACGAGCAGGGGGGAAGGGCAGGGAGGTCCGTCAACGCTCTCGTGGATGCGTCGCGGCGCGGTACGGATTTCTTGCACAGGGACCGCAAGGCGTCCTGCCCCTGGTTGGCTCCAACGCATGATCCATGCGGCGCGACAGGGCAAGACGCGGACGCCGCCTACCGCCGCCGCTGCTTGCGGGGCGGGCGGGCCGCCGGGCCGCGGTGCGAGGCGCGGCGCTTGTCGCCGGGCGGGGCGCTGCGGCCGGCCCCGCGACGGGTCCGGTCGCCTCGACCGGAAGCCGACGACTTGCCGCGCGTCCGGGCCGCGGTGTCCTTCTCCGCGTCGCCGCCGGAGCGACGGAAGATCAGCCGCATCGGCACTTCCGAGAACGGCAGAATCTCCCGGAACCGGTTCACCAGGTACCGCGCGTAGTCCTCCGACACGTGCGACGGTTCATTGACGAACAGCGTCAGCGTCGGCGGGTCCACCGCCACCTGCGTCCCGTAGTAGATGCGGATGAGCTGCCCCTGTTTGCCGCTCGGCGGTTTGCGGCGGCGGACCGCCTCGTCAATCGCCTTGTTGATCCGCGACGTCGAGACGCGCGTCCGAGCCTGCTTGTACAGGCTCCGCGCCGCGTCCAGGGCCGTCTCCGTGTTCTTGCCGTCCAGGGCCGTCGTGAACACGATCGGGGCGAACTCCAGGCCCGGCAGCTCGTGGCTCAGGTAGTCCCCGAACTCGTCCGTCGTCGCCTTCGCCACCGCCAGGTCCCACTTGTTCACCACCAGCACCACCGGCTTCCGCTGCTCCATCACGTAGCTGCCCAGGTGCTTGTCCACCCCCGACAGCGGCACCATCGCGTCGATGAAGTGCATTACGACGTCGGCCCGTCGGATGGCCTCTTCGGCCCTCACGCGGCTGTAGTACTCGATGTCGCCCTTGACTTTCGCTTTCTTCCGCAGCCCCGCCGTGTCGACCACCGTGTAGACCAGCCCGTCCTTCTCGATCCGGATGTCCACGCTGTCGCGCGTCGTGCCCGGCACCTCGCTGACGATCACGCGCGGCTCGCCGGCCAGCGCGTTGATGAACGTGCTCTTGCCCGCGTTCCGCTTCCCGACAATCGCGATCCGCATCGCCGACTCCGCAGGACGCTCGTCCTCGCCCGGCTCGGGCAGCCGCGACAGAATCGTCTCCATCAGCATCTCTCGCCGTCGGTGCTCCGTCGCCGACACGCACAGCGGATCGCCCAGCCCCAGCGCGTAGAAGTTCGGGGCCTCCTGGTCCAGCTTGTCGCTGTCGGCCTTGTTCGCCACGAGGATCACGGGCTTGGCTTGTTTCCGCAGACGCTCGGCCACCAGCTTGTCCAGCGGCGTCACGCCCTCGCGCACGTCCACCACCATCAGCACCAGGTGCGCCTCGTCCAGCGCCCGCGTGATCTGCTCCTCCACCTGGGCCGTCAGCGCGTCGGCGTCCTCGATGCCCATGCCGCCGGTGTCCACCAGCTCGAAATACCTGCCGTCGAACTCGATGATCGTTGACACGCGGTCGCGCGTGACGCCGGCCGTCGGATCGACAATCGCGATCCGCTGCCGCGCCAGACAATTCAGCAGACTCGACTTGCCGACATTCGGCCGACCGACAATCGCTACAACGCCCATGGGCATGAGAGAACAACTCCTGATGGATCGTAAGACATGTAGGGTGGGTCCCCCGGACCCACGCGGACTGTTGTCAGACAGCGCGTGCAACGCACGCACCTTCACCCCTCGCCCTGCTTGCAGGGAGAGGGGCCCCGAGCGTAGTCGAGGGGCGGTGAGGGTCGAGCAGGGACGGCCCTCCACACGCGCACCGTTCTCTCCGGTGTCCCCCTCACCCGGCCCTTCGGGCCACCCTCTCCCCTTAGAAGGGGAGAGGAGTATGTAGGGTGGGTCCCCCGGACCCACGCGTTTGTCGCACAGCCCCGTAGGGTGGCTGCTTGACGCAGTTCCCGAGCACTGCCGAGGGGCAGCCACGCGAAAATCGCAGGGGGCACCTCGCGAGCCGCCGCCCACGCGCCTGCGACGCTATTTCCTCCCTCGCTTGGCCTTGCGGGCCGATTTCGGGCTCTTTTTCGCCGTGGCCTTGGCCGCCTTGCCGCTCGACTTCGCCTTGGCGCTCTTGCCCCTGGCACCCTTCTTCGCCGACGCCCGCTTCTTGCGGAACGTCACCATCGCCTCCGGCAGCGTCGGATGGATCGCGCCCTTCACCTTCTCGGCGTAACCGGCGGGCAGGCTCATCGGCACGGGGATCGCGCTCTTCTTCAGCGGCAGACGCACTTCTTCGCCTCCGCGGCGGGCCGATTCGTAGATGCCCAGAATGATCTCGACGGCCTTGCGGTGCTCAGCCGTGCCCAGGGCGTTCGGCGTGCCCGACTGGATCGCGTCGCTGAACTCCTGGAACGCGCGCGTGAACATCACATGGTACGCGCCCAGGGCCGCCGGGTCGCTGCCAGTGGTCGCGCCGTCGGCCGGCTTCGCCGCGGGCGGCACGCCGCCGGTCTCCAGGATCGTCTTGTCCTCGGCCTGCTCGTCCGCGAACTTCCACCGGATGATCTTCCCGTCGTAGCTGGCGTTGCCCTTGTCGCCGCAGACCTCCACGGTTCCGTGCGGGCCGGGGTACGCGGCCGTCGTGCCGTGAATCACGCCCAGCGCCCCGTTGGCGAACTTCAGGATCGCCACCGCCGTGTCCTCCACGGCGATCCGCTCGTGTGCCAGCAGACCCGTGTACGCCCGGATCGACTTCACCGGGCTCCCCACCAGCCACTGGATCAGGTCCACGTAGTGAACCGCCTGGTTCATCAGGCAACCGCCGCCGTCCAGCTCCCACGTCCCGCGCCAGTCGCCCGACTCGTAATACTCCTGCGTCCGCCACCAGATGCACTGCGCCGACGCCGTCGTCACGCGACCGAACCGTCCCGACTCCACCGCCTTCTTGAACAACTGCGCCGGCGGGTTGAACCGGTTCATGAAGCAGCCGCCGTAGTACGTGCCGCTCTTCTTGAACGCCGCGGTGATCAGGTCCATCGCCTCCAGCGTCACGTCCATCGGCTTCTCGCAGAAGCAGTGCTTCCGGTTGGCCGCCGCCCACATCGCAATCTCATGGTGGTTGCCGCTCGGCGTGCAGACGTGGACCACGTCGATCGGCACCTCGCGCAGCATCTGGTCCCGGTCGGTGAAGTAGGGCACGTTGTACTTCTCGCCGAGGGCCTTCGCCTTCTCGGGCACGATGTCCATCACGGCCGCCAGCCGGCTGCCGCGAACCATCCCCAGACACGTGCCGTGAATGTTGCTGATGACCCCGCAACCGACGATTGCATGATTCAACACGACCAACCCTTTCGGTGCCTGGCTGTCCATGAGTTCCCGTGTCCCGTGTCCGCCGGTCGTCGCTTCCAGGCAAGAGGCGACGACCGACGGAATATGTAGGGTGGGTCCCCCGGACCCACGCGCTTGTCGGGCATGCGTATGCGAAGCACGCACCACCACCCCTCGCCCTGCTTGCAGGGAGAGCGGCCGAGCGCCGTCGAGGGGCGGTCAGGGTCGAGCGGAGAAGGTCCTCCGCACGCGCGGCGTTCTCTGCCGCGCCCCCTCACCCGGCCCTTCGGGCCACCCTCTCCCCTTAGAAGGGGAGAGGAGTCGACAGCATGGAGGGGGCGTATCCCCGGACCCGCGCGCGTGCTCCGCGCCGGTGTCCTACCGATCCCGGCGAATCCGAATCCACGACTGCCGGAACCGGTCGTGCCACGGCGTGTGCCGCCTCAGGCCCAGCCGCCGCATCGACGACTTCCAGTCCTCTCGCGCCGCCTCCTCGACCTCGCCTTCGTACGGCCGCTTCGGCCCGAGGTGCCGCAACGCGAACGTCGTGACCGCCAGCGCCATCTTGTGACGTATCCTGCCTGCCAGCATGATCGTGCCCCCCCCCAATCCTACCGCTGCACCGCCCGGCCGACGCTGCGAAGCACCTCGTCGCGGCTGCGGCTGGCGCGCCACGCCTGGCTGGCCAACTGCGCGTGACGGCGCACCTGAAGATTGTTCGCCACCACCGTCGCGTGGCTGATCCCCGCGTCCACCGTCTCGCCCGCGCGCACGTCGTGCTTCAGCAGCCAGGCGCTCAGTTCGTCCTCGTACTCTGCCGGGTACAGTATCGCCGTCACCCACGGAAACGCCGGCTGGTAGCCCAGCCCGCCGTACACCAGCCGCGCCTTGCACGGCAACGGATCGCGCTCGGCCAGCGCCGCCAGGTCGTCGAAATCCTTCGACGCCCGCTCGGCATCGCGCGAGCAGAACACGAACGCCGACTCCGCGTCGAACCGACGCGACGACACGCCCTTGAGCTCCACCGTTCCGTCCGGCAGCATCCGGTGTACCTTGTACACCCGCGCGTCGCGATACCGGTCGCTCTCCAGCAGCATGGCGACTTCCTCGGCCGTGTAGCCCACGCCCGCCGTGTCGCCGAAATCCACCACGTAGAGCCCGTCGTACTGCTTCTGAGGATCAAGTTTCGGAAGTTTCATAGTCTCCGCGTGGCTGCGAGCAGCCACCCTACGGTCTGCACATCCGCGTGGGTCCGGTGGACCCACCCTACACATCCGCGTGGCCGGGTGCCATGCCTGCCCCGTCAGGCATGCGAAACACCTTGCCTGCACTCATCTCACCCTCAGCCGCGCGAAGCGGCGCTTGCCCACTTTCAGCACCGCCCCGTCGGCAAACGTCACGTTCCCCTTCGGGTCCGCGATCGTCTGCTCGTCCAGCGTCACACCGCCCTGCTGCACGAGCCGCATCGCTTCCCCGTTGCTCCGGGCGAAACCGCACAGGCCGATCAGCCGCGCGATCCAGATGCCCCCCTCGCCCAACTCGCCCGCCCCGACCGTCACCTCCGGCATCTCCGTCGGCTGCTCCTTCTGGGCGAACACGCGGTCAAACTCCGCGGCCGCCGCGGCCGCCGCCTCCGGACCGTGGAACTGCTCCACAATCGTCCGCGCCAGACGCGCCTTCGCCTCACGCGGGTGCACCTTGCCCCCCGTCAGCTCGCGGCGCTCGTCGGCCGACACCGACGTCAGCAACTCGTAATAGTTCCCCATCAGCTCGTCCGGAATGCTCATCGCCTTGCCGTACATGTCGGCCGGCGCATCCGTCACGCCGATATAGTTGCCCTTGCTCTTGGACATCTTTTGAACGCCGTCCAGACCCACCAGGATCGGCATGATCATCACGATCTGCGGCTTCTGCCCGGCGTCACGCTGAAGGTCGCGACCCACCAGGTTGTTGAACGTCTGGTCCGTGCCGCCCAGTTCCACGTCCGCCTCGATCATCATCGAGTCGTACCCCTGCATCAGAGGGTACAGAAACTCGTGAATGCCGATCGGGTCGCCCGACTTGTGCCGCAACGCGAACGTGTCTCGCTCCAGCATCCGCGCCACCGTCATCTTGCTCGTCAGCCGGATCACGTCCGCGAACGACAGCTTCGCCAGCCACTCGCTGTTGCGGCGGACCTCCAGCTTCTCCGGCGCCAGGTCCAGCACCTTCCCCGCCTGGGCCAGGTACGTCTCGGCGTGAGCGTCGATGGCCTCCGGCGACAACACCGGCCGCGTTTTGTTCTGGCCCGACGGGTCGCCCACGCGAGCCGTGTAGTCCCCGATGATCAGCACCGCCTTGTGGCCCAGGTCCTGAAACTGCCGCATCTTGCGCAGCACTACCGTGTGCCCCAGGTGAATGTCCGGGGCCGTCGGATCCATCCCGAGCTTGACGCGCAGGGGCCGACCCGTCTGGTAGCTCTCCCCGAGCCGCACGCCCAGCTCCTCGCACGAGTAGATCTCCACCGCCCCGCGCTTCAAGGCCTCGAGGTCCCGCTCGACTCGCCGCCGAATCTCCTCCGGCAGTTCGCTCATGGCTTTCGGATCCTTCCCTGTGGGTGTTGCCGCTATACGTCGTAACAGGCTATGATAGGCCATCCCCTACGGCGATTCAAGACCTAACAGCCCGTCGAACTGAACCATCGCATCTTGCCTTTGCCGCCGCCGCCGGGTAAAGTAAGGCGGCCCCGACGGCGGACCGTCCCGCGGGACCGGAGGAGTCGCGTGCAAAGCATCGCTGCCATCTCGATCAACACCTTCCGCGAGGTCGTGCGCCAGCCCGTCTTCATCCTCGTCCTGGCCCTGGCCGCCGCCGTGCTCCTGCTGATGATGGTCGTGCCGCTCTTCGGGTTCGCCGACGAGGTCGTCCTGTTCAAGGACCTGGCCCTGCACACCTCGGCCCTGGCCATCGTGTTCCTGGTGGCCCTCACGGCCGCCAGCAGCGTCGCCGAGGAACTGGAGTCCAAAACCGTCCTGGCCCTGCTGGCCAAGCCCGTCGCACGCTGGCAACTGCTCGTCGGGAAATTCGCCGGCATCGTTCTGGCCCTGGCCGCCGCCACGGCCGTCCTCGCCCTGCTGGTCTTCCTCACCACCTACGTCAAGGTCTACAACGGAGCCATGCCTGCCGAGCGACACGGTGCCTTCAGCATGAGCCAGAGTGCCCCGGTCCTCGAATTCCAGGCCAAAATGTGGAACCACGCCGCCAGCACCTTGCCGGCCTGCGTCATGATCCTCTACCGCGGGGCCATCCTCGCCGCCGTGGCCGTCGTCCTCAGCGCAGGCTTCAGCCGCGTCCTGGCCGTCATCGTCACCTTCGGCCTCTACCTGGTCGGCCACCTCACGGAGTTCCTCACCGACGCCGTGCGGCACTCGACCGCCCTGGTCCGCGACACCGTCACCCCGGCGGCCCATCTGCTCCCGTTCCTCCAGAACTTCGACATCGTCAACCAGGTCTCGGCCGCCATGGCCGACGAGCCCGCCTTCGAGGGTCTCTGGGCCTACACCGGCTGGGTCGGCCTCTACACCGTCGGATACGTCGCCTTCGTGCTCCTCGTCGGCACGTTCCTCTTCAACCGCCGCGAGATCGACTGACCCTCGAATCCGCCCGCTCGCGCCGGCCCTCCCATCGCGCCGCCCCTGCGATCGGCGCTATTCCCAGACCCGTTGCCCGCCACAAGCATGACGTGCATCCCCGCATGTCCCCTTGGCCTTGGCCGCAGATTCGGGCTTGAACGGCGACGGCGGGCGAGTATACTTAACGGGCTTGAGAGGACGTGAACCCTTTTCATAAGGAGACTGTGCGTGGCGAAGACGTCGAAGAAGGCTGGGAAGGGATGTGCCCGGTGCGCCTGCGGGCCGGAGCCGGAGCATCATTACTTTACGAGCGAGTCGGTGACGATGGGCCACCCGGACAAGGTGGCGGACCGGATTTCCGATGCGATTCTGGATGCGATGCTGGCCGAGGACGCGTCCAGCCGCGTGGCATGCGAGACGCTCGTCACGACGGGCCTGGTTGTCGTGGCCGGCGAGGTCACGACCAAGGCCCAGGTGAACGTGCGCGACATCGTCCGCCAGACGATCCGCGACATCGGCTACACCGAGGCCGGGATCGGCTTCGACGCCGATAGTTGCGGCATCCTGATCAGCCTGAACCGGCAGAGCCCGGACATCGCCCGCGGGGTGGATCCCGGCGGCGCCGGCGATCAGGGCCTGATGTTCGGCTATGCCTGCCGCGAGACCAAAGAGCTGATGCCGATGCCGATCGAGATGGCGCAGAAGCTCGTGCTGCGCCTGGCCGAGGTCCGGCAGAAGAAGATCCTGCCGTGGGTCCGCCCGGACGGCAAGAGCCAGGTGACCGTGGAATACTGCGGCGACAAGCCGTGCCGCGTCCACACCGTGGTCATCTCCACGCAGCATCACCCGAGCGTGGACACCAACAAGCCGTCGGTCCGCAAGCAGATCATCGACAAGGTGATCAAGCCGGTGTTCCCGAAGGGGATGCTGGACAAGGACACGATCTACCACATCAACCCGACGGGCCGGTTCGAGACGGGCGGCCCGCACGGGGACACCGGCCTGACCGGCCGCAAGATCATCGTGGACACCTACGGCGGCATGGGCCGTCACGGCGGCGGCGCCTTCAGCGGCAAGGACCCGTCGAAGGTGGACCGTTCGGCGGCGTACATGGCCCGGTACGTGGCCAAGAACGTCGTGGCCGCCGGTCTGGCGGACCGGTGCGAGGTGCAGCTCAGCTACGCCATCGGCGTCGCCGATCCGCTTTCGGTCAAGGCGGACACCTTCGGCACGGGCAAGATCAGCGAAACCAAGATCTGCCAGTTGATCCGCAAGACGTTCCCGCTGCGGCCGCAGGAGATGATCAAGCACCTGAACCTGCGTCGGCCGATCTACACGCAGACGTCGTCGGGCGGCCACTTCGGTCGCAACGAGGCCGGGTTCACGTGGGAAAAGACCGACATGGCGGCCAAGTTGCGCGCGGCGGCCGGGCTGAAGTAATCACCGGCACGCCCGAGGCCGGCTGTGCCACGGGTTCTCTACGCCAAATGTCCAGTTCAGACGGGCGTCCCCACCTGCGGGACGCCCGTTTCTTTTGTTGCCGGCGGGGGGCGCGCCGCGTTGACAAGGCGGCGGCGGCGTTTTAGAATGGGCCTTCGTAAGACCGCGCCTGGCGTCAGGGGCGCTCCCTCGATGGAAAGGACGAACCCGGTTGGCCGAATCGCGCGACGAGGCAGTTGTCGGCTGTGAGCAGATTCTGGGATACCAGTTCTCGGACAAGTCCCTTCTGGTCAAGGCGTTAACGCATGCCAGCGTGGCGCCGCACTACCTCGACAGCAACGAACGTCTCGAGTTCCTCGGCGACGCCGTGCTGGGCCTGGTGGTCTGCGAGGAACTGTTCCGTCGCTATCCAAAGTTCACCGAAGGCGACCTGACGCGGATCAAGAGCGTCGTCGTGAGTCGCAGCACGTGCGCTACCGTCGCCACGGGGCTGGGCATCGACAAGCTGCTGTTCCTGAGCAAGGGCATGGAAACCGAGGGCGGCCTGCCCTCGAGCCTCTCGGCCTGTGCCCTGGAAAGCCTCATCGGCGCCGTGTACATCGACGGCGGGTTCGACGTGGCCAGTCGCCTGGTGCTGCGGCTCATGGAGCCGGAGATTGACCGCGTGGCCGAAGGGGCCCACGAGCTGAACTACAAGAGCATGATGCAGCAATATGCCCAGCACAAGGTGGGCCAGACGCCCAACTACGAGGTGCTCGACGAGAAGGGCCCGGACCACAGCAAGGCGTTCGAGGTGGCCGTGGTGCTGGACGGCCGCCGGTTCCCGAGCGCCTGGGGCCTGAGCAAAAAAGAGGCCGAGCAGAAAGCCGCCCGCCGCGCCCTGGAGGCCCTCGGCGAAGTGTCCGCCGAGGCCGACGACACCGTGGCCGACATCGACTGATCACTCCGCGGGTTTTTCGACGTTCCGCCCCACGACGTGGATCCGCCCGTCCAGGATTTCCAGTGCGTCCAGCTTCAACCGTTGCCGACGGGTTTCCAGCGTCACGGGCTCGCCCTTCAGCAGTCCGCGCAAGCTCATCAGGGCCATCAGTTTGGCGTCGGCGACCTGGGCCCGGCGGTCGTCGCCGCCGACGGCCTCGCCGCGCGACTGCATGTCCTCGATCTTCCGGTCCAGGTGAGCGACCGTGTCGTTGCTGATCATGTCCGGCAGCGGCAGCCGACCGGCCTTGGTCGTCCGCATCTCCAGCCGCAGGTCCCCGTCCTCGGTCACCTCGGCCGCCAGGTGCATCGACGCCACCGCCTTGCGACCCTTCACGTACACGTCGCCCATCAGCACCACTTCCCCGTCGCGGAACACCACCTGCGGGTTGTCGAACGCCGACGGCAGTTGCCGCAACTGGTCCGGCGGCAGGCTCCGGATGTAACCGTTGATCGCCGCATCGGTCAGCGTGATGTCCAGCGGCGTGCCGCCCGAGGCGTCGGTGATGGTGTTGTGAATCCTGGCCGCGGCGGCGTTGAACTTCGCCGCCTCGTCGCTCAGTTGCTGCGCGGTGAAGTCGTCCGGCCGCGTGTACCCCGCCGGCTCGCTCGTCGCCAGGGTCCAGCCGATCATCACGGCCAGAATGCCGCCCACGATCACCGCCACCAGCCCGTACGCAATCGCTCTCCGCACCAGCACGCCCTCCGCACTGACTCTTCCTCGGTGTCCGACAGGCCTACGGTATCCCACCACATATCTTCCCGCGCCGCCAGCGCCCGGTCAACCGCTGCACAGACTCCTCTCCCTGTTCGCAGGGAGAGGTGCCCCGAGCGCAGTCGAGGGGCGGTGAGGGTCGAGCAGGCAAACCTCTCGCCTCGTTCACCGTAGGGGCGGCTCGCTGCAAGTCCCGAGCCTCGTCGAGGGGCGAGCCGCCCTTCAACAGCGGCGTCCCCGTCACCCGGCGTTGCCGCCGTGGTGGGCCGGATAGTCTTTTATCGGCCGGGCCGGCGCCGGCCCTTTGCCCGTTTTCGCACTGAAAATCGCGATCTTCGGGCGAAGGGGGCGAGCGGTTCTGGCCGATACAGTCTGGGTCGGTCCCTGCGCCTCCGGTGGCGCTTGCCGACGGACCGCCAGGCGTGTACAATAGTTGCCGTATGGCTGTCCGGTAGCGTGACTGGGGTGCCGGGCACCTTGTAACATGTTGCTAACAGCGGGTTTGTGTGCGGCCGCAGCCGCGGTCGCCCGGCCCTGGGAAGGAAACCTCGAATGTTCGAACGATTCACCGACAGAGCCCGCAAGGTGATGGCCCTGGCCAACCAGGAGGCCCAGCGGTTCAACCACGAGTACGTGGGGACCGAGCATCTGCTGCTGGGCCTGGTCAAGGAAGGCAGCGGCGTGGCGGCCAACTGTCTGAAGAACATGAGCATCGACCTGAAGAAGATTCGCATCGAGGTCGAGAAGATCGTCAAGAGCGGTCCGCAGATGGTCACGATGGGCAAGCTGCCTCAGACGCCGCGCGCCAAGAAGGTCATCGAGTTCGCCATCGAAGAAGCCCGGATGCTGGGCCACAACTACGTCGGGACCGAGCACCTGCTGCTGGGCCTGCTGCGCGAGCAGGACGGCGTGGCCGCCCAGGTGCTGATGAACCTGGGTCTGCGTCTGGACGAGGTCCGCGAGGAGGTGCTGAAGCTCCTCGGCGCCACGGCCGAGATGACCGAGGAAACCGAGTTCGGCGGTCAGCCGCCGGAGTTCGGCCAGGGCAACGAACGCGGGCAGCCGGGCGCCAAGGGCGCTCGCGGCAAGAGCAAGACGCCCGCCCTGGACAGCTTCGGACGCGACCTCACGGAGTTGGCCGCGCAGAACAAGCTGGACCCGGTGATTGGCCGCGTGAACGAGATCGAGCGGCTGATGCAGGTGCTGTGCCGTCGGACGAAGAACAACCCCGTGCTGCTGGGCGAGGCCGGCGTGGGCAAGACGGCCATCGTCGAGGGGCTGGCCAAGGCGATCGTCGACGGCAGCGTGCCGGAGTTGCTCCGCAGCCGCCGGATCGTGGTGCTGGACCTGGCGCTGATGGTCGCGGGGACAAAGTACCGCGGCCAGTTCGAGGAACGGATCAA
>ERZ795032.1642-NODE-1642-length-14835-cov-31.361773_pt1 | contig 14835 bp, 8 predicted proteins | sample MGYA00375124_ERZ795032 | MGnify/ENA primary metagenome ERZ795032 (study PRJEB30167, sample SAMN05720154) | activated sludge metagenome | isolation source: Anaerobic digester | place: China | collected 2015-12-16 ...
TCCGCATGAAGGTTGGCTTAAAGAGAGCCGCACCCTCAATATGCCTCTCTCAAGAGATATGCTGAGCGTGACAAATACCTGTGCATTATGAGTGTGTAGCGATGACATGAATCGGCTCAGGTGGCTCGTCTTCGATCTCGATGGTGCGCAGCCAATCACGGCAGAGTGCCCAGCAGGAAGGCAAACCCGTCGAATGGAGCAAATGTTGCCTGGCGCCTGTTCGAGCTGCCTCCGATGGGTTGCGGTAGTCGTAAGGCTCTTCGCTCCAGGCGAATCCACAGCTGACACCGCTTCAAGCCGCCTCCGACGGGTTGCGGTTGGACCCATTCCTGACAGCCGTTCGCGGCTGTGATCGCCTGATACGCTGTTCCAGTGACCAAATTGAGGCTCTTGACGCTGACACACATAGAATCTCACGCACACGCCGGCGTTGAATCTTCCCACATAGGGAGCAAATCACCTCTCGTCCCCTCTCGACCGTCTCGGGTTTGCTTCTGGCGCCGGTTTGCTTCTTGACCCTCCGGAATGGCGCATGGTATAAGCCTTTCCAACCATCGGGCTGGCGTAGCTCAACGGCAGAGCAGCTGATTTGTAATCAGCAGGTTGCGGGTTCAAATCCCATCGCCAGCTCCATAAAATCAATGGGTTACGGTCTATTGATCGTAACCCTTTTTCTTTGGGTAAGCATGGGGTCAGCGCACGGATAAAAAACACACCGACGGAATCACTGTCTCTTTGAACCGTCCGACCCCGGTTGTGGTAAACAGCGACAAACCGGGCTCGTCGTTTCATCTGTGCCTGAACTGCGTCTATCTCTGACAGGGTGCCGATTCTGCTGGATGCCGGTTGTCCTGCCGGTGCTTCACTGGATTTCGCCTTTTCCGCAAGCGCAAGCCCAGAGCACCCATCTTCTTCTTCCTGCATTCCGGCTTCGAAAAGCTCAACCGTCACAGGTGCCGTTCAGCCGAGCTCCTTCTTCACCGCCTCCAGGAGCGCCCCTTTCAGTAAGCACAGCCGGATGGTTTTTAGGCGGAATTCCCGCCCATGATCCCGTTGAAAGAACTCCTTGACTGCCCTGATGTACGCCCGTGCGCATACAGGAAGGGGTACAGAGAAAATCCCCGAACTGATCCCCGGGAAAGAGAGAGATGTCCATCCCTTCTCGTTCGCCAGGGAAAAGGCGGAATCAAGCGTTGTGACGATCTTGCCTTCTTCATCTCCCGAACCCAGGCGCGGTCCGACAACGTGAATCACTCCCTTGAAGGGCAAGTTGCCCGCGGTTGTAACCACGGCCCCGCCAATAGGGACCCTTCCCTTTTCCCGGATGATTGCATCGCATTCCTTGTCGAGGGCCGGGCCGGCTGCCTTGGAGATGGCTGCTGCAATTCCCCCGCCATGAGACAGCCCTCCGTTTGCGGCATTGACGATGCAGTCGACCGGCTCATAGAGCAAATCATAAATGACAACCTGAAACCTGCCCCCACCTGGAAAATCCAATTGCTTCACCAGTGTTCCCGGCATTGTGTCAATCCTTTTCGTTCAGATTATGGAGTCTTACTCGCGGTTGAGGCCAAGCGTAGCTTGATCCAACACCTGATCGCCTTCCCGGTCATTGTAGAGAGCATTCACTATACCTTACCCGGGCAAAAATTCAGATCCTCCCGATGCGTAGCGCCCACTTCGACCACATTAGCATAGTTGCACCAGCGAACCTTTTGAAAGAGACTGAAATGTGCCATTTCCTGCGGTCTTTGTTTGCTTCTCTTGTCGCTCCTCTTGTACCATTTGACATGCCGACGCGATGGTATAGAATCGAAGCCATTTTCGTGCGGGATGCAAAACTCGGTGAATGCAAACGCGATCCGACCTAATCCAGGCCCCAAGAAACTGAGGGGCCGCATGCTCCGTCCGCGTTTAGGAAACGGTCATCATTAAGCAAGGCAGGCGGGAAGGTGGGCGCTCTCTTCTAATGGTATCGCGGTCAGTCACAGCCTAAGTAAAGACACGGTCTGCAGGCGGATTGCCGATAAGCGGGTGCCGCCGCACGATGCGGCCCGGTTTTGAAGTTTCTCCAACGGAGTTGGGGGCAAGTGCGTAAAATCGAACACTACCACTTTTGACGGGAAAGCTGAGAATCAATGACAACTCCAGCTGGCCGGATTCACGAAGGTTGCATTGTGGTCGGTCCGCTCTTCAACGAGCCGATGCGCGTGGAAACGGTGCGGGCAGGCGGGGACGACACTTGGACCATTGGTCTCGTAGGCACACATTCCGAGCGTTTCCGCAAAGTCACCTTGAGCGCCCACGACATTGAAGGGCTTGCCATACTCGATGCCGGTTTTAGCTACGACGGCGAGGGAGGTCTCCTGCGGTTGGGCCTTCAGGCATATGCGCTCGGCATCGCGTGGGAGTTCGACCCCTACTTTGGTCTCTCGATATCCCGGGTCGATCCCCTTCCCCACCAGCTTGAGGCTGTTTATGACTATCTCCTGAAGGTAGCTCGCGTGAGGTTTCTGCTCGCCGACGATGCCGGAGCGGGAAAGACGATCATGGCGGGGCTCCTCATCCGCGAGCTTCAATTGCGCGGGCTCGCCGAAAGGATTCTCGTCATCTGCCCTGCCAACCTCTCTTTCCAATGGCAGCGAGAACTGAAGGAAAAATTCGACGAAAAGTTCCTCGTTCTCAAGGGCGGCGACATCCGCGATCAGTTCGGCGTCAACCAGTGGCTGGAGCAGAAGAAGGTCATTACGTCGCTCGATCTTGCAAAACGGACTGAGATTTTGCCTGGCTTAAGACAAGTTCACTGGGACCTCATCATTGTGGACGAGGCCCATCGTATGTCCTGGACGCCACCGGCCCGCAAGACCGCGCGCTATGCCCTCGGCGAACTCCTGCGGGACACGTCGGACCACATCCTGATGCTCACGGCAACACCCCACAAAGGTGACCCGGCAAATTTTTCGCTCTTTCTGCAACTGCTCGACTCGGACGCCTATGCGGACGTCTGCTCCATCCGTGAAGCCATGGAGCGCCGCCAGGCGCCATTTTACCTGCGCCGCACGAAGGAGGCCATGGTCTACTTCCCTGAACGGAGGGCGGACGGTACCTGGGCCGCCGAGAAGATTTTCACCAAGCGCATCCCGCACACCGTCGACTTCCAGATCGATGGACCGGAGTTCGACCTCTACAAAGAGGTCACCCGTTTCGTAAAACGCCAGAGCACCAGGGCCGCGGCCCAGGGCGATGATCCCCGCGCCCGTGCAGTCGGCTTCCTGATGTCTCTCTACCAGCGCCGCCTGGCCTCCAGCACATATTCCATGCGCCACAGCCTTGAAAACCGCGCTCGCCGGTTGGAGGAAGGGCTGAAACGGGCCCAGGAACTCACCCGGATGGCCCCCCCGGACCTCCCTGACCCGGAAGAGATCGAGGAAATGGAGGAAAATGAGCGCGAGCGGCTTGAAGACATGCTCGAGGCCATCACGCTGGCCGCGAATGCCGAGCAGGTGCGCGAAGAGATCTCGGAGCTTCGGCAGTTGGCCGAACAGGCCCTGGCAGTGGAAGGTTCCGGTGAGGAGGCCAAGCTGTCGAAGCTAAAGGGTTTGCTCCAGAGCGAGGGTTTCTTCGACCGTTCGGACAAGCGCCTTCTCCTCTTCACCGAGTTCAAAGACACGCTCGATTATCTCGTTGAGAAGCTGAAGACTTGGGGATTTAAGGTCGGATGCATCCACGGCGGCATGAAGCCGGGTTCGCGCAACGACCCCGGAACGCGACTCTATTCGGAGCAGCAATTCCGCGAGGGTGCGATTCAGGTGCTGGTTGCCACTGAGGCTGCCGGGGAAGGGATCAACCTGCAGGTCTGCAATATCCTTTTCAACTATGACATTCCATGGAACCCAAATCGCCTTGAGCAGCGCATGGGGCGTATTCATCGCTACGGTCAACGGAAGGACTGTCTCATCTTCAATTTCGTGGCTACGAACACCATTGAGGGCCGTGTCCTGCAGCGGCTGTTGGAGAGACTTCAGGAAATCCGGGACGCTCTCGACGACGACGCGGTTTTCAATGTTCTGGGGGAAATACTTCCTGCCGCACACGTGGAACGCATCCTGCGGGATTATTATGCGGGCAGGCTCGGCGACACCGACCTCGAAGAACGCCTGCTCGAAAACGTGGACGAAGGCCGATTTCGCGCCATTTGCCGGAACGCGCTCGAAGGGCTCGCATCCAAAACGCTCAATCTGGAAATGCTTATCGAACGCAGAGCCCGTGCGCAGGAGCGTCGCGTCGTGCCCGAGACCATCGCTCGCTTCATCCGCGAGGCGGCCCCATACGTCCCTCTGAAGCTCAGAATAGTGGACGCTATGCCCCATTCTTTCGAGCCGGCCCGCACCCCAACCTCGCTTCAACGCTACGAAAGGGAGCCGGGCTGGAAGCTTCCCCCAGTGGCGGTAAAGTACCCGCGCTGTTCGACCGACCGGGAAACTGCCGAGAAGAACAACCTTGAATGGGTCACACCCGGTCATCCGCTCTTCGAGGCCATTCGCAGGCATACATGTGTAAAGGCCACCGAAACGTTCGGCAGCGGGGCTTGCTTTTATTCCCTCCAACACGAGGGGCCCGCACGGATGGACTTCTACCGCGCCCGCGTGGTGGATGGCCTCGGGCAGGTGGTGCACGAGCGCCTCTTTGCGGTTGAGCTCTCGGGGGCCGCTTCCGCATGCCTGCGCGAGCCGGGCATGTTGGGAAATTTCTTCCCCGCGGCGCCGCCCGATGAGCTTCCAGCAGTCGCTTTCGAGCCGGAGCCTTCGGCATGGCTGAACAAGAACGCTCTCCAGGCTTTTCTCGAAGAGACGCGGCAGGAGCGCCTGGCCGAAGTCGAACGCATCGCCGAACACGTGGAGCTTTCGCTCACTGAACTGCTGCAGCGGGCCGACGAGGAAATAGGAAAGGCCAACGAGGACAAGGAGAAAGGCGTAACCGGCGCGGACGGACGTCTCGTCCAGGCCGAAAACCGTCACGCTGAGCTCCTCGCCCGTCGCGAGCGACGCCGGCAGGACCTGGAGCGCCAAAGGTCCCTTTCGCTTCAAGCCGTCGAACGACTGACGAGTATTCTTGTCCTGCCGCACCCGGAACGGGAAGCCCCGGACGTCCGACGCATGCAGCCCAACCTCGAAACCGAAGCCACGGCCATGCAAGTGGTGATGGAGTATGAAACGGCCAGGGGCCGTCAGGTCTATGATGTCCATGAGAAAAACCTGGGCTACGATATCACCAGTCTCGACCTCGGTTCCGGTGAACTGCGGCTCATCGAGGTCAAGGGCCTGGCCGCCCCCGCCGGAACGATCCTGCTCACGCCCAACGAACGGCGTGTGGCCGAAGACCGCCGCGACTGCTATTGGCTCTACGTGGTCACGAACTGCAGCACGCAACCCGCAATGCAGGAGCCGATCAAAGATCCGGCCCGGTTCTCCTGGCACGAGGTGTCCAAGGTGGCCCACTACTGGCTGGAAGTGAACGCCCTCAAGCAGCCCATGGAAGTGCATGAAAACCGGTCTCGTTTTGGAGAGGAGCCATGACCTCGGAACGCCTTCGTCAATTGATCGAGCACGGGGAAACACTCGATGTGGAATTCAAGGGAGAAGAACGTCACCCCGTCAACGATCGGGAACTGGTGGAAAGCGTCGTTTGTCTTGCCAATCGACCCGGAGATTCCCCGGGCTGGCTCCTGGTAGGAGTCGAGGATGACGGCCGGATTACGGGGGCAAGATCCCGCCCGGACGGAGGAAAGATCGATCCCCGACACGTTCAGGCTCTCATAGCCAATCAAACGCGTCCGTCTCTTACCGCGACCGTTATGCTTGTAACCCTCGAAAGTCGAGACGTTCTGGTCATCCAGGTCCCGCCGTCGCGCTTCCCAGTGGGGACCGCCAGGGGTCAATATCTTAGAAGGGCCATGGGCCACCGTGGAGAACCGGAATGCATACCCTACCACTTCCACGAGATGCAGGCACGGCAGACGGCCCAAGGAGTTCAGGATTACTCCGCCCTTGCCGTTCCGCAAGCCACGTGGGACGACCTCGATCCGCTCGAATTCGACCGGTTTCGCCGCTCGATCCGGGAAAGCAGGGGCAGAGGCGACGAGGCTCTGCTCCAGCTTTCCAATGAAGAACTGGCAAAAGCCCTGGGGGCGATTGACGTCAATCATGAGCGTCACGTCGTGCGCATGCTTGGCTTGCTCATCTTTGGACACGAGGAATCGCTCCGCAGATGCTTGCCCACTCACGAGGCCGCCTTCCAGGTTGTCTCCGGCACTCGGGTCGAAGTGAACGATTTTTTCCGCTGGCCGCTCTTGAGAACCATGGAAGAACTGCTTTCACGATTCAGGGCCCGAAACCGGGAACAGGAACTCATGGTGGGGCTCCTCCGAGTCGGTGTGCCCGACTATCCGGAGAGAGCTTTCCGGGAAGCCCTGGCCAATGCTCTCATCCACCGTGACTACTCTCAACTTGGAGCCGTTCACGTTCAGCTGCATCACGAGCACATCGAAATCTCCAATCCCGGCGGGTTCCCCGAAGGGGTCCGGCTGGACAACCTGCTCGTTACTCCGCCTCGGCCGCGCAACCTCCTGTTGGCGGATGCGTTCAAGCGAGCCGGAATTGTGGAACGAACCGCGCGCGGCATAGACACGATCTTCTATGAGCAATTGCGAAGCGGCAGACCGGCGCCGAGTTACGAACGGAGTACGGAAACCGGTGTTGTTTTGGTCCTCCAGGGTGGCGAAGCAAGCCTGGAATTCGTTCGACTCGTGGTCGAGGAAAATCGGGCGAATCGACTCCTCTTGCTCGATGAAGTTTTGCTTTTGAATGGACTCCGGCAAGAACGATCCTTGCTCACAAGCCGGGCCGCACAAATGATACAAAAACCGGAACCGGAGGCCCGGGCGGTCTTGCAGCGGCTTGTGGAAGCAGGCCTCGTGGAGGCGAGGGGAGAGCGCAAGGCAAGGACCTATCATCTTTCATCGGCCGCTTACCGGCGGCTCGGACAGAAAGCCGAATACATTCGTCAGCGCGGTTTTGAGCCGCTGCAACAGGAACAGATGATCCTCCAATTCGTCGATAAGCATGGACGGATCACTCGGAGGGAAGCGGCCGGGCTGTGCATGCTTTCATCGGCTCAGGCGCGGTACATCCTCTCCGTAATGGTCCGTGAAAAACAACTGGAGCGACAAGGTGAGAAAAGAGGGGTATTCTATGTGCGCGCACCCGAAAATATGGACTAATCCAAAATAGTTTTGGACTAGTCCATAAAATCCGCTTCGCGTCCAAAAACAACAAATCCTGTATGGTCATCAACGGCGAAGCGTTCGCATCGGTGAGGATTGTGGGCGATGGTTAAAATGAAATGAACGTTCGTTAGATTTATGAGCGCCTATCCAAGAAAATGAACAAACTCGGTAAGCTTTTGGTCTGGTCCAAATCTCATCCCATTTCCACGGCCGACAGAATGTTCTCCTCAGACGCAAACTCTGTGGGGTTTTTCTTTTCATTTTGCTCCGCACATCGGCGGTGAACAGGAACTCCGGATGATCCCCAAGGAATGCAAACGGCTGGCTGAAGTTGATTTTCCGATTGCTGTGGTATCCAAGCATGCGGCGAGGGAGAAGTCCATCCGGCATGGGCATCCCTCCACGCTGCATTTGTGGTGGGCACGGCGACCGTTGGCGGCCTGCCGGGCCATGCTTCTGGCATTGCTCCTTCCCGACCCGTGCGATGTGAATTGCCCGGAGGATTTTAAGAAGAACGCACGGGACTTGTTGCCGCGACTTATGGGAAATGTCGGTTCAAGAGACGAAGACCTACGCAGGTGCTTGCTCAAGTTCATAGGAGATTTCGCCAACTGGGATATGTCAAACCATCCCGTGTTCCTGGAAGTCGGTCGGGAATTGGTCAAGGCTGCACATGGAGAAGAGCCGCCTCTGGTGGTAGACCCCTTTGCAGGCGGCGGTTCGATTCCCTTGGAGGCGTTGCGGCTCGGTTGCGACGTGTTTGCCAGCGACCTGAACCCCGTGGCCTGCTTGATCCTCAAGACCATGCTGGAGGACATCCCACGCCAAGGAATGGAACTCGCCAAGGAACTCCGTCAGGTCGGCGCGGAGATCAAAAAACAGGCCGAAAAGGAACTTGCTGAGTTCTACCCGAAGGACCCTGACGGGGCAACGCCCATCGCCTATCTATGGGCGCGAACAGTGAAATGTGAATCGCCAAACTGCGGAGCGGAGATTCCGCTCATGCGTTCTTTCTGGCTGTGCAAGAAATCGAACAGGAAGCGTGCGCTCAAATACAAGATCACCCGGCCTCAAGGCCATCCGGCGCAGGTGGAGTTCGAGGTTTTCGAGCCCAAAGCGGACAAGGAGGTGTCTGGCGGGACGGTAACGCGGGCCAAGGCCACGTGCCCGTGTTGCAAGACCGTTCTCCCGCCCGAGCGTGTCAGGGCACAACTAAGCGAGCAGCGTGGCGGCGCTGACCCCGTATTCGATGACAGGGAAAACCGCACTGGTGGCGCGAGGATGTTGGCTGTCGTAACGCTGCGACCCGACACAGCGGGACGACACTACCGCCTGCCCATCGAGTGTGACTACCAAGCGGTGTGGAAGGCCAGGAACAGACTACATGCGGTCCTTAATGAGTGGGATCGCGGCGGCAGAAAGGGCCTTTGCCCAGTGCCGGACGAGCCGACCCCTGCTGGGGGTGGCTCAGGTGCTGGGCGTGCGTTCAGTATCCAGAAGTACGGCATGATGCATTTCGACGAGCTTTTCACTGCGCGGCAAAAGGTGGCGCTGGTCAACCTTGTCAGCCAAGTAAATTCATTTGCTGATGTATCGAAAGAGTGTAGAGACTTATTGGCAATTGCAGTCAGCCGCGTGGCAGACGCCACAGCCAGCCTGACACAATGGTTAGCCTCTGGCGAGGAGGTAAAACACGTATTCAGTCGCCAGGCTCTTCCTATTGTCTGGGACTTTGGTGAGACGAATCCAGTATCAAATGTCTCCAGAAGCTGGAAAAGCGCAATTGACGCTATAGGGAATGTCATATCTTCCACTTCAACTGCTCATATGACTGTGGGACAGGTTCAACAGGCAGATTCATGCCAGTCTCCCCTCCCTGGCGAAGCCGCTGAGGTGTATTTTACTGACCCACCCTATTATGATGCGATTCCATACTCTGACTTATCCGATTTCTTCCTCGTCTGGTTGAAGCGGACCCTAACTGGTTGGGCTTGGTCGCGCGATCCAATTGATCCACTCAATCGACTTTCACCCAAGGTTCGGGAAATAGTGCAAGACGAAACCAGGATTGTTGATGGACTGCCCAAGGACCGCTGTTTCTTTGAAGGGGCCATGGGAAAGGCTTTTGCCGAAGGCAGACGTATTCTCAAAGAGGATGGTGTCGGATCGGTTGTCTTCGCCCACAAGACAACCGAAGGATGGGAAGCACTCCTTTCGGGCATAATACAAGGTCGGTTAACGATAAGTGCTTCCTGGCCAATAGCGACGGAAGCAGGTAATCGCCTGCGTGCTCGAGATTCCGCGGCTCTCGCCACCAGCGTTCATCTCGTCTGTCGCCCACGGCCTGCGGATGCGCCTGTGGGCGACTGGGCCGACGTCTTGCGCGAACTCCCCAAACGCGTGGGGGACTGGATGGAGCGCCTCCAGGGCGAAGGGATTCGCGGTGCCGATCTCGTGTTCGCGTGCATCGGCCCGGCCCTGGAAATCTTCAGCCGTTATTCCAGCGTCGAAACCGCGGACGGTCGCGAGGTCAAGCTTGACGAGTACCTGGAGAAGATCTGGGAGGTCGTTGGACGCACGGCACTCGAGCACGTTCTCGGTACCGCCGAGGCAAAAGCCCGGAACAGTGCCGCCGGCGCCCTTGAAGAGGACGCCCGCCTGACCGCTCTGTTTCTTTGGACGCTCCAGTCCACCAATGGCCAGAACGGCTCCGGGAGTGGGCCGAAAGAGGAGCCGGATGACGACCCGGGAGACGAGGAGGAGGAAGAAACCACGCCCAAGGGCAAAGCGAAGGGCTTCAGCCTTGTCTTCGACGTCGTCCGCCGCTTTGCCCAGCCCCTCGGCATCGATCTTCCCAAGTGGGAAGGCCGCGTCATCGAGACGAAAAAAGGTGTGGTGCGTCTCTTGGCGGTCTCCGAGCGGACTAAACAGATCTTCGGGGATGACGGCGCCGGCGCCGCAGCCGACTGGATCGAGAAGGACCCTCGGATAACCGGACAATTGCTGATCTTTCCCGAGTTGGAAAAGACTCGAATCCCGAAAACTCCCGGTCGCAAGAAAGGCAGGGTCGTTCCCGACATGCCCCCGGAAGCGATGGCGCAAGCGGGGGTGACTACGCTTGACCGTGTCCACGCGGCGATGCTGCTCCAGGCGGGAGGACAGGCAAACGCGCTCCGGGCGCTCATCAACGCCGAGCTGGACCGCAGCCCGGATTTCCTGCGTCTGGCCAACGCTCTTTCGGCGCTTTACCCCTCAGGCAGCGAGGAAAAGCGCCTGCTCGATGCCATGCTTTTAGCGGTTCCGAGATAGGGGAGATGATGGTCGACGAGAAATCCAACCGGTGTATTTGGCAACTGGCCGGAGGCCCGGCGGACTGGTCATATGCCGATGTGTTTCTTGAGCACGGCGTCGGGCTGATCGGACCCGGCGATTCGGGGATTTGGAATCCCGGGCGCGAGGACGACGACTTTGAAGGAGGCTTTGTGCGCCGCTTTGCCGGTGAAATGGAGATCGGCGACGTGGTGCTCCTGCGCAAGGGCATCTCCACTATCACCGCTGTGGGAATTGTCGCGAGCAACTATATGTACCTGAATCAGTTCGACGACGTGAACGGCTGGAACCTCTCCCATTCCAGGCGCGTTCGCTGGTGCAGGCTACCGCGGGAATACACCTTCTCGGGCTCGGTCTTCGGAGCCAACCCGACGCGCTGCTCGCGCACATGGAATGAAGAGGTCAAGGATTTCGCACAGAGGTTTCTGAACTCTCCGCCTGCTCTCTGGCAGGAAGCACCCCTGCCCGATCTTCCCGAAGAAGAACTGGCTCTCGATCACGAATCGGTTCCTGCAGCTCTCAGGGGCATCGTCGCCCAGGCACTCGATCTGACCAACTTGTATTGGGACCGTCACAATTTCGGTGACCATCCTAAAGAAGACGAGCTTGTAGGACATTTCGTTATTCCGTTCCTGTATGCGCTGGGGTGGCCACCCGAAAGGATTGCAGTAAAATGGAGGGACGTCGACGTCGCGCTCTTCACGGCACTGCCCCGCACCCCGGAGAATTGTCGATTCATCATCGAGGCCAAACGACTCGGAACCGGAGTGGAAAGTGCACTGGGACAGGCCAAGAGATACGCCGAGCGTCTTGGCCTGTCGTGCGATATCATCGTCACCGACGGCATTCGATACCGCATGTACTTATGTAAGAAAGGATTCGATCCGGTCGCTTACGCTAATCTGGTCAGGCTCAAACGCTCCGCAACCGATCTTTTCGACCGGATGAAGAATCCGTAGATTGGAGCTATCGATGGAACCCTGGTACAAAATCGCAACTCCGCGCAAGGAAGTCCGCAAGGGGCGTTCGTTCAATCCGGACGAGTTCGCCATTCACCTCGAGCAGGTCATCGCCAAGACCGCGCCGGAAGACTACCGGGAGCCGAAGCAGTTCTTCGCCCGTACCTGCTTCACGCGGGCGTTGCGCGAGCACGCAGGTATGGTGCTCCGGAGGCTCTCCGGCGAAACCGCCAATACTGCGCCTGTCATGACGCTCATCACCCAGTTCGGCGGCGGCAAGACACATACCCTCGCAGCGCTCTACCATATGGTATCGTGCGGAGAAGAGGCGAGGGAATTTTCGGGTGTGGACACCCTGACCCAGGAGGCGGGTCTCAGTGCGGTGCCGGAAGCCAGGGTTGCCGCATTTGTGGGCAACGCCTGGGACCCGCGTGAAGGCAGGGAGACGCCTTGGATCGATATAGCCTGGCAGATTGCAGGAGAGAATGGTGTAAGAGAGCTTGGAACCGCGGCAAGGACAACGCCGCCGGGCACAGACGCGCTGATCCGCATCTTCAAGGCCGCGGGCAAGCCCGTTCTGCTGCTCTTTGACGAGGTCCTCAATTTCATGAATCGTCATCGCGGAATGGCCGAGCAGTTTCATGCCTTCATCCAGAACCTGACCGTCGCCACCACCGGCACGACGCAAGGAGCGGCCGTCATCAGCCTGCCCCGCAGCCAGGTCGAAATGACCGACTGGGACATGCAATGGCAGGACAAGATCACGAAGGTCGTCCGGCGGGTGGCCAAAGATCTTATTGCCAACGACGAGACTGAAATCAGCGAGGTGGTCCGCAGGCGCCTGTTCGAGGACATCGGCAGCGACCGTATTCGCAAGAGCGTATCCATGAGCTACGCGGACTGGTGTTTCGAGCGGCGCGCTCAACTCCCGCCCGAGTGGACCGCCGTGGACAGCGCCGCAACGGAGGCCAAAGCCAGAGAGCATCTGCGCGCGCGCTTCGAGGTGTGCTACCCGTTCCATCCCGCCACACTCTCCGTGTTTCAACGCAAGTGGCAGGCCCTCTTTCAGTATCAGCAGACACGCGGGACGCTCGCCATGCTCGCGCAATGGATTTCCTGGGCCTACCGTACCGGTTTTACCGAAGCCCGCCGCGAGCCCCTGCTCACCATCGGGTCTGCTCCCCTCGAGGTGCCGGAGTTTCGGAGCGTGATGCTCGGGCAACTGGGCGAATCCCGCCTCCTGGCAGCCATCAGCTCCGACATTGCCGGGGCGCAATCTCATGCCCGCGCCCTTGATGCGGACACCAGGGGGGCCCTGCGGGACATACACCGCCGCGTCGGAACGACCATACTCTTCGAGTCATCCGGCGGACAGGTGGACAAGCTGGCGCACTTGCCGGAATTGCGGTTTGCCCTTGGCGAACCCGACGTCGACACGACCTCGGTGGACACCGCCGCATTCGCGCTCGAAGATAGATCGTATTTCATCCGGCGCATTGGCTCGGACGGCTTTAAAATCGGCTATCAGCCGACCATGAAAAAGGTGGTGAGCGATCGGCGGGCATCCCTGGACGAGGAGACCGAGATCAAACCGGCGATGCGGACTCTCATCAAGAAGGAATTCGAGCGGGGGGCCGGTATACCGATTGTGCCTTTCCCGGCCGACGGGGCTGCCGTGCAGGACACCCCGAAGCTCACACTCGTGATTGTGGAACCGGAGTCGGAGTGGACAGGTACGGGGTCTCTGCACCGGCAGATCGAGGAATGGACAAAGCAGCGGGGCAAGTCGCCCAGACTCTATCCCGGATCGCTCGTATGGTGCCTGAAGAGGCCGGGCCGCGACTTCCGGGAAAAGGTGGCATTGTGGCTTGCATGGAAGCGCGTGGCCAAAGAAATTGCGGAAGGAACGCTCGGCGGCGAATTCGACAGGGCCGACCGGGCGAATCTCCAGTCAAAACTCGCCGATGCCGAAGAAACTGCCAGAGAGGAAGTCTGGGGAGGCTATCGCTTCGTGGTGATTGCAGACAATCAGGAGGCGGACGGACTGAAGATCATCGACCTCGGGGCGGGGCATTCCAGCGGAAGCGAGACGCTTTGCGGACGTGTGATAACGGCGCTGAAATCTCAGGCGTTGCTCAACGAGTCTGTCGGAGCAGGCTACATCGAGCGAAACTGGCCTCCCGCACTCAAGAAAACGGGGGCATGGCCGTTGGCGAGCCTTCGCCAAAGCTTCCTCAACGGTTCTCTCACCCGCCTGCTCGATCCGGACACAGTCTTGCGAGGCAAGATCGTAGAGTTCGTTTCCAGGGGTGAGTTCGGACTGGCCTCCGGTCAAAAGCCGGACGGCGGCTATGAACGTCTTCTTTTCAACGAGTTTACCGATCCGGCCGATGTTACCTTCGAGTCGGGTGTGTTCCTGCTCTTGAAGACCAAGGCCAAAGCACTCAAAGCTGCACCGGAGCCGGTGACGGGCGGAGGTCCGGGGCCCGCCCCCGGGCCGAGTCCCGTCCCGACACCGGTCCCGACGCCCGGTCAAGGCCCGGGGCCCGGGCCGGAACCCGTGCCAAGCCCTGCCACAAGGACCTTTCGTGTCTCCGGAGACCTGCCGCCTGAAGTCTGGAACCGATTGGGAACGAAGATACTGCCGAAACTGCGGAGCGGTTCCGACCTGAAGATTGGAATTGAGTTTTCCGTCACCGTCGAAGGCCAACTTGCGCTGAGTTTTGAAGCCGACATCAGGCAAATACTCGAAGATCTTGGGCTGTCGGGACGCGTCCAGATCAAGTGAAGCAGTGTAGCGTCCCCTAAATTCTGCGATACGATTTTTGGCGTTTGAGGTCGGTTATTGGCCGACAAGCCCGAAGGAATAGTATCGTTCAACTGAGCGACGTCACACTAGATAATGCAGCAAGTCACGGATGGCGAGGATAGAAGCAGAACGGTGACCGTTACATCCGGGCGTCGCCACTCGCATTCATGGAGAAGACCACGGGGGCGGAGGGACACATAATAGTGACCAACGGGTCAGGAATCGGAATGCAGGAAAAACCGCGGAGCTCACCCCATTTTATGTTAGCTCTCGGGTATTTCACAGATAGTTTTGGGTTTCACGAATTTGGACAGGCTCGAAATGGCACAGAGGGCACTGCCGCGCTTGGCTTTGCCCTTCCAGTATTGAAAGCTCTTCAAACTGATTTTGTTCCGACGACAGTATTCGCCTTGGCTCAGCGCTGTTGCCCTCCACTGAGCGATGTGCTCTTC
>ERZ795032.1651-NODE-1651-length-14743-cov-4.935594_pt1 | contig 14743 bp, 15 predicted proteins | sample MGYA00375124_ERZ795032 | MGnify/ENA primary metagenome ERZ795032 (study PRJEB30167, sample SAMN05720154) | activated sludge metagenome | isolation source: Anaerobic digester | place: China | collected 2015-12-16 ...
AGGTTGTTGAGAATTATAAGCCGACTATCAAAATAGACCCAAGCTGGGAAATGGTGAAATTAGGTGATGTGTGTACAATCTTAAATGGATATGCATTTAGAAGTAGTATGTATGTTGATGAGGGTATTCAGATTGTAAAAATGGGTAATGTTCAAAGAGGGAAATTAGAGCTTGATAAAAATATTTCTTATTATCCTAAAGATTTAGAAGAAGAATTTGAAAAATATTTACTAAAGTATGGTGATATTCTTATTTCAATGACTGGCACTCAAGGTAAAGAAGACTTTGGAAATGTATGTATGGTAGATGCTCATAATAAATTATTTCTAAATCAACGAGTAGGAAAATTTGAAGTTAATAACTCGAATATATGTAGAGAATATCTATATTATATTTTACAAATGGATATTTTTAGGAAACAAGTATTTAAAAATGCAAGTGGAGTAAGGCAAGGGAATATTAGCAAAATTGATTTAGAAAGCTTTTCTATTCCGCTTCCCATTCTTGCTACTCAACAACAAATTGTAGTAAAAATCAACGAAGAAATGGCCATTGTTGACCAAAACAAACGGTTAATCGGAATATTTGAGCAGAAGATAAAGGACAAAATTTCTGAGGTCTGGGGGTGAGTAAGTATGAATGATGAAATAAATGCTTATTATATCCCATAATTAAACAGCCATTTGTTGGCAAGATCATTGTGACTATAAACAAAAATGATGAGGTGATGTAATTGTCATACATAGTTAAATCTACAGAAAGGTTACGAAAACCTGGTGCTGAAATGGAAACTAAAGCACTATTATATTTGATGAATTTTCGTGAAGATAGCGATAAAATTCACTACTTTGTTGTTGATTTTTTTAATGATTTAACAGGTATGGATAGAGCATCATCAAAACTTTGGGATATGCAGTCTAAGGGTGCTTCTAATTCATCTCCCAATTCTATAGGAAGAGAATTGGTAACACTTTATAAAAACTACCTAAGCGATTTTACTTTTAGTTATCTTATTCTTTTTTTAGGAGGGGTTTCCAATACAGTAAGAATTGATAACTCTAAAAATGTTTTTGGAATAGAAAACATAAGACCACAAGCATTAATTAAAGTAATTGAAGGTTTGAAAGAAGAAAGTGATACTAAAACATACATAGATTCAAGTAAAATAACAACCACATCTATTAATAATTTTTTAAAAGATGTAATTTTTGTTATTGATGATAAATCACCCTGTGAATATGTTAAAGCTATTATAAAAGATCATCCTTGCATTATACCTGAAGAAAAAGTTCTTAATGCAATCTTTAATGAAATTAGAGATGAACAATCAGGCAAAAAGAATAGTCACGTTATAGAAGGTCTTGTCATTTCTACAAGCGATGAGGCTTTGAACTATTATCGGCATTTGACTAATAATGAAATAAGGTTGATGACTTTGCAAAGGATTATTAATCGTGACCCAGTTGCCCAGGGGCTGCCTTTATCATTCATGCCGATATTAAATCAGTGCCCACCCGAAAGACAAAAAGATATGATTGATGAATGTAAAGGTTCATTATGTAGAGCATTATTTAATAAAAATACAGCGCAGAGTTTTTGGTCAATATTTGAGCAAATATATTTTTTGGTACTAAATAATCCCACTGATGATGTCCAGCATTTGTATAGAAAGGTAGATTCAACATTAATTTACAATTGTCCTGATTTTGATACATTATCGGTAAAATACTTTATTTCAGTTGTAAAGGATGGGATTCAAACATGATAATTAAAAAAATAGCTGTTGGAAATGCAGAAGAATCTTTTGTAGAAGATTCACTGTCTGAAGGATTTAATATAATTTCAAGTGATGATAATAATAAAGGTAAAACCATAATCATACAGTCGTTAATGTACGCTTTAGGAAACGAACCAGCATTCCCAAAGTCCTTCTCTTATAAAAAATATTTTCATTATGTTGAATTTGAAGTAGATGAAATTACATATTACATCTGTAGAAGAAATGATGGTTTTGTGCTAAAAACTCCATCTGCTCTTATGATGTTTGATAATGTTTCTGAGTTAAAACGGTATTGGACAAAAAACATCTTTGTTTTACCAGAAATATATAAAAACGAAATGTTAAGAATAGTGGATCCTGTTCTTTTTTTGCAATTGTTCTTTATAGGGCAAGATAAAAAAACTACTAACAATATTTCTAATGCTGGCTATTACAATAAGATTGATTTCATAAATATGCTGTTTAATTTTTGCGGTTTGGGCTTCCCGCATTTAAGTTCAGAAGATGTTTTGATTACAAAAAAACAAATTTCTCAATTAAAAGAGGAACGGGATAACTTATTAAAGCAACACAAAATATTAAAATCATCTAAAACTGCCGTTAATTATTTAAGTGCGATTAGTGACAAAACATCTTTTGACGAAAAGATAAAACAGTTAAATAAAATTAATGATAAAATAGCTGATCTGCGAAAAGAAAGAAATATTGCAGCAACTCGAAAAGCAAGATGGGAAACGACACTTAAGGAGCTTAGGTCTTTAAATAGAACTATTGATTGTGGCGAATTACGTTGTATGGAATGTGATTCAACCAATATTTCTTTCAGTAGAGCAAAAAAATCCTCATATGCTTTTGATGTATCTAATGTTGATATGAGAAATGAAATTATTGGTTCAATAAATGAAAAAATAGCTTCTTATAATGAAGAAATTGAAAAAGTAGCTTCTTTAATCAACAAAGAACAGGAATACTTACAAGAATTGATGTCCGATGATAATATTTCGCTTGAATCAATAGTTGCATATAAGAATCAAATCTTTGGTTCATCAGATGCTGAACTTAAAATAAAGGAAATTGACTCACAGTTAGAAATATTAAATAATTCTCTCCATTCAAATGAAATTAGCACAAAGAAAGAAAAAGAACAACAGGATAAGTTGATAGATGCTATTGTTTCTCTTATGATAGCAGCATATACAACTATTGATTCTAATAGCAATTCAATTATTGATGGAATATTTACCAAGAGAGATGAATTATTCTCTGGAAGTGAAGCAACTGTTTTTCATCTTGCAAAGTTGTATTCCATCCAGAAAAATACAGATCACAACTTTCCGTTAGTTGTTGACTCATTCAGAGCTGAAGATTTATCAACACCAAAAGAGAAAATAGTATTGGATTTATATAAAGAATTAAAGAATCAAAAAATCTTCACAACAACACTAAAAACAGAAGAGCTTGGCAAGTATGATAATTTGAGTTATATAAATAGTATTGATTACAAAGAACATGTGCCAAGCAAGATGTTAAACGATTTACACAATACGGAATTTAAAAAGTTACTTTCAAATATATTAATAGAGCTAAACTAAAAATTGATTCCTTTATCTGTGTGAAAGATAGAATTACATAAAATTCAAAAAAAGACTTATAGCTACCTGCAATGTCAATAGAATATTATCTTACAAATCCCGTATAGTTCATGCGGGATTTTTTGTCGTAAACTTTTATGCATTGTCTTGGTCATGAAAACATTTTTTATCTAATGCAATTATTCGATGGGCAAACAAGAAGACTTTTGGACATAGTTTTATTCAGACACTGCAGTAAATATTACTATTTTTTGAATACAGAAAAATTCAATAATTGGAGGTCATTTAAAATGAAAAACAATCAGCCGATCAGACTATTCCCGACTACCACTATATCAATTCCAGTAGATAATGTGGTGACAGAGCTTCTGCGGACAATGTTTCAGTCCAAATTGGGGTCAATAGAGCTCAAGATTGATAAAACAGATAAAACTGGTTCGCAGCTTGTTATATCTTGTTTCCTTTCGAATGAGGCAAGCCAACATTTCAATAGTCTAACACAGATGTATGCAGTAAGTGAGAAAACCATAGATTATGCAGACCTTAAAGAAATTATCATCCAAATCCTAAACGATTATTTATCCCTGGGAGATGATGACACATTGGATAATTACAATGAAGAAGATGATTTAGAGGACTGGGACGATGAGGATTGGGATGATGATGAACTTAGATTTTAACAGCTCAATCCTCTACCCTGTTCCATATTTTGTCCAACAGGGTTGTCCTAAGTAAAATAAGTGCAGATTTTGAGTATCTCAAAATCTTTAGAGCTTTATGGATGCCCAAAGCAAACATATTGGGAATATCTCAATTCCATTCCCAATATTATTCGGTATATTTCTTTTAACAGAAATCCGTTCCGAAAGTCAGTACTTGAACTTCAGGAAAATAGTAATAATATTGGGAATGAATTTTGGGATAAAATCATGATGAATTAAAATATTAGAATTTTTGGGATTGCCAAAATCTCAAGGTATTACAGGAGAGGAGCAGAAAAAATTATGGATTTTGTATATTTTATTGAAAATACCACAGGAGATTTTAATGATAACTCAGGGGTTTTTAACTTAATCCAAGATTTAAATATTGATGATAATGAAGTTTATACCGACAGCGGCACTGATAAACAGGAACTGGAAAAGCTTCTTAATGCATTAGATGCTGGAGATAGACTGATAATCCGTTCTGTTGTGGACCTATCTGAAACCGCTAAGGGGCTTCTTGATATTTTATCTGACTTGCAGGATAGAGAAATTCAGCTATGTAGTGTATCAGAGGTATTTCTAAACGGAACAGATTACTATACAGCCATGAAAGGCTTTCTGGAAATTCATTGGGTATACCGTGAAAAAAAACGTCTAAATGCGTATACGTTAGCAAAAGAACAGGGTAAGGTCGGCAGGCCCCCTAATCCCAACATTGATAAAGCAATTAAGCTTTACAACCTTAAATTCAGTTTGCGAGAGATTGAGGACCTGACTGGAGTTCCATCCTCTACACTTTACAGAGCCCTTAAGGATAGTAAGAAAAAAGAATGATATTAGATTAAATAGCCAAAACTTATAAGTTTTGATTGTAAAAAACAAACCGCATAAAATATAGTGTTGAATGGTGTCATAACTAATGAGCAAAAGAGAAGGTGGTAAATATGATAGCTGGATACATAAGAGTTAGCTCCAGAGGACAGGCTGACAACAATTCATTTGAAGAACAAGAGAAAGTGATAAAAAGCAAATATCCTGATGCAAAGATATATAAAGAAGTTTTCACAGCAACTAAAGCTACTGAAGACAGACAAATATTTAATTCTCTAATTGAGAAACTTGAACCAAATAGTATTTTGGTGGTTAGTAAGCTTGATAGATTTTGCAGAAATACTATAGAAGGATTGGATGTAATCAACCTTTTGTTAAAAAGGAAAGTATCTATCCATATATTGAACATGGGCATGATTGATGATAGTCCAATGGGAAAGCTAATTGTCACAGTTCTATTGGCTTTTGCAGAGTTTGAAAGAAATATGATAGTCGAAAGAACCACTCGCGGAAAAGAAATAGCAAGGCAAGATAAAAATTTCCGTGAGGGTAGACCGAAGAAATTTACTGAAAAGCAGCTGACTCTTGCTTTGAGTTTACTGAAAAACCATACCTATAAGCAGGTTGAAGAAATGACTGGAATTTCTAAAAGCACACTTGTAAGAACCAAAAGAAAAGAGGCATGAAATATTATTCTTTGAGATAACACTTATTACTTCAAATTACATGAACAAGGTGTTTAAGCAATATAAGCTGTTCTGTTTATAAGAATAGAAGATCCAGAGAGCATCCCTTTGTATTATGAGTTTATCTCATTACGAAATGGGTGCTTTTTTATTTATGAAAAGGACATAAATGAAAAAGTTGATAGCAGTTGAACCATAAATGCGAACTGTTTTTATAACAGATGAAAGTAATCAATGCAAACGAAATTTAGGGGGGTTTGCATTGATAAAAAATAAAGAAAACGTTGACAAGAACAAGAACGGGACGGTAACATCTGTAGGAAAAATTGAGGTTACAGAAGTAAATACGCCCAGTTCACAAGCGCTGAAAAATTTCAGTGTAAAATTAATTGAAATCAAAAAAAAGCTACAAGGTGAGGTGAAAGTAAGTGCATGATGAAATAATAATTGAAGATGTAGCTATATACTTAAGAAAATCAAGGGGTGAAACAGAAAAAGACCTTGATAAGCATAGTGATGCACTTATAGAGATATGCAGTGATAAGGGCTGGAAATACGAGATATATAAAGAATTAGTATCAGGTGATACCATTGAAATGCGACCTATAATACAGGCGTTGCTTGAAGATGTGGAAGATGACTTGTATGATGCTGTTATGGTTATAGATCAAGATAGACTTTCAAGAGGTGGTACCGCTGATGCTGAATTTATTAAAGAAACTTTAGTAAATAGCAAAACATATCTAATAGAGAGTAGCAAAGTATTTGATTTGTCCACTGAACAAGACGAGTTTGTCTATGATATTAAAAGCTTTATTGCAAGACAGGAATACAAGTTAATAACGAAAAGATTAAGAAGAGGCAAGATACAGGGTGCAAAAAAAGGTTTATGGACAAATGGACCACCCCCACTTCCCTATGTATATAACAAAGAAAAGAAGATATTAGAAGTGGATGAAGAGAAGCTTGTTACATATAGAGAGATTATAGATTCTGTTGTTAAATATAAAAAGCCTACAAACCAAATTGCTTATGAGTTAAATAGAAAAGGTTTGAAAACAAATGGAAAAAGAGGAAAGCAATTATGGTCAAGTAAAACAGTAAGAGACACGCTCTTAGATTTAACACATCTTGAGTATGAAGATGGCAAAGGAAAAGGTCATATAGTAATGAACAAGACAAAAGGTAATGGTCATAAGAAGAAGCCAGCGAAAGCACCTAACTGCGAGAAAATAGATGAAAGTGAGTGGAAAAAATATAAAGGGTTGCACGAATCATTAAAGACCAAAGCAGAACACGAGCAAATTGAGCTGTTTTTGGGTAGAAAAACGAAAGCACCAAGAAAAACAACAGCAAAGCAGATATACCCGTTAACCGAGTTGTTAAAGTGTAGTATCTGTGGTCATTTTCTTGGATTTACAGAGAGAAAGGACAGAAACGGCTTATTGTCAGTAAAAAAGTGCTGGTATACAGATCCTTATGGTAAGAAATGCAATAATAGAAGTGGTTCAATGAACTCAGTAATAGAAAAGATAAATATAGCTATTCAAGGGCATATAAAGGGTATTGAAGAAGAAATAGAACAAATAGATATGGATAAATTAAATTCTATTGCTGAAAAAATACAAATAAATAAAAAGAAAGTCAAAAGTAAAGAGGAAGAGATAGATAGACATGTTGAAGCATTTGGTGCTGGTGCTTATACAATTGACTTTTATACTAAGCTTTTATCAAGGTTAAACGACGAAAAGAAAGCGCTTTCTGAGGATATTAGACTTCTTGAAATAGAATATAAATATATGCAGGAGCAAAGCAGCACAGACAGGGTAAATATACTCAAAGAATTCATTGAAATAATAAAAAATCCTAATTTAACTTGGGAAGACCAAAACCAGTTGTATAAGACTATAATCGACCATATAGACTACACAAGAACAGATGATGATATACAGATTCAGATAATATATAAATAAGTTATTAAGGATATTGCTTTTTTAGTAGTATCCTTAAATTTTTGGGTAATACTAAAATGAAATACTTTATGAAGGAAGGTGATAAAATGACTAACAATAATGTTGTACCCAATAGATTGATAAATGAAAAATCGCCATATCTATTACAGCATGCTCACAATCCAGTTGATTGGTTCCCTTGGGGCCAAGAGGCGTTTGATAAAGCAAAAGCTGAAGATAAGCCGATATTTCTTTCTATTGGGTACTCATAGCGTTGGTTATAGAAACCAACTTGTCATTGGTGTCACGTAATGGAAAAAGAATCCTTTGAGGATATAGAAGTCGCTCATATCCTCAATAATCACTTTATAGCAATTAAGGTAGACCGTGAAGAGCGGCCCGACATCGACCATATTTATATGTCAGTATGTCAAACTCTTACAGGCAGTGGAGGCTGGCCCCTTACAATCTTTATGACTCCTGATGCCAAACCTTTTTATGCGGGTACCTACTTCCCCAAAAATGATCGAGTAGGTATACCGGGGTTAATAAATATTCTTCAGCGGGTAAATGAGGCATGGAAAAATAACAGGGATGCTCTTTTGCATTCCAGTGAAGAAATCCTGAATGCAGTTAATAAGGCCACCAATGCCGAAAATGATGTAAATTATGTAAATACTGCAAATGCTGTAAACGTTGCAAATAACGCAAATGGTGTTTATACTGCATATAACAAGTCATCAGGATTAATGAAAGGTTTATATAGTGATGCTATACATGAAGCCTTTTCTCTATATAAACGCTCTTTTGATAGTCAATATGGAGGATTCGGAAGGACCCCTAAGTTTCCCACACCTCATAACTTATTATTTCTGCTCAGATACTGGTATAAAACGCAAGAACCCACCGCTCTTGAAATGGTTGAAAAAACATTGGATTCAATGTACCGGGGTGGTATATATGACCATATTGGATTTGGTTTCAGCCGCTATTCCACCGATAGAAAATGGCTTGTGCCCCATTTCGAGAAGATGCTTTATGACAATGCCCTTTTGGCAATAGCATATTTGGAAACTTACCAGGCCACTTATAATAAAAAGTATGCAGATATTGCAAAGGAAATATTTACTTATATTTTGCGGGATATGACCTCTCCTGAAGGTGGTTTTTATTCTGCTGAAGATGCTGACTCTGAAGGAGAAGAAGGGAAATTCTATGTATGGTCTGATGATGAAATCAAAAAAGTGCTCGGCGAAGAAGATGGAGAGAAATTCTGCGCTTATTATAATATAACAGCACAGGGTAATTTTGAAGGCAAAAACATTCCCAACCTGATTACAAAGTCTTCTGGCATAAATACTATTGATACCGAAGTCACTGGCATCGGAATTGTCAATACTGTGGCTAAAAATACTAAGTCAATAAATACTGAGCCAAATAATACCGAGTTAACTAATACTGAGCTTATTAATACTGAATCAATAAATGCTGAATTTATTAATAACAAGTTTATTAAAGCCTGCCGTGAAAAGTTGTTTAAACATAGGAAAAATAGAATTCATCCTTATAAAGATGATAAAATATTAACATCCTGGAATGGTTTGATGATTGCCGCAATGTCCATTGGAGGAAGAGTTCTTAAAGAAAAACAATATACTTCTGCTGCAGAAAAGGCTGTTGATTTTATATTTACGAAGCTCATACGAGAAGACGGCAGATTACTGGCTCGTTTCCGTGATGGTGATGCTTCATTTCCGGCATATGCAGATGATTATGCCTTTTTGATCTGGGGTTTGATTGAACTATATGAAACAACATTCAAACCTGATTATCTGCAAAAGGCTTTATATCTTAATAATGAACTTATAGAATACTTTTGGGATGAAAGAAATGGAGGATTATTTATTTATGGCAGCGATAGCGAACAGTTGATTATTAGGCCGAAGGAAATATACGATGGAGCAACACCTTCCGGTAATTCAGTATCAGCATTAAATTTTCTAAGGCTGTCAAAATTAACCGGGCAGTATGAACTTGAGGATAAGACAGAGCAGTTGCTTAAAGCATTTAGCAGTGATATAAAAAATCATCCGATCAGCTATGCATTTTCCCTTGTAGCTGCAATGTTTGCACAATCATCTACAAAAGAAGTGGTAATCGTATCAGATTTCCACGATACTGCAACTGATGAAATGCTTAATATTATCCACCAGGGGTTCAGACCGTTTATTGTTTCTATGCTCTATGCAAACGAATACAAAAGTCTGAAATCTGTTGTACCTTTTATTATTGGTCATAAATCTATTGATGGTAAACCCACCGCCTATATTTGTGAAAACTTTACCTGCCAGGAGCCGGTAACAGATATTGAACACTTAAGAGAATTGCTGAATTAAGGGTGATACAGGAGGACAGCATAGAGGGACAGTCCCCTTATACCTATTCAGGGGAACTGTCCCCATGTGTAGCCTTTGAAAATAACCTGAAAACCGCAGACATAAGCATGATTCCAAATGCGATAGCGCCGGCACTTGCTATTGTTTCAAGGCCTGTACTGGCAGCATTGATCAGGTCATGTTTTACAAGAAATTCAATGGTATAATATGCAGGCACTCCCGGCACAATAGGGTATATACCCGGCAATGTATAAACTGTAGCAGGTGTTTTTAAAATCCTGGCCATAGTTTCACTGTACAGCCCTATTGCAATTGAACCTGCAAAAATTGATAATACAACATCACCTGTAATTCTTAATAACAGCTTGTATGCAACCCACCCGGCTACGCCCGAAAATCCACACCATATAAGTTTTTTCCTGCTTGTGTTGAAAAGTATTGCAGGAGCCAGGCTTCCTAAAAAAGGAAGTATTATTTCTTTCATTACTATCACCTCAGAAGCAAAAATAAAATAAGTGCAACTCCTGCACCTACTGCAGTTACAATAAATATACCCTCGCTCAACCTGTTCAGGCTGGATGTGATATCTCCGTAAAGAGCATCCTTAATACCATTTGTTATAGCCATTCCCGGCAATAGGATTATAATAGCTCCAATAATAATTTTATAAACATTCAATCCTTTGAAAAGTGTTGCGGATGCCACACTCATACCGCCACCAATAATGCCTGAGATAAAAAAACCCAAAAACGGAAATAATCCAACCTGTAAAACTTTTTCCTTGAAGAAATATATAATTGAGCCGATAATTGCTGCAGCAATACCTTCAAATACATTTCCCTGAAATATGAATACAAATACAAAAGCAGTTAAAGATGCAGCCATCAGTTTTAAAACAAAAGGATACCCTTTGGTTTCTTCTATTTTTTTCAGGAGATTCATTGCACTGTCATAATCCATTATATTATTACTAAGATTTCTGGAAAAAGAATTAACCAATTCAATTCTTTCAAGGTCTATTGTCCGATCCCTTATTCGTTTTACAAGAGTTGTGTTTTCTCCATCAATCCCATAGGCTGTAAGAAATATACCTGTGGGCAGTACAAAACTCTCACACTCCACCTTGTAGGTCTTACAAATTCTGTTTATTGTATCTTCTACCCTGTATATCTCTGCGCCACTTGTTAAAAGTATTTCACCAGCTTTTACAGCTATGGTAGTTACTTCTTTTATACTTATATTATGTGTTTCTCCGGCCAGTGTATTAATTTCCTCAATCAATTTATCTCCTCCAGGGTTGCTAAATTAATTTCTGCTTATTGAATCCATTATCTTCAAAATATGTCTTTTAAAATCATTAAACCTGCCTGTTGTTATTATTTCCTTGTTTCTTGGCCTGGGGAGGTCTATTATCACCTCTTCCATTACCTTTGCAGGTTTATCAGATAGAATATATATTCTATCTGATAAAAAAACTGCTTCCTCTATGTCATGAGTAATAAACATAACAGCTGTATCAAGCTTATCAAGCACATCCATAATCCAATAATGTATTTTTGACCTGGTTATAGCATCCAGGCCGCCAAAAGGCTCATCAAGAAGCATAATATCCCGGGAAAACATATATGTCCTTAAAAAGGCTGTCCTCTGCCGCATCCCCCCTGAAAGCTGTGATGGATACATATACTCAAACCCTTCCAGCCCAAATTCCTTAAAATAATCTCTAACCTTTTCTCTGGCGGTCTTTTTTCCTTCTCCTTTTATAACAAGGGGTAAAGCTACATTATCTATTATCTTCTTCCATTGCAGAAGCAGATCTTTTTGATACATGTAGCTGACTCTGCCTATTTTTCCAGTATAATTTTTCCCATCTATTATTATTTCACCTTCATCAGGAATAAGCAAGCCTGAAATTATGTTAAATATTGTACTTTTGCCGCTGCCACTCAATCCTAAAATAGACACAAATTCCTTTTCCCTCATATAAAGTGATACCTCATCTATGACCGGCAGTTTGTCAAAGGACTTTTTTACATTTTTAACCTCTAATTTAATAGCTCCTGGATTGCATCTATTAGTGCTCTCTAAATTACCATTGTTGGTATCATTCCTATTATTGTTATTGCAACCACTAATAATATTTTTCTGGCTACTTTGGAAGGAATTCATTGGTAAACGCCTCTTCTGCACTTAATTTGCTCTCAATCAACCCTTTTTCATACATCCAGTTGCCATATCTCTCCCATATTTCCAGTTTCATCTCTCCCCATCTCTTTGCATCAGATTTATACTCACCTGCAAGATACTTCTGACTTTCGATAGCAAGTTTTTCATCAATTTCAGGTGCATGTTTCAATAGGAGCTTCACAGCATCTTCCGGGTTCTCTATAGCATATTCGTAACCTCTTGAGGTTGCTTTCATAAATTTTTCAACCATATCAGGGTCATTTTTAAGTATGTTTTCGTTTGTTATAATAACAGGAGTGTAAAAATCAAGTATAGGATCTACGTCCTGTAGTTTAATAAAATTGATAGAAAAATCTTTTATTTTAGCCGCTACACCATCCCAGCCATAATATATCCAGGAGAAATCTACATCCCTCTGCACACTTGTAAAGAAGTCTGCAGTACCTATATTAACTATTTGAAGTTTACTGAAATCAGCTCCGTTTTTCTCCATAATACCTTTTAACATAGCTTCTTCCATTGGCGAACCCCAACCACCATATTTTTTGCCTTCAAAGTCCTTTGGTGTCTTAATATTCTTTTCCAAAGGAGAAGCGAAGCCTGAAGTGTTATGCTGTATGATAGCTGCAATAGCTTTGACCGGCAATGGGTTTTTTGTGGTTCTTGCGTATGTTATTTGTTCCTGGTAGCTTATCCCAAATTGTCCCTGTTCAGCAGCTATGAGTTCCGGGCCTCCACCTTCAGGAGGTTGTATTATGGTTACGTTTAAACCTTCTTCTTTGTAAAATCCTTTTTCAACAGCAACATACAAACCAGTATGATTGGTATTGGGAACCCAGTCAAGAAGAACCTTTACTTCTTTCATGTCTTTTATGTCTTTTGTTTCATCTTTTCCTTTTTTCTCTACGTTTTCTTTGTTACATCCGGTCACTAATAATGATATACTAGCCATTATAATTAAAACACTAATAATACTTGACATTATTTTCTTAAAATTTAAATTTGATTTTGCTTTTTGCATATTATTTCCTCCATGTTCATTCTATATTTGCTTACATATGCTAATACTACTTTGTTATATTGACAATGTGAAGCGCATTTCCCCTCACATCACCTTCCCGATGTTGTAAAAATTATCCAGGAAGACATCGCTTTCCAAATTGCATAGTAGTGCTAAAGTGTATATTTAGCTTTCTGCGTAATGCATATCCATTATTTTTGAGCTCTATTCCATGGCATTAATGCATATTCAATAAGTGCTGTTATCTTAAATAGTATTATGCTCAGAATAACAATTACAACTATGACAGCGAAAAATTTATCAAGTGAGTATGAGTGTTTCACTCTTATCATGTATACACCCAAACCCTTTTCCCCACCAAGCCATTCACCGATTACTGCTCCCATAATGCTGTAAGTAACTGCTATTCTTAGTCCTGAAAAAAAGCTCATACAAGCAGCAGGAAGTTTCAAATGCCTGAATATTTGTATTTTACCTGCGCCCATAGATTTCATAAGGTTTAACATATCTGTATCAACAGAAGCCAAACCATCAGTAAGGCTTATTACAATAGGGAAAAAGCACACCAGGACAACTACAAGAATTTTAGGCAGCATACCAAATCCAAACCAAATTATAAATAACGGTGCAAGAGCTATTATAGGTATAGTTTGCGAAATTATTAAAACAGGATATAGTGCTTTTTTAACAACTAATATACTATCCATAACAACTGCCAACACTATAGATAACCCTATGGATATCGCCAGTCCCGAAAGAGCTTCCCAAATGGTTGTCATTGTATGCATTTTCAGCTCAGGAAGTATTTTGAATATAGCTGACCCAATATCTGCAGGGGATGGAAGTACAAACTTGGGTATACCAGCATTGTCACTAACCAACTGCCATATTAATACTATTACAGCTGTAAAAGCCACTGGAATAATTCTATTTCCTATATTTTGCAACTTTTTCATCAATGGTCACACCTTCAGGTTTAAAATCTATTTTAACAACCGAAAGGACTCTGTCAGCTCCTTCGTCAATACAAATATATTGAGCCTTTTTAACTATATCCAAAAGTTCGTCCAGTTCTCCCTCCATTGTTGTTTCCATAGGTCCAACCTCATACCTTATATTACACGATGCTATATAAGCTATCACCTTATCCACTACTTCATATGTTTTGTCACTTCTTATTTTAGGAATAACTTGTAAGCTTACATTGCAAATTGCCATATGAGCACCTCCTTAAAGTATTTTAAATTTTTGCCTTTAAATAAAATAAGCCCTCCATCCTGAACAGAATAAAGGGTTTATGTCTGTATACAAAAATACAAATATTCTCCCTCCGCTGGCATTATCCAGTTCAGGTTAAATTGGGTCGGGACAACACAGCCCCCTCTCAGCCGATTTAATTCAGCTCCCCAGATAACGAAGTTCTATTTTATATATCTATAATAATATAATTAATTGGCAAAGTCAACGGGGCATATTTTCTTCTTTTGATGCAAAATATAAAAAATGCTCCCAAATTATCAGAACAAATTAATGAAACTCCCTAATTCTGCAGTAAAAATTTAACAAATCATTAATCAAACCCTTGATACAA
>ERZ795032.1653-NODE-1653-length-14724-cov-37.425728_pt1 | contig 14724 bp, 10 predicted proteins | sample MGYA00375124_ERZ795032 | MGnify/ENA primary metagenome ERZ795032 (study PRJEB30167, sample SAMN05720154) | activated sludge metagenome | isolation source: Anaerobic digester | place: China | collected 2015-12-16 ...
TTGGGTCACGTGAATCCGCTGACTGTACATAGAGCAAGAGAGATCTCCGGCTCTCATGGGGATGCAGATTATGGAAGGGTACTCTTCCTTGGCTGCGGTGCGGTAGGCTCAAAGATGATCTTACACTTTGCAAGAAGTGGCCATGTCAATTGCTCGATCGTTGACACCGACGTTATTTCCTCACACAATCTTGTAAGGCACGGTCTTCTCCATGAGAGTGTAGGAAGGAACAAAGCGGTAGCCATGAGTGAGACGATAAAGGGAATATTCTCTGCAGACAGCGACTCCACGCACGTTGAACCGATACAGAAGGATGCTATCGACTTGCTGTTGAATGAAAAGGCCTTCCCATTCAAAAAATACCAGTGGATAATTGACGCTTCGGCCTCTCCTGTCGTCCAGCGCGCGTTGACAGTAGCAAAACTACCCGAGTCACTTCACTGCTGCCGGTGCGAGATCGCCTATAGCGGTAAACTTGGCTTCATGAGTATTGAGGGATCTGGAAGGAGACCCAGACTTGATGATATACAGGCGTTTGTTTTTGATAAAGCCATTGAATCAGACGAAATCTCGAAATGGTTGCAGGCGAACAGGGATGAAAGGGAGAGCGAGCTTGGCTCGAGGCTACAGGAAGTAAGCATTGGGGTCAGCTGCAGCTCAGAGACGATGAGGCTCTCTGACGAGATAGTATCCCTGCACAGCGCAGCATTTACTGCAGGATTTAAGAAGATCGCAAAAGAAGACGATTTCGACGAGGGTTATGTCCAGATCAACTGTTATGACGAATCGAAAGAATCACCGTTCTATTACAGTCACTTTAGGGTCCCCCGGACGGTCACTTTAAATGGTAGGAATAAATCAACATGGGAAGTTCGGCTAATTGGCGATACCGAGAAGACGCTAAGAGGATTATATTCCTCGGCAAAACCGAATGAAACTGGTGGCATACTTGTAGGATTTGTCGATTGGCATAGAGAGGCGGTCTATATCACGCGTGCCCTCAAACCCCCATCTGACAGTAGTTCTTCACCATTCGCGTTCGTAAGAGGTATCTCTGATGTACCTGACGAAGTCGAGCACATACACGAGAGAACAGGCGCCATGCTTGGATATATCGGGGAGTGGCATACCCATCCGGGTGGAGAGCCGCAACCCAGTCCTCGGGATCTCTCTACTGTTGGAATGATAAAGCCTAATCTGGATAAAGCGCGGTTGCCGGCTCTCCTTTTGATCGTTACTGATAAGGGCATCTATCCCTACATTTACCCATAATGGCGGGATGTTTTCATGAATTGGTTCGATGATTACGAGATTCGGGCAAGGATTCTCCCGGCAATAATAGTTTTTCTCCCGGTCATGGTTCCGGCATTCTTAATAGTCTATGGCGAGATGGCATCCATTGTTTCTTTTCTTTTTTCCGGAATAGTGTTTGCTGCCCTGGTGTACCCTCTATCGTTCATTGTCAGGAGACCGGGGAGTAGGTTGGAGAAGACATTATGGGAGCAATGGGATGGTCCTCCTTCTACCCGTGTAATGAGATGGAGAGATAATACGTTTAGTATCTCGTTGAAGACTGAGTTACACAAGGCCGTAAGGGACTACTGCGGGCTGACGTTGTCCAATTTAGATGACGAGCAAAATGATCCCCATGGAGCAGACAAAAAGATTGGTGATGCCTTCATCCAGGTGAAGCATTTAGTCTATCATAATGACCCCGAAGGAATGTGGAGGAAATACAACGCTGAATATGGCTTCAACAGAAACTTACTTGGCTGTAAGTATCTCTGGATTGCCTTGTCTGTTGTTGGTGTAATTATCTGTGGATCTTGCTGGCATTTTACGGGGAATAGCGCGTACTCAGTTGGATTGCTCATTAATTTAACGATCCTTGCCATTGCAGTCGTTTTGACAAAATGTATACTTCCAAAGACTGTAAGAGACCCGGCGGAATATTATGCATCATCAGTCTGGCATTCTTTCCTTAACATCGTGAAAAGGAATCGGGTATAAATGGGGGTAGGTTTCCCACACCCCTATAAACTGACCACTGGCGAGGCAACTGACGTTTCGAGGATGACGTATGGATGAGGATTCAAAAATTCAGTTGAAGCATGCCGCAGTATCCGCTAAAAATGTACTTTTTTCTAGCATCCCTATCTGCGGTACTATTCTCGATGAGGTCCTTTTTGAATATCGGAGTCGGGTAAAACAGGAGCGATTAAACCGGTTTGTCGAGGAGTTGGAGAAATACTTGAGATCAATGTGTTCTGGTGACATTGATCAAGAACACCTGAAGAGCGAGGAGTTTGGAGACATATTTGAGTCCATACTTCGCAGGGTCGTGCATACTGCATCCGAGGAGAAGATGCACCGGTTTAAGAAGATCCTGCTAAATGAAATGGCGCATACCTACACGTCTGATTTTAAAGAGACGTTCCTCGATATCGTCTCCCGTATCAATGAAGATCAGATCCTGATCCTTAACCACTTTCGGGAAGTTCAAGATCGTGAATCTGAAGGCAACTCTGATCAGAGAGTCGTTGATGGCGAAGGTGCCAAGGTCTCTCTCAAAAATAAAGCAAATCTCCTGGGGTTCGATGAGGCCGAGTACCTCTTTTATGTCCAGGATCTGATCTCAAAATCGCTGTTACTGGATAAAGCTATTGCACTGTTCGGTGGAGAGATAAAACCCTACACCAACTTGAGAATAACGCCCTTTGGTGAGGAATTTCTGAAATTCATCGAGGGCTCTCCTGATCAGTAGGTTGCCTTTGCTCCTCATTTTTCCCCGAGAGTATCCGCTGCAACCACTCGGCCCGGGTCGGTCCCATCAGGCGCGCGAAAAACCGCTTCTCCTCCTTTGATAAGTCGCATCTCAGTGCCGGCCTGAATTCAGATATGCCATCAGTGCTGAGTGGCAATCCACAGGATCGCCTCGTACCTCACCCGCCCCTCCTGATATCTTCCTCAATCTTGCGCTGTAACTGGAGTGCCATCGGTGCTCCCTGTGCCGCGGTGACATCGACGATGTAGATAAACTTCTGCTGTAGGTCGGGGTCCTGCTTGATGACTGAGTGGTACGCCGCCCAGACATTGTGGAGTAACTCTGGGAGTGTATTCTGTCTGCACACCTGTTCTAGTATGGCTGAAGGATTCGATGACCCTCTGATACAACTATAGAGCCAGCTGATGCCGTAGTCAGAGATATACGAAAACCCAATCGTCCTCAGGAGATTGACGAGGTTCGGGAAACATTCGGGGTGCGAACCCACGGTCGAGCACCAACGTTCGATGATATCAGTTATCTCCTGGGGGGGTGACCAGTCCTTGACTGTGGCGGTCAAGATCCCCCTCCGATCTGAGAATATGAGAAGGCCGAGGATATTCTGGATGTCTTCCTTCAAACATCTGCTCGATGAGGTGCAGATCTCTGAAGAGAGGACGACATCCCCCACCCGATGCCAGACATCAACAAGCCTGCCTTCACATTCCGGCGTGAGGCCAACGAACAGAAGGCCCCAAAGGAGGTTTTCCATCAACCCCGGAGCCTTCTCCCAATTGCTGCAGATGGGGGCAAGGAGAGCCGGGTAAACCTCTGTTTCTGGCAACCGCAGAATGGCATTGGCGACGACAGGGAAGATCATCTGGTTCCATTCTATAAACACCATACTGTCGCTCTTGAACCCCTTTTTGCTGGATTTTATAGTGTTGTTTATGGTGAAGGCCAGAAGGCCGCTGAGGAGTGACACCAATCTTTCCCGAGGCTTAATCACTGAGATCCGTGCGTCTCCTGGAAGGCAGGAAAGGAGAGAGCACAGGAAATGGAGTTTAACATCACGCGAAGAGCAGTCACAGAGTGGCTTTTCAAAAGGCCTGTGCCGCCGTCCCCCGGCTCCAACGCTACCTCTGGAAAGCGCAATGGTTTCTTCAATACACTTCCAGACCGTTTTTTGGTCGGTTTCCCACAGGGAGGTAAGAGCCCAGAAGAGGTACCCCCGAACCTCATTATTTCTGTGGGTTATCAACCCAAACAAGGCTTTTTTGATCTCTCCATCGTCGGGATACTTCGTCAGGAGTATGGGCAGGGCCCGTGCCGCAGACCGGGCGTGACCATAGGGGTACTTCATGAATTCCTCCCCCACCCTGTGGGGGCCGGGTCGCCTTGCGGCGATGAGCAACTGCTCCCTGCACCAGGTGGTATGGCTGTTGCGCTGTACCCAATCCCACTGCTTGATGACGACCCCAGCGGCAAAGAGTGCAACGGCATCAGCCCGCCATTCGAGTCCATCCAGGCCCCCCTCCGCTGGCTGGACAGGATCATCGCTGGCACTCAGCTCCCGGGCGTACTCCATCGCGACCTCAATTGTAAATGTTGGACTGATCTCGTTCTTTTCCAACAATGCACTCGACCACTGGAGAAGTTTCACAAGTTGGTTCTGGCTCTCAATTTCTTCCCGTTCTCTAACTTGTTGCTCCCTGAGTTCGGCCGGCATAACAAACTCGATGCCGATCGTCCCTTCCGTCTCGTGCTCAATGGTCCGATAATTCTCGAGTTCAGCCTGTGCGGCCCAGATCTTGCAGGTTTCGATCCGTTCCTGAAGTAGACCTTTATTGCTCTTTTCCTCCTCGTAGTAGAGGGGTGGGTGCTCGGGGAACTTTCGCATCGCCGATTGAAGTCTTGACCGTGCCTCTGTGGAACCCATTACGAGAATCGGCAGGATTAGGTTTCGAAGGAAATTTTTACGGTGTTCTTGCCGTGCATCATCTTTTAAGAGCCTGTAGTCTGCCCGATCCTGACCCCTGGATAGATATTTTGAACTAATCTCAATATGCGTCTCCTCTTGCAAGTCCTGCACATACCGATAGGAATCCATCTCCAGGAATGCCGGGTTTTCGAGGAGCGGGACCAGTAACTCAGGGCAAGTCTTCCAGTGCGCAAGCCCCACAGACGCGCAGACCCCTACGATCGCAACAGAGCATGTATCGCGGAGAACGGTCTCAAAGAGTTCCTTAACATCCCGCCCCTCTTTTATCTCTTCTTGCATCTGGTATTCGAGAGCCATCAGGGCGCAGGTTAGGGCGGAAGGGGCAGCGCTTGAGAAACGGCACCAATAATATACACGACAATCTCCCCAGACGTTCTTTTCTCCGGACTCAAGACGGATCTTCTGGGGAAGAGGATGTCTTCTTTCCACCTGTTCTTCATGGATCTTCCAGAATCGGGTTGCGTGGTTGACTATATTGTGGATGAGTGCCAGCCCCTCATCTGGGTGTAACCTTAGAAGTGCGAGAAATGGCCCCTTAATTCGAGTTGGTGGATTCCATTCGGTCCATCGAATCCCGTAGTCACTGAGAATATGGTAGTGACCTCCATAGGGATCAGGTTTAATCTCACGACAGAGGATCTTGCTGATAATCTCCACTGCGGTCTTGGGAAGATCCCGGCAGAGAGGGAGCCATCCATAGGTGAGAATAACATCTCTGAGGTCTGCTCTTATTGGCTCATTCCACCTGACAAACTTGTCCACTTCGTCTGGCATGCAGTCAGACGCCCACAGGATGGCCTCGATGATGCTCTTCTTGGTTTCTTTGTCACACCGTTCCGAGGGAGGATTCTCCCATATCTTGAAGCAGAACTCTGCAACCTCTCTGCGAAGATCCTGTTTTCTTCGATCCTTCATCCAAATCTTGGCAATTTCCGAAAACTCGACCAGAACCTCACCCCGAATACTATCCGGGCGGAACAACAACCACTTGAGTGTCGGGGCCCATTGCTCATGGATAGGAACAGTGCACAGAGCCTCATACTTCTCAGCCTCTGCTGCTGGAAGATGTGAAAAGAGAGATGACAACACTGGATCGGGTTTTACGTGGGCAGTCCTCATCACCTTCAAAAACTTGCTGAGCAGATACCCGTTCCGTTCAAGCAGGTATGGTCCTATCTTAGGGAGGATCTCATCCTGGAGCGGCGAGGAGAGGGGTACCCCCAGTGCATCCTGGTACCATCGTGGCGAGAGAGACCCCTCCTGCTGCTCAAGGCTATCCAGCAGCTCCGCCCAGAACTCGGGGGCTCGTTCAACCTCAAGAAGATGGGAGGCATATAAGCGAAAGGGCCTGACCAGAGTCAGGGACTCATTACAGGAATTTAGAAACCCCGGAACATTCCTGTGGGATATCAGCATCTTTACAATGGTCCACTCACCGTATGCCTCATGAACAAAACGAATCTCTCCCTTCTCTCGTGTGATGATACGATCAGAGATCAGTCCTGCTATAGCCTCAGAATAGAGCGGATCGTCCTGGAGGTGCTCTCCGCTCAAGGTAGATTGCTGTGCGAGAGCAGCAACAAACCGAGCACGCTGGTCCGGAGTGCCTCTCCCATGTCTGGCCCCTTCAGCCAATCGCACAATCTCCTCCCAGAAGAGGTCTAAAAGCCAGGATTCGGTGAGCACCGACGGAGCCTCTTTTAGGGAGAGGCTGATCCCCGGGAGGGTGAGGATATCCAGGACCAGTGGCCTTGAGAGGATGTCATTTAGATGTCCCTCCGATGCCAAACTCCTCAACTTGGGAAACTGGTCGACCACTGTGGCAACCTCTTCCTCGGTAAGCGGCCCCACCTCGTAGAAACTGATAGTCCGGTCAGCCAAATTTTTCCGGAGTGATAAATGTTTCACTATCGTTTCAGCGCTCTCTTTTCTGACGGTAAATACAAGTTTCCAACAATATTCGCCCACTCCCCCGCGTTTTTTGTGCTCTTCATTGTAACGTTGAACTGCGAGAATGATATCGTTTAGAATGCGTTTCTTATCCTGATCGATGCCCGCCCAATCCAGACCGTCGATCAGGATACAGCGGAGTGGGGCGGTACCTATAGCCGAAAGTACCCTCTGGAAGTCGTTTTCCATATGGATACTATGGAGAAAATGCTCAAGCGAAGCTCCAAAGAACCGCTCGACAGCAAAGACAATTACTTCACCCTCCTGTCGCAATCGATCTGCAAGCCGCTTGAGTATAACGGTTTTCCCAACCATCGGTTCGCCTGAAATGACGACGACCTCGTGGTTTCTGATCTCTTCCTCTAACTGATCCAGCAGGTGTCCTCTCTGGAGATGAAGTGATTCTCCTATGGTGTCTTGGATGGAAGAAAGGACAGTATCTGAATGATTCCTTAAATGGAAAAGATCCTGGGAGAGGTCCTGTTCATCCCGAAGATAGATACCATGATCGAGAGCGATTCCTCTTATCTTCTCTTTGTCTATAGATCCCGCCCTCTTTGCAGAATCTGCCACCTCAGTTCTCAGGATCTTAAAGAGTGACAGCGCTTTCGTCGTATTTTCGTTTTTTATCAGGTCCCTCACCCGATTCCAGGATTGTACCGTGTCACGTGATCCTGCATGCTCAATGTCAAAGTAGAGAATTACAAGGCACCGCAAAAACCTCCAAAGTTCGGTCTCGGTTATGGGGCTGCCCTTTGCCTTTGTGAGGAGGTTTTTGAAGACATCAACATACTCTCGCTTCTTCTCGTGGATAAACCGCGGTGTCGATACCTTTCTGAAAAATTCATCCGAATCCTGGGAGGCCCTTGCCTGCTCCAGCACCGGCCGCAGATGCTCGTCTATAGCCTTCTGATAAACCCCTATCCCGATACCGATCCGGTCCGTCTCGGTGTTGAATTGCCATCCATAGGCTCCGGTGAATGCCTTCCAGCAGTCATCGACCACTCTGGCGAAGACATCGTTTGACTTAGCATCAGAAAATTTGAGGTCATGCTTTATCTGCAGAGCAAGTCGACGTTCTTTCTGCCCGTTGCTGCTGGTGACGACGATATCATCAAGCACACACCCCTTCCACCTCTGCTGGAAGCTTACTCTCGTACAGGTGCCCCAATCAAGCCCCCGAGGTATATCCCCGGCTAGAAGGGTCACCAGATAGGAGACTCCAATCAGGTGCTCAAAAGCATCTCCACCACCGCCCGTGGAGAATGGATTGGCTACCTCTGGATCTCCGTGAACGCTGTTCATCTTATTATAACGGGCGATACGGATCCCGATAAACCTTGCTTGTTACACCCACATGAGCTGCAGATTATGCGCTACTACCGAGTTCTTGCTTGAGCCCAATGTAATAGCCCTGAATCCAATCCGCATAATGAGAGATATGCTCATCCGTACGCTCAAATCGATCTAAATATTCTCTCGCGAGATCGTGTTTCCCTGCATTGTATGCATAACATGCAATTTGTATGAATGCAGGGATTTCAGCAGGATGACCTTGGATCTCCTGCAGTTCATCCATTGCCAGTTGAGTGTATTCCCACATTTTCTCATATTGCCTCTGCCCAAGAGCCTCGTCGCTCACATCCAGCCCCGCCTTAAGGGCTTCGATGAAATTCCCGTGCACGAGATGGATCTCTTTGATATCTTCAAGCATCCGGAGGACTTCTTCCTTATCGTAATCATCAGTGCCACACTTCTTTCCCCGTATGATGTCCCAGATCACCTGACACTTCTCAAATACGCAATACTCGGGAACTGTGCAGAGGTAGTCCTCCAGCGCAGGGACAAGATTGCGGATATTTTCACGGTTTTGGGCAAAAAAGTCCTCTTGGGATAAGGTCAACGATCCTCCTTCCTTCAACCGCTGGAGAACATGATGTATCTCCATGTAGCACCGGAACTGTTCCACTGCAGGTAAATTTGCGTATTCAGGATACTGATCTTCGATCTGGTAGAGAAAAGCGGGTGATAACACTCCCCCATTCCATCTCATCCTCAACTGCGATATGTCGCAGACAATCTGCTCCTTGCGAGATATGAGTGGGTAAATCCTCTCCCTTCCTTCATCCATTATTTCAAACAATTTGTTTCGATTGTTGAATTGTCTGTAGAATTCTACGAGATAGTTATAATACTCCAGCACATCGTGTGGATTGGTAAAATCAACCCTAGACTTATATTCTGAAATTAACTGCCGTACCTCATCTTGTCCAGACGACGAAGGAAGCGAATGAATGACATTTTGATATGCAGCGTGCAGCAAAGGTTTTCCCTTGAGATCCTTTGCCAATCTCAGTGCCTTACGATAATAATGCAGAGAATCCGTACTGTTCTTATTAATCCTCTGTATTCTCCCGTAATTGTTTAGTAAACGTTGATAATCAGCGTTTTTCAGTTGGTCTGAAGTAGCGGTAATGGCGTTGAGCAAAATCTCTGAAGACTTCGCAAGGTCACCTTCATGTTCAGCAGCTGACGCTCTAATAAGGGCGATTTGAGATAGATATTCATCTGAAGGGTTTGAAAGACGCTCAATGATCTGTAATGCCTTCTTGTGATCCCCCAGGCGTGTAAAAGACCCTGCCCGCAGCAGATCAAGACGAACTTTCTCATCTGCATTGAGTGTACCTACATCTATCCAACTCAGCACTTCTATCGATCGGCGAGCCTCATCCTTTGCAAATGCAACAGCTGCCTGCGTAAGGTAATACGAATATTTCTCAGTAGGATCCAAAAAGCACCACTTGTAACGGTAGAGGATCTGTTCTGCTTTCTCGGGTTCATTTGCCTTGATATGACCGGAAACGTCGTGGAGAATCGATGAACACGGCCATAAGAGTTTCCCACGAGAGGAATGGCCGAGTACTACAGCGAGAGCCACGAGCAATAATAGCATGAGACCCGATGTGGGCCATGTTAGAAGGCCTAGGGCCCATAGTGCCAGCGCAGTAATTGATAGCAGGCAAAATATGAGATATTTCAACCGATATTTGGGCAGAATTAGAGTTTTCCGTTGCGTTATTCCTACTGCTAGTAGTATACCGAGGTAGATCCATACTATCCGGAGGTAGTTCCCGGTTACGATAGCTTGCTCAAGTTCAATGACGTATTCAAGCATTTACATCTGACCTGATGTTTGCGACTACGGGGACAAACCATTCCTCTGAAGATACCCAGAGATCTAGGCATGTGAGTAACAATGAAATCGTTGGGGTTGCTGCACATTAAGTTATTTTATCAGTCCGGTTCTATTTTAACGCAACATGGATGCTCCTGAACTGTTTAACTCAGTTGAAACTGGTGTTCTATGAGTCTAAACGATGAATATGACACAAATCCCCTATCAGATCTCGACACAGTCGATCTTTTGTTCGGCGATCTGATCCGGGTATCAAGAGATGGTGAATGTTTTGTCGCAGTTGATCATCTCACCCATATAGCAGAAGTGGGCTCGACAGAGGCCGAGGCAGTTAATAATCTAAGACAGGCGATCAGGGAACATATCAATGTCGTCAAAAATACTCTCGAACAGATGAGAGATTTTGATCGAGCATTTCGGGAAGACGCAGGGGATCATTGATAAAGATGTCTTCTGATCTGCCTCATAACCTGCCCATTCAGAATGTACTCTCTCTATTGGGAGAATTTGATTATTCTGAGGTGCCTAAAAGTGACCGCTATATTCACCTCAGGCGTTTCGATGACCGCACAGTGATCACGATTCCAAACAGAGCCAGGGTCCATAGAGCGGTCCTACGATCTGCTCTCATTCAGGGTGGAATCCCTGAGAAAGATTTCACTGAGAGGTTAAAAGGAGCGATATCCGTCTCGGGCAAAGAATCCATCCTCGCCCATGTGGATATCCTCGGATTTAAATCGCTACTCGATGAGGCTAAAGAAAGCGAATTGCGATTTGATGAGCTGCTCAACCATTATCATAAGGCCTTGAGATCTGCATTTTCCAGGATCAAATCGGTGACAGAGGTGAGACACAAGTACGATTGGAAGAGAATCTCTCACGTGCGCGTATATACCGATAATTTACTGTTTGTCTCCGAACTACGGCGGCAAACCGGAGGTGAGTCGGAATTTGGGCGAACAATCGATGAGATCGCGATGTATCAGTTGGAACTGGCCATAGAGGGGTTCTTCACCCGAGGAGGAGTTGTCATCGAGAGAGCTTACTGCGATGAAGTGACTGTTTTCAGTCCTGCTCTCATGGATGCAGCGGGTATTGAAAAAAGAGCTCTCTTTCCCCGTATTATTCTTGAGGATTCTGCTAGAGAGAGGCTCAGAAGGTACCTGAAATGGTATAACAACCCGGCATTTTGTCATTTTAATGATATGGTCGTCATCGATCCTGACGGCACGTGGTTTATCAACTATTTGTACGTCCTCAGGTGGTTCAATGATGATATGATGGACATGATGGAACGCCATGGTGAAAAACTCCCTGTATCTGAAGGACCTTATTTTCCTGCAGCGATCTCTGAACTTCATCAGCATAGAGATCATATCAAGAGACGGTTGGCGGAGTTTAAGGACAATCCTGTGGTCTTTCGAAAATACCTCTGGTTAGCCTGTTACCACAACTGGTTCTGTTCTACGTATTTCTCGGAGGATGGCGATGCTGAGATTTCAGATGTCGGAATTACGCTCACATTTGAGAGTTGTTTTGCAGCAAAATCCGAAGTTAATCACATTAATTGATTTATAGAAGATAATCCCTTCTCTAGTAGAGATACTAATAAGGCGGAATGAGAAGAGATCACACCACACAACAAAACCTCACTTAAAATTAGAATTCACGCCCTAGGATAATGATTAGGGCATTGCTGAAGGGTTTGGAGCCCTGATCTCCCTATACTGTTGTCTCCCAGCGTGCTCCCTCATAAATTAGTCCGAATGACTCGGCTAATTGATGACAGAGAAGATCTGAACGGATTCGCAAGAGGTCTTTATAAGGGTGCTTTGTCTGAGCGAGGAACTCGGTACTGTACTCGATACCGATCACTCGAGAGCCAAACTCTGGATTAGAGTTTATCTCCTGGTATCGGCGCTCAATCGTACCAGGGTACGGCCACCCATTCTGGAAGGGTTTCATAGAGAATACTCCCGTCTTTCCGACAACCCTGACCTCCGCAAGATCGAACCTTGACGCGGTCTTCAGATCGGGGAGCGAGAATGAGGTGTCTGATGGGTGATTGTGAGTCAGTATCTGGTGTTGTGAGTCCAATCTGTCTGCATCTGGTATCTCAACATGCAAGGTTCCGTTGTAACGACCGCTATACCTGTGCAACAACTCACCCTGACTGGTGAATATGCCCGCAAATTCCCAGTCATTGATATTTCTAATCTCCCTCTCAAAGCGGATGATATCCGGATGTCTACGGAATACTTGCGGTGCTGTCATATTCGGATTATCATAGATCTTGCGCTGTACAGCCACTTAGATTCAACTTTTCTCGTCTGATATTGGGACAGGCTTTCCCCTTCACCCCCCGCCCAGCACCTTCACCAGGACCGCCACCACCCCACCCACGACCCCCCCGGCCCCGGCGCTCACCGTCGATAACCGTCGTTCCTCCCCGGCCTTCTCCGCCCGCCACCCCTCCAGCGCCCGGATCCGGCTCTCAAACTCCTCGTCCTGGGTCTCCATCCTCTGGAGCGCTTTACAAATCCACTTCACATCCCGGTTCGTCTCGTAGACGAGCTCCCGGGTAGTCTTCTCATTGGTCATCCTGGTAACCCTCCTGGTGAAGACTACGACGCCGGAGAGAAAAAGCCTGACCGTAACGATTATATTCAAGAATCCAGGCCCAATCCTGGCTCCCCGATAAAGTCAGGCTAATCCCCTCCCCCGTCTACCCTATAGTTGTCTGTCATATTCCCGGGACCATGCAGACCACGGAAGATGCTCCGCATCTTCCTGACAGGCACGACCCAGAGGGTTGTGCCGTGAGGAGAACCAATCATGGCAGACTTCGTGCAGACTACCGTGAACAAGACGGCGCTCCGGGAGATCACGCTCCCGATCGCCGATGTAGAGACGTTCGACAGCCTCATCGAGATGGTCCTCGACGACAACCCCTTCGGGTGCGTCGACTACACGACCCGCGACGGCCAGACCGTCGACGGCGTCGTCCGGAACCGCGAGCACTATACCGCGAAGGTGAACTTCATCAACGGTGAGGGCAGGCGGGTCGGCACCGTCTCGCTCCAGTCCCCCTCGATCGCCGCGTTTAACGCGAACGCTGCGGCCGTGATGGGCAACGCCGCCCTCGCGACGGCGATGGGCGGGGAGGCCGTCCGCGACGAGCCCCACGAGACCTACTACGCTCAGCTCAAGTGCCACGACCCCGCCGGTGAAGACTATTACGTCACCTTCACCAGAAAGACCGTCCGGATCTCGTCCTACCAGGACGACGCGATCAGGGACAGGGTCGAGTCCTGGGCCGATGGCATCGCGTCGCTCGAGTGAAGCGGGGACTCTTTCCCCTTCACTTTCAGACCGCGCACGGCTCCTTGTTATCTACTACCTCTTCTCCAGTCTCTCCTATGACGCACTCGCCCCTTCTCCGCTCCGACCAGACCCTCTTCAGAGATCCCGACGTCTTTGAACTCACGTTCGTCCCGGAGCACCTCCACCACCGCGACGCCCAGGTCCGGGAACTCGCCTTCCTCATCAGCCCGGCCCTCCGGGGCGGGAGTGCTCTCTCCGCCGTCCTCCGCGGGCCGCCGGGGACCGGGAAGACCACCACCGTTCGCCGGATCTTTCACGAAGTCACGGAAGAGACACGGAGGATCGTCCCCGCCTATGTCAACTGCCGCCACGACCATACCCTGCTCGCCGTCTACCGGAGCATCTTCAAACAGGTCTCTGGCTACCCGGCGCCGTTGGCCGGCCGGTACCTCGACGATGTCAAAGAGGGTATCGCCGCCCGGCTCCAGGACCGTAACGCCGCGCTTGTCGTCTGCCTCGACGACGCGGACGAACTCATAGTGGCCGGGACCTACAACACCCTCCTCTACCAGATCCTCCGGCTCTACGAGAAGTGGGACGTCCGGAAGGCCGGGGTCTTTGCGGTCACGAGCAACCTCGGCCTGAACCTCGGAGCCGAGGCCGATCCGAGCGTCCGGTCGGTCTTCCACCCGACCGAGATCACCTTCCTGCCCTACACGAGGACCGAGATCCGCGAGATCCTCACCGACCGCGCCCGGCAGGGGCTCTACCCCCGGGTGATCTCGAAGCCGCTCCTCGACCGGATCGCCACCGTCGCCGCCGGCGAGCAGGACGTCCGGGTCGGGATCGACCTTGTCCGGCAGGCAGTCCTCCTGGCGGAGAAGGACGGCCGCCGGCGGGTCACCCACGCCGACGTCACCGCCGCAGCCCGGGCGGTCACGGCGCCGGGCCTCCTGAACCGGGCCGCGAGGCTTTCGGCCGACGAGCGGGCGCTGCTCTCGTGGATCGCGGAGCGTTCCCGCGACGGGGGCGATATGGCATCAGGGGCGGTCTTTGAGGCGGCGCAGGAGTATCTCCCGGTCGGGAAGACAACCTACCACGAACACCTCAACGCCCTCACGAGGGCCGGGATCGTCGACCTGGTGCCCCGGGCGGGCCGGGGGAGGGAGGTCCGGCTCCGGTACGATGCCGGGGATGTGGCTGCCGCCTGCAGCTCCCCGGACCGAACCTGCGAAATCCCGAACTGAGCATGAGATCCGGAAACCGCCGGTCCGGCCCCGAATTGGAGTTCCCCCTCATATCCTCTGTTTTTGAACGTTTCCAATAACATAAGGCTTATATGGGGCCTGTTGTTTTTTCCGGGATGGTTGGCTCACCCTTTTAACCAGCAGTTCCCGATGATGGTGTATGCGCCGGAGAGAGACCCGGTGCAGGGAGCTACAAGAAATGCAACAGCAACCAGGAACAACCCCGGACAAACGGAGCCCG
>ERZ795032.1656-NODE-1656-length-14702-cov-3.918413_pt1 | contig 14702 bp, 11 predicted proteins | sample MGYA00375124_ERZ795032 | MGnify/ENA primary metagenome ERZ795032 (study PRJEB30167, sample SAMN05720154) | activated sludge metagenome | isolation source: Anaerobic digester | place: China | collected 2015-12-16 ...
GAACCGGAAGCCGAGACATTGACCGTCCATGTCACCTGCACCAATCGGGACCTGCCGGCGCGTCTTCCCTTCGGAGATTCCGGGGGAGACTTTGAAATGGAGCTGGCAGCCCCCGTTTCCCGGATCTCCTGCCGCATCAAGCCGACGCCGACCAGGCGTCAGCCCCTGGGAGGAGCCCTCCAGTGGCGGTTCATTTCCCATCTCTCCCTCAATTACCTGTCGCTGGTGGAGGGAGGGGAAGACTCGTTGCGGGAGATTCTGAAGTTGTATGATTTCGAAAATTCGCCCGTAACCCGGCAGCAGATAGACGGGATTGTCGGGTTGCAGACACGGCATGTGACGCGGAGGATCGGGCAATCCTTCTGTCGCGGCATCGAGACATCCGTCACCTTTGATGAAGAAAAGTTCGTCGGCTCCGGGCTCTATCTGTTCGCGTGCGTGCTGGAGCGCTTCCTGGGACAGTATGTCTCGGTCAATTCATTTTCCCGGATGATTGCCCTGACGCTTCAGAGGAAAGAGAGGTTGAAGGAGTGGCCGCCGAGAAACGGAAACCGGATTCTTTTATAGAAAAGCTCCTCTTCGACGAGTACTACCGGGTCTCGTTTTTTCAGGCCGTACAGCTCCTGGAAACGGTTTTCGCCGGGAAGCGGGCCATCGGGGAAGCTCTTTCCCCCGTGCACGAGGCGGTGCGCTTTTCCGTCACGCCCGGCCTCTCCTTTCCGGCAAGCGATATTTCGGATCTGAGACGGGCCGAGGATGACGGGCCGGTGCGGATGCAGGTCGCCTTTCTGGGACTGATCGGGCCGTCGGGCGTCCTTCCCCACTGGTACACCACGCTTGCCATGGAGCGGGCCGCCGCAAAGGATTCTTCTTTTGCCTCGTTTCTCGATATGTTCCATCACCGGCTGATCTCGTTCCTGTACCTGGCGTGGAAGAAGAACTTTTTCATCGCCCACTACCGCCCGGAAGCGCGGGATCGCTATTCCCGCTATTTTCTGAGCCTCCTGGGGCTGGGGACACCGGGGCTCGCCGCCAAGGTGGGGTATCCGCTGGAATCGCTGGTGTTCTGCGGGGGGATCCTTTCCCGGCAGGTCGCTTCCGCCGGAACCATCGAGGCGGTTGTGGAGTATTGCCTCGGGGTACGGGCGTCGGTGGCCCAGTTCGTTGAACGGACAATCGACATCGAACCGGAGGAGAGGACCCGCATCGGGGTCGCCAACGCCGGCCTGGGGGTTGATGCGGTATGCGGTTCCCGGGCACGGGAGTGCCGGACCGGATTTCGGGTCGATCTGGACCCCGTCCCGTACGCCGATTTCATCAGACTGCTGCCGTCGGGAGACCGGCTGAAACCGCTGTTTTCGCTGGTGAAATACATGGTGGGCGCGGAATTCGAGTTCGAGATCCGGCCGCACCTGCGACGCGATGAGGTCCCGCCCTGCCTGCTGGGACGCGATGACCCCGCCGCGCCGCGGCTGGGCTGGTCCACCTGGCTTGCGCCCCTGGAAGGAACCCTGGAGGATGACAAGGGAGTAACGTTTGATGAGGCGACGATACCAGCCGGAACCGGTTGAACACCATTCCCTCACCCCTGCCCCTCTCCCAGTGGGCGAGGGGAAATATGAAACCCTCTCCCTCCGGGAGAGGGTGGCCGAAGGCCGGGTGAGGGGATGGTGCGCGTTCTCTGCAAATAAAACACCGTGCACTGTGGAAGAATTCAGTACGAAGGAGACACGAACATGATCCATCCCGACCTGAAGCAGCTCATCGGAAAGCTCAACCAAACCTGCCGCGGCGCGCTTGAGGCGGCCGCCGGCCTGTGCCTTTCCCACACCCACTACGAGGTGGACATCGAGCACTTCCTCATCAAGCTGCTGGAGGCGCAGAATACCGATCTCGGCAAGATCCTCCGCTACTTCGAGATCGACGAGGCCCGGGTGTCGGCCGACCTCAGCCGCGCCCTGGAAGGCTTCAAGACGGGGAACGCGCGGACTCCGGCCCTCTCGCCCGCTATCCCCCGCATGATCCAGAATGCGTGGCTCCTGGCATCGGTGGACTTCCAATCGCCCGCCGTCCGCTCCGGCCACGTGGTGCTGGCCCTTCTCTCCGACGAGGAGTTTTCCCGGACAATCATTGCAAGCTCGGAATCGTTCAGGAAGATTTCCGTCGAAACCCTGGCCAAGAACCTGATCGACCTGGTCGCCGGTTCCCGCGAGGAGGCAGAGGCAGGAGGCGCCGCGCGGCCCGCGCCGTCGGCGGAAGGCCGGCCGGCCCCGGCCGGGACGAAATCCCTGGATCTCTTTACCATCAACCTTACGGAAAAGGCCCGCAAGGGTGGAGTGGATCCGGTCCTGGGCAGGGATGCGGAGATCCGGCAGATGATCGATATCCTCATCCGGCGCCGCCAGAACAACCCGATCCTCACCGGAGAGGCGGGCGTGGGCAAGACCGCCGTTGTCGAGGGCTTCGCCCTGAGGATCGCCGAGGGTGACGTGCCGCCGCCGCTCAGGAACGTGGAGATCCGCACCCTGGACCTGGGGCTCCTCCAGGCGGGCGCCGGGATCAAGGGGGAGTTCGAAAACCGGCTCAAGTCGGTCATCGAGGAGGTCAAGGGTTCGCCCACGCCCATCATCCTGTTCATCGACGAGGCCCATACCCTCATCGGAGCGGGAGGGTCGGCAGGGTCGGGAGATGCCGCGAACCTGCTCAAGCCTCCCCTGGCGCGGGGCGAACTGCGCACCATCGCCGCCACCACCTGGTCCGAGTACAAGAAGTATTTCGAGAAGGATGCCGCCCTTGCGCGGCGCTTCCAGGTGGTGAAGATCGAGGAGCCGGACGAGGAAAAGGCGGTTATGATGATGCAGGCCGTGGCCCCGTTCCTGGAAAAACACCACCAGGTCACCATCACCGCCGAGGCGCTGCGCGACTCGGTGCGCCTGTCCCGCCGCTACCTTCCTGCCCGGCAGCTGCCGGACAAGTCGGTGAGCGTGCTGGACACGGCCTGCGCGCGGGTGGCCATCGGTCTCACCACCAGCCCGCCTGCCGTTGAAGAGGCGACACGCCTCATCGCCCAGATCGAGCGTGAGGAACGGCTTCTGGAGCGGGAGACCCTGATGGGAGCGGACCACGGCGAGCGTGTCAAGACCCTCGCGGACAGGAAAAAGAAGGCGCAGGCACGGCTCGAAGAGCTGAACGCCCGGTGGACCGGGGAATCCGAGATCGCATCCCGCATAGCCGACCTTCGCAAGGAGATACAGGAAACCCATACCCAGAACCCGGCGGACAAGTCCCTGGCGGCGAAACGAAAAAAACTGAAGGCCGCCGAGCAGGAGCTGAAGGCCATCCAGGGCAACGAGCCGCTTCTCCAGATCGAGGTGGATCCGCAGATCATCTCGGAGGTCATCTCCGGCTGGACCGGCATTCCCACGGGCCGCATGCTCGTCAATGAGATTGATACGGTCCTGAAGATGGACACGCTGCTGGGAGAGCGAATCATCGGGCAGGACCATGCCCTGGCCGCCATCGCGCAGATGATCCGCACCGCCCACGCAGGCATCGAGGATCCCTCCAAGCCCACGGCCGTGTTCCTCTTCGTCGGTCCCAGCGGCGTGGGCAAGACCGAGACCGCCCTGGCCCTGTCAGAGCTCCTTTACGGCGGAGAGGAGAATGTCATCACCATCAACATGTCCGAATACCAGGAGGCCCACACCGTGTCCGGGCTCAAGGGCTCGCCTCCCGGCTATGTGGGGTACGGCGAGGGTGGCGTGCTCACCGAGGCGGTGCGCAAGCGCCCCTACAGCGTGGTGCTCCTGGACGAGGTGGAGAAGGCCCACCCCGACGTGATGGAGCTCTTCTACCAGGTCTTCGACAAGGGAACCCTGGAGGACGGGGAGGGCCGCAGGATCGACTTCAAGAACACCCTGATCATCCTCACCTCCAATCTGGGAACGGACACCATCATGAAGGTCTGCGCCGACGAGGAGACCATGCCGGACTGGAAGGCGCTCAACGATATGATCCGGCCGGAGCTGCTGAAGCATTTCAAGCCTGCGTTCCTGGGGCGCCTGAAGGTGGTCCCCTATTTCCCGATTACGGACACGGTCATGCGCCTCATCGTGAAGCTGAAGCTGAAAAAGATCGCGAAACGGATGAAGGAAAACCGCAATGTGGCCTTCAGCTACGACGAGGGGCTCATCGAGGCCATCGCCGCCCGCTGCACGGAAGTGGAAAGCGGGGCGAGGAACGTGGACCACATCCTCACCAATACCCTGCTGCCGGAGATGTCGAAGGAACTCCTGTCGCGCATGGCCGCCGGGGAGAAGCTGTCGGAGGTGAAGGTCAGTCTGGGGGCGGAAGGGTATGTCTTCGAGGTGAAATGAGTACGCGTGCGGCGGAAAGAGAACATGGAGGAGATGTCGATGGCGGATCTGTTTCTCACGGACAGCAAGGGGCGGTATCACCGGGTGTGCTTTCAGGCGTTCGGAATGTCGTGCGGACCCGCGTCGGTTGCCATGGTTGAAAGGTTATACAAGCACCTCAATCAGAGCGACGAGCAGCGCGCCCTCGACCTTTCGGTCCGATATCCGGGCGGATTCACCATGGATGGCGGCACGTACTCAAGGAACCTGTCGTCGGTTCTCAATGCCGAGGGGGTGAAGGCCTACCAGTCGACAAATGTTGGTTCGGAGAGCGTCTACTCCTATCTGAAGTGTTACTCCTCTTTCGCCACCCCGGTCATCGCCCATGTGCGATGGGCCAATAACGCGGGCGCACATTTCGTCGTCTGCGCCATATCGGACTCTGACGACACGTTTGTCTTTTACGATCCCTGGTTCGGAATCGTGGAGGTGGCCGGCTGGCAATTCCCGAATTATTACACCTCTGACGGTTCCGGCACCTTCAGCGGCTTTCTGGTCATCACCTACCGTTGAGAGTGCTCAGGCACAGCGTACGTTGAGTTTCGCAAGGAGGACACCATGGCATATTCACAGGACAACAGACTGATCGCCATCGATACGCCGCTCGGCAAGGATGTCCTGCTGCTGGCGGGGTTTTCCGCAACCGAGGGCATGTCGCGTCTGTTCGATTTCGAACTCGAGATGCTCTCGGAAAACCATGCTATCTCGTTCGAGGAGATAATCGGCAAAAGCGTCACGATATCCGTGGTCCTCCCATCCGGTGACAAACGCTATTTCAACGGCATCATCTCCCGTTTCTCCCAGGGGCGGGGAGGCGCCGAGAAGGGGGGAGACCCCCGTTTCTCCGTGTATCGGGCGACGATGGTGCCCTGGTTGTGGCTGCTGACGAGGACCGCCGATTCCCGCATCTTCCAGAAACTCAAGGTTCCCGATATCATTGATAAAATATTCAGGGACCTGGGTTTCACGGGCTTCGCCATGAGGCTCCAGGGGGACTACAAAGAGAGGGACTACTGCGTACAGTACCGGGAGACTGATTTCGCCTTTGTGTCGCGGCTTATGGAGGAGGTGGGAATCCACTACTTCTTCGAGCATGAGAACGGCAAGCACACGCTTGTCCTGGCCGACGCGCCCCAGGAAAACAAGCCCTGCCCCGGGCAGAGGAGCGCCCGCTACCAGTTGAGCGGGGACGGCTGGCTTGAGGAGGACGTGATCACCGGCATCGAGATGACCCAGGAGATCCGTCCTGCGAAGTACACCCTCAACGATTTCAACTTCGAGATCCCGAACACCGACCTGAAGGTGAACGTACCGAGCAGGAAAAGGCTGGGAGAGGGGGAGCGGGAGATTTACGATTATCCCGGCGCATATGCCCTGCGCAATGAAGGAGACCGGCTCGTGAGGCTGCGCATGGAGGAGGAAGAGGCGCAGATAACCACCATTACCGGGTCGAGTACCTGCCGCGCCTTCACCAGCGGATACCGCTTCACCCTCACCTCTTTCTATCGGAACGACATGAACAACAAGGAGTATGTTCTTACCTCACTGCAACACCAGGTAAGCCAGGGATGGGAAGAGGGTTCGAAGCTGGCATACGGCAACAGTTTTACCTGCATTCCCTTCGATGTGCCGTTCCGTCCGCCGAGCATCACGCCGAAACCGGTGGTGCGGGGCTCCCAGACCGCCATCGTGGTCGGACCGGCCGGGGAGGAAATCTATACGGACCCTCATGCGCGGGTCAAGGTGCAGTTCCACTGGGACCGCGAGGGAAAGAAGAACGAGAACAGTTCATGCTGGATCCGGGTCGGCCAGCTGTGGGCAGGGGAGGGGTGGGGCGCCATCCACATCCCCCGTATCGGCCAGGAGGTGATAGTGGACTTCCTGGAAGGGGATCCCGACCGTCCCATCGTCACCGGGCGCGTCTACAACGCCAGCCAGACTCCGCCCTACAAACTGCCGGACAACAAGACCCAGTCCGGGATCAAATCGCGCAGCAGCAAAACGGGGACCGCGGACAACTACAACGAGATCCGCTTCGAGGACAAGAAGGGTTCGGAGCAGATCCTGGTCCATGCCGAGAGGGACATGGACACCACCATCGAGAGGAACGAGACTCGGGACGTGGGCGGAGACCGGACAGTGCATGTGGCGGGTCATTTCACCGAAACAATAGACAACGGAGAGACGCGCACCGTAGACGCCGGATCCGAGGAGACCATCAACGGCGGGGCGACCCAGACCATCAGCGGCGGAATGACGCAGGCCATCGACGGGGGGGAGACGCGCACGGTAAGCGGGGGCTTGACCGAAACCATTTCGGGAGGCGAAACACGCACCGTAAACGGCGGCTTGACAGAGACCGTTACCGGCGCCCTAGCCCAGACCGTAGCCGGAGGCATTACCATCACCACGCCGGCCGCCATGAACATTACCGCCACGGGCGGGGTGAATATTACGGCGCCCGCGGGCTTCAGGGTGGTCGCGCCCGGTGGTCAAACCCAGGTGGACAGTTTCTGGGACCAGACGGGCGGAAAGAATCACACGGCTTTCGGGTCGCGCATCATCGTTTCCGGCACGGTGGGACAGACATTTGCTCTCAGGTCGGCCTTCCGGGGAGTTGATGTACGAAATACTTTTTTCAAGCAGGACATGGTCGGTATTTTGCAACCGCAGGTGGGACTGGATCTGTCAAAAAAAGACACTACAATCGGCAAGAAGCTTTTATGCCTTATAAGTACAGGATTTTATTCCGTAATGTAATGATTGAGAGTAGGAGGTTCGTTTGTGTCTGGCGCCCAAACTCAGGAATTCCGGCCTCGGAGACTCTGCCGCGGGCATCTGTTGCGGTGGTTGCTTCCGGTCTGTATCGTTCTTTCCTCGGTTTCCTGTTCGAGGAAGGAGAACACTCCTGAACGAGAGGGTTCGACGATGAGGTATCCCGAACCGGCTGACGCAGTTGTTGTATCTGTCCGCTTCTATAAGCATGAGATTCGGGAGGGCATGCGGAAGGTTGACGTGACCGTTGAGGTGAAAGGCGCTGCCCCTCAGCAGGTTACGGTGACCGAGTGGGTGCCGGTGGTCCTGCTCCACCGCCTCGAGGCAGGCCGGACAGTGCGGCTGATCAGCGACCCTCGCGAAGAAGGCCGGGTGACTCTCGGACTATGAAAGTACTGAAGCCGCAAAAACTCGGGTTGGTTTCGCGCTGTTTCGAGCACGAGCGCCGCTACTATCTGTCCGTCGGCGTGCTCGCGCTGCATCATTTTACCGGAGCGCTCGTGAACGAAGCGGATCTGTGGAAGTTCCTGGCCGAGGAACTTGGCAAGGATCCGCCGGACATGGCCATGCCCAAGTCACGGGCCGAGTTCCTGGTGTCCGGCCGTGCCTTCCAGCCGGGAGGAGAGCCCCGGACGGCCTGCAGGGTGCGCGTCCGGCTCGGAAACCTGGAAAAGACGCTCTACGTTGTCGGCAACCGGTTCTGGCTTTCCGCAACGGATGCGAGCCGGCCCGAGCCTTTCACGGAGATGCCCGTTTCCTGGGAAACGGCATTCGGCGGTGAAAGTTTCGACAGGAACCCCCTGGGCAAAGGTTTCGGGCCGATTCAGACCGAGCGAGGCACTGTCCATCCCCTGCCGAACGTGGAAATGCCGGGAAGCCTTGTCGCTTCGCGGGACGACCGCCCTGAACCGGCGGGGTTCGGGCCTGTCGACCTGATGTGGCCCCAGCGTTTCTCGAAGGCGGGGACCCATGATGAAGAGTGGCTCAAGGAGAGGTTTCCCGGTTTCGCGCGGAACATGGACTGGTCGATCTTCAACATCGCTCCGGAAGACCAGCAGCAGCGGGAGCCGTTCCGGGGGGACGAAGCGTTTCTTGCGGAGGGTATGCATCCCCTGAGACAGACCATCGAAGGCGCTCTTCCGGGTATCGCGGCCCGGTGTTTCGTCAACCAGCGCGTCACGGACGGTGAGGCGTTTCGCGAGATTGCAATGCGTCTTACCACGGTATGGTTCTTCCCCCACGCGGAACGTTTGCTGCTCGTCTTTCACGGCGCCCAGGAGGTCTCCGAGGATGACGGAGCCGATGTCCTGCAGTTGATGATAGGAGCCGAGGACCGTGAAGATCCCAGGCCGGTCGAACACTACCGCATGGTGAGGGAAAAGCGTCTCGACCCCGACAAGGGGGCCATCCATGCATTGCGCGACTCCGACCTGCTGCCAGCCCGGCCGGAGATCAACGCCGCCGAGGACACGATAGGCGCTGAAATGGGCGCGCTTCTGAAGACAGAGGGCCTGATGGCCAAACACCAGCGGGCCTTCATGATTCGGGAGATTGAGGAGCGGCGGGCGTTCGTGGCAAGCCTGGGCCTGGATCCCGACATTCATGCGCCGAGCCTTCCCCCGCCGGAGGAACCGGCGCCGCCCCTGGAGGAAATCCTGGAGTACGCTGAGAGGAAGAAGGCCGAGGCCGAGCGTTGGATGGCGGAACAGCAGCAGCTGTGGGAGAAGAAGAAAGAGGAGATCCGCCGGATACTCATTGCGGAAGGGCTCGACGCTGACGCCATTCTTGCGGAGCCGGATCAGGAAATATGCGGTCCCCCCCTGTTCAGCGCCGAGAAGGAGATTGAGAAATTGCGGGCGCTCTCCGCCGAATATGTCTCCCTGGGATGCCCGGTGGAGGAACTGGATCGCTACGCGGAAGACCCCGAGCGCAGGCGGATGCTCGAAGAGGCCGAGCAGGGGGTGCGGGAGGGGTATCGTCTCATGGCTCACCACCAGTCGGCCCCTCCGCGTTTTTACGGTGATGAGGCCGCGCGTTCCCGCGCCGCCGTGGTGGCGACACTGGAGAGCAGGGGGAGTCTGGCGCGTCTCAACATGACCGGTTTCGACCTGTCGGGAATGGATCTGCGGGGTGTGGACCTGAGCGGCGCGTGGCTCGAAAACGCAAACCTCTCCCGGTCGAATCTGGCGGGGGCGAACCTTTTCGAGACGGTTCTCGCCCGTGCCGACCTGACCGAGGCCGACCTTTCGGGTGCGGATCTCCGTCGGTCCAACCTCGGCCTGGCGTGCATTGTCAGAACAAAAGCGTGCGGAGCGATCCTCTCGGAATCCATCCTGAGCAAGGCACGCATTGAAGACGCGGACCTGAGCAACGCAGTGCTCGACTCGGCGGACCTCATGGAAGCCGATATCTCGGCCACGAACCTTTCGCGTGCCGTGCTTCCCGAACTTGTCTTCATGAAGAGCTGCCTGAAGAACGTGAGTTTCGCGGGAGCCGACCTCAAAGGCTCCACGTTCCTTGAAATGGATTTGGAGGGAGTCGACTTCAGTGGAGCCCGGCTGGAGGGGGTTACCTTTCTAAAAAGCAGGGGGAGCGGAGCAGTCCTGACATCGGCGAACCTGACGAACGCCCGCTTCGTCCAGGAATGTTCGTTCGAAAAGGCGGACTTCCGGAGTGCGGTTCTTGAAGCCGCGAACCTCCGGGGAACCCGTTTCGCGGGGAGCGATTTCAGCGAGGCGCGACTTGCCGGCGCGGATCTCAGCGGGTGCGACCTGTCTCGGTCAAGGCTGTACCGCGTGTCCGCCCGGAATGCTCTTTTCGTCAAGGCAAACCTGAGCGAGGCAGTACTGGTGTCAGCGGACCTGCTGAACGCCATCCTGCAGAAAGCGGATATCCGCGGCGCAGACCTGCGCCGGGCCAACCTGTTTCAGGTCGACCTTGCCAGAGTCCACGCCGACCAGCGGACGAATTTCCAGGAAGCGAACATGAAGAAAGTGCGCATTTATCCGGTGAGAAAACACGCATGACAAGAAACGAACTGGAAAAAATGATAGAAATGGGAGAAGTGATATCGAAGCTCGATATCTCGGGGGCGGATCTCTCCGGTGCTCACTTTTCCGGCGCCCTTTTCGAAGGGGTAAGCTTTCGCGGGTGCAATCTGAGCGGGGCCGGGTTTCGGGAGTCCGTGCTCGTTGGGTGCGATTTTTCTGACGCAGACCTCAGTGCGGGCGACCTCCGTCATGTCTCCGTAGTGAAATGTTCTCTGCCGCGAGCCGTGCTCGCGGGTGCGATGCTGATTGACAGCTCGATTGCGGAATCGGATCTGTCCGGCACGAGCCTGTGCGGCGCCGACCTGAGGTTCGCATCCATCGCACGATCACGTCTGACGGCCGCAAATTTGTCACGCGCGAACCTCGGCCATACCGTGATTGCCGAAACGGATACCACCGGGATCGACCTGTCCGATACCCGACTTGAGAAAACCACGCTGATGAAGGCGGATCTCAGCGCTTCCAACCTCGCCGGCATGAGCGCGGAGATGACCCTTTTGATCGAGGCGAAATTGACCGGCCAGGATCTGCGCGGCAAAAGCCTGGTCATGTGCCAGTTCCTGGGTGCGGATGTGTCGGGCTGCGACCTGAGCGGCGCGATCCTCACCCAGTGCAACTTCAAGGATGCGAACCTCTCCGGAACGAATCTCGACAATGTGAAGGCGGAACAGGTACTTTTCATCGGAGCGAAACTCACCGGGGCAAGTCTGCGAAAGGCGGTGCTCACGCAATCCCTCTTCGTCGACGCCGATCTGACAGAAGCGGTCCTGTCGGACGCCCGCATGACGCAGTGCAACCTGATGAACGCGCGGTGCGTCCGGTCCCGGTTCATGGGCTCTGAACTCTCCTACGCGGATTTTTCCCATGCGGACCTGAGCCGGGCGGACTTTTCGAAAGCCGGGCTGTTCCGTGCCGTGCTGCACCGTGTCCGTGACGAGGGGACCGTGTTTACGGACAGGAGCGCCGCTCTCGGTGACGACCCCGACCTGGCAGAGGCGGAGGACTGGCCGGCCAGGCATTGAATAGAAAGGAATGAACAGATGAAAGCTGTCGCCCTGACGCTGGAAAACGAAGGTGTGTTCGAAACAATCGGGACGGTTGACCGCATCTCGGAGGGGTTCCTGGAGGTGCGGTCCTCCACGGGGACTTTCCGCGCGAGCCGGGCCTTCAGCTGCCTCCTCGCTCCTGAAGTGGGTGATGTGGTGCTGCTGGCCGGTCCCCGGGATAGGGGGCTTTATGTTCTGGCGGTGCTCGAGCGCCCCGGTTGCGGTGCAGCGCGGCTATCCACCGAGGGTGACCTTTCCATCGAGGTTCGGTCGGGACGGTTGGCTGTCAGCGCGGCCGAAGGGCTGGATTTCGTATCGCGGAAAGCGATATCAATAGCCTCGGACCGGCTGGAGGCACGGGCGCGCGAAGGGAGCCTGTTTTTCGGCAGCGTACGATTGATAGCAGGTGCGGTTGATTCCGCCTTTGAGCGTCTGCGCCAGACGGTCAGGCACGCCTTCCGGACCGTTCAGGAAATCGATCACCTCCGTGCGGGACAGATCGACTACTCAGCGGAGGGCAATCTTCGGCTGCATGGCGAAAACACGCTGATGACCGCTCGGGAGCTCGTCAAGGCCGATGCCAAACAGATACACGTCGGGTAGGAGAAAGGAGAGTGCAATGTTTGCCAACACGCAGATGGGAGGGATGGATACCGGATTCCCCGATGTATGTCTTACCCCTACTCCCGCCGGCCCCGTCCCTGTTCCGTACCCCAACGTTGCAACGGCGCCCATGGGTGTGAATGCCGTATACAAGGTGCTCTTCATGGCGGCGCCGGTCCACAATATGGGCACGACGATCCCCATGACCAACGGTGACAACGCGGGCGTGAACATGGGAGTGGCGGCAGGCACCGTGATGGGGCCGTCACGGCATTTGACGGCGTCCTTTACCGTATTGATTGGGGGGATGCCCGCGACGCGGCTCACCAGTTCTTCATTGCAGAACTCCACGAACTGTCCGGGTGTGCGTGTGGTTCCCAGCCAGACCAAGGTCCTGCTGCTTGCGCCGTGAGGCCGGAGTGCTTCATTTTCATTGAGAGGAGCGTATCATGCACAACTATCCGAAACCGCCATTTAGAAACGGCGGGAGAGTCGGCAACGGCTATTCTGCTTCACATCGGGCCAAGGATATCAATCCCCGCCTCGATGATACGGGCGATGTGCTGGCCATAGAATCGGGGGTCGTGACCGACTACCAATCGGGGCAGGCGCCGGGCGATGACTCGCCGAACATGGTCATCGTCCGCGGCACGGACGGCGCCCTGACCGTCTACGCCCACGTGGATCCCGGCGTGTTTACCGGATCGTCCGTGGCCCGGGGTGATACTATCGGCCGGGTAGACATGTCCGGGGTCAGTTCGGGGCTGCACGTGCACCTTTCGCGATTGCCGGCCGGCGAAGGAACGGTTTACGACGTGGAGGAGCGTGAGCCGACCCAGGGAGTCAACTACACCATATCACTCAACGCCTGGTAATCGGGCCGGGCAGCGGAAGAAGGAAAAATGGTCCCTCCAGACAGCGAATCTACATCCACCGAGCCGCCGAAGTTCGCGGGGACAATCCTGGCGCGGGTTGCCAGAGGCCGGGCACGGGAAACCGAAAAGCGCTTTTCCGGCACCTTCTGCATCGGCCGGAGCAGCGAGTGCGATCTCCAGGTTGCGGAGGGCTGCGTCAGCCGCGTTCACCTGCAGGTGGCTTTCGATGGAGAACGGTGGTGGCTGCGGGACCTGGGAAGCGCCAACGGAACGTTTCTGGCCGGCGAAAGGATACGGGAGGCGCCGCTCGGGGACAGTGCGGAGATCGAGCTGGGAAAGGGGGGAGTTCTCCTTTCCCTGATCGTGGAAAGGGAGGAACCTCCCAGGGCCGAGCAGGTGCAGACCTCAACCAGGGACTTCTCCACCGAGACCCAGATCATCCGGCACTATTTCGACAAGAAATCCACGGAACCCGTGGGCGAACAGACCATGATGTTCCGGCGCGCCTTCCAGCGCGTTGAGAAGAAAAAATCCCGAAAATACCACTATATTATCGGTGTTGTCCTGGTCCTGCTGCTGGCCGCGGGCGGGGTCATCGGCTGGCAGACGCACAAGCTCACCAAGCTGCGGAAAACAGCGGAGAACATCTTTTATACCAACAAGTCCCTGGAGTTGCAGATTGTAAAATTGGAAGAGATAGTGCTCCTCCATGCGGATCCTGCCCAGGTCGCGGAACTGAAGGCGAAACGGCTGAAGCTGAAGGAGATGGAAAAGGAGTACGACAGTTTCGTCAAGGAAATCGGCGTATACCAGAAACTGCCCGAGGACGAGCAGGTGATGCTGCGGGTCGCACGGGTGTTCGGTGAGTGCGAGGTCAACGTTCCCAAGGGGTTCGCCGACGAGGTGCGCAGATACATCAAGATGTGGAAGAGTACGGATCGCTTGCAGCAATCCCTGCTGCGGGCGCGCTCCAAGGGATACGAGAGGCTGATACCGCGAGTAATGGCCGACAACAACCTGCCGCCCCAGTTTTTCTTTCTGGCCCTGCAGGAGAGCAACTTCAACGAACGGGCCGTCGGCCCGATCACCCGCTTCGGCCATGCCAAGGGGATGTGGCAGTTCATCCCCCAGACCGCGAGCCGCTACGGCCTGCAGGTGGGGCCGCTGCGCGATATGGGGGTCTACGACCCCCAGGATGAGCGTTTCGATGCCGTGAAATCGACCATGGCTGCCATGAAGTATATCCGCGAACTGAACAATACCGAAGGGCAGGCGTCGGGTCTTCTGGTCATGGCTTCCTATAACTGGGGCGAGAACAATATCCGGGATATCATCGCCCGGATGCCGGAAAATCCCCGCGACAGAAATTTCTGGCGTCTCCTTTCCTACAAGGACATCCCCAGGGAAACCTATGACTATGTTTTTTCCATCTTTTCCGCGGCGGTGATCTGCGAGGAACCGCGCCTGTTCGGTGTTGCGGCCGCGTGCCCCGCGGTCACGCGACAGGGGGAATGAATATATCGGAAAGGGGCTCTCTTCCATGAATCATCCCTCGGTTCCACACGGAACACCCGCACAATGTCAGGCCCTCCGCACGGTGCTCTCCTCTGCCGGATTCACGCCGGAAGGCATTCTCGAAACCATCGGAGTGACCGACAGCACCGCCATCCGTGAGAGCGATATCCTGCTCCTGATGCGGCGCACGCGGGGTGGGAACCCCCTGGAGACGCTGATACGGCTGTTTCTCATGGAGGTCCCCGTGGACGTGGGAGACCTGCGGCGGGCAGTGGCGCCAATGACCGTCGAGGAATGGGTGGAAATCGGGTTGGTGGGGATCTCCGGCTCATCCGCAGCCGCACGGTGCAGGCTTTCACCCTGGCAGGATATGGTGATCGCTTCCGATTCTCCGCGCCGGCTCCTTTCGGAGGAAGGGCAGGA
>ERZ795032.1662-NODE-1662-length-14658-cov-5.140382_pt1 | contig 14658 bp, 14 predicted proteins | sample MGYA00375124_ERZ795032 | MGnify/ENA primary metagenome ERZ795032 (study PRJEB30167, sample SAMN05720154) | activated sludge metagenome | isolation source: Anaerobic digester | place: China | collected 2015-12-16 ...
CTGAAGTGAATATTATACATGGAAATCGTTTCTTGCCATATTTTTCTTCAAATATGAAAAATGCACCCAAATGCACCTTGCACCTTATAAAGATTGTTAAATTTCTGTTTAATGATGTATAATGTGTGATATATAATATAAAGTTAAATTATTGATGGAAATTTAGAGGTGATACTATGAGAAGACCTAAAGTACAATTTATAACAAGAACAGCAATTTTGCTGGCATTAACTATTATGTTCCAAATGATGGGGCGTTTCCTGGGACCTAATAACAATTTTATTGTGGGCCCTCTTGTTAATGCTGCCTTACTTATTGCAACTGCTGCAACCGGGCTGTGGGGGGCGACAACAATATCAGTTATAGCACCTTTTGTTTCAGCTTTAACAAATAAAGCTCCGATTGCTCCGATACTTTTACCATTTACTCCTTTTATAGCTATTGGTAATTTTATATTGGTACTATTCTTTTACCTGTTTATGAAAAAGAACAAGATTGCAGGCATAATAACAGGATCAGTTCTAAAGTTTTCATTCCTGTATGCATCAATCAGTGTTTTCTTAAAAGTTATGAAAGTTCCTGAAGGGCCATCAAAAGTACTGAATTCACTTTTCAGCTGGCCGCAGCTGGTAACAGCTTTGGCAGGGGGAGTAATTGCATTGGTAGTAATAAAGGCCCTTGGGAAGAATATAGAGATGTAGAACCTCTGTCCCATTTCACCAGCCTCCATGCCGTACGATCTATACCATTGGAGGCTGATGAAGTACTTGCACCAATTAATATGGAATCAAAATCAGGAATACCACTGTAAGGTATTTTGATATGCAGCATTTCGCTATCAGGCATTAGCCTCAGGCCATCAATTGATGCTATATTTTCTGAAGTATCTGTCTGCAGATCAATAGTCTTAAGATAATTAACCGTCATATTTATTCTGAATGTCTTTCCATCACTGGAGAAGAAATACATATCGATATAGTAATTAATATTCCTGCGGGCACTTTCAACTGTATCCAAAAATAAATGCATATTAGAACTATCAGTACTTAAATATACATTCTTTATATCTGCTGATTTGCTTGCATTTTGTTTTATTTTATCGCTGACAGGATCCTCTAATAACAATATTTTCGGACCGTCCCTCATACTAAAATCATACTCCAAATCAGGATATATGCCAAAAAGCTCATTTTGTCTTATAAACGCTTTTAAAAACGGGCTGTTTACATTCATTTGAGACTTGTATTCAGAAAGCATATCTGCTTTTTGTTTTTGCTCAATATCAGACATAGGTGAGGATACCCACTTTGTACCAATATCAACCAGTTTCTTTGGCGGTACTAAAAATAATTTACTAAACTGTCCAAAAGGGGATGGCCATTTACCCCTATGAACCAAATATAGATATTGATCAGGCGTCATATTGTTTTTTGCCAATACATACCTCACCAGGCAATATGCAGCAAAGTGGTCCGGATGACGGTCATTAGGGTGGGGAAAGGCAATAATGGAAGGATTATATGTCATTACAATACTTTCCAGGTCATCAGCTATGCTTTTTCCACAATATGGAGCATCGCTTTTGTATGAGTTGCTATAGGGTGAATGGCTGCACTTGGTAAACCGGCTTACATATAGGTTGTTTTCATCCCAGTTTTCACCCCACATATGGTATAGGCCACCATCAGGATATCCCAGGTAAATAATGTTTTCTCTATCAACACCTGCTCTTTTCATGGCTCTCTCTGTTTCGTCCTGCCGCAAATATGCGGAACTTATATAATTTTTTGCGTTCGGCTTGACAGTCAGGTAATTTAATGCTACAGCACTTGTATGTCCATCTCCATTTGTCAAAAGGACAACTTTTACCGTACCCCCTGATTCTATAGTTTTTGAAATCAAGTTTCCACATCCAAGTGTTTCATCATCGCAATGAGGAGCAACCACAAGCAGCCTTGTTCCTTCAACTGGTGACACAAGCTCATCCATTTGAAGCTTTGTAAATAAATTAACAATAAAGTCTCTACCAAATACTCCTGTTACCAATATTATGATAGCTAAACCGAGAAAGATATATTTTAACTTATTAGCAATTTTTTTCTTATTGATAGATTGCCTTTTATCCACTTTAATTTTATCAACCTCATATCTTTTTATTTTAGTATTTAGATTTAGTCTATATTTTTAATAAATATTACAGTTTTCTTAGAAGATATTACAGTTATAAAAATATTACAGTTTTTTAACAAATATTATTGTTTTGTAATCTTCTACATTTCCCCATAGCGTATCGGAAAATTCAAGCAGTTTAGTATATCCATTTTTTATATAGAACTTGATAGCACTGCAGTTTTTATTGGAAGTTTTAAGATGAATTCCTTTTTCCTGTATGCCGGGGTTGTTTTTTATATGATTTTCAAAAGTGGCCAGCAGTGATGTACCTATAGACCTGCCCTGGTATTCAGGCAACATATTTATATGTAAATGAGCAGGATATTCATTATATAAGTTTTTTGGCATATATTTATATGTTTTATTTTTAAGCATATTTCTTATACTTTTTAATATAGAAGGATACATGCAAAAAGTATATAATAATCTTAACCCGATTCTCCAGGACATTTTCATCATGAACATTATTATTTGCCTTTTAGTATTCATAGTACCTATAATATACCCAACAACCATATTATCATGTTCACTATCTACTGCAACAAAGCAATGCTCTTTTTCATAAAGAAGATAATAAGCACAAAAGAAATAGCCGAAAAGTTTTCTGTCGCCGAACTCTCCGGTACCTTCCAAATCTTTTCCCATATAGCCTGTTTTATGGCATATATTTAATACCTGTTCCAAGTCGGTATCATTATATTTTCTAATAAGTATTTCCGGCATACCATATCCTTTTTCGCTTAACTATGTATTATGCTTTATATTATTACTACTTTGTTATGCTGCCAATTGGCATGGTAGCATTAATGTATTATTAATTTTAACATATTATCAAATAATAATGTATAAGTTTTTCAAAATAAGGAAGGACAGTCCCATAAAAAGAACTGTCCCCATCATAATAGTGGAGAACTGTCCCTCATTTATTTCTCATTTAATTTTATTTTTTAACTCCGTAAATTTATTTTTAAACTTGGAATTTCTATCAAGAGCCATTCCTGTATCAATAGCAGTTAATGCATCTCTTTTTGTCCCTGCTTTTACCAGGGCATCGGCAAGATTACACCAGTTGCAAACTGTATATGGTTCCTTTCTGATTCTTTGAACAAAATAGGGGATTGCTTTTTCATTATAGTAAGTGGTAATATTTTCAACAGGTTCCAGCCTTAGACCATTCCATCCCAGCACTTCAATATTGTAAGTACCGTCATTTTGCCTGGTCCAAACCCCAAGTTCTGCTTTTGATTGTGCAGCCCTGTTTTTTGATTCACGGAGTACGTCAAGCCTATCATAGTTCCGTGAAAAGAGTTCATTTGTTTTACCATTTTCCAGTGAATATCCATATACCTGTGAAGGTTTTCCTCTTGATGATAAACCTAATATGAGCTGCTTTTTACCTGCCCCTGTAAGATCAGCAACACTTCTATGATCTAATATTTCATATTCATTATTCGTTATTTCTGCAGCCGTATACCAGCTATCATTTTGTTTTTTAAGAATAACAGTTCTTATTTCGTCATTAAGTTTGAATGAAGTAATCAACTCTTCAGATAAATCACCATCAATGTCCGACAGGTGAATTTCCCTGGTGTATGAAGGACTTTCAGGTAGTAAAAGTTTCGTGTTCTCAGGAACAAATTTTTTCGCGATTGTATAATAACTCTCTGTTTTCCGGTTTAGCTTGGAAGCGCTTTCTTTCAACTGTGAAAAGGACGATGTTAGAGTTTTGCTTAATGATTCCAGAGAGTTTGCAATAGCCATGGGTATAACCATATTTTTAGATGCTTGATTTTGTGTGCCTGATCCCGGTTCTCTTTGGGTATCTGGTTTATAATTGTTATATTTTGTTAATAATGCCCTCCCCGCAAGTGCAAGTCCGGCTAATTGTAATGGAAGCATAAGTTATATCACCTTTGCAGATATATTCATATAGTATTATATGCAATGAAGATGAATATGGGACCATGTAAGGAAAGGACAATATAATTTATGGTTAAAAACATTCGAGTCACAGAATCTATGAATCATACACTGATTCTATGACCCGGGAAATCAGCAGTTTGACTTATAAGACCCTAATTCCAGGCCTTTCTCAATAAAATACTTATATGTATCATAATCAACGGTATTTGGAATTGAATGGTCGCTATGAAGGGCGTACCCATAATTCCCCATAGCTACAGGTATTTTAGATTCTAATTCTTTTTTTATTAGTTCTTTATCATTTGTGTATAGAACTCTTACATCAATACCACCCATAAAAGACAAAATATCCCCATATTCCCTATATAATTTAAGGAGATCCATACCGGCTTTTACTTCTATAACCTGAAGGCAATCCATACCTGCTTCAATTAACCCCGGAACAAGAGATTCTACCATACCGCATGAATGAACAATTACAGGCAGATCATGTGCATGAGCGAAATCAAAAGTTCTTTTATGACCCGGTTGTATAATTTCCTTATACATGGCAGGTGAGAAGAATGGTTTGCCTTTAAAACCCATATCTTCATAGTACCAGATTCCATCAGGGTATCCTTCTTCAGCAAATAGAATTTCCTGAAGGTCCATAGTCAGACGGCTGTATGTATCTACCATATCTATAATCCAATCCGGGTCAAGAGCCATTCCTATTAACATATACTCATGACCGCAAACAGGATGCATTAATTCAAATACATTTACACCCGACCATACAAAAAAACGATTTTTCTCTGCAGCATATTTCTTCGCTTTTCTGTATGTTTCGAAATTTATACGCCTGCGTTCAGGCTTCAATAGCGGCTTTATATGTTCTTCCCAATCTACTCGCTCCTTTACAAGAAAATCCACATGCTCGGGAGTAGTATCATGAAGCTTGTGTCTGCGCAGGAGGGCACCATTACCATCTCTTACAAGTATAGTCTCTTCAGTTTCTTCTATAGTTTCCGGTTTAAAATCCAAATTGGCAGTCATATTAAATGCCCAACATTCATCCAGGTCAAAATCAAAATGATCGGCGAAGCCTTCGCTTTCTTTGATATATCCGTCCGAAGTCCATTTTTTATAGGTATCACTCCAGAAATGTTCGTAAAGTCCTATATGGTCAACAGGTTTACGCTTTAGTATATTACTCATACGTTCAATACCGGTAATAGCTTGCATATGCTGCACCTCCAATGCTTATTCAGTGATATATTCAACATTTACATTTTGCAATTAACGAATTATATATAGCATATAGCATCCGAACATTAAATTCAATTGAAAAAGGTAACATTTCTAAACTGCAAAATAAACTACAAAAAATCCATAATTTCTAATAGAAAAAGATGTAATAAGCCATAAAATTTAAGTTGTATATATTTATTTGTAATGATAATGGATTTCTGCACAGGTTTGCATAATGAACAGATATGATATAATTAAATAATGAACAAGATATTTTTTAAGTGAACGGTGGATAAGACACTTTTTAAATGGGGGAGTAGAAATGGATTTTATGCTTCTGGATAATATAAAAGTTGAAATCAGCAATGAGGAATTATTTAAATCACTAAAAATAGATATGGAGGACGATATTGCACCGGAAGTGCTTGGATTGTTTGAAGAAGCATGGAAAACAGCCAGACCTAAGGCAGTATATGGGGCTGCTTATATAGAAGACCGCGGGAGAAACTGGGTAGTTATCAATGGTATCAGGTTTACAAGCAGGATATTGAGTGTAAATCTGAAAGATGCACATAGAGTGTTTCCTTATGTTGTTACATGCGGGAGGGAGCTATACGAATGGGCTATGTCTATTAATGGCCCTCTAGAGCGATATTGGGCGGACACTATATGTGAAATTTTCCTGCGCAAAGCGTTTAAAACGATGAGCGAGGATTTTATTAAAAAGTTCAATCCGGGCAAAACTGCAACTATGAATCCGGGATCACTGGAGGACTGGCCTATAAGTGAACAAAAACCGTTGTTTTCGTTAATAGGTGACGATAATATCAAAACCGCAGGTATTGAGTTGACTGAAAGTTTTCTTATGATTCCTGTTAAATCCATGTCAGGTATCAAGTTCCTAACAGAGTATAAGTATGAAAATTGTATGTTATGTCCAAGGGAAAGATGTCCTGGAAGGAGGGCTGAATATGATTCGCTGTTGAAAGAAAAACTATGATATAATATCCTCATCCTCATAAATGAGGATATTATATGCCTCCGGCGGAATTTATGTGCATGCGAATATTTTTGCTTCGCAAAAAACGCACATGCACAATTATATCATGAATTTGTTAAAATTCATGATATAATGTACGTGTTATAATAAATTCAAAATATGTTAAATTTGATAAATATAATGGTTTTATGTAACGTGATATGGTGAAATATATGGATGTAAAGAAACAATTGGAAGAAAAAATTTCCGATATGGAGAAGGTAGCAAGAATTTTTGAAATTGAGCCTTTTGACATATACTTTTTGGGCGGTTCTGCCTGTATATTAGGTGGTTATACAGATAGGGCCACGAGAGATTTTGATTTTATAGATTTAAATTATCCTTCAAGACTAGGGAAGGTTTTTGTACAATTAAGAGATTTTGACATGTTGGAATATGAAAGTACTATTATATCACCTAAATATAAAGAGCGGGCTATAAAACTAAATGAATTTAAATATCTAAATATTTATTTGCTATCTGTAGAGGACATTATTGTTAGCAAAATAATCAGACTGGAACAAAAGGACTTGCAAGACATTTATGAACTTATTAAAGTTGCAGATAAAGAGCTTATAAATAAAATTATTGATGAAGTTTTAACTAGAAATGATTTATATGAATCGAAGAAAAAGCAATTTATAAAGCAGCTTTCTTTATTTAGGGAGAGATATAATGTATAGAATAGTACGTGAAAGTTATGAGAATTATATAAATGATTTTTTGCCAAACAGCGCATCTGATTATCGTTATAAGATTATGCAGCCTTTTAGATTGATTTTTGACTTATCTGCGTACAAAGAAGAGAAAAACAAAAACAGTACAGATTACTTGAAATTACAAGATTTTATATATTTAGCAAATAAAAATATTAAAGAATATCCGAATTTTAAATCCTTTTTGTGGAGCCTGGAATCAAGAAATATATTTGGTAAGAATAATGGAGTTTTATCCCGGGAAGAGTTTCTAGAACAAGCTAAAATTATAAACATGTTTTTAAAATTGTCTTATTGGAATTGAATAGAATTCGCGTGGTAAATGGTTTAGTACGACATTGCGTCCACACCTAAATTAAACCAATCCCAGCAGGCGCACAACGCTTGCTGTAATAAAACATATTACAATTCCTGTAATGGTAGGTATAAGGAAGGATATTATAGTCCATTTTAAACTCTGAGTTTCCTTTTTTATTGTCCAACAGGTAGTACCACATGGGAAGTGCATTAGAGAGAATAGCATGACACATACGGCAGTAAGCCAGGTCCATCCATGTGACAAAAGTAAATCCCGCAGCTCATTAAGACTGTCAAGTTCTAAAATATTGCCTGTTGCCATATAACTCATAATAATTATAGGTATTACAATTTCATTAGCAGGGAAACTGAGTATGAAGGCCATGAGAATGTATCCATCCAGACCTGCTAGATGAGCAAAGGGTTGCAGAAAAACTGCACAGTGGTCCAGCAGGCTTAATGCTCCAACATGGACATTAGCCATAATCCAAATAATAAGACCTGCAGGAGCGGCAACTGCAATAGCCCTTCCAAGGACGAATAAAGTTCTGTCGAATATGGAACGAATAATTATCCTGCCGATTTGCGGCTTACGGTATGGTGGTAGTTCCAGGGTAAATGATGATGGGAGCCCTTTTAAAATTGTTTTTGATAATATATTTGATATTAAAAATGTCATTACTACACCAAGAATTATAACAATTAATAGTGCTAAAGTTGATACAATAGACTTTAATGTTCCTGGTACCATTCCTGCGAAAAATATTGTTATTATTGCTATTAGTGTAGGGAACCGCCCATTGCATGGTACAAAATTATTAGTAATTATAGCAATAAGACGCTCTCTGGGAGAATCAATAATTCTGCATCCTACAATCCCTGCAGCATTGCATCCAAAGCCCATACACATGGTTAAAGCCTGCTTTCCATGTGCACATGCCCTTTTAAAAAAGCTGTCAAGGTTAAAAGCCACCCTTGGTAAATATCCCAGATCCTCCAGAAACGTAAACAGTGGAAAGAAAATTGCCATGGGGGGGAGCATAACAGATACTACCCACACAAGTGTCCTATATATACCCATCACCAGCAGATCGCAGACCCATTGAGGAGTCTCTGCCCATATAAAGAAATCTGTCAGATGTCTTTCAATCCCAAAAAGCAAAGTTGCAATTATTTCTGAGGGGTAATTGGCTCCGGTTATAGTTAACCAGAATATGACACCTAAAAGTCCAATCATTATAGGTATGCCAAATATTTTTGAAGTCAGGACGCTATCAATTTTTCTATCCATACTATTATATTTTTCATTATGAAATGTGACCGTATCCCTGCTGATTTCTTCTGCAAGCTTTACTATACAGGAAACGATCCTATCTCTCAGTTGATCATGATCAACTCCATTTTTACTTAAAAACCTTCTTGCATTTTCTATATAGATTAGTAAATTCTGGTTTTCCATTAAATCAAAACCAAGATATTTCTCCATGGCTTTAAGCAGTGTTTTGTCGCCATCAATTAATTTTAGTGAAATCCAACGAATTCTCTGCGTATCTATAATAACATTTTTGGAGAAAAGGTCTATAGAAGCTTCATTCAAAAGGGTGTTTCTGTGTACCTCCGTTAATATTTTTACTAAATTGGGCTCAACAATCTTAATAGCCTCTTCTATTAAATCATCATAGTTGAATCTCATGGGATTTATTTGAATTTTATTGCTTGTTATATCATATACTGCATCCATTAATTCTTTTAAGCCTTTGCTGCTTCTTGCATTTGTACCTACCACAGGTACACCAAGGCGGTTTGAGAGTTCCTTCAAGTTAATGTGTATTTTTTTTCTTTTTGCTTCATCTAAAAGGTTTACGCACACAATCAAATTCTTTGTTATTTCCAGAGTTTGAAGCACAAGATTCAGGTTCCTTTCAAGACATGTAGCATCTGTAACTATTATAGTGGCGTCAGGATTGCCAAAACATACAAAATCCCTTGCTACCTCTTCTTCTACAGAATTTGCCATCAATGAGTAGGTTCCTGGTATATCTACCAGTATGAAATTTCTATCTTTATGGATGTAACTTCCCTGAGCATTTGTGACAGTCTTGCCTGGCCAGTTGCCCGTATGCTGATTTAAACCTGTTAAACTGTTAAAAACCGTGCTTTTACCTACATTCGGGTTGCCTGCCAGTGCAATCACCTTATCATTAGGTGATATACGCTCTATTTTTAGTTCAGATTCAAGAACACCTGCTCCTGTAGATTGATTTGTCAGTCCCATATTCCAATTCCCCCTGATTATTTTATGCAGTATTAATTTGCCCGTACAAGAATGTTCCCTGCTTCCTCCGAACGCAGTGCAATGACAGCACCTCTTATGTTATAGGCAGTAGGGTCACCTGAAGGGCTTTTCTGCAGAGCCTCAACTTCCGTATCTAAAATCAAACCAAGATCCAGCATTCTTCTTCGCATGATTCCACTGGATTTAAGTTCACATACTTTAGCCTTTTTTCCAAGTGGCAAATTATTTAGTGGTATAATAATTTCCATAGTTCTACAAACCCCCATTTTATACTTGTATTATAAAAGCTTTATTTCATATTTGCATTACAAAGGCTACGTTTTCATACATGAATTACAAAACTTTGCCCGGCTCTTTATGTTCATATATTATTTCCCCTAAATAAGCCGCGAGAAAATATCTTTCTCAAGACTAATATATGAAAAATAAAATGCAAGTGTTACGAATATACATTAAATAAGTTATGTAGATTCATATTTATGAAATGGAGTGATACTATATGAAAAAGGAACGTGAATTTCATACGGTTCGTGGCTATCAGCTTCTCGGACAGAATAAAACTCTTTTAACTTCTGCACTGGAAGATTACCTTGAAATGATATACAGAAATGATCAAGGGGAAGGTTATATTAGGATAAATATGATTGCTGAGCTATTGAATGTAAGGTCTTCATCAGCTACAAAAATGGTCCAGAAGCTAGCTTCCATGGGACTTTTGAATTACGAGAAATACGGCATTATCTCCTTAACTAAAAAAGGCAAAGAAATTGGCGAGTTTCTTCTTAAAAGACATAATATCATAGAGAAATTTTTAAAAACTATAGGGGTTAGTGAAAAACTGCTGGTTGAAACAGAATTGATAGAGCATAATGTAAGCTTAAACACGTTAAATAATATTTCCATTTTAAATAGCTTCTTTGAGGATAACCCTGATATCTTTGAAATATTTATACAATATAAGGATAAAATGGGTGATAATAGAGATAGTAAATGCAATGATAAGCACCAATAGCTAACTTGCGTATATTAATAGAGAAAAAAAAGCAATCAAGCCTCTTACAATGCACCCTTAAATTCAGGGGCACATTTAAAATTTTTAAAGAAATATACTCCGGGAAATTCAGATAGGGTTTGACTTTTATATGGTAATTTGTATAATACCGTTATTAATTTAGCTGTGAATTGTGAGCAACTTATCTTATGCAACCGGTAATATGATATAATTATAAGTGTTTTATATTTATATTCCAAGAACAGGGGGCATGAAGATGGGTAATTCCGGCTTTAATAAAAATAATTGTGCAGATAGAATTGAAAAGGCTTATGAATATGCAAGCAGTGTTTACAGGTCATTAGGTGTGGATACTGAAGATATATTGAAAACAATGCAAAGCATGCAAATCTCCCTTCACTGCTGGCAGGGTGATGATGTAACAGGGTTTGAGACAAGTGCGGAAGGACTTTCCGGTGGTGGAATTATGGCAACTGGCAATTATTGTGGTAAGGCTTGCAATGGAGATGAGCTAAGGCAGGACATGGAAAAAGCAATGGGATTGATACCAGGTAAGCACCGTGTAAACCTGCATGCAATCTATGCTGAAACCGGAGGTAAATTTGTTGATAGAGATGAACTTGAGGTTATACATTTTTCAAAATGGATAGATTGGGCCAAAACAAGGGGAATAGGAATTGATTTTAACCCTACGTTTTTTTCTCATAAAAATGCCAAAAGTGGTTTTACATTGTCCAGCAAAGATAAAGACATACGGTCATACTGGATAAAGCATGGAAAAGTATCACGTAAAATTGCCGCTGAAATAGGGAAAGAACTTGGTAAGACATGTATAAATAATGTATGGATTCCTGATGGTTCAAAGGACCTCACGGTAAGCCGTTTAGAACATCGGCTTATATTAAGGGACTCTCTTGATGAGATCTTTCAACAGAATTATGACAAAAAGCACCTGCTGGATGCAGTTGAAAGCAAGCTCTTTGGTATAGGCTCCGAAAGCTATGTAGTTGGATCACATGAATTTTATATGGGGTATGCTTTGAATAGAAATATTATGCTTTGCCTTGACGCAGGGCATTTCCATCCTACAGAAGGTATAGCGGATAAAATTTCATCAATTCTTGCTTTTTCAGATGAATTGCTGCTGCATATAAGCAGGGGTGTAAGATGGGACAGCGATCATGTAGCTCTATTAACTGATGATGTCCTTGCAATTGCTCAGGAAGTAAAGAGAAGCAATGCTTTCGATAGTGTGCACTTTGCCCTTGACTTTTTTGACGCAAGTATTAACAGAATTATAGCATGGGTAGTGGGAGCAAGATCAGTTCTCAAAGCCATAATGATTTCCCTGCTTGAACCTACTGATTTATTAATGAAAGAAGAAATCAATGGAAACCTGGGAAATCGTCTTGCCTTAATGGAAGAATTAAAGACCCTGCCCTTTGCTGCTGTTTGGGATAAATACTGCTTTGAAAATAATATACCTGTTGGCCCGGCCTGGCTTAATGATATAGAAGAATATGAAGAAAAGGTTTTGCTTAGAAGGGAATAACGCAAAATCATAAATAAAAGAAGGAGGAGGAGATGGAATGGATTGCAAAGGCTTCAGAGAATTAGAAAGAATTTCGCATGTAGTTGGTAATAAAGCTGAATATGTTCAGGGGGGCGGAGGCAATACTTCAGTCAAGCTCGAGCAGAGGCAGGGCCTGGAGCAGAATCTAAATCTTGAAACTAAAGTTGAATTTAACAAGTTGATGGCTGTAAAAGCGTCGGGGTATAAGTTAAAGCAAATTACCACAGAAGACGGGTTCGTAGTTGTTAACTATAAAAATATAAAAGAGTATTATGAGAAAGTTGATTTTGAGCAGGACATTGATTATGAAAAAGATAGCGTTAAGTTTACTAAAGATAATATTGTAAAAATCGAAGGGCTAAAGGAATTGCGACCTTCTGTGGAAGCCGGGTTTCATTCGATTCTTAAAAAATATGTAATACATACCCACCCTGTTTATGCCAATATTGTATGCTGCTCTACTAATGGAGAAGAACTGGTACGAGAGATATTCCCGGAAGAACAATGGAATACATTATGGATACCATATGTTAACCCCGGCTTTTTTCTAACGGTAAAAATAAAAGATGGCATTGAAAAATGTGAGAAGAAGGGAAAATTTCCCGAGGTAATCTTTATGGAGAACCACGGACTGATAGTTACATCAGATGATATGGAAAACTGTATAACTCTCCATAATAAAGTAAATGACCAAATTAAGAAATATTTTAAAATAGATAAACCTTATCCTGAAATCAAAATTATAAGATTGGATAAAGAAATATCCAAGAATTATAATATATCAGGAGGTTATCATATAACTGAAAGTGAGGATGTATGCGGGAACAGAGATGCATATATAAGCATGACCGGATATTTGAAAGACTTTTTTAAAGGAAGCAATTTATGCAGGAACTTTTTTGAAAAGTATGTTCTTTATCCCGATCAGCTTGTATATCTAAATGACAGTGCCTCTTTAGACAAAGATGAAAATAGGCTTAATATAAATACATTAACAGGTGAGTTAATATATAGAACAAACTATAATGAAGCTCTTACTATTGAGGAAACATTACTTGCATATATCTATATTATAAAAAACATTGAGAAATGCGGATTAAAAGTCAAATCTATGACCCTGGAGGAAATTGACTATATCAGGAATTGGGAAAGTGAAAAGTATAGGAAAAGTTTGATGAAATAAGCAAGTGAAGAGGAGCGGGTGCATTTAATTTATATGAAGAAAATATTGGTAAGGGGCATAAGTGGAGATGTTCTAAGCACCGTAATGACAGCCCCTGATAAATATTTCTTCATATTTGATAAATGCATCCCATATGCTTTCACTCACTTACCACATTTATTTTTTGAATAAAGGTAATTATACAGTGACCCGTGTCTTAATTCATCAGTTATAATTTCAACCAGTTTATTTATTTGACGTCTGTCTCTAAGAGCAAAAAGAATCTTCCTGTATTTCTCAACAGCTCTTTGTTCGCCTAAAAGCGCATCCCGTAAACCCTCACAGTAGGATTTCGGTTTCTGAAACTTTCCATCTGTGACAATGGGAAGGTTTTCACCTGTAAATTCCCTGTAAATCTCTCTGAACATGCCAAAGTGCTTGATTTCATCATCTCTTATGCCTTTTATTATGTTTTTGTCTTCTTCGCTGGGAGCAACACTTATTAAGTATTCATAAAACAATCTGTCTTCAGTTTCCCCTGAAACAGCTTCCTTAATAAGCTCAAGAGCTGTTTGCAATTCACCTGGTGATACTAAAGCAGGTGAACATATATCTGTTCCCAAATTAAGATTTGCAGGGGACATTGGCATACTGTTGATGGGCATTTGCATTGATACAGGCATAAAATTCTGATCCATGGGAATACCGCCTCCCCATGCAGCCCAGTTGTTATGATCCATTAGAAGATCCTGGGGATACATTCCGCCCAATATTGCTTCTGTATCAATCATAAGGGGCTGGGGGCCTGCGGCATATTGTCCCTGTCCCTGCTGCATCATCATACATGGGGGCATATTCAAGGGCATACCTTGCATCGGAAATGTAGTGTTTTGTTTGTTATTAAAATAGTTCATATTATTACCAACCTCATACAATACATAATATCTTCTATAGTTATACTATGAAGGGAAATAATAGATTGTTACAGGTTAATTTACTGCTTTTTATGTGTAGACTTAATTAATTCTCAAGGTCAAGTTGCTTCTATTACTGGTTTGCTCTTATTTCAGTGAAAGTCATTTCCTTAGCACAAATAATTGCGGCTCCTGCAGCAGTAGCATATTCTGCATGTTCGGGTATATGAAAATTTACACCAAAAATGACTCCCAACTGGTCGAATATGTTTCTTGTCTGAGGAACATTGGTCAGGTTGCCGGTCAAAACAACATCTTTTATGT
>ERZ795032.1668-NODE-1668-length-14596-cov-4.446943_pt1 | contig 14596 bp, 15 predicted proteins | sample MGYA00375124_ERZ795032 | MGnify/ENA primary metagenome ERZ795032 (study PRJEB30167, sample SAMN05720154) | activated sludge metagenome | isolation source: Anaerobic digester | place: China | collected 2015-12-16 ...
AAAAGGCGTCGAGCGGAAGGCGTCCACCGTGAGTTTCAGCAGGGAGAACTTCCCGAAGCTGCTGCAGACCCTCGGCGGACCCACCGCCGGCGACGTGCTGAAGATCGGAACGCTGCGTTTCGGCGCGCTGGAGACGGGGCCCTTTACGCTTTTCATGACAGCGGACCAGGGTATCCTGCGCATTGTGTCCATACACGGTTCTCTCTATGACGGCAGGCTGTTGGGGAACGGTTTCCTTCTCTATGGAAACGGTCTCGAATATGGGGCCGATCTTCTGGTAAACGATCTGAGCCTCAAGCAGTTCTGCGAATCGTTTCCGGCAATCAAGGGATATATCACCGGAAGGGTTGACGGCGTCATCAGCCTGCTGAACGTCACGGGGGGGATCGGCGGACTTGCCGGTTATGTCGACCTCTGGACACGGAGCGTGAAGGGGGAGAAGATGTCGGTGAGCAAGGAATTTCTCCAGAAACTGGCCGGCAAGAAGCTCCGGGGGTTCCTGTTCACCAACGACCGCGCCTATGATACCGGGGAGATCAGCGCCTTCCTGCGCAATGGTTTCCTTACTTTCGAGAGGTTGGATATCTCTCATACCAATCTTCTCGGCATGAAGGACCTGAGCGTCACCGTAGTCCCCGTGCAGAACAGGATTTCTCTTGAGCACCTGCTGGACTCGATCCGGCAGGCGGCGGCGCGGGGAAAGTCGGGAGTCGCCGGAGAGAGTCCCGTGCAGACCGATCTCAAGTGGCTTGAATAGAACATTGCAGGTTTTTTTTGCCGCACCCTGTGGTATATTTCCAAAGTGTGTGGACATCAGCAAAGGGAGGGTACTATGAAAAGGATTCTTGCACGATGGGCCGTTGCCGGCGTTGCGGGGCTGCTTGCGGCATGCGCGTTCATTACGGTTAACGTGTATTTTCCGGAAAAGGACGTGAAGCAGGCCTATAAGTCATTGGATGAGATGCTCCTGAAGCAGGGGCCGCAGCAGGAACCGACGGGGACTCCTCCGGCCGGGGAACAGGGCGCGCCCGAAGGAAAGCCGGTCAGCTTCGTTCCTTCTTTCAGTCTTGTTGCGGAAGCACACGCGCAGGACGACCTTGCCGACCGGCTTGCATCCGAGTTGTCCGGAATTCCCGAGGTACAGAAGGCCTATGACGAGATGAGGGGACGACTTCCCCAATTGAATGCGCTCCGTGACAGTGGGGTGGTCGGAGAGGCTTCGGACGGCAGCGTCGTGGTGCGTGACGCGGCGAAAGCGGGCGCTGCGCAGGCCGTGGTCCAGGCTGAGAACAACAATCGGAAGACTGTTATCGTGAACATGGCAAAGGCGATACTGCGTATCAATAAGCAGGCGGAAAGCAAGGATGCCCTGCGACAGGTGCTCGGTAAAGCGGCTGCGACCTTTGCCGACACCAAGCGGGACGAAGCGAAAAAGGGATGGTGGATTCAGCTTGCAAACGGACGCTGGGTCCAGAAGTGACCTGCTTCGGGAGCGCTTGGCAGACGACGCTCCTTCCGCTTCTTCGTTTTTCGTTTTGAGACGGGAAATCCCGCTGCAAATTCTCAACAGCGGGATTTCTTTTTTCGAAGGACGTATATCCGCAGTGGTCAGAACTTGATTTTTCTCCAGACTTCGAGAACCCTTCCGAAAATCCGTGTCTGCCGTTCCAGGCGAAAGGGGCGGTACAGGGGGTTGTCCGGCGCCAGCATCACCTCGTTGTCCCGTATCCGGTATCTCCGCAGGATAGTCTCTCCCCATAGGTTGTTCAGCAGAACAATGTCTCCGTTGGCGAATTCCTCGCATGCCTTGAAGAGAATCAGATCGCCGTCATGGATTGTGGGGGCCATGAAATCACCGTAGAAAAACAGGGCAAAGCACCCTTCCGGCACCCCGGGGAGAGTGATCCGGTCATAGATGTCATCCTCTGTAATTCCTTCGGGAAACTCGGGTGGTACCCTCTTCAAAAGGGTCGTCCGCGAAGCGACTATCCTATCGATTTCCTCCTGCGGCATAACCTTGCGGGAAATCTCCCCTGTCCCCGTAAAGAGCCACTCTTCGTTAATCTCGTAGAGATGACAGAGTGCTATGAGCAGTGTGTCCGAAGGGTGCTTTTTCCCCCTCTCGACATCGCTGAGAAAGCCCTGCACGATCCCGAGTTTTGAAGCAAATGCCTGTTGGGTCAGTCCTCTGGACAGTCGAATTTCCTTGATTCTTTGTGCAATCTCTAGGTGATTATTTTCTCTTGACATAATATTTCTTTGCGATATTATTTAGGTGCGAAATTTTGATACTTGCTATTAATTCAGTGAACAGTTCGGAAATTGCATGCCCGGTACGAAAAGATGAACATCAGGAGCATTGAGCGGACCAGGATATTTAGGGCTTTTGTTCGCCACTTTGGATTCTACCGGGGAGATCCGACGAGTCAAGAGCTGGAAAAGCTGGCGGTTGTACGGAGCCGTATGCTTCTTGTCATCTGGATCCGCTGGGTCATGATAATGCTCCAGTGCGCATATGGACTCTATTCGGGAATCTTGATTCGTCATTCAGCATTCCCCGTGAATGATTTTTTCTCGCCGACACCCCTGGCGATCGCCCTGTCTGTCGCCGTCTTGTGTAATATCCTGTATCGCATGCTGTATCGCGAGTTGAGCCATTTCTTTCTTGTAAACCACTTTCAGGTTGTCCTGGATTGTATCCTGCTGGCCTTCTCAATCCACTATAGCGGCGGCGTTTTGAGCCCGCTGTGGTCCTTGTATCTGTTTCTTGCCCTTGAGGCCGTTGTCCTTCTCGAGAAGAAAAGGGACTGCTGGGGTTTCTGGGTTCTGGCGAGCGGTGTCTTTGGCGCGCTCGTCTGTTTCGAGTCTCCCTACTTCACCTTTTCACCCGCGCTTTCATCCGTCGCATGGCAACCGGTTTTCTGCGTTCTCGTCTGGTCATGGGTCGTAACTCTGGGCGCTGTTATTATCTTTATCGGCTTCAATGTAGTCTCTGCATGTCGAGTCTGGGGAGAATGCATGAAGCATCAGGTGATAAAGGACCAGATGACGAACCTGTACAACAAGAGCTATTTCTTCAAGGAGCTCAACAGCGAGATTCATCGTTCCGTCCGCTATGGGCATGAATTCTCGGTTGTCTTCCTCGATGTCGACGATCTGAAAAAATATAACGATACCTTCGGACACCTGGAAGGCGATCGACTGTTGCGTGAGGTGGCTCACGTCCTGCGCAAGAACTCACGGCGAAGTGAAACGGATCCTCCGTATGATATCGATGTCCCCTGCCGCTTCGGGGGTGATGAATTTGCCGTGATTCTGCCGGAAACTCCCGTCAGTTCGTCCACCGATGGTAGCGATTTTTCGGACGGGACAAGCGCCGCTGCCTTTGCGGAAAGAATATGCCGCGAGATAGAGGCATTGTCCGTGAGTTCTTCCAGGGTTTCCGTCAGTATCGGAATAGCATCGTTTCCCCTCAACGGCAAGACGCCCGATGATCTGGTCAGGTCAGCCGATGAGGCCATGTATCGGGTGAAGACCGTCGGGAAAAACAGGATAGAAATAGCAAGAGAGTCGCACTCCTCTCCTCAGAACGGTATGTCATCGTCCGGGTTGAAGGAGGGTTCTTCATACCCCGATGCCCCCCCGAATCCCGCTGATTCTTCCGCTGCTTTTCCGCTGCCTTGACGTCCGCCGCTTTCACCCCTTCCGCCGAGCATCTGCATCTTGTCCGCGACCACCTCCGTGGTATACCGATCGCGTCCGTCCCGATCCTGCCACTTCCTGGTCTGGAGACGTCCCTCGATGTAGACCGTTTTTCCTTTGGCCAGGTATTCACCCGCAATCTCCGCGAGCCTTCCCCAGAGGGTAATGGTATGCCATTCCGTTCTTTCTTCCCATTCGCCCGTCTTGTTTTTGAACTTTTCCGAGGTCGCGAGAGAGAAGCTCGCTACTGCCGTACCCGATGTGGTATAGCGGACTTCCGGGTCCTTTCCGAGATTTCCTATCAGCATGACCTTGTTGAGGCTTGCCATATCCGAACTCCTTTAACCTGTCAGAGCAAAAAACACCTTTGTTGAAGAGCCGTCCGAAAGTCGGTGTCAGGTGAGGGCACCGGACGATACTTAATTAGTGGTTGGCATAATACCTCAAATTCTCTTTACACGCAAAGTGATTATTAAATATTTTGAAAAAAGTTGATACGGGTAATATAAATAATTATTAATTAATAAAATAAAAATATTTTATCGACAAGTTTGTCTTGACTTTTCGTGATATACGTTGATATATAACGAACAGATTTGAATTATAAGAATCGATTTGCTCCGACCCGTCTTCCCTACGGCACTTGCTACGGGAGCCGGGCAGCGGGCGCCGCCGGAAACAGCGTCGCCTCCCGTGTTTGGAAAGGAGTAAACACAGCGGCATTGTATCGGCCGGCGGGTGTTTGTTTCCGTCGGCCGTTTTTTGTTTGTTCGAAAAACCGAATCATCAGCAGAAAGCGAAATTCATCAGGCGCTCACTTCGTCCCCTGTCGGCAGGGCAGGTATAACGGAACCCGCATTGATACTAATGAAAAGTATCGCCGCGGGTTTTTTTCGTCGGATACAAGAAAGAGAAAGCAGCGGCCGGGAGAGGGGACCATGAAACACATCAGCTACCTGCACGGACTCCCCGAATGCAGGGAGACACGTAATCCTGAAGACGATGGGCCGCGCGATGAGCGTTACATCCCGCCTGATATCCGGGAGATTGACTGGAACCGGATCTGCTGGGAAAAGAGAAAGCAGAAATCCTCTCCCACCGGAGCCACGGCGTATTGGGACAAGCGCGCGCCCGCCTTTGCCCGCAACTCCTCAAAGAGTGATTATTCGGTAAAGTTTCTGCGTCTGCTCGAGGTGAAACCACAGTGGACACTCCTTGATGTCGGCTGCGCCGCCGGGACGCTGGCCATCCCCCTTGCGGAACGGGTCAAAAGAATCACCGCAATGGATATCTCGGGAAACATGCTCGCGCTGCTGAGGGAGCGCTGCGCGAAATCGGGCATCTCCAACATACAGACGGTCCAGGGAGCCTGGGAGGATGACTGGAACGCCCTGGGAATAGGCGAGCATGATGTGGCCCTGGCTTCGCGTTCCCTCATTACCGAGGACTTCGAGAGCGCCCTTACGAAACTGGACAGGGCCGCGCGGAAGCGGGTCTACGTTTCGACCATCGTCGGAGACGGGCCCCATGACCGCCGCATCTACCGGGCGCTGGGGAGGAATCTCAATCCGGGGCCCGACTATATTTATCTTTATAATCTCCTGTATCGGATGGGGATCCGCGCCAACGTGAACTTCATCAGCTACCAGGAGCGCAATTCCTATGAAAGCCCCGATGATGCGTATGCCCACCTGAGCGCGAAGCTGGAGGCATCGACCCGGGAGGAAGGGGAAGTTCTGCGCTCATACCTGAAGGAGAACCTTGTCTGCCATGAAGGAAAATGGATGATGTCGTATCCCAGAAAAATATCGTGGGCCGTCATCTGGTGGGACAAGGAGAAGGCCTGATTGAAACAGGGTGACGAAGAATGACGGCGCCGACTTTTATTTATAATGGCAGACCTGCCGGGTTTTTTGAAACCTTGCAGGTCTATGAAAAAGGATGCAGGCTGCCTTCCGATAAGGATCCCAGGAGGTAAGGAACGCACTATCAATATACATAAATACCGCGTGTAAGAATTTACCTATATCAGTCTCTCCGACCCGCTGACCCTACGGCATTGCGCTATGGGCATCGGGCTACGGGCGCCGCCGGAAACAGCGTCGCCTCCCGTGTTTGGAAAGGAGTGTACACTTCGGTTTGAAAAGGCCGGCGAGTGTCATGCTCCGCCGGCCTTTTTTATTGCTTTGAGGCTGTAACGTCACCATTTTAAGGAGAACCTTCTCTAGTGAAAAAGAATATCTGGATACCCTGTCTGGTTTTTCTTCTCGTCTTCATCATACTGCTCTCCCTGACCCTGGGCAAATATGAAATAACCCTCGGCGAGATCTTCGAGTATCTCGCCGCCGCCTCCGGCGCGTCTTCCATGGATGAAGGAAAATACGCGCTCCTTTCCAATATACTGCTGGATATCAGGCTGCCGCGCATCATCGCAGCGGCCCTCATCGGTTCGGCGCTCTCCGTTTCCGGGGCGGCCTTCCAGGCCATGTTCATCAATCCGCTCGTATCTCCGGGGCTCCTGGGGGTGCTGGCGGGCGCATCCTTCGGCGCGGCGCTGGGGATGATTGTCTCCAGCAGCTGGTTCGCCGTTCAGGCGGGCGCCTTTCTCTGCGGGTTTCTGGCCGTTCTCATTGCCGTCGGCATCGCCCGGATCTACCATGGAGACCGGTTGCTGATGCTCATCCTCGGCGGGATTATCAGCGGCGCCCTGTTCACCTCACTCCTCTCCATCGTCAAATACGTCGCCGACCCCTACAACCAGTTGCCCGCCATTGTCTACTGGCTCATGGGCGGCCTCTCACTGGCTGACGGCAAGACCGTCCTCTATGTTTCCTTTCCCATCTGCGCGGGAATCCTTTGCCTCCTCCTGTTTTCCCGCTTCCTCAATATCCTGAGCATGGGCGACGACGAGGCGAAATCCCTCGGGATCAACGTGACACGAATCCGCATGACCCTCATCTTCTTCGCGACCCTCATCAGCGCACTGACCGTGGTCATCGGCGGACTCATCAGCTGGGTGGGCCTGATCATCCCCCACGTGGCGCGGATGCTGGTTGGGCCCGACAACAGGATCCTGATGCCGGTCGCCGCTCTAATCGGCGCCGTCTACCTCATCGCGGTGGACGATCTTGCGCGGCTCCTCTTTACCGTGGAGATTCCCCTCGGCATCGTCACCTCCCTCATGGGGATCCCCTTTTTCATACTGGTGCTGAAAAACGCACGGAAAGGATGGGCATAATCATGTTGCTGGTCGCCGAAAACATTTCATTTGGATTTCCCGAAAAGCCGGTCCTGCGGGACGTATCCCTGTCGGTGAGGAGGGGCGAAATAATCTCGCTCCTGGGACCGAACGGCAGCGGGAAGACCACCCTGCTGAAGACCCTGCTCGGCCTCTATCGCCTGGACAAGGGACAAGTGCTGTTCGAGGGACGGGCCATCTCCTCCCTGCACCGCATGGCCCTGGCGCGGAGCATCGCCTATGTGCCCCAGATACACCGGGCGTCCTTTGCCTATAGCGTCATCGATGTGGTGCTCATGGGAAGGATACCGCACAAGACCTTCTTCTCCCGCTTTTCCCCGCGGGATATGGAGATAGCCGAGGCCGCTCTCGACAAGCTCTCCATTCTCCATCTGCGGGACAGGCCCTATACACGCATCAGCGGCGGCGAACGCCAACTCACACTCATCGCCCGGGCCATGACCCAGGGAGCGCATACCTTCATCATGGACGAACCGGCAAACGGCCTGGATTACGGCAACCAGATCAAGCTCCTGGAGGGGCTGATAGACCTGTGCGACGAAGGGTATACCTTTATCAAGTCCACCCACTTCCCGGACCATGCCCTGTGGGTGGCGGACCGGGTCATCATGCTCAAGGAAGGAAGGATTATCGCGGACGGGCCGCCGGACGACGTCATTACCAGCGAAAACCTGTTCGAGCTGTACGGCAGGGAGGTGGACATCCATTCCCTGCGGGAGAGTTTCAAGGTCTGCATTCCGAGGAAGATAGGAAAATGCAGATGTCTGCATACCCACTAGTACTCTGTAACGTTCTGATTCTTTCGAGTCAAACCCCTCCAAACCTCCCCTTCTCAGGGGAGGCTTAAAGGCTTCCCCCCTGAGAAGGGGGGATTGAGGGGGGTGGTGGTGTTATGTTTTGCATGCCTGATAGAATACCGAAACAATACTAAGGAGGTTTTGTTACATGCTGATTACCAATGTTCGAGAGACACTGCAACGCTGCATCGATTACCACGGCCATTTTTGCGCCGGGCAGTCGCTCGGGGTCCGTATCGCCAAGAAGGGGCTTGAACTGGCTTTGCCGGATGAGCCGCATGATCTGATCGTCTTCATCGAAAACGACCGCTGCATTGCCGATGCGGTCCTCATGGCAACCGGCACCCGTCTGGGCCGGAGAAACCTGAAGTACGTGGACTACGGAAGGATGGCGGCGACATTCGTCAACCTGAAGAACGATACCGCCTGGCGGGTGAGCCTGAGGCCAAACGAAAAGGAAAAGAATGCGGATCCGGATGCAAAAGAGCATGTCCTGACGCTGCCGGATGAAGAGCTTCTCGTCTGGAAAAGGGTGAAGGTCACCCTGAAAAAGGAGGACCTGCCGGGGAAGCCCCTGCGTACCGTCCTGTGCGCAAGATGCGGCGAAAAGGTCTTTGACGGCAAGGACGCCGTTGACCCCGCAACCGGCGAGGGGCCTCTGTGCAGGGCGTGCATGCTTGGCTCCTACTACGAGGAGGCATAGCGTAGTGCACTCTCAGCAACCTTCCGTAATCATTCTGACCGGGCCATTGCGGAGCGGAAAATCGACCCTTCTGCTTGCCCTTCTCTACTATCTGCGAAGGGAGCGGCTTACGGTTGCCGGCATCATCGCCGAGGGGCTGTGGGAAAAGGGTGTTCGGAGCGGCTTCAACCTTCTTGATGTCGCCGAAAACGTGATTATACCGCTCTGTCGGCGCGCGGACGAAAACGGGCCGCGCGCCGCGACCCCCTATGTCTTCAGCCGGGAAGGCATGGCCGCCGGAAGAAGGGCGCTCTCCGTCGAACGCTGTGCCGCGGCCGACGTGGTATTTATTGATGAAGTAGGGCCGTTGGAGATTCGGGGTGAGGGGTGGGCGCCATCACTTTCTCCTCTGCTGGATGTGCGAGACCTGATCCATATATGGGTGGTACGGGAATCATGCCTCGACGGGGTGAAACGAATGTGGGGACTTGAAGATGCGGAGGTGGTTGACGTGAAGGAAACCGATGCCGTGGGGCGTCTGACGGGACTTTGCCTGAGGACCGCACAAAGTGCGAGGCAGCCGGGATATAGGGGAAAGGAGTGATTCATCCGATGGAATCTCTGAAAATGGTTGTCGATTACGGGATTATCTGGCTGCTCGCCCTGCTGAGCGTGGTCGCGGTCGCATGCGCCATCGAGCGGTTGCTTGTCTACCGGCGGATTCGGCCGGGTGATTTTTCGGAAAAAAAGGAGCTGGAACTGGAACTGACCCGCAAGCTGCACGTCATCGCCACCATCGGCAGCAATGCGCCGTACCTGGGCCTTCTCGGCACCGTACTCGGTATCATGCTCACCTTCTACACCATGGGAAACGAGGGGTTCATGGACACGGGCAAGATTATGGTCGGCCTCGCCCTGGCGCTGAAGGCCACGGCCGTCGGGCTGCTGGTGGCGATACCGTCCGTTGTTCTCTACAACCTGCTCCTGAGAAGGGCGAAGGTACTCATTCTGCGATGGGAGATTTTGCATGGAAGAGAAGGGGTTTGATTACATCAACGTCATCCCGTTCGTGGATATCATGCTGGTGCTCCTGACCATCGTTCTGACGACATCAACGTTCATCGCCACCGGCGGGATAGCGGTCCAGCTTCCCAAGGCTTCACGGAACAGCCTGGAAACATTGAAGGTGAGGACCATCGAGATCGACGGGAAGGGAACAATATACTTCACCGGCAGCCCCACCACCGTCACGGGGCTCAGGGAGGCGCTGAAGACCCTGGACAGGAACAGCCCGTTCCTCATCAGGGCCGACCGGGACGTGCAGCTCCAGGCCTTCGTGGACGTGCTGGATACGGTGAAGAATTCCGGATTTCAGAAGGTCAGCCTCCAGACGGAGAACAAGTGATGAGCAGCGGCAGAAAAGCGATCATGTTGTCCATGATGCTACACGGATTGTTTCTCTGCGGAATGTATACCGTGGGAAGCACGTTCGCCCATACGGTGGGCAGGCCGGTCGTCATCGACTTCACCCTCATGGATTCCGGAGGGACGGCCCCGGCGCGGAAGGAAGCGGCGGTGGAACAGCCGGCGGCGCCGGTGCAGAAACGGCCTGCCGAGGTCCGCGAGAAGACGGCCGTGAAGAAGGTGGAGACACCGCGGAACGCGGCTGTCGACATCCCGCGACCTGCGCTGGAGGCAGCGGGACCGGTTCCCGTATCGTCGAAAGCCCCTGAAGCCCGGCCGGAAAAGGTTGCGGCAACACCGACAGGAGAAAGCGGAAACAAGGGGCCGGCCGCGCCGGTCAGGACCGCTTCACTGACACCTTCCGGAGGAGGCGGGAGCAACTCGGGAGAGCAGGCGCGCACCAGGTATACCCGGGAGCATTACGCCTATATCAAGGAGCTGATAGAAAAGAACCTCTCCTATCCGCCGCGGGCAAGGAAGATGGGGTGGACGGGGCGGGTCGTGGTCTGCTTCCAGGTATTGAAAAACGGCAGGGTGGACAAGGTGCGGATCAAGAACAGCTCCGGATACGAAATCCTGGACAGTAATGTGGTCGACACCATTCACGAGGTGGAACCGTTTCCCCGGCCGCCGGAATGGGTGGAACTGAGCATGCCGATAATCTATCGGCTGGATTAACAGCCTGATACAGACGGCTTCCGGAAATACCCCCGGCGCCGGGAGGAACAACATGTCGCAATGAAATAAAACAACCATCTGATATTGATAAGTAATACCTCCGACCCGCTTGCCCTAAAGCATGAATGCCATGGGCGCCGGGCCATGGGTGCCGCCGGAAACGGCCTCGCCTCCCTTTTGGAAAGGAGTGTTCCCAGCGGTTTGAAAGGCCGTCGGACGCCCCTGCTCCGACGGCCTTTTTTTTTTCACTCTCTAGTCCAATGGGCCGCGGCGGGAAAAGAGATTCATGCGTACCGGGCCACGCAACCGAAGGCGGGGTATCGGAGCAACGTTGATAAGATTTCTGAATCAAAGGGTGGATGTGAAAGAAATGACCTCATCAAGAACCGAAGTTCATTGGTTGAAAACAGAAGAACCCCAATTGCCGGTCGGCGCCGGAGGAGTTGCGGAGCGTCTCTTTTGGGAGCACGTGGCCGCTAAATATACCGCTCCATTTGAAGAGAAGCTGCATTCTCGGACATTACGCGTGCTCGATATCGCATCAAGAGCGGGACTTATCATTGAAGGCTCGAAGGTTCTGGATATCGGCTGCGGTACCGGCGCGTTTGCGCTCCCTTTTGCACGAGCGGGAGCTTCTGTCACCGCACTGGATACCTCGGAAAACATGTTGAAAAAGTTAAGTATTGAAGCAGACCGGCACAATCTCGCCGGTATCGAGATTGTCAGGGGATGCTGGAAAGAGATCAATCACGTTGATTCGGGATTTGCCGGCCGGTTCGATAGTGTGGTCTGCGGATTCTCGACAGCCGTGGAAACGGAAGATGATATCCGCAAAATGGAGCAGTGCTCGAAACGTTGGTGTGTCTATGTCGCCTCGGGAAGGATTCATCGCGCACCCATGTTTCGGGAAATGCTCCGCATGTTGCGTGCGCCGCTCAGGCCCAGGCCCGATGTCCGGACTATCCGCGGTGTGTTGGGAAAGATGAAGCGAGCGGTGGTGGCAGAGATGTTCGTCGATTCAACTGAGAGGCACATGACTTCCGATGAAGTTGCTCGCATGCTGGCGCTCAGGCTGGAAGCGGCGGGAAAAACGCCTCGTTATGATCGCATTCGCGCCACCATAGCTCATGTGTGCGGCAAATACGAGCATCAGGAAGAACTGATCAGCCTGTCAGGAGAAGTTGAGGTGGGCGTCCTTATCTGGAGGGTTGATGAAAGCTGATGCGAAATATGCGGCTATGTGCAAACTGGCCGGATCAGTACTCCTCATCGCCGCTTTGATTGCAGCCGACTATACGTGCTCTTTCGCACGGCACATTACCGACATGGCCGGGCGTACGGTAACCGTCCCGGAAAAAATAACCAGGGTAAGCGCCGATTGGGCGCCCGTGATGTACCTCATGTATGCCGTCGATCCCCGGTTATTGGCGTCGATCAATAACCCGTTTCCCGAGAAACAACGCGAATACCTGCACCCGCATGTCCGTAAGCTGCCGGTTGTGGGCGGGTATTTCGGCCAGTCCGCAACGACCGACATGGAATCTGTTTTACAGGTGAAGCCTGATGTCGTCATCGCCGAGATTTTCGGGGATATGGCCCTGAACACAAAATCGGAACAGGCCCTGGCAAAAATCGGCATCCCTACTTTGTATGTAAAAATCGACACGACCGGCGATTACCCCGATGCGTTTGATTTCCTGGGGAAACTTTTAGTGAGGGAAAAACGGACACGGATGCTCAGCGCCTATGGAAGATCGGCCTTGAGAGAGGTGTCCGGCGTCGTCGAAAAGATCCCCCGGTCACAGCGCCCCCGTGTCTATTACGCGGAAGGCATAACCGGTCTCTCTACAGAGTGCCGGACATCATATCATGCCGAACTGATAGGACTTGCCGGTGCGACAAACGTGCATCGATGCGAAAGAGGACTTTTTAAGACAAAGGGGAAGGAAGCCATATCTCTGGAGCAGGTGCTGCGCTATGACCCGGACGTGATTATTGCCGCGGAGCCGTTGTTTTACAAACAGGTTTTCACAGACAGGAGGTGGAGGAATATCAAGGCTGTACGAACAAAACAGGTTTTTTGTCCACCACGCCTGCTTTTCAACTGGTTTGATCGACCACCCTCGTTCATGCGTTTTCTGGGGCTTAAATGGCTTGCCCACTGCCTTTATCCCGCCAGGTACCGACTCGATATCGTTCAGGAGGCACGTTCTTTCTACCGACTTTTTTTCGGCATTGACATACCCGCCGATACGATGAGGAGGGCTCTGCATCAATAGTGTCAACGGTTGCAGAGACATCACTATGAGTGGTTACAGTTGCGAAGAGTGACTATGGGTTTTGAATTACATTCGATTTGTATCAGGAGTGGACATGGGCAAGAGCAAGCCTCAGTTTATAAGCGTTGATGAAGCACTGAAAAAATTCCTTTCTTGCGTGGAACCGGTGACACGAACCGTCAGAGTGCCGTTGGAAGAGGCAGATGGCAGGGTACTGTCGAGCGACGTGATTGCGCCCTTGGATTATCCCCATTACGATCAGTGTATCCTGGACGGCTATGCGGTCGTGGCAGCTGATACCGTGGAGCATGAAAAGACGCTTACTCTTTCCGCGGAAGAGCCTGTACGTAGCGGGCACTGCAAAACAGTACATACGGGAAGCGCGATGCCTCCCGGCGCTGACGCCCTTCTTCCCATTGAAGAAGCACTTGAAAAGGATAACCAGGTTGTGGTCCTGCAGACAGTGGAAAAGGGGAAGTGGATCTGGCCGAAGGGGGCGGGCCTGCGAACGGGAGAAACCATGCACAAAAGCGGCATGCACTTGACACCCACGGATATTGCCATGCTTGCCAAGCTCGGGATTACCCATGTCGAGGTCTATGACAGACCCCGTGTGCTTATCGTGCCGACCGGCGATGAGTGCGTGAAACTGGGTGGAGAACTCAGGGACGGATATGTCTATGAGGTCAACGGTCTGATGTGCCAACTCCTTGTCAAGCGCTATGGCGGCGATGCGGCCATTTCCACTATTGTTCCCGACAGTGTGGAAGAGCTGAGAGACGCTGTCTGGCAGGGTGTCGACTATGACCTGGTTGTCACGATCGGCGGGAGTTCTTCCGGGAAGAGGGACCTGATGATGCAGGCCGTCGCGGCGGCGGGGGCGGTTCTGTTCCACGGCGTCGCCCTGCATCCGGGAAACCATATGGGGGCGGGATATTTCACGGATAACGGCGCGAAGAAACCGGTCCTGTTTTTGTCGGGCTATACCGAATCCTGTGCCGTTGCCGCTTTTACCTTTGTGAACGCGGCTGTGAGGAAACTCGGGCATTACCCGCCAACCATATATCCCACGGAGCCCATTGTGCTTGATGCGGCTGTTGCCGCTCCCGATATCATCCGGGCGGTGCGGAAAGTCCATATCTCCAACGGCAGGGCCAGGCAAATCAGACTGATAGCGGAGTCAAGGGAAGTTGGCGGTTACACCTATATCATTGTTCCTGAAGGTATCTCGAATCTTGAGGCCGGGCAAACGGTGGAGGCGGTATATTTCGAGTAGTTGCATCAGATCAAAAAGCGATACGACGATTTCAAAATCAAAGGAAGCGGATATGACAAGTTACCAAGAAGCGATCGAAAAGATTCTGGAGTGCATCGGCGCCACAGAGGTTGTCGAACAGTCTCTGGTCACGTGCCTTCACCAAGTGGCCGCGGAAGATGTTTTTTCGGCGTTCAATCTCCCTCAGACGGATACTGCGGGCCCTGACGGCTACGCTGTAAAATCGAGCGATATCGCCGCTGCCGACAGGGATAATCCGGTGGCGCTTGAAATCATCGACACCGTACAAGCCGGTAGCCTGCCGAAAAAAGAGGTGCGGCAAGGTACCGCCGTCAGGATCATGACCGGATCGATCATGCCCGAGGGCGCCGACTGTGTCGTGAGTTTTGAGGATACCGACGAACCCGGCGACAAAAGCGGGCCGAATCCGGCAAACCCGAAACAGGTGCGTATCTATGT
>ERZ795032.1670-NODE-1670-length-14587-cov-13.862786_pt1 | contig 14587 bp, 5 predicted proteins | sample MGYA00375124_ERZ795032 | MGnify/ENA primary metagenome ERZ795032 (study PRJEB30167, sample SAMN05720154) | activated sludge metagenome | isolation source: Anaerobic digester | place: China | collected 2015-12-16 ...
TGTAACACTTTGCATATGAATTCATTCCCTATAAAATGGTGATTTCTCCTGCAACCTGATAAGGAGCAACTCTTATTCCGTCTTGGCCATTGGGCAAGGGATAGACCACGTCCTATCAACCCCAGGTATTCATTGGCATATCTTTGCATTTATTGGCATATCTCTATGCATTAATAAATCAGCCTATTCAGGATACAATAACTGATAAATCGGATTCTCAATCTCTTTTTTATGAAACTTATTTAACATTTAATAAATATTTATTTGTTATACTTCTAGATAATTTATATTTGTTCGCCATATCACTGCCGTCAATTTCAATCCTGATCAAAAATTCGCGAGCCATATAGTGGTATTCTCCAAATAGGGATGTTCCCATTCTTAATAAACATAGCGTATGAAAAATCCATTTATTTACCAACTCACTCTCCTGAGCCTGGCTTTGACTGGCTTCTCGATCCTCTCAACCCACGCTACTTCCATCACTGCGAATGGTAGCATCAGCTCCAACACCATATGGAGTGCCGATACAGTTTTGGTAAATAGTAACGTGACTGTTAACGACGGTGTCACCTTAACCATTAACCCAGGCGTCACGGTCATTTTCACAGGATCTTATGCTATCAATGTGCAGGGCCGCCTACTGGCCCAGGGCTCGGAAGCCGACAGCATCCGATTTACTCCCGGAGATACGCTTACAGGCTGGGGAGGAATATGCTTTGATAACACTCCTGCAACGAACGACAGTTCCATTCTGGAGTATTGCGTCCTCGAATATGCTATAAAAGGCGGCACTCTTAGCAATGGAGGAGGGTTAGTTTTCAACAATGTCAGCAAAGCGCTGATATTGAATAGCTCTATTCGGAATTGTTCTGCAGAATATGGTGGCGGAATTGGTATATTAGATTATAGTAATCCTGTGATCACCAACACCACCCTGAGAGGGAATAATGCATTATATGGTGGCGGAATGTGTGTGTCTGGTTATTGTAATCCTGTGATCACCACCTGCATCCTTGTCGAGAATACGGCCACTTATTATGGTGGCGGAATGTGTGTGTTTACTTATTGTGATCCTGTAATCACCACCTGCATCCTTAGCGAGAATAATGCTATATATGGTGGCGGGATGTATCTGGAATATCTTTCGGATCCTGTCCTGTCCCAAAATAACCTGATAGGGAATAATGCTGTTCAAGGTGGTGGAATTTATATGTATCATAGTAATCCTGTGATCACCAACTCCACTCTGAGCGGGAATACGGCAAATGTTGGTGGCGGGATGAGTGTTGAGAATTCGAACCCGGTATTGACCAACACCACCCTGAGTGGGAATACTGCCCAAGGTGGTGGCGGGATATATGTGTATTATAGTAACCCTGTGATAACCAACTGCATCCTCTGGGGGAATGCGGCCTCCATCATGAATGGGATATATAATTATGGAATGAGTGCTCCTGATATCACCTATTCCAACATTCAGGACGGGTTTACCGGTACTGGTAATATCAGCCTTGATCCTTTGTTCATGGATGCCCCCAACGGTGACTTCCGCCTGCAACCTTCATCGCCCTGCATCAATGCTGGCACCCCGGACACCACCGGCCTTAGCCTGCCAGACACTGACGTCGAGGGCAATCCCCGCATCTATTCCTGCGCCATAGATATGGGAGCCTATGAAAGCAATGATCCCCTGGTCGTAGGTGGGCTAATCACAATGGATACCGACTGGGCATCGGACACGGTGTATGTGCGTTGTGATGTGGATATCGCCAATGGAGCCACCCTGACTATAAATCCAGGAGTCACAGTGTTTTTTAAGGGGAATTATGCTATCAACGTTCAGGGCCGCCTCCTTGCACTTGGAGCTCCAGGCGACAGCATACGTTTCACTCCTGCAGATACCGCTATCGGCTGGGGAGGGATACAATTCAGTTCTACGCCACATTCAAATGATAGCTCAATACTTGACCATTGTGTTATAGCGTTCGGAAGAAAGAGCTCCTTTGGAACTGGAGGTGGATTATGTATTGAGAGCTTTAGTAAACTACGTTTATCACATTCAATAATTCGTAACTGCAGGGCATTTCTTGGTGGGGCGATATATATGTCATTTGGCAGCAGCCCAAAAATCCTTCAGTCAAAGCTCCTCAGCAATAGCGCCTCAAATTCGGGTGGAGGCATGTTTATGGCTATGAATAGCAATGCGATCGTGTCTGAATGCATCATTAGTGGCAATGTATCTCAAGTGGGTGGTGGCATATTAATGCATCAGTGCAGTCCGGTAATTCAGCAAAGTATTATTGATAGAAACAGGGGATCATCATCAGCAGGAGGAATCTACATTAACACCAATTCAAACCCTGTCTTGTCCAATTCTACGTTATTTGGAAACTCAGCCGGTCAGACAGGAGGAGGAATACTTGTTGGTTACGAGAGTGACCCTGTATTGACCAATTGCATTCTGTGGGGAAATACTGCCCCCGCTAATGGTGGACTTTTTGCAGATGCATCAAGTAACCCTCAGATTACATATTCAAATATTCAGGGAGGGCACGTTGGCATCGGTAACATCAATGTGGATCCGTTCTTTGCTGATCAATCGTCCGCGAACTTCCGTCTGCTTCCCACATCCCCCTGCATCAATGCCGGCACCCCGGATACTACCGGTCTGGGGCTTACTGCGACAGATCTGGATGGTAATCCCCGTGTACTGGGTTGCCGTGTTGATATGGGAGCCTATGAAAACACGCGCAGCGTGGGGGGTAACATCTCAGCAAACACCATATGGGATGCCGATACATTCTATGTGAATTGTGATGTTAACGTTGCCAATGGTGTGACATTGACCATCAACCCGGGCGCCACGGTCATCTTCACAGGATCTTATGGAATATACGTACAGGGCCGCCTGCTGGCCCAGGGAACGGCAGCAGACAGCATCCGCTTCACTGTGGCGGACACCACGGGATTTGCTGCCAATACGCATACAGGCTGGAAGGGGATAAGGTTTAATGAAACCCCAGCCACCAATGATTCCTCCTTGCTTTCTTATTGTATCCTGGAATACGGGAAAAACGTCTCAATAACATCTGATGGATATGGCGGTTGTTTGTATGTGCTGGAATTCAGCAAGCTGCGTCTGTCAAATTCGCTTATACAATATAATAACGCCAGCCTTGGCGGTGCTATATGTATAGATCGATACTGCGACCCAGTACTGATTAATAACACCATCCAAAGGAATTCGGCAGCGGCACATGGAGGTGGCATTAACATAAGGATAAGGTGCAATCCAACCATTGCATCTAACACCATTAAAGAGAATACAGCTGCATCTCATGGGGGTGGAATTTATATGCTTGCCGACTGCAATCCCAAGCTGCTTAATAACACTGTTTTGCTAAACACAGCAGCCTATGGAGGCGGTATTACTATATTTGGATGTTATCCAGCGCTTTTCAATAACACTTTTCAGGGGAATATAGCACATGTTCGTGGAGGTGGGTTATTGATCGGTAGCTGTGATCCGATCGTTAATAACTGTATCCTTTGGGACAATACAGCTCCTACAGACCCGGGTATTTATTTATCAACCGCAAACCCTGTGATTACCTACTCCAACATCCAGGGCGGATATGCCGGAACGGGTAATATTGATATGGATCCGCTCTTCGTGGATTCAGTCACAGGCGACGTCCGTCTGCTCCCCTGCTCTCCTATGATCAATGCCGGTACGCCGGATACCACTGGACTGGGATTACCAACCCTGGATTACTATGGCCAGATCCGCGTGCAGCATGGCCGTGTTGATATCGGAGCAGCAGAATACAATGGTTCCACACCCCAGTCCCTGTCCCTGAACAGCTCCAAAACAGTGTTCTGCGAGGGAGAAGCAGGTGTCAAGCTCAACGGCACTCCGGCAGGTGGCACATATAGCGGACATGGTGTGGCAGGCGGCAATTTCTACCCCGTCTTCGCCGGAGTGGGCCAGCACTGGGTATTCTACCAGGTAAAAGATTCCGTGGCATGTCCCACCCGCGACAGCCTGCTGATGACCGTGCATCCCCTTCCAGCCCTGAGTCATCCCGATATACAGGCATGCGCCGATGAAACCTTGTTGCAACTCTCCGGTGGATCCCCGGCCACGGGAACCTACAGTGGTGCGCACGTAAGCGGCGGACAGTTCAATGTGCAGTCGGCCGGTGTTGGCACACATATTGTTAACTACACCTACCAGGATGGGATATCGCTCTGTACCCGGATCATTACCTTCCAGGTGACCGTACACCCCTTGCCGGAGGTTGTCTTTAACATCCCTCAGCCCATCTGCCAGGGCAGCGGCATGATCAGTCTCCAGGCCACGCCCGCAGGCGGCAGCTTTAGCGGACCCTTCGTCAGCGGCAACAGCTTCGATGCTACCCAGGCAAATGTGGGCAATCATTTGCTGACATATACCTTCACCGATCAAAATGGTTGTACGGCTTCTGATAAGGCCGTTTTTGAAGTACTACCCCTGCCACAGGTCCAGCTGAATGCCGATACGACAATCTGCCAGGGCAGTTGCGTAAGCCTGCAAGCCGGCGGGGGCAGCACCTACCTCTGGAATACAGGTTCCACCAGTCCCGGTATCACGGTATGCCCTTCCCAGACAATGAACTTTACGGTGACGGTCACCGCCACCAATGGTTGCACAGCCACCGGTATGGTCCAGATCGCTACCTACCCCCTGCCTCTGGCTGATGCCGGGGCCGACCAGCAGATCTGCCAGGGTCAGCAGGCCACACTCACCGCTGCCAACGCCGGTGCGGGTGCCCAATACCACTGGGGCCCGGGCCTTCAGGGCATGCAGGTTTTCGTAAACCCTGCAACCACCACTACGTATGTTCTGACCGTTACCTCCCAGCAGGGCTGCACGGCTACTGACGCAGTCACCGTGACAGTCAGACCACTGCCACAGGCCTCGGTAAGTGGGATTGGCCCGCTTTGTCCCGGCGATTGCGGGATATTGCAAGCAAGTGGAGGAACCTCCTACCAATGGCAGGGCGGTGGAAACCAGGCCCAGCTCATGGTATGCCCCACCGTGACCACCACCTACCAGGTAACCGTGACCAACGCCTTCCTCTGCACTGCCCAAACCTCGGTACAGGTGAATGTTCACCCGGCTGTGGTGGCAGATGCAGGAGCAGACCAATGGATTTGTCCGGGAACCTGCGCCCAACTGCAGGCCACGGGCGGGGTTCAGTATGCATGGTCCGGCGGAGCACAGCAGGCCGCTACCCAGGTATGCCCAGGGGTGGATACCTGGTACCATGTCACCGTGACCTCCTCACAAGGGTGCCAGGGGGTGGATAGCGTCCGGGTCAGCGTGCACAGTCCAGCCAACTACCAGATCATTGGCAACGACACCATCCAGCCCGGTGGCACAGCCACACTCATGGCCAATATCTCATCAGGACAGCCACCCTATACCTACCACTGGAGCCCGGAAGGCACCCTGCTGGGCAACGGCAGTGCCAGTGTCCAGGTGCAGCCGCCGGCCTCGCTGGTTTACCAGCTGCATTTACAGGACGGCCATGGCTGCACCTCGACGGAAGACTTCCTGGTGACAGTCCAGCACCCTGGCGCATCGGCCGTTGGAAAGATCGTTTACGCCAATGCGCAGCAAACACCCGTAGGCGGGGCCACCGTTTTCCTGCTCAATGCTGCCAAGACAGGCATCCTGGACAGCACCCTGACCGATGACAAGGGATATTTCTTCTTCAATGACCTGGATACCACTGCCTATACCATCCTGCCCGCACTCGAAGGCCGCTGGGGTTGGGCGGGCGCCAACTCCACCGATGCCCTGCTGGTTGCCAAGCACTTTGTGCAACTGGATACCTTAACAGGCATTTACCTTAAGGCCGGGGATGTGGATGCGAGTCTTTCCCTCAATTCCACCGACGCCATGATGATCGGGCAGCGATTCGCCGGACAGATCAACGGCTTTGACGCGGGCGACTGGTGCTTCTCCCCCACCCTGATCCAGGCTTCCGGTGATGACCCTGACAGGGAGTGGACCCTGATACAGGCCCTGAACTACGGCGATGTGAACGGCTCAGGCCACCCCACGCAGAAAGCAGGGCCCCGCATCAACCTGCAGCGACAGGGAATGATCACCGCTGATCAGGTTACGGCCACAGGCCTGCCACTGATCATGGAAGAAGCCATGGAAGTGGGCGCCATCTCCCTGGTGCTGCGCACACCGCTGGCGGAAGCCGTCCGGGATGTACGCTTGCCCGCGGGTGCCGGTGGATACCTGGGATGGACGGCCAAGGGCGATGAACTCAGGCTGAGCTGGTTTGCCAACACCCCGCTTCAAATAAGCGAAGGACAGGCCATGCTCTACCTGGTGCTGGATGCAAAAGCCCTCCCCGGCCTGGAAGAAGCCCCCGTAGTGGTGGTGGATAACTCGGAGCTGAGCAATGCGCAAGCGATACCATATCTGCAGGCGAAGCTCCTGATGCCGGGCATCCTGCCTGTAGTCCAGGGTACGACGCTGAGCCTGTGGCCAAATCCGGCCATGGAAAACCTTAATGTCAGCCTGCAGCTCGGAGAAGCTGGAAAGGTGGAACTGCAAATGCTGGATATTATAGGCAGACTAATTAATCTGGTACATCAGGGATCCCTCGAACCCGGGCAGCACAAATGGCAAATTGATACACGCAGATTACCGTCCGGAAGTTACCTGCTCTCCTGGAAAAGCCAGATGCAACAGGGCGTTGAGAAGGTCATCATCACACACTAGAAGATAATACTGGTTAATTATCAACGCATAGGGGCGGTTATCCAGCAAAGGGTGGCCGCCCCTGGTGCGTCACACCAAACACCAACCACATTCACTTTGATCCGCCCTGTTCACCATTCATGTCCATAATTTCCAGAATGATCTTGAAGTTTAGAGCGGAGAAAATGCGTGTAATGGACTTTTTATAGCATATTTTATAATTTTACGTATTTTTGTGTATTACAATACATTTATTTCAATTATGATCAGGGATATAGTATTGAATCAGAAGCGGGAACTGGAAGAACGGATGCTGGAAAGCTATATACCCCGCAACACCCGGATTGCTACCGGATATTCTGATATGATCCACGTGATCATTGGGCCCAGAAGGGCGGGAAAATCTTTCTTCGGAATGCATCAACTGGCGCATGGCGAGAAATTTGGGTTCTTAAACCTGGATGACGAACGCCTTGTCAAGATCCAGAACTTCGATGAAATTCTCGAAGCCATCATGGCGGTTTATGGAAACCCTTCCGCTCTTCTGTTGGACGAAATCCAAAACTTTCCGGATTGGGAGCTAGTTGTTAACCGCCTGCAACGGCAAGGATTACGTTTGATCATTACCGGTAGCAATTCAAATTTGCTGAGCAGCGAACTGGCAACCCACCTCACCGGCAGGCATTTGCCAGTTTACCTTTTTACTTTCACATTCAGCGAGTATCTTTCAGTATTTACCAAAGAACTGACCGCGCCTGAAAAGAAGGAAAAGTTCAACAACTGGTTAATCAGCGGAGGATACCCCGAGCCACTGATGAAAGGACTTAACATAAGGGAATATCTGCAGGTGTTGTTCGATTCGATACTTTACAAAGACATCGTGAAAAGATATAAAATACGCCAGCCCGGTTCCCTTGAAAATCTCGCTGTCTGGTTGATCTCAAATATAACGGCTGAATTTTCTCTAAACGCTATTTGTTCTCAGGTACAAATTTCGAGCGTGCATACGGTAAAAAAGTACCTTCATTACCTTGAAGAATGCTTTGTGTTCTTTACCCTGCCGCTGTTTTCGTATAAAGTGGGTGAGCAGCAGCGTGGCAACAAGAAGATTTATTGCTTCGACAACGGCTTCCGGCAGGCCAGAGGATTCCAATTCAGCGACGACTGGGGCAAAATGCTGGAGAATGCTGTGGCTTCCTGGCTTTATCAAAGATGCCTTTTTCAGGGATCAAAATTGTATTACTGGAAGGACCGCGATCAGCAGGAAGTCGACTTTGTGATCCAAACCGGAACGCAGGTTGCTGCGCTCATTCAGGTTTGCTGGAACATAAACCAACCAAAAACCCTCAACAGGGAGGTGCGTTCACTGCTGAAGGCTTCAGAAAAGCTAAAGTGCGAAAAACTGCTGATCATCACTATGGAAGAGGAGAAGAAGGAAGCATTTTCCTGGTTTGGATTGCAACGTCAGATTGAGTTCATACCCGCCTGGAAATGGATGTTAGAGAAAGAATAATAGAATAGTCAGCCGCTAATCCAAACCGCCAACCCAAACACCACCCCCGTCCCCCTTCGGTTCGCCCTGATCATCTTTCAGATCAATGACCCCAATCGTGATCCCGCGTTTGAGCCTGATGTTGAACAGAGCGATATTTTGAATGAAACCTTGTTTGAACTTATTCTTCCAGAAGAAAGTCTAAAATATTCCTTCGAAGGATACCTTCCCGGTTTTGTGGCCAGAAATCATCCAGTGATAAAACCATTTTTGGAAAATTATCGCTGATTTGCATCAGGTTGCCAAATTCCCGCTCAATGGTTTTTTCGTCATTCATGAGATATGCTACCTGTATATAGATTTTCTCTTCCTGCTTTTCGGCAACGAAGTCAACCTCAAGGGCGCCGGATTGTCCCACATAAACGGTGTATCCACGCCTTATCAATTCAAGAAAAACAAGGTTTTCGAGTATGCCGGAAATATCAGAATCTGAATATCCGGCAATGCCAAACCTAAGTCCCGGATCTGCCGGATAATACTTTTCAGAATACTCCAGTAAACGCTTTCCTTTGATGTCGTAACGTCTTACCTTATGCATCATAAAAGCCTGTGTAAGGTAATGCAGGTAATTCTGTACCGTTTCGACCGAGATTTTTAAACGCTGAGATTTGAGATAATCCGCAATGCTTTTTGCAGAGGTAATGTTTCCGCAGTTGGTTAAAACAAACCGGGCAATTCGTTCAAGTTGTTCAACATCACGAATCTTATTTCGTGTTACTACATCCTTTAGCAGCACTGTGTTATAGATCGCGTTCAGATAAGGAAACAGTGTTTCATCATTAAACGGAAGGTTGTGAAGGCCTGGCAAACCTCCATATCTCATGTAATGCCTGAATGAATCGCGTATGCTCTCATCCGGAAATTGTAGCATTCTGTAAGCCCGGAACTCCTTGAAGGAAAATGGTTGCATAGCGATCTCTATATACCTGCCGGCAAGCAGGGTGGATAGCTCCGTTGAAAGCATCCGCGCGTTCGAGCCGGTGATGGTAATGTCGTAGATTCCCTCTGCCAAAAATGAATTTACAGCCTTCTCCCACTGATCAATTTCCTGTACCTCATCAATCAGCAGGTATTTCATTCCGTCTTTCCCTGAACCTTCCTGATTGATGTAGTTCCATAGATCCCGATAATCTTTAATAAAGTCAAATTCCAGCAACTCTTTATTTATCTGGATAATGCTTCCCTCATCAACGCCCGCTTGTATAAGGTGCTCCCTGTATTGGCCGAGCAAAGTGCTTTTTCCAGCCCTTCGCATACCTGCAATCACTTTTATAAAAGGCTTACCGGAATATGTTTTTAGTTTATCGAGGTAATGTGGTCTTGTAATCATTTTGGATTATAATCGAATATTTTTACGAAAATAATACATTGTTCAGTTATAGCCAAACATTATTTGAATGAATTAATATCTTTCGTTATAGTGAAATATTTTTAAAGGTCTCACACCACCATTCCTAACACCACCCAAATTCTCCTGGCTTAGTCTTTTCGTCTTTCAGCTTAATGATTTCTTTGGTAATCGAAAATATAACCCCGCAAATCGAAAAGTATATTTTATATTTGCAGGGAAATTATGAAACGTATGATTAGAAGAAATCTTCAAACCAGGATAAATAAACTATTAGAACATTTTCCTGCAGTAGCCATTTTAGGTCCCAGGCAAATCGGGAAAACCACCCTGGCCAAATCCCTCATCCATGATACTAAGAAGAAAGTAATATACCTTGACCTGGAACTGCCTGCTGACATTAGTAAACTGGACAATCCTCAGTTCTTTTTCGAAAATAACCAGGATAGCTGTATCATCCTTGATGAAGTGCAGCGCCGGCCCGATTTATTTCCTGTAATACGCGGGGTTATTGACCAACACAGGGTTCCAGCCCGTTTTGTTATCCTGGGGTCAGCAAGCCCGGAATTATTGAAGCAAAGTTCAGAATCCCTCGCCGGCAGGATCATTTACACAGAACTTACAGGCCTGTTGATTGATGAAATAAGTGGCACTCATGGTATGAATGATTTGTGGATGCATGGTGGATTTCCCGAGCCCTTCACCATGCATGATACAGAACTCACAAAAGACTGGTTTCACTCATTTATTCTAACCTACATTGAAAGAGACCTGCCATTCCTCGGGCTGAGCGCTGATCCCTTACTGCTGAACAGGTTGCTTCAGATGCTCGCCCACAATCATGGTATGTTGCTCAACCTTGCCAGTTATTCACGGGCATTAGGACTATCCAGCCCAAGTGTTTCAAAGTATATTGGCTTCTTTGAAAATGCATTTATGCTGCGCTTGCTGACGCCCTGGTTTGCCAATGTTAAAAAGCGTATCATCAAATCTCCAAAAACTTATTTGAGGGATAGCGGGATATTGCACCATCTGCATGGCATCAGCAGTATTAATCAGATAATGGGGCACACCCTTTTGGGAAACTCATGGGAAGGATTTGTGATTGAGCAGATCGTCAATTCCTCAAAGCCTGGAATAGCCGCATCGTTTTATCGCACCGCCGAAGGGGCAGAATGTGACCTGATCCTTTCGAGAGGCCTGGAGATTCTTGCCTGTATCGAGATCAAGTTTACCGATGCACCCAAAACCACCAAGAGTTTCACCACTGCCGTTCAGGACCTGGCATGCCATAACAACTACATCATCGTGCCAAATTGCCCGGAGTCATGGCTATTGAAAGAGGATGTCACCGTCTGCGGCCTTGAATGGTTTATCAAAGAAATACTTCCGAAGCTGTAGCCGATACGTAAACGATTTTATTATCACACCGCCACCCCAAACTCCTCCCCCGTCCCCCTGGCTTCGCCGTTTTTGTTTTTCAGCGCAAGGATTACCCATGCGATCTTTGGCTTCAGCACGCGGTTGAAGAGGGGGATCGCCATGATTCACCCATTTGGATGATCAATCAGATCTTGGAAACGAGATAAGCTTGCAAAAATTTAACGCCCCGCTCAGTGGTATTCAGATTCTTGTTAATGATAAAGCGCTTGTCAATGGATTCCATTTCCGAGAAAGCATCCAGGGCTTTGCTGTGCGAGGGCTTTTGGAAAGTCTTGTACTTGCATTCGACGGCATATTGCTCAAAAACCTGATTCACGACAAAATCCACCTCAGCGCCATCTCTCGTGCGGTAAAAATGAACCGTGCCGGCCGGGTTGAGATTACGCAGAAGCTCGAGCAGAACAAAATTCTCAAAAAGCGCTCCATTATCGGCCCTGTAACGAATGTTACCAAATTCAGCGTTGATGATGTTCCGGATACCGTTATCCAGGAAATACACTTTCTTCATTTTGGTGATTGCCGCCCGCTTGTTGGTAAGGTAAGGTTCAACGAGTTTAATGATATACATTTGTTGCAGCAATTCAAGATAATCCTCGCAGGCACGGTAAGGCAGGGTCGATCTACGGCTCAACTCACTGACATTTATAAGATTCCCGGTCTGCGCCGCCAGTACTCTTAGCAGTTTATTGAAGCCCGTGGTATGCTCGTTCTTTACATAGGAGCGCACATCGTGCAACAAATAGGTTTTATAAATATCATCCAATATGGCGAGTTTTTGCCGGGGGTCTTTGGTCAGAGCCGCCCGGGGCAATCCACCATATACGAGATACGCGTCCAGTAATGGCGCAAGCGGCGCGGTCAGACCTGATTCTGGCGTATCAAGGCTGAACGACATAAAAAGCCGGTACAGGGAGGCATCATTAAATAGCAGAAACTCAGCAAATGAAAGTGAAAACACCTCCACCATCCGAAGCCTTCCGGCCAGGGATTCTTCAACCTTTTGAAGAATATCGAGGCTTGAACTGCCCGAACATAGCACTTTTATATGCTTATGCTTGTCCGTAAGTAATTTGAGCATGGTTGAAACGCCAGGGATATACTGGAACTCGTCGATCATCAACAAGCCGTTGAGGTCTCCATCCAGGTATATCCTGAGATAGCTCTCCAATTGAGAAAACTGCTGAAAAAGGGCTGCTATTTCAGGGTCCTGTCCGTTTAGTAGAAGTTTGCTTCCATCAAAATCATACATCTCCATCAGGCTGGTTTTACCAACCTGCCTGGCTCCAATCAAGAGGACGATGGGTACAACCTCATGGCCATCCTTTATTTTCGAAAGGTAAATATCTCGCCTGATCATGTCTGGCATTTTCTGCAAAATTATAAAAAATTGCCCATAATGCTAAATTTATAGCTACTTTTTTATCATTACTGATAAATTTATGGCCATATTATGCTATAAAAGACTTCACAAACGCCATCCCAGGTTGCCGGCCTCGCACCATATAGCAAGCGTTGGGTTTTTTAACCACAGAGTAAAAAGGAGTTAAAACAGGGAGTTTCACAGAGGTGATGCATCCTTTATTTTACCAGGGAAGCATCCTGCATGCATTCCCCTTTCCCCCTTTTACACCATCATGACCCATAAGTCGCGATAAAAATCCTGTCTTCCCTTTCCGGTTTTATGCGTAATTTTGTATATATTATGGTGCGGAACCATAAGACCTGAGGTTATGCTTAAACACCGGAAGCGCTGGGGCTTCCATCGCCCATACCGGGAGGTACTCCTCCTGCTCTTGTATTCCCTCTTCCTCCTGACCCCCCTCCGGGCCCAGGATACCTTGGCGTGGTTTAAGTTTGAACAAAACCTGAGCGATGCGATGGGGAACGGAGTTGCAACAGTAAATGGACCATATACTTATAATTGGAATATAGCAGACAAGGATTACGATTTCCGAGTGACGAATAATGGCACCGTATTGATTGCAAGAATCCCAGTTTATGCATACAGGGATCTGATAATATCCTGGAAAGCGCGTTTTTATACAAGCAATAGTAATAAATGGCTAATTTCCATTGATAAAGGTCAGGGATATCAATTAATATTCAGCGGAACCTTGCCTTCATTATGGAGTAATTCCAATTTCTCTTATCAAATTGACAGTTCATTTTCACTAGCAACTGATACACTATTTATTAGATTCGAAGCACAAAGACCCAGCACTGGTGGGTTAGAGCTTGATGACATAATGGTAGAAGGCGTATGCAATATTCCGAATGTAATTGATTTCTTCCCAAAATCAGGCCCATTGGGGAGCTGGTTGAATGTAAGTGGAGCCTCATTTACAGGTGTTAGCACGGTAATGGTTGATCAAATAACAACTCAATTCGAGATATTGTCAGACAGCCTGATGCGATTGATGATACCACAAAACGCAAGCACTGGCAAGATACGGATACATTCGTCCTGTTGGACAGAGATCAATTCGTTCCAAATCGTAAAAGAATCTCATACCCCCTTCATATTATCAGACTTGATTATCACAGAAGTTATTGAAGACTCCTCCAATAACAAAGCTATTGAGATATTTAATGGTACCCCTAATACTATTCAACTTTCAGGATATAGATTATCAGTTTTCTCCAATGGATCTGATACTGCCAGCAGAACTTGGGAATTTGCCAGTGGCGATAGCATTAAGGCTAAAAATGCATATGTGATCGTCGACAAAAATGCGGATTCCCTCTTAAAACACATTGCAAATGACACTTCATATGCCGGACTATTTAGCGGAAATGATGCACTTGCGCTCCTAAGAGGCATTGACACACTAGATATTTTCGGCAACATAGGTTGCGACCCTGGTAGTCAGTGGATTTCAAACACCTTCCGCACAAAACTGAGCTGTCTAGCGCGTAAACCTGATATATGCTCCGGTGTATCGTCAGATCCATCAAATTCAGCCTGTCCCTTCCCAACTCTGGATCAAGAGTGGATTCAATACGCATCCAATTATTATGGAGGACTTGGATCTTACAACTCAACATGTCATGATTACGCCCCAATAATCCAGTCCCAGCCTGTTTCGGACACTTTATGTGCGCAGGACACGGTCCGGTTCACGGTGAGTTTGGGCGGGGCTTCGGGGCAGACGGCGTACCGCTGGCTGGGCAACGGGCCAGGGCAGTCTAACTGGGACACCATTCAGAACGGGGGTGGCATCAGCGGCGCCCAGTCCACCCAGCTGCAGATCAACGGCAACCTGGCCAACTGGGCAAACTGGCAGTTTTATGCGGTGATACGGGATGATTCGGTAGGTTGTACCCTGCGCTCCCAGGCCGCCCGCCTGGTCGTAAACCCCGGCCCCACCCTCACCCTCACCGCCAGCAACGATACCCTTTGCGCCGGAGATACCACAACGCTAACTGCCAGCGGGGCGTTGGGGTATGTATGGAGCCAGGGGTTGGGGGGAGGGTC
>ERZ795032.1671-NODE-1671-length-14577-cov-3.938094_pt1 | contig 14577 bp, 13 predicted proteins | sample MGYA00375124_ERZ795032 | MGnify/ENA primary metagenome ERZ795032 (study PRJEB30167, sample SAMN05720154) | activated sludge metagenome | isolation source: Anaerobic digester | place: China | collected 2015-12-16 ...
GAGCGGCTGTATTACGCGACGGACGCGAACATGAACGTGACGTCGCTGCTGGACGCCGGGGGCGCGGCAGTGGAGCGGTACGAGTACACGCCGTACGGTGACGTGACGATCACGGACGAGACTGGCCTGCCCCCGTTTTCTGGTCCAGAAGATGTGAGATTCACGGCCTCACAGTAGCTCAGAAGTGGATCGGGATAGGGGCAGCAAGGGGCGGCCTCAGATGCGTGGCGAGCGCCTCTGCTCGGCCCAATCGAGAGGGATGTTGCCGGAAAGGCTCCGCAGCGATAAACCATCGGGTTCTTCCCCGGCGAGAACGGCCTCTGACAACTCCGGCGAGAGCGCCGTTAACCGCATAGTGCGTGCAACATAGGTCGCGCCGAGACGCAGCCGCCTGGCCAGTTCATCGACCGAGCCGACGTCACCCCGGTCGAGCATCTCCTGCCAGCGCCAGGCGCGGGCCAGGGCGAGGACGAGAGTGCGGTTGGGTTCCGGGCGTGGCGCGGCAGTGCTATCGGCACACTGGGGCAGGATGATTTCCCGGCGACCTTTCCGCCGCCGGAAGGCCATCGGGATGTTGAGCGCCACGCAGTCGCCTTCCCGACGGACGTGGCTCGGGCGATAGGCAGACTTGGGCAGCATCGTGGCAGTCTCTGTCATACCAGCACCTCCTTCGCCTCGGTTTCCAACCTTGCCGGGCCGGCCATCTCCGCGGCCAGAGACCTCAGCCCCTCGGCCCGCAGCCTGACGACAAGCCCGTCTGGATTGACGACTACCTGCTGCACGAGAAGCCTGGCAATTCGCTCCCGCTCTGCGGGAAACAGGCTCTCCCACAGGGGATCGATCTGGCGCAGGGCGGCGACTACCTCGGCCTCCGTCGGCGCTGGACCATTCTCCGGCCCCCACATGGCCTCGGCCTCGACCGCCCGCAGGGTCCGGGCCACCACGTCCGGGCTGCGGAACACGCCCCGCAACTGCTCGAACACCGCTCGTTCGACCTCGCCCGCGGCGACACTCTTGACCGGGCACTGGTCATAGCCTTGCCTGGCCGCTTTGCCGCAGAGGTAGTAGCGATACTCCTTGCCCCGGCGACGGGTGAAGGTCACGCCCATGGCCTTGCCGCACGTGCCACAGCGGATCAGGCCGCCCAGCAGCGCCGGCGTCTTGCGGCGGCTGTGGGCGGCGCGGGCGCGATGGTTGGTGGCCAGTATCTCCTGCGCTTGGTCCCATGTGCGGCGGTCAATGATGGCCTCCTGCTCGCCGTCGTACATCGTACCCTTGTGGCTCACCTGGCCCACGTACTTGCAGTTATTCAGGACACGGTTGACGGCGGTCTTGTCCCAGGACTGGCCCGGCCGCACCTTGCCCGTGCGGGTCGTCCAGACCTTGGTGCGGTGGCCATCGTCGTTGAGTGCCGTGGCCACTTTCATGCCCGAGCCAAGCTGGAGGAACAGCCTGAAGATGCGCCGTACCAACTCCGCCTCGGCCTGGTTGACCACCAGCCGCCGGTTCGGCGCGTCGATATCGTAGCCGAGCACCGGCGGGCCTCCGGTGTGCTTGCCCTTCTTCTTCGCCGCGGCCACCTTGTCGCGGATGCGCTCGCCGATGATCTCCCGCTCGAACTGGGCGAACGAGAGCAGGATGTTCAATGTCAGCCGCCCCATCGACGTCGTGGTGTTGAACTGCTGGGTGACCGAGACGAAGCTCACCTTGTGCCTGTCGAACAGGCTGACCAACTGGCTGAAGTCCAGCAGCGACCGGCTCAGGCGGTCAACTTTGTAAACAATCACCGTGTCGATCTTCCCGGTCTCGATGTCGGCCAGCAGTTGCCTGAGCGCTGGGCGGTCCATGTTGCCGCCGGTGTAGCCGCCGTCGTCGTAGCGATCCGGGAGGCACTGCCAGCCCTCGGCCTTCTGGCTGGCAATGTAGGCCTCGGCGGCCTCGCGCTGGGCGTCGAGGGAGTTGAACTCCATGTCGAGCCCTTCTTCGCTGCTCTTGCGGGTGTAGATGGCGCAGCGAACCGTTCTCTGTTCACGATTCTCGTCACGTGCGATCATTCCGTCTCCCTCCCTGATGCCTTGAGCCCGAAGAATGCCGGGCCGCTCCTGTGGCTCCCCGTGATCGCCTTGGCCACCGCCGACAGCGATCGGTAGCGGCAGCCGCGGAAGTCGAAGCCGTCGCGGGCTACCAGCACCTCGTGCCGTTGGCCGTTCCAGGTGCGGACCAGTCGCGTGCCTGCGACGGGCAGGTTCATCTCGCGTTTGCGGGACGAGGGCGTGCGGGCCGTGGCAGCATCTTCGTCGGCCACCTGTTTCAGCGTCGCCTGGGCGCTTTCTGACAGCCCGCCATAGGCCAGTTCCTGAATCCGCCAGGCCAGGCGGCGGATCAAGTACTGACTCTTGCAGCTGGCAGGTGGCTCGGTGCCATACAGGCTTCGCCACCGTCCTCGCAGCTCGCCCACCGAAAGCGTGGGCAGTTCCGCCAACTGCGTCAGAACCGTGTCGCTCATAACTTACCGTCCTCCAATGAGTTCGGTTCCATGAGGGCGTTTTGGAGCACACTTTGGAAGGGAAAAGTCTCTCGAAAACCGTCTCTTCTCCCCGGCCCGGCGCCGCATCCGCAAGAGGCCCACTGCCAGCAGCCCAGCCAGTTCGTCGAGCCGCTCCTCCGGTGTCATCTTCTGCGGATCGTAGCCGCCGATGTTGGCCCCGTCGTTCGTCTCCGTCTTCGTCGCCCGCATCACCATAGTCACGCCCCCTTTCCGTTCTCGCCCGGCAGCTCGATGGGCAGGAACTCGATCTCGTCCAGGTTGACTGTGCCGACCTCCGCGGCCTCGTCGACCCCCAGCAGCTCACGGGCCAGCCGCTCGCCCTCGGCGGTGAGCCGCAGGTGCGTGGTCCGCCGGCCGCCGCTGAGGTTGTGCCGCTCCAGCACGCCCAGGCCTTCCAGCCGGACCTGCTCGTGGTGGAACATGACCCGCTCGCTCGGCGTGGGCTCGCGGTCCAGCCAGCCGGCCAGGTCCAGCGGCACCAGGCCCTGGCGGGCTCGGATGATGTCGAGCCGGTGCTGGCCCTTCAGTCGTGCCGACTGACGGTCGGCGGCGTGCATATCCATGTCGGCCAGCCGCTGGCGGTCCTCGTAGACGCCCATCAGGATGGTTTCAGCCCTGGGACTCAGGTTCATCGTGTCCTCCTTCTGCGTGCTCACTTAATAAAGTAACTGTGGTCAGATTCTCGACTGCTCCCGCAGGCCTCGCTTTTGGTTTGGCCCGGGAAGTACCTATTGGCCTGCCACCCTGCCAGCGCCTCGCATGTTCGCTATGGCCAACAAACAAAAACCAGAGCCCCGGCTACTCCGCTTGCCCACGGCCTAAGGAATCGCTACGGAGGAACCGCGGCCGCCCAGGTTGGCCCACGTCCCGACGGGCCACGCAGGACCGCCCATGGAACGTCCCCGCGCCACGTTCACGCCGTGGGTCAACGTGGCGCATCCGGGTGCGCCACAGACCGAAGGGGCTCACGTTGCCTCCTGCCCCAAACAACCTGATCCCCTTCGTCTCGCCCCCCAAGGGACTCAGGTTAGGAATACCCCCATTTCCCCTGTGTTTAGCCAAGGGACTCAGGTTTCTACGAAGGGACTCAAGTTGTTGGGCACAGGGCCGGTTGAGCCCCTTGGTGATCCCCTTCATGCGCGGGGGTTCTGCTGGCGGTCATGAGCGGCCCCGAGCCGGGCAACACCCAGACCCAGGGACCATCGAAGTCCTGCTTGACCGACTGGATGCCGGCGGTCGCCTTGGCCCGCTTGACGGTCACCCGCGTGTGGCCCTCGACCCTGGCAGCGGTGAAGATCTCCTGCGCCGTGCGCGGACCGGCGGACAGAAAGTCCAGGAGCCAGACCTCGGCATCCTGCCTGGCGTCGGGGTCCGGTCCTCGCGTGCGACGCTCTCCGCCCACGGCCTCGTCCGCCGACATGGCCACGGGCTGTGGCTCCCATTCGACGTGCGGCGTCGGCTCGCTCGCCAGGCGATAGGCGAAGCCGTTGAGGTCAATGCCCAGGTTGTTCTTCACCGGCAGGAGCAGCCGTCGGGCCGGATCGTCCTCGTCCTTGGTCACCACGTAGGCAGCGCGGGCGGCGGCGGTAAAGGCAATCGAGCCGATGACGCGATTCAGCGCGCTGCCCTGGCCCTTGTTAAGGTGCGTCACCGCCACGACGGCCACGCGATTGCGGGCGGCCATCTCCGCCAGGGGGGCGAGGACGCCACGGACCTCGCTGTTGTTGTGCGAGTCCGTGCCGCCCAGAAAGGCCGAGACCGGGTCGACGATCACCAGGCGGCAGGGCGCGGCCCGCCGGATGAGTTCCTCGAGTTGAGGAATGTGCTCCAGCAGGCTGAACGGCACCTGTTTTTCGACGCCGGGCACCAGGGCCAACTGCGGCTGGTAGAGCGCCCGCATGGCCAGGATGCGCGAGCGGTCGGCCCCGGCTGCGATGAGCCGTGGCGCGATGGTGTCCTTGATGTCGTCCTCGGCGCTCAAGAGCACGACGCCGGCCGGCACGCTCTTGGCTGCCTCGTTGCACGGCCAACCCGCGCCGCGCGAGACGCGGGCCGCCATGTCGAGGGTCAGGAACGATTTGCCCAAGCCGGGTTCGCCCGCGATGAGCGAGAGCTTGCCCAGGGCGAACCGATCGGGCCAGAGCCAATGAACAGGCTCCGGCTCGACGTCGGCCAGGCAGACGGTGTCGATGCGGAGGCCCCCGGCCGGGGTGATTGCCGTAGGCGGGGCAGGCCCTCCGTTCGTTGACCCCGCCGCTTGGCCCGTGATGGCTGAGATGTCCACGTCGGCGCTCTCGACCGGCATCTCGGCGGCCGCCTGGCGGGCCCGGGCCAGGGTGCGGGTGATGTAGTCGCGCCGCAGTGCCTTCTCTGGCTTTTCATTGTGCTCCCGGCGGGCGGCGATGACGAGATCGGCAATCTCCTGGTCCGTCCAGCGGAGCATGGCCGCGATGGTGGCCAGGCTGAGGTCGTAGCTGCTCTGTGACTGATCCGTGAGGTCCGTGCGCTTGCGACTCCAAGTTTCGACGAACTTGGGACTGACAGCCGCCGCCTCGATCATCCGCCGGACCGGCGGCTCGGCGTCGGGGCGCAGCACGAGGTCGCCGGCCACGGCCACGCCCGCCGCCTGCGCTGTGTCGTCCCCTGCGGACGCGAACTCCTCGAAGTCGCCGGGGCTATAGCGCAGGCCGGGGTCGCCGCGTAGAACGCGCACCTCAACCGGCTGCTCGGGCAGTTTGTGGTTCACCGTCCCCGGCAGCCGCAGCACTCGGGCCAGGCCGCCCAGGTTCTCCAGTTTCCAACCCTTCATCTCGGCAAGCCGACACACCAGGCCGTGCCAGGCGCGGGCCAGGCCGGCGGCACGCCGCCGGTCGGCTTCGTCATCGAAGACCCACGGTTCCTTGAGCAGCCAATAGGCGTGTGCCCCGTGGCCACTGTCAACCACCACCGACGGCGCGAGCGGCAACTCCCCAAGCAGCGCCTCGACCTCCTCGATGCTCGCCGGCAGCGCCTTGCCGGGATGCGCCGGCCCCGCCATGTCAATGTCACACCACAAAGCACCGATAGCAGCCACGTCCTCGGCCGTGCCACGTCCCTGTGGCGAGCCGCGAATCAGCCCCAGGCCGAAGTAGACCTCCCGACCGTACCCGCTGGCATCCAGGGCGTGGCCTTCGACGGCATCCAGGCCGGCGAATCGCATCGTCCTCAGGTCGGGGGTGGTGAACACCGTCAGACGCCGCTCCGGCGTGACGGCCTCGCCGAACATGTCTCTCAGAAATTCGATCAACGTCCGTTCCTCCTTGGCCATCGCCATGCTGCCGCCAACCGCTCAGTCGCGCCAGATCGTGCGGGGCCACTCGTCCGCGTCCCGCGGTGCGTTGCCCATGGTTCGCTCGAGGAACGTTTGGCCCTTGTGGACAGACAGACGGTAGGTGAAGAGGTGTCCGTTCTCGCAGAGAAAGCCCAGTGTGACCGCCACGCCGCGACCTTCCGGAGCGGAGACGGGCTCCAGCCGGACGCCCTCAGCATCGATGCGCACGTGCCCCCTGGGCCCGCTCGGACAGCATTCGACGGCCACCGGATGAACGTACTCGAAGCCGCACACGGGGCAGGCCAGGGCCGGCTCCGTCAAGCGGGTCGTGACGGGGATCAGGTGCGTCTCGCGCCTCTCGAAGGCTGTGGCTGCAGCGACCTCCATGACTCTGGGCGGCGGCATGGGGGCTTCCGGCCGCATGGGGCTCTCGGCCCACTGTTCAACGACCGCCAGCCAGGGCTTCAGCAGCCGCGGGTCATAGATATCGACGTCGGATGTGGCCAAGTCGCGCCACGGCTCGATCACGTGCTCCAGGGCATGGTGATGCCCGCGAGCGCGAGCGGCCGGCACCTCGTGGCCGGGTCGGTAGCCCAGGTGATAGGTCTTGGGACCCGCCGAGCCCCGGCTGTACACGGTGTACCCCTCATGGATCTGCTCGCGCAGTTTGCGGACGGCCTCGATCTCCGCGCTGGAGTCGAACGGCATCTTCTTGATCATCTCCGACAGCCGTACCACCTTGAACTCTCCCCTGGGGCGTGGCTCTTCGGGCGGATGGGCCCATACGCGGGCCACTCGGCGAGCCCCCTCCAGAAAGCCCTCGCGAAAGGCCTGTTTCTTCTCCCTGGTGGCGCCGGGACCGCCCGGACCGTCGTCGTAGAATCGCACCAGATTCCGTCTTGCACTCGACCTGTTGGCTGCAACCATGATCAACTCCTCTCTTGTCAGACCCATGGGTTCCCTGATCAACTCACTGGCGGATTCCGCCAGTGAGCAAGTGGCTGTCGATGCCGCTGCCTGCTTCGAGACTGCCCCCTGTGCTCGTCCTCGGCACTGTGGCCAGGCGGTGCCGACTCACGGTGGGATCCTGCGTGATACTGGCGGATTCCGCCAGTATGCGTGCAGCGATTCCAGCCGCCCGGCGGCCGTGATACTGTCGGAATCCGACAGTATGAGTCCGGACCAACCCCAAGCCGTGTGTGCCTGTCTCAGGGCGTTACCCTCTACATCTGCACCAGAGGCGAAACTGCCGCGCGCTGCGTGGTGACCTTGTCAGAATCCTGACGGAGTTCCGTCCGAGCGTCGTGGCTGGCGAGACCGCTGCCAGAGGGCCGCTCGCCAACGTGGCCGACACGCCTTCCCCGGCACTCGGCTGACGTATCGCGGGGCTGTGCCCTCTATGTTTGCCCGTGGGCCGAATCTGCCGCGCCCGCAGGGAGAAGGTTCCCGACCTGATGTGTCCCCGCAGGCGGCTTTGTGATCACGCTCGATCCATGTGGCCACGTCGCATACTGCGGAGTTTCCGCAGTATGACCCGCTGACAAAGGCCCGTACTGCACACAGTGCGCAGTATCATGCTCTGGGGCGCAGGCGGTGGCCGTCGGCCTGCGCTGCTTGGTCCCCATCCGGGCTGGGGCTGCGGTTGGCTCCTCGCGCTGGGCTCCGCCGCCGTAGCCTTTTCGACCGTGACGCGACAATGAGGTCCCGCAGAATCGAAAGCGGGTGAAATTGTGCCACTAATGTCATCCGCCCAGCACGTCAGGGCCCCGGGGGGGGCGACGGCGCGGCCGATTCGCGACTGTGCCCCTCCTCAACCGCTATATCCGCTGAAAAACAGTGAACTGCTGCGGCAACTCCTTGGGAATCTCGTGCCGCACCCCTTCACCATGTACCCGAGTGCAGGGCAATCTGTTCAGTCTCCGCCCGCCCAAGGCCAAGAGGCAAGAGAGCCATGCCAGCTATGGTCCGGCACCCTCGACATCTGCAGTCACGGCGCTTTTGTCGTGTAGATTCTGGGGATCTCATCCGTCAGCCGGGACTTCCAGCGCCCCCATTAAGCTACATCCGCTTGTTCGCCCAAATCGTCGCGCAGATTCTCCAGGAAATGCACCGGCGGCACCTGTGATTGCGGGGGCCGTTCGCCAGTCGCCATGCTGCCAGAAGCCTCGCCATGCCGGCCGTCCCTCCATCTCCCTACCGGCTATATCCGCGCGAGCGAGGGTATTGCCGCGCTGGTTGCCAGAAAAAGAGCTTCTGCTCCCGGCTGTCCCAATGCTTATTGCCGGACAGGGTCGATTTGGCACACGAAAACTGGCCGCTGCCGAAAAATCGTTACAGATCTGGTACATTTCTGAGCATGGCCAGCGACCAAGCCGGCTTCGGGCACCGTGCCACGCAATTGAGTTTCCGTGTACGCATTACCGCCTCCAGCTTCCGGCACCCTCTACATCTGCAGTCGGGCCGAATCTGTCGCGCTGATTCCGAGTTTGTCCCGCCGATCATGGTCACCGCCCCCCGACTACTACTTCTGGGCGCAGCCGTCCGATCTGTTGCGCGAATTCTGCTTCGCAGTCCCCCTATTCGTTACTTACCCCGTGGCGGCAGAAAGTGTCAACCCGCCCCGCATTCGCCCGCCCACCGGAGGCCGATAGAGGCGCCCCTGTTAGTTTCATACCCCGTGGCGGCCCAACGTGTAGGCAGGAATCCCAGACCTCTCTCGGAGTGTTGCATGTCTGGCATGCCGGGACACGCAGAAGACACGCTCCCCTACTGGTTATATACCCCGTCGCGACCAGAACCTTAGCAGGCAAGTGCCGGCGGTGACCCTGTAGCCAAAGAACGGGCGAAGAACGAAGCCTGACCGGCACCGGCATCCGGCGGAGCGCAGCATGAGTCCCTCCATAAGGTTATTTGCCGCTCGACACGGGGATTTGCCGGGAAATCCGGATTGTCTTTGGATGTTTTCGCCTGCGGAGTTGGAGTCTGTCTGCGTCCGGCCTTGATGTGGTCCTCTACTGATTAACATACCCGAACGGCGCGCGGTTTGGCGTAACTTGCCACGGGATTTGCAGAGAATCTTCCTCGGGCCCCGACGGACGTGCATTTGGCGGCGAAGCTGACCTGGGGTGCAACGGACGGATCGGTGATGGCCTCGCGGAGCGCTGACTCTATGGCGAGCAGACTCCGGGTGCGAGGCCCTCTTGGTAGCAGGCTCCCTTGCCGACAGCTGATCTTGCTGGTAGCCGAAGAGCACCCCGACCTTGAGCGGGGCCGGGGCGATGTGACGCGAGGCGGCGTGGGGTGGGCTACTTGCTGGCGGCCGCGAACTTGCCCTTGCCAACCTTGCGGAACCGGGCAGCGGCACCCTTGCTCTGGCACTCACGCAGCACGGCACTGTACAACGTAGCCGAAGGTGTCCGTCCCTTGGTCTGCCAGAGGCCCGTCGCCAGCACCTTCTCGACCATCTCTTTGCAGGTCATGGGCTCGCCCGCCTCGAACAGCACCTTGGCGGCGAGGTTGAGCAGGCTGTTGCGTACCTGTTTGCCACCCGTGGCGTCACGTTCGCCCGTGTCACGTCCGGATTCGCCGGTCGCGTCTCTTGCCGCCTCGCGGCTCTTCTTCGCCTCCGGCACGGTGACGCCCTCAGCCAGGTTGCCTTTCTCGACGGCGGCGACCGTCTCGGCCACGCCTTTGTCGTCGGCCTTTTCGGCGATGATCGGCATGGTCCGTTTCGGCCAGAGGCCCCGTAATCTTTGGGAGCTGCGAATTCTCACGGGCTTCCCGCTGCGGAGGTTCAGACCATCCCACCCGCCGCGGACGTTGACCTTGTCCAATCTGACGGGCACCACGTTCCCCGAGACTTTCGCTGCATACGTCTGGCCAACCTTCACATTGTCCTTCTTCATCTTCATCTCCTTCGTGTTAGGCCCGGCTCGCGGCCGGGCAGCCTGTCAAAGACTGGCCTCTTTCAAGAGGTCGTGGTATGCCTGTTCGCCGCCGACCAGTCTCACGAGGCGGTCGGCCAGCCACGCGAGCTGGTCGTGCACTTCGCGGTTGGTGCGGCGGCCGTTGAGATGCACCCGGACGGCGTTGGCCAGCGTGGCGACAGCCTCGGGGCTGAGGCTCTCCTTGAGGGCGTCGTCGAGCCAGTCCTCAGGACCGTCGTCCCCCGGCACGGTCACCCGGACCTTGCGGCCCTTGTGCTCCACCTCGTAGGTGCGCGGCGTCGCGTCGTCATGACGCGGCGGCTGGCAGAGGTGCGTATCCACCACCGGGTCCTTCTTGCGCTTGCTCATGGTTTCATCCTCCTTGGGTTCGAGTTGTCTGAGGAGCCATTCGGCCGTGGCCATGTCAGCGCCTCGGCCAGCCACCATTGCTTTGTGTTTCTGCGCCGCGTTCATTGCTGTCTCTCCTCAGTCCGCGAAGCGTTCGATCTCGCGGCGGTATTCCTCGACGTCGCCGTGGGTGCCTTCGCAACCTTCGAGTATCCGGTGGAGGTTGCGTGCGAAGCGCCGGCGGGCATTCTCGCCGTCGGCGTCGCTTCCGGCGGTGACTTCCAGCGTCGTGCCGTTTGGGCACCTCGGCGTGAGGATTACCACCTCGATGTCGGGGCTGCCGCGTCGGCTGCTGATGGTGGCGTAACGACCCTGGCGTCCTTCGATCTCGATTCGCGTGATTCGCATTCGTTTCTCCATCTTCTGGCCTGCGTTCCACACATTAAGCGGCCTGCATGCGACCGGAGCAAGGGCATTCCGGAAAGAAATGCCGAATGTCGCATGAGATCCTCCGGGGCCTGCAATGACCCCGTCTGACGCGGCACCGGCCGCCCGGTGGCTGTCGGTCGGCGGCCGCCAGGCAATGGGGGCCGAAGCCGGCCCCTGAGCGGTCTGAATGCCCGAGTGAGTATGCCGGGGGGGCATCACGGAGGCCGTGGGTCCCGGGTCGCTCATTCCGAAAGGTCTTGAATAGAGCACCCTTGTGCAGTATCCTCCCGGAGCTCGCATCGCCCCCAGGGGGCAGTCACGTCATGCGGGCTGACAACTGCGTGGCTGGCCGATTGCATCAAGGGAGTCGAGGCATGCCTCTGCCCATGTACCAGATCGAAGTGCGGCATCCGGGGCTGCACAAGTACCGGCTGATCCGCGGCCGAGACCGCCGCGTGGTCGAGGAGAAGGCCCGCGCCCAGATGGCTGTCTGGAACGAGATGTGGCAGCGGCAGGTAGATCGGGAAAACGCACGTCAGCTGAAGCAGGCCAACAAGGAATGGGCGGCCGATCGAACGACTGAGGCGCGCCAGGCAGTAGAGGAAATGGGGCGCATTCTGGCCCGCGGTCTTGCAGGCAGCAAGGCGATCAACTGGGATGCGTTGAAGGACCACAGCCCGTTCCTTAAGCCGCGGCCCGGGCAGCCCGACAGACCGCACTTGCGCCACGAGCCCAAGGCCAATTCCCCGGAGTACCGCGTTCCGCGCGTGTGGTTGCTTGACGAACTCTTCCCGTGGTGGCGACTTCGGAAGGTCCGCGAGGGCCGAGCCCGGTTCCGAAAAGCCCTTGCCTACTGGGATCAGGAACGGCAGGAACTGACGCAGCAATACGCGGCGGCGGTTCAGCAGTACAGGCGCGCATCGGCCCAGTGGGCATCCGAGGAGCAGGCGTTCCGCACTGCCCAGGCCGCCAGAAACTCGGACGTCGACGACCAGAGGCAGCGCTACGAGAAGGGAGAGCCGGAAGCCGTTGTTGAGTACTGCGAGATGGTTCTCTCGAGGTCAGAGTACCCGGAGGGATTCCCGCAGCAGGTCGATCTGGAGTATGTCGCCGAATGCAGGACGCTGATCGTCGACTGCGAGGTGCCGGCTGTCGACACGATGCCAAGCATCAAGGAGGTCAAGTACGTTCAGTCGCGAAACGAGCTAGTGGAGGTGCCCTTGCGGTCCGGCGACGTCGAGAAGATGTACGACAGCGCCGTTTACCAGATCGCGCTCCGTACCGTGCATGAACTGTTCGCCGCGGACACGGCGCGGGCGATTGGGACGATTGCATTCAACGGTTGGCTGTGCGCTACGAACGAGAAGACAGGCCATCCCGGCTGCTGGTGCGTGCTCTCGTTCCTGACGGGCCGCAGCGAGTTCACTTCGACCAATCTGGCCAGCGTCGATCCCAAAGCATGCTTCAAGGCGCTGAAGGGCATCAGCGGCGCCCGTCTCTATGGCCTCACTCCGGTCAAGCCCATCCTCGAGATCTCCCGTGAGGAGAGGCGCTTCGTGGCCTCTGAGGATGTACCGCCGCAGGACGCCGGCGTAAACCGTGCCACGACGGCGACTGCGTTTTCGCGCCCTGCGGCAGGCGATTCGACGGGCAAGGCCGGCCCCGACGATGCCTTGGCTCGCCTGAGACAAGATACAGACGCGCCGGCGGCCGAGCCCGTCTTTCCCGGGGAGTTTGTTGGCCCCGGCAGGGACTTGAACATGGGCCCTTGGGGTGTCCTTCATGGGCCGATGATCTACATGGCCAACGGGGCGGCCCGCGGTGTTCCCGAGCCGTCGTTGTTAGATGCCAGCCTGCCGGTGAGCCGGACCGACACGCCGGCGAACGCGTGGTCCTTGCCGTATTGGCCGAGCTATAGCGACTGCCTGCCGGAACAGCGTGGCCTGTACCTGCGATGGCTGACTTGCGGACGCAATGACCCTGTGATGCCCATCGGCTACGTGTTCATTTACTTCTATGGGTTGGAGCGCCGCGTTCTCGTCGACCATCAGGACCACGATCCGATCATCCGCGAGGTACTGCGCCTGCTTTCGATCTACCACACGTCGAACTCATTCCGTGGCTACGCCACAGATTTCCTCTGGACGGCCATGCTCCTGGCCCTCAAGGCAGGAGGCATCTCCCCCGAAACGCTGGCCCTGGCTGTGACGTCCGCGCCTCCTCACGACGATAACGCCATGGCAACATGCTTGGCCACGTTCTACCTGCGCAAGGAACCGCTGCCGAAGGAGATCGCATATACCATCGCCGCGGCGGATCTGAAGAGCCCGCGCAGCGTAATCGTGCGCCGCAATGGGCAGATGTTTCGCAAGTTGTTCTATGAGAAGTACGCCGCCGCCCACGGCCAGGGGCTTGTCCTCCAGGCCTCGAAGCGGAATACCCGAATCCAGTACCATGCCGCCAGCAGCGCCCTTGGTCGGCTGTCGCTTGGGTTGGAACGACTGACGATACCCAGCGTGACGGGCATGCCCAGCCAATTCGCTCCCCTGGTCACCCTGTGGACCGACTGCATCGAGGAACTGCGGGCTTTCGACCGCGCCCACAAGGCTGAGGGCCCGGCTGCCGCCATGACAACGGCCATGTATGAGGCCCTTCCTTCCGAGCTTCGAAAGGGTGACCACCCGGAAATCGACGCATGGTTCAAGGTGAACAACGATCACGTTGATGACGCAGGCTGGGCCGTCGTTCCCGCGTCGGCGCTGGCTGGCATCAAGGGATTCCCGCAGGTCGCCCGGCTGACGAAACGGCAGTGTGCGGAGATCCTGACTACGGCGGACGTCCTTGAGTTCGGCCTGGAACCCGATACCCGGATCACCGGGAAGATCTGGCCATGGGACCAGAAGATCTGCCTTTTCCTTCTGGCCGAAGAGCCCGGCCACGAGAGCGGCTCCTATTCTGCCGCCGCGGCCATGCTCGAACTGGGCATGGGCATGGCCCTGACTGACGGTACGGCCAGCGAAGACGAAATTGCTCACATGCTGCGTCATCTGGAGAGCCAGTTCGAACTGACCGCGAATGAGAAGCTGCGGCTGCGGGCGCGTCAGCATCTGTTGCTGACGGGCGAGGCGGGCGACAGCCGTCTCGGCCGCAAGCTTCAGGCGAAGCTCTCTGTCGAACAGCGCCGACTGGTGGGCAAGTACCTCTTCGCCGTTGCCGCCGTCGATCAGGTAGTGACGGGCGACGAGATGCGCGCCCTGAGAAAGGTCTACCGTCAGCTCGGTCTCGATGCAACGGAACTTGACAGTCTCGTGTCTGCGGCCGGACCGGGGTTGCACGCCGACGGGCTGGTCGAGATTGCCACGGGCGGGCCGCGGGCGCCGGGGGAGACGATTCCACCCGGGCCTCATGCGGCGTCTGCCGAGACCTTCGCCCTCGACATGGCCGCGGTGAACCGTATCATGTCCGAAACGCGCCAGGTGGCCGAGATCCTCACCGCGGCCATGAAGGGGGACGGTGAGGAGCCGGCCGAAGAGCCTGTGACAACGCCGCAACCAGCGGCGGTCGGAGCCACAGAGTCGCCTCAAACGGCCACGGCGGTCTTGGAGCAACAGACAGCTACTCCGTGGGAGGGGCTCTCCCCGCGATTCCGGCCGTTCCTGGCGGCGATGTCCGGGCAGGCCGCTTGGCCGGCGGCCGACTTCGCCGCACTGGCTCGCCAGCACCACCTGATGCCCGCCGGGGTGGTCGAGGCCATCAATGAGTGGTCGCAGGAGCATCTGGGCGACTGGGTGATCGAGGACGGCGACCCCGTGCGGGTGCGCCTTGATCTGTTGAAGGAGCAATGGGATGCGTAGCATCACACAGCGTGAGAGGTCGGCGGTGCTGCAGTCCCTGGCTGCGGGCGTGGTTCCGGCGGTCGGACTGCCGCACATCCAGGTGGGCCGCAAAGAGGAAGTGACGGCGGTCATCGAGGACCTGAAACGGGCCGAGAGCGGGGCCGCGGGCATCCGGTTCGT
>ERZ795032.1684-NODE-1684-length-14464-cov-176.179541_pt1 | contig 14464 bp, 7 predicted proteins | sample MGYA00375124_ERZ795032 | MGnify/ENA primary metagenome ERZ795032 (study PRJEB30167, sample SAMN05720154) | activated sludge metagenome | isolation source: Anaerobic digester | place: China | collected 2015-12-16 ...
CGCCGGTCGAACCGGCTACTCTCGGCAGGACGATCGTCACCGGAGCGACGGAGCCAATGCTCTCTTCATAGGTGTTGTTGGCGTAGTTCGTCTCCGCCTCCACCTGGTCGGCGTTGACCTCGACACGATACGAATTGATCGCGCGGCCGATTTCGGGGGAGGGTGAGACCACCATCGTCCAGCTCTCGTTCGGTTCCAGTCTCGGTACGGCGTGAGGTTGCGGGGGTTTCCCAGTCACCGAATAATTCAGGGTGGTCGGGACGGAGAAAACATTGCCGATGTTCTTTGCCCCGAACGTCACCCTCCAGACGCCGGGAGTAACTGATGTATCGAGGATGGTTGTGTTGCTGGATGGAATTCCATGGAGAAACTCCATCGTCCAGATGGGGACCAGGTCCGGGCGGGTGATCTCGACCTGTATCTCCTCGTAGTTGTTCTCCTCGTTGATCTCGTCGACGGTGTTGTCGAGATCGACGGCAAGTCCGATTGAGTAGTCTCCGACATTGACGTTTCCGCCTGTAGTGACGTTGTACCATCTCTCGTAGTCTCTCTCGGTGATAACGACGTCCGCCTCGCCGTAGTCGAGCACGACGTTCATCGTCATATGGTAGGTGATGTTTGCCCCGGGAGCAATGTCATCCTTGATCTTGAGGGATTGCTTACTCGAACCGAATTCCGCCTGAATCTCGAAATCCTCGGTGACGATCTTGGTGCCGATGTTCTTGATGATCATCGTCTGGGTGAAGTGCAGGCTGTCATCGGCATACTTCTTCACGTACTTGGGCGGGTCGACAAGAATACCTACCAGGTCCGCCTTCTCAGGAGTGACGATGGAGATCTCTCCGTTCTCAAGCGATACAGGCGGGAAGCCGATTGAGACGTTCTCACGAGGGACCATATACGAAGTCCCGGAGATGTTCATCGGGGTCCGGCCCGATGTGGCGTTTGCCCTCATCGTGAGGTCGAGAAGAGGGGTCCACGACGCCGTGTTCAGGTTTGTCATGTTTCCAACAGAAACAGACAGATATCCAATCGGTTTATCATAGTACGAACCAAGCCCATAATTATCAAGCGTCACGCCTGCGTCCCGTGCGGTTGCATTCAGGGATACCGATGTGACATTTATGATAGACGAGTTCCATTCGGTCCCGACATATGCTTCCTTTGCGTTGTTCAGGGACCAGACCATGAGGGGAAGCACCTTCTGCGACCCGACGTCAACCGTGCCCGACGGGGCTTTGAACTCGCCGAGGCCCGGATAACTGCCGCCGCCGTTGGTTACGATCCGGCCGGGGATCTGACGATCGAAGAACTGTGTCGACCCATTCTCATCCTGGTACGTACAACCCCAGTAGAACTCGAGATCGCTCGTGCCGGTACGATTGGTCGGCCGGAACGTGATATCGATGATATCGGTGTAACCCGTGGTGGTAAGGCCCCCGGGGATATCCAGTGCCACCAGCATCATATTCCCATGGGGGTACTGCTGTAGCTCCAAGCCCACCTCTTCGGGCACGGACGCAAGGGCGAACGGTTCAAACTCATGGATGCCGTTCGATGCGAAGGCCTGGGTGATCACCGCACCCGGCAGCGCAGGCGCGATGTCATCGATGACGAGGTATGACCCGTCATACCTCAGCTCAAACCAGATCTGCGTTACACCGGTGACGTTGTCCACGCCGACAGCAAAAGTGCCGGGCTGCCCGGAGGTCAGCGTGCCGGAAGGTGCCCGGATCGTTGAAGGGTTCCTGACCGCTATCGATCCTGAATAAGCCCAATCAAAATCCACCGGCAAGAACTCCTTGCCCTGGCTGTAGGTCGGGGTCCCCGCAAATTCCACCGGCGACTCACCCTCGTTCTCGGTAGCACGGAACGTGATATCGACAAGCGGGGGTAACGGCCAGATATCTCCAGCAGTTATGCCCTCCGTGTTCGTGACGGCCACCTGCACCCACCCGTTTTCGTTATCGATGTTTGCAGTGGCGTTGGAACCAGGGATCGTAGCATTAGCCGAGACGCTCTCGACCGACAACAGGGCGCTGTCAAACGTCAGGTTAAAGTGAACTCCCTGGGCACCCGTCAGATCGCCGACACAGACCGGGTAGACCCCGGTCGAGCCCGGGGGCAGGATCTCCTCCTGGGGATATCCCGGGGCGACGATCGTTGCAGCACCCGCGGCCGTAACCAGCATGCAGAGTGCAAAGAACAATACTGAAAGTGAATACTTCTTCATAAATGTCAACCTCTTCTGCGAGAACCGTTTGCGCATTTCTCCATACGTACCTCGACTCCAGACCGCGCATCTTTCGGGAAGATCTACGAGGCCGCCTTACCCGCTAACCGGCGATTGCAACCATCCGGGATACAACGCTGCCCGAACCCGGTTCAACGCCTTTCTGCACCAGCCTTGATCAAACAGGCTATGCAGGAGTTGTTCCATTCTGATTACTTAAATCTATCCAATTCCTTCCAGGCTGTACAACCAGCGTTTCTAAAAAAGATCACTCACCGATAAAATCCATCACTATACAACCGCAGAGAGATGTGACCTCTCGTCACTCCAGGAGATAAACACTACAGAGTCGGTAAAAAATCCGGGCAGAAAAATGAAGGCAAGAGATCTGCACATGCACTAACCATTCAGGAGCGGCGATACAGCATAAGCGCGGCGCCGGAGAGCCCCGCAACAAGAACTATCCCCGTACAGAAGCCAGGAGCTGCCTTCGGCGTGGCAGGCAGTTGCGTACTCTCCGCGGTTGCACCCGCTGATGCGGCAGGAAGGGCTTCGGAGGTATCACCCGAAGATGCCGACTGCAGGGTCGTTGCCCCCGGGAGATCCGTGGTGACGACAGGGGGAGAAGTACTTCCGGGGTTCTGGGTCGCCACCGAAGCGCTGGATGATGAAGAAGAGTCCCCTGAGCCGGAAGGCGATGTGGCGGTTTCCGCCGGCATCACGGTCTCGAGGGAGACGATCTTCCCGTTGAGAACGGTATCAAAGGTGTGCGTCGTAAATTGCGTATCGCTCCACCGGGGATCCTGGATGGCCACGGTGCTCCCGCCGGACCCGACGCGGGTGAAGCGGACGACGACAAGAGATGCCGGTTCCATGGCGGAGATCCCCTGCGTATTGGGAATGGCCACCTTCGCATGCCCCGCGTCGTTATCGATGTTTGCAGTAACAGCGGAACCCGGGATCTCGCTGCTCGCGACGATGCTCTCGATACGGACGATGCTTCTGTCATAGGAGAGTTCGAACGACACGCCCGTCGCCGCCGTGATCCCGGATATGACGACGGGAAGGTCGCCGGTGTCCTCAAAGGAGCCTTCCGGGATTGCAATCCGGGTCTCCGCGCTCGCATGACCAACCAGCACACATGCCACCAGGCAACATGCTATAAGGATGGGAAGTTTCATCTATCTACCTCGTTGATGTTTGTTTTCGATTTTCTCTGCTATTATACTTGCGTTTTGGGCCCGGAACTATAGATGACCTTTTCTCGAAACCTGCATCAGGGGTGAAATGAACCCCGGACAGGAGTTATACGGCTCCGGATCTTTGGCAACACAGTGAAAACCGGGATTGTTGCGCAGGAGAGAGGGGGTCGGGGATACCCCCGGGTACTCTTCTCACAACGCCGGAATCTTCCCGACGAAGTAGTAGGCAATCTTTGCCGCATCCCCGATATCGACCTTTCCGTTCTGGTTAAAGTCGGCGGCAGGGTCGGCCGCCGTTTTCCCGACGACCATGTAGGCCACCTTTGCAACGTCGCCGATATCGACCTCACCATTGAAGTCGCCCCTGACCATGACGGCGATGTAGCCGGGCCGGGAGAGCGCGGCAGAGTCGGTCCCGTTGCCGACCGTGAGGCCCACGGTGTAGTTCCCCGGCGCAGTGTAGGTGTGGATGGGGCTCTGGTCGGTGGAGGTATTACCATCCCCAAAGGACCAGAGCCAGGCGGTCGGGTTCCCGGTCGAGATATCGGTGAACCGGACGGTGAGCGGCACCAGGCCGGCAGTCACGTTTGCAGTGAAGTCTGCGACAGGTGGGGAGTTACTACCCTGATGTAATCGCTCTTAGTCGCGGTGCTGCTCCCGCCGGCATTGGTCGCGGTCAGGTTGACGGTGTAAGTGCCGGGGGCAATGTAAGTGTGGGCCGGGTTCTGCTCGGTGGAGGTCGCACCGTCGCCGAAGTCCCAGAACCGGTCGGTCGGGCCGCCGGCCGAGGTATCGATGATCAGCGGCAGTCCGGGCCCGGCAAAGGCGGCGATGACAATCCGGTTCACGGTGATCTCCGTTCTCGTAAAAAGGTTCAGGGGAGGGTGATGACACAATCCCCGGTCACCGCACCCCAATAGCCGTCCCCTGGTTGTAACTCAGTAATCTGGACATAATTCTCCACCAGTGGGTCGTAGCCATACACAAACGGCATCGCCCACGTTCCTTCGGGGGTTATCGCGATGCTGCTAAAAGCGCTTCTGCAGGCCGCGCTTCCGATCAGGTTCCAACCCGACTTGAGCTCTGCCGCGATCGGGCTCGCTGGCATCCCGGTCACGGTGATGGCGCAGTTACGACCCGAAGCGATCCAGTACGCCCTGCCGGGCACCAGCGACTCGATCCGGGGTACGGTCTCATAACCCTTTGCCGAGGAGTTGTAGCCGTAGATCGCCACGATGGAGTCCGGGGGAACGGTATACGCTGCATTGTTGAAGGGGGCGGAGACCAGGTTCCAGCCCGCCTGCAGGGAGAGATCCATCTGCCGGGTGGTGCCGGCAGTGATGGCGATGCTATAGCTTCCAGCCGGGAGGGTGGTGCCGTTCGTCGCCTTCATCGCGATGGTGCTCGCCCCATCATCCCAGGTCAGGAAGAGATCGCTATCAAAGAGGCACGCCGTATCCCACACGACCTGCACCGGCTCATCGGAGCGGAGGGCGAGTATCCAGGACTCTTCGGGGTTGGCGCCGTCGACCGGGGGCCTGTAGTCAGTGGCAAGCTCTCTAAATATCGGATCTGTACAGGCGAAACGGACCGATTTCTTTGCTCCCGGGGGATCCGGGGGTATGGGGATGTCCAATCCCGCGTCAAATCCACGGGTGGCGGACTCTGCCGAACCCAGGGTCACCATCTGGCTAAAAGTTCCGCTGGTAACGCTCAGGGGGACGCTCCAGAGAATGTTATATTCAGGTTCCGGGGGGACCGTTCCGGGGGTCGTCAGATAACCGTAGTCTCCCTGCACGAGTTCGCCATCGTGGTAGCAGGCCACCAGATAGGGAATCTCCGATACATGAGCAAGACTCTCTCTGAGCGCCTGCTGGCCGGCGGTCGGTGCGGTGAGCGTCAGGGTTACCTGGCCGTTCGCATCCGTGTAGCCGGTCGCGATCACCGTGTAGGGGTCGGGGAACCAGTCAGCGAGGAGGATATTCACATCTCTCGGATCGTTATTGAATGAGAACCAAGAGGTATCCCCCGCCGCGCCGGCCGCGAGCACGACGCGCGCGCCGGCGATGGGTGCTCCGTCACCGGTCGATACGTTGAACGTAATCGGCACCGACGTCCCGACCGGGACGGTGTCCGGCATCGTGTAGGAGACGAACCTCTCCGGGTTGCGGAGCGCGGTGGAGAGGTATCGGTCGATGCTCCGGGTGTTCGGGTCCAGGAGACCGTAATTGATCTCGTAGTTCCCTTCCGCCGCGGGAGTCACCCGCCGGGTCTCCGTCCCGGCGAAATTCACGACGGCAGCATCTTCGATCGCCTCGGAATCCCACATCGATACCGTCGATCGCCTGTTGAGAGTAAAGAAGCCCTTCTCGTGGATGGGTTCGCCGGCAGGCCCGTAACTCCTGGCGATCACGTTGTAGGCATCGCCATCCCGGATGACGTCAGCGATGCGCGTCTCGGTGTTCGGATAGAGGGCTCCTACGTACGCCGGCGCGGCAAACCCGTTCGTTATCATCCCCGGGCGGACGGAGTACGGATTAACCAGATCGAACGGGGTGGACCCGATCGACGTACCTACGAACCCTGAGACTCCCGCGGTGGCAAGGAGATAGTCCATCCGCGTTTTGCCGGTCGCATCGACGGTGAAGGTACAACACCCGTCCACATTGGTTACACCGGTTCGGGCACCGTTCTCCGTGTAGAGGTAGACGGTCTGTCCGGGTACATTGCCGTATGCTCCCGTGGCCCGGTCATAGGTGTAGACGTACGCAGTGATGGTGGCCTCATCGGCAGGCGCCGACGCATACGCGCTCTGGTCCCAGGTCGCCGGCCAGTCATAGTAACCGTAGATGTACGTCAGGTTCCCGTCATAGAAGTCCTCGTGCACCGGCGGAGTGCTCCGGTGCATGAGCCAGGGCTCGAGCGTCCCGTAGACGAGAACCGTGGTCTCGTAATCATCGTTGACGAACCGGACGATCGCGATATAGCCGTTCTCCGGCATCGTGAAGTTGATGAGCCCGACGCCGTTCGTCAGGCTGACGGTGCCCGTGCGGGTCTCCGGTTTCATCCCGGCGATCTCCGCGAGGAGCGCCTGCATATCGCCCTCTCCTGGGGCGGAGAGCGTCCGGGCGCCTGCCGGCGAGAGCGAGAGGATCTCGGTCTCGGTCAGCGTGGTGACGTAGACGTCAAATTCCTGGCTCACGGTCTTCTGCCCGTAGTGCGCCCGGGCCATGAGCCCGAGGCCGACGCTCCCCCCCGGCGGACAGATGGCGCGTGAAGGGAGGGGAACGACCTCCGAAGGGATGTATCCCCCCTCGCCCACGGAGATGCTTCCTGCGCTTCTGTCATTGATCCTGAGGTACAGATTGGTCTCATCGAGGGGCCTCCCGGCAAGATCGAGCGAATAAGATATGACGCCGCCTCCCGGGACAAGCACCTCGTCGACGATGATCGCACTGTAGTTTCCGACCGTGAAGGTGACGTTCTCCGTGTAGGGCGAGCCGTCGGCGGCGAGGAGCGCGTACCTGATCGGGACGGTCGCGTTATGCGGCACGGAGTAGTAATCTCCTTCAAAGATGGGGATGTCCGGGTTCGGCGTCGGGGCCGGTGTGACCGATTGTTTATACGCATAATCCTCCATCCAGAGGTCGCCATAGGCTATCCGTGTGTAGATATAGTTGCCGTCGGGGATGCCGGATATATCTGCACCATAGTAGACGTAACCGTTCGCATCGGTCGTGAATGTCTGGTTTACGACGTAGACGAAGTGGGACTGGTAGTTATAGTAATTGTCATACCATACGCTGACATCAACGTCTTCTCCCGCCATGGGCCCCCCTGCGGTCGTGTTCCAGAGGACGGCCATGATCGGGAGAGTGTTGCCGGTCAGGGAGTACGATACGAGGGGTCCGCCGATGAGCTCGCGCAGGATGCCGCCCGATGGATGGATTCCGCCGAGGCCGCCGGTGGCGTTCACGGCTTCGTAGGCGTTGATCCGGCCTGCACCGTAGGCGTTGTTCGGTTGCATCGCCGGCAGGATGGCTCCATCCTCACCGATGTGGACCGCCGTCTCCATCAGGGTGGCCTTCACATCGGCCGGCGTAAGCGAGCTGTTGCCCGAGAGCATCAGCGCCGCGGTCCCGGCAACGGCCGGACAGGCCATGGATGTACCTGCCATGGAGGCGTACTGCCCATCGGGGTATGCCGATATGATGCCGACGCCGGGCGCCATGACATCGGGTTTGATGTAGGGGGCAGCCCGGTTCACCGGCCCCATGCTGCTGAAGGCCGCACGGTAGTCCATCAGGTAGTCGGTCGCACCGACGGTGATGGCATCTTTCGCGGTTCCCGGTGTACCGATGGTGGCGGTGCCGTACCAGCCTTCGTTCCCGGCAGCGAGAGCGACAACGGTACCGCCCCTGACCATGTTGTTGATGGTGGAGTCAAGGATGGTCTCCCCGCCGGACTGATAGCACTCGGAGAGCCCCACCCGGTCGATGCCGACCGGCACCGCTCCGGTGTTGGTGATGTTGATCTCCCAGACACCGTCCCATCCGGCGGTGTTCGAGGCGTAGGGGGCCTTGAAGTAGTAGCAGTTCTTCTTCGAATCAAAACCGAGCCAGTCGATCTCAGCGCCGCTGGCGATCTTGCCCCGGGCGTCGGTCACGCTGATCGTGAGGTTCTCCAGGAGATCCGGGGCGTCATACCCGGCCGCCGTGGTGTAATCCTCGACCCGAACCGATCCTATCACGAACTGGGGCTCGTACAGGTTGTCGGAATCTCCAACCATCTCTGATGAGACATTGAGAGAGACGGTTCGGTTCTCGCCCTCTCCAAGGGAGAAACCACCCTCGTAATTATCGTCGGTGACGTAAGCCCCGAGGCTCATGGAGACGACATCGGCGCCGTTATCGATCGCCCACTGGGCACCGTCGAGGACGGTGTTGAAGTTGCCGGATCCTCTACTGTCGAGAACTTTCGCCCCGATCAGGTTTGCTCCGGGCGCAACGCCCAGGGCCACGTCGTACTTATCGCCGTAGCGATCGATCGTGACCGTGCCGCCTGCCGCCGTGCCGGCGCAGTGGGTCCCGTGGCCGTGGTCGTCGTAGGCCGAGGAGTTGTCACCGTTGATGAAGTCAGCGAATTTGGTGATACGGTCGCCGAACGCGGGGTGGCTGCCGTCGATACCGGTATCGATGATGGCTATCGTCACGCCTTCACCGGTGGTCCCGTTCTTCCAGACGGACGGGGCCTCGATGTAGTCCACGCTCCAGACGGTGGCGTACTCGGTCTGTGGCCGGCGAATATAATCGGGGCCGATCGTCGATGCAACCTCCGTGACCGGGTCGCTCAACGTGACGGTCAGGTCGGGTTCGATGTGATCGACGCCCGGGAGCGCGGCAAGCCGGTCCAGGGTCGCCGGGTCGGCCTCAAGCCAGACTGCGTTTGCGATCCAGTAGGATCGGGCGGTCTTCGCAGCTGTCGGATCGACCGCCCTGACGGATTGCACCACCTGGGTCTGTCGACCCAGGGCGTCGGTTTTGAGCTGGTTGAATGACACAAGTTGCTCTGGCTGTTCACTTAAGACCAGGAAGATCGGGACGCGTTCTCCTGCAGGCAGGGGATCGTGTATGATAGTCCGGTTGTCATCCGGCAGGGCGCTTGCCATGCCCGCCAAAAGGAGCACAAAGAGCAGAACCATCAGGTATGCTCGTACTTTCAGTAACCCCATGGTAATCACCAGAAATCAGAAGATAATAGGGTAAAGAATCCATCATGAATATAAATTTTTTGATCTGCTAACCCGAACGTAACCTGATTTCAGCAGAGATTAAGAGTACATAGCTACCTATTCCCGCGACACATGCCCTTCCATCATTCGCTTTTAGTGCAGGTTGGCATATGTATATTGAAACAGTCATGATGGAACGGGAAAGAGCAAGGAGGTCGTTCGTCTTACCGACGACCAGCGATCGGTTCACGACGGTCACACCGGTCGCGGGAAACGCGGTGCCTCCGCAATCCGACACGCTTACACCCTGCAACGCGCCGATAAACCGGATAACAAAGTTGCCGGGATCGTCCGATGCCCCGCCGTCGGTCTCCAACACCCGGAAAACGCCTGTAACCCGGGGCCTCGGCGCGGCACTGCACCAGAAGACCCACGATGAACCTCCACGCCCTCGAAGGTTGGAGGGTGACGGGGATGCCTGCCTTATCCAGATCGCCCGCAATGGACCGCAAGAAGGCTATAGACTGCATCCGGCAGGATATTACGCACGATCCCGGGCTTGTGCTTACGATACCGGGTGCGTATCCGTTTCATCGACCTCTGTCGCGATGACTTTCAGGTTTGCGACGGCCCCGGCGTCGGCATCATATCGGCATACCCCGATGGGCAGGGTCGACGGCAGGTATCAGGAGAGAGGCTGCCGGCCACCGGCATGGTCGTCCGCGTCAGGCAGAAGATGTCGACGGATCTCGCCGACGGAAGTGCGGGTCAGGGCAACGGTCACGCATGGGAGATAGAGGGTGAGCGTGGTGCCGGGAGGCCTTCACCTCAGGGCATCTGCTCCGCCAGCATCGGGATCGGCACCAGGATCATGAGGGGGGGCCTGTATCCTGAGGTGATGCCGGCAAAAGAAGGTCAGGGGTTAGAGTTCCCCTATCTTCTCGACGAGGAAGTAGGCGATCTTTGCCGCATCCCCGATATCGACCTTTCCGTTCTGGTTAAAGTCGGCGGCAGGGTCGGCCGCCACCTTCCCGATGACCATGTAGGCCACCTTCGAGACATCGCTGATGTCGACCTCACCATCCCCATTGAAGTCGCCCCTGACCGTGACGGTGATGTAGCCGGGCCGGGAGAGCGTGGCGGAGCCACTCGCGGTGCTGGCCGTGAGGTTGACGGTGTAGTTCCCCGGAGCGGTGTAGGTGTGGATGGGGTTCTGGTCGGTGGAGGTATTACCATCCCCAAAGGACCAGAGCCAGGCGGTCGGGTTGCCGGCCGAGACGTCGGTGAACTGGACGACGAGCGGCGCCGGCCCGGTGGTGGTGCTCGCGGTGAAGTTCGTTACCGGGGGTTCCAGCACAGTGACCGTGGTCGGGGTACTTATGTTGTACCCGTAGGCGTTGCTTGCGTTCAGAGAGACCGTGTAAGCACCGGCGGCAGTGTAGAGATGAGTCGGACTCTGTTCCGTGGAGGTCGTACCGTCACCGAAATCCCAGAGCCAGGCGGTCACGTTGCCGGCGCTCTGATTAATGAACCGGACTGCGAGAGGGGCGTTACCCTCGGTGACGTTTGCGGTGAAAACCGCCACCGGGGGTTCCAGCACAGTGACCGTGGTCGGGGTACTTATGTTGTACCCGTAGGCGTTGCTTGCGTTCAGAGAGACCGTGTAAGCACCGGCGGCAGTGTAGACATGAGTCGGACTCTGTTCCGTGGAGGTCGCACCGTCACCGAAATCCCAGAACCAGGCAGTCACGTTGCCGGCGCTCTGATCAATGAACCGGACTGCGAGAGGCATGTTACCCTCGGTGACATTCGCGGTGAAAACCGCCACCGGGAGTTCCAGAACGGTGATGTAGTCGGTCTTGATCTCGGTCGAGAACTCATAGGCGTTGCTTGCGTTCAGGGAGACCGTATAAGCACCGGCGGCAGTGTAGACATGAGTCGGACTCTGTTCCGTGGAGGTCACACCGTCACCGAAATCCCAGAACCAGGCAGTCACGTTGCCGGCGCTCTGATCAATGAACCGGACTGCGAGAGGCATGTTACCCTCGGTGACGTTTGCAGTGAAAACCGCCACCGGGGGTTCCAGAACGGTGATGTAGTCGGTCTTAGTCTCAGTGCTGCTCCCGCCGGCGTTGGTTGCGGTCAGGCTGACAGTGTAAACACCGGCGGTAGTGTAGGTGTGGATCGGGTGCTGCTCAGTGGAGGTCGTGTTGTCACCGAAAGACCAGAGCCAGGCGGTCGGGTCGCCGGTCGATGTATCGTTAAACTGCACCGCAAGCGGTGCAAGGCCGGCAGTCCGGTTGGCCGTAAAGTTTGCAACAGGGGATGTAGCGAGAGAGTACCGTGCATGGATGGTGACCGGGGTATAACCCGCACTCTTTGCCAGGGATACCGATGCAACCTCCTTCATGTCATACTCCGACCCGGCTGCACTCAGGGTGAAGATGATATCTGCCGGGAGTGCCGCGGGATCCCACGCAAGCAGGGCGTCCTCGTTTTTCGAGAGAACCTGCAGCGTCCAGATGCGTTCCGGATCTGTCGCATTCAGGATATACCGGATGTCGCCGTAGAGGCGGTCGAACAGGCTGTCCTCGATCGCGAAGTACACATCAACCACCGGGTTCGGGGGAGGCGGGGGGGCGGGCAGGTCAAGGCCCTGATCATAGCCGTCGCTCCCGTTCTCATCCGTCCCGAACGTCACGACCTGCACAAAAGTCCCGGAAGTGACTGTTATGTTCTCACGCCAGATAGGCGATGCAGCATCGACGACGGTGATGGCGTCCCTCTGAACTACAGAATCCTTGCCTCCTGCATTCCACACAGTCAGGTTCACGGTGTAAACACCGGCGGTAGTGTAGGTGTGGATCGGGTGCTGCTCAGTGGAGGTCGTGTTGTCACCGAAAGACCAGAGCCAGGCGGTCGGGTCGCCGGTCGATGTATCGTTAAACTGCACCGCAAGCGGTGCAAGGCCGGCAGTCCGGTTGGCCGTAAAGTTTGCAACAGGGGATGTAGCGAGAGAGTACCGTGCATGGATGGTGACCGGGGTATAACCCGCACTCTTTGCCAGGGATACCGATGCAACCTCCTTCATGTCATACTCCGACCCGGCTGCACTCAGGGTGAAGATGATATCTGCCGGGAGTGCCGCGGGATCCCACGCAAGCAGGGCGTCCTCGTTTTTCGAGAGAACCTGCAGCGTCCAGATGCGTTCCGGATCTGTCGCATTCAGGATATACCGGATGTCGCCGTAGAGGCGGTCGAACAGGCTGTCCTCGATCGCGAAGTACACATCAACCACCGGGTTCGGGGGAGGCGGGGGGGCGGGCAGGTCAAGGCCCTGATCATAGCCGTCGCTCCCGTTCTCATCCGTCCCGAACGTCACGACCTGCACAAAAGTCCCGGAAGTGACTGTTATGTTCTCGCGCCAGGAATCCTCCGGCAGAGCACTTGCTCCTCCGGCAAGCACACAGAGGGCAATGCAGAGCATCAAGATTTTTCTCTGAGTCATGGTAATTCCTATTTTTCGATTTTCAGGGTGAGCGTCAGTACACATATACCCAAAAGGGTCAAAAGCGCCCCGAACCCGGGTGCCTGGTTTGTCTCCGCCGGATGAGGAGTCTGGGTGAGGCCTGTGGTTCCCTGAACAGGAGTGTCCGGCATAAGGGAAGTAGAGGGGGGAGGCGTACCCTCCAGGGTTCGATCAGGCGTCGCCGTGGGGGCAGGTGATGTTGCCGGAGTGGTCGCATGCCGGTTCTCCGTCACCACGGAGCCGGATGAAGGAGAACCCCCCCCGGAGCTGCTGGTTGGTTCGGAAGGCAGTGGGCTCTGGGCCTCTTGAATGGTTATCCAGTGCTCTCCGGAGCTGAGAGTGTGATGACCGGATCCGGTCAGGGAGAATCGGTCTTCATCGATGATCATCGTGAGAGGGACCGGGGCAGCGTTCCAGGTGATAGCGATGTCCCCCCTGGATACCACGTAGATGCTCCAGGAGTGCGTGGCCCTGATGTCGGTCTGCAACCTATCAAAGAGACCGCTCGCGACAAGGTGAGTAGAGAACGATGACGACGGCGGCGGTGGGGGAAGAGGAATATCCATCCCCACATCAAACTCGTCAGAGGCCCCATCCTCGGAGCCGAGTGTCAGGATCTCAGTTCTACCTTCCGATGAGAGCGAGATATCTGTAGTCCAGGCGGTTGCCGGAGTACCTAGCATCAATAGCAGTCCAAGCCCGGCAAGGGCAATGGCAATTCGGTTCATGGTGATCTTTGTGGTCGTAAATGATTCAGGGGAGGGTGATAGTGCAATCCCCGGTCACCGCACCCCAGTAGCCCTCAGCCGGCTGCAGCTCGGTCATCTGGACATAACTTCTCGCCTGCAGGTCATAGCCATACACAAACGGCATCGCCCACGACCCTTCCGGAGTTATTGCGATACTGTCAAAGGTGGTCCGACTGGTCGTGCTCCCGATCAGGTTCCAGCCCGACTTGAGTTCTGCCGTGACCGGGCTTGCCGGCGCTCCGGTCATAGTGACGGTACAGTTACGGCTCGAGGCGATCCAGTACGCCATGCCGGGCACCAGCGACTCGATCCGGGGTACGGTCTCATAACCCTTTGCCGATGTGTTGTAGCCGTAGATTGCCACGATGGAGCCTTCGGGGACAGTATACGTAGCATTATTGAAGGGGGTGGAGATCAGGTTCCAGCCCGCCTGCAGGGGAAGATCCATCGACCGGGCGGTACCGGCAGTGATGATGATGCTGTAACTTCCGGCCGGGAGCGTGGTGCCGTTCGTCGCCTTCATCGCGACGGTGCTCACCCCGTCATTCCAGGTCAGGAAGAGTTCGCTTTCAGAGAGGCGTGCCGTGTTCCACGCAACCTGCACCGGCTCGTCGGAGCGGAGGGCGAGTGTCCAGATCTCTTCGGGGTTGGCACTGTCGATCGGGGCCCTGTAGTCAGTGGCAAGCTCTCCAAATACTGGATCTATACAGGTGAAATAGACCGACTTCTTTGCTCCCGGGGGTTCCGGGGGTATGGGGATATCCAACCCTACATCGAACCCACGGGTAGCGGATTCTGCTGAACCCAGGACCATCGTCTGACTAAAGGTTCCACTGGTGATGCTCAAGGGGACGTCCCAGAGGATGTCCTGTGCCGGAGAGACCGTGATGTAGCCAATCCGTGCCGTGGTGTTCAATCCGGCGCTGTTCGTCGCGGTGAGGCTGACGGTGTAAGTGCCTGCCGTTGTGTAGGTGTGAACCGGGTTCTGCTCCGTGGAGGTCGCGTTGTCCCCAAAGTCCC
>ERZ795032.1685-NODE-1685-length-14458-cov-3.591682_pt1 | contig 14458 bp, 11 predicted proteins | sample MGYA00375124_ERZ795032 | MGnify/ENA primary metagenome ERZ795032 (study PRJEB30167, sample SAMN05720154) | activated sludge metagenome | isolation source: Anaerobic digester | place: China | collected 2015-12-16 ...
TTCTGGCGCCGTGCTTCGGTGACGCCATCTCTTGATCTGGCCACACAAAAGAAAAATAAAGACACCATTAGAGACAACTAATTACATTCAAATCGAGCTTGCGCGCGGCCAGTTTTGCGGTATCGTTTGCCGCTTCGATGGAGACCGTCATGCCCCTGCTTGAACGCACACACGCCGCTCTGGATCGCCTGGCCGACCTGCCGCCGCTGGGACAACTGCGCCGCCAGCGCGCAGAAGCTGCCTTTGCCAAGAACACCGACGCCAACCTGTTTCGCGGCATCTACCCCAGCTTCGACGCGGCGCAGGCCAGCGCGCCGAACACCCGCCCGCTGGGCTACGACAACGCCGATGCGGCGGGCATGTATCTGGAGCGCATCAAGCGCATCTACCCCAGCGACTATCCCGTCATCTTCTGGCTGCAAAAACTGTTTGCACAGGGGCAGAGTTCGGTGTTCGATCTGGGCGGGCATATCGGCATCGGCTACTACGGCTATCAGCGCTACCTCGACTATCCGCCGGGTCTGCGCTGGACGGTGAGCGACGTGCCCGCGGTGATGGCGCGGGGCATGGAGATCGCCCGCGAACGCGACCCCGCGGGGCGGCTGAGCTTCAACGGCGATTTCCGCGTCGCCGAGGGTGTGGACGTGCTGCTGGCGCTGGGCGTGCTGCAGTACCTGCCCGACACGCTGGCGCAGCGCTTGGCCACGCTGGAGCGTCCTCCGCGTCACATCATCCTCAACCTCACACCGCTGCATGTGCTGGACAACGGCGGGCAGGACTACTTCACCCTGCAGAGCATCGGCACCGCTTTCTGCCCGTACCGCATCGCCGCCTACGCGCCGTTTCTGGAAGGCTTTACTCGCTTGGGCTACCAGATCGTCGACCGCTGGCAAAACCCCGACAAACATTGCCACATCGCCTTCGAGCCCGAGCATTCAGTCGATGTGTATCACGGGTTTTATCTGCTGCGGGGGTGAGTGTCAGGCTGCGGGCGCGCCGTGGCGCAAGCCGGGAAGTTGTAGAAACTTCGAGGGCTCGACGGGGGGTGAATACAGATAGCCCTGCAACTCGTGACAGCCCAGTTCGCGCAGCATGCGCGCCTGCGTCTCGGTTTCCACGCCTTCGGCCACGAGGTGCAGATGCGAGGCCTGCGCCAGCGCCACGATGGCGCGTACCGCGGGCAGGGCGCTGGCGTCGGTTTCCAGATCGATGACGAAGGAGCGGTCGATTTTCATCACGTCGATCGGCAGCTTGCGCAGCGCCGCCATGGATGAATAGCCGGTGCCGAAGTCGTCGAGCGCGAGGGTCACGCCCATGTCGCGCAGTGCGGTGAGCTGGGCGAACAGGGCGTCGTTTTCATCCACCAGCAGGCTTTCGGTGATTTCGAGTTCGAGCGTGGCGGGCGCGACGGCGTGGCGTTCCAGCGCGTTTTGCACTTGCCCGACGAGTTCGCCCGATTCAAACTGAACGGCGGAAACATTGACCGAGACCCGCGCGATGTCGATGCCTTCGCGCCGCCACTGGGCCATTTGCTGGCAGGCGGCGTCAAGTATCCAGCGGCCGATGGGCACAATCAGCCCATACGACTCGGCCACGGCAATGAACGCATCGGGGAACAGCAGCCCGCGCTGCGGGTGATGCCACCGGATCAGCGCTTCGGCAGAGGTGATGCGGCCATCGGCGGCGTTGACACGCGGCTGATAGAAAGCGACAAATTCACCGCGCACCAGCGCCTGCCGCAGGTCGGCCAGCAGCTGGGCCAGGGTGCGGGCTTCGGCGTCGAGCGTGGGGTTGAACATTTGGGCACGGCCACGGCCATAGGCCTTGGCGGCGTACAGCGCAATGTCGGCGCAGCGCAGTAGTTCGTTGCGCTCGCAGGCATGCTGCGGGCACAGGGCAATGCCCACGCTGGCGCCCACTTGAACCGGGCCGCCCGCCAGCTCGAACGGCTCGCGCAGGGCGCGAATCATGGCGTCCGCCGTGGCCTGCGCCGTGGCCGCGTCGGCCAAGGGCAATACCAGGGTGAACTCATCTCCGCCCTGGCGCGCCACGATGCCGTTGGCTTGCAGCCGCGTGCGCAGCCGCTCGCTGGCCTGGCACAGCAGCGCGTCGCCCGCAGCATGGCCGCGGCTGTCGTTGACTTCCTTGAAGTTGTCGAGGTCGATGTAGAGCAAGGCCAGCGGTGCGGCGGCCTGGCCGGGCGTCAGCAGGGCGTCGAGCTTTTCGTGCAGGCCGTGGCGGTTGAGCAGGCCGGTGAGGCTGTCGTGCGTGGCTTGATGCACCAGCGCCCGCTCGCGGTCTTGCGCGGCCAGACCCACGGCCAGGCGATCACGCACTTCGGCAGCGGGTTGCAACTCGTTCGCGGCAGGCTCAGCGGGCAGGCCGAGGGCGATGAGGGCTTGTACCGCTTCGCCCTGCCGCAGCGGCAGCAGCGCCACCCAGCCGTCCGCAGGGGGCATGAGGCTGCGCAGACAGGGGGCGTCGCGCAGGGTGTTTTCGCCCGCATGGTTGATCTGAAACTGCCGGTCGCCTTGCAGCCCTGACCACTGGGCCTGGGCGGCCGCATCGCAGGCCACGTCGCGCACGTCGAACACGGTTTTGTTCGTCTTGCCGTCGTGCCACAGCACGGCGCGGCGGAAATTCTGCGGCTCTTTCTGCCAGATCACCGCAGCACTGGCTTCGGGGTAGAGCCCTTCGAGTTGATCGAGCACGCGCCGGGCCAGGCTGTCCACCGAAGCGCACGACAGAATGTCGCGGTCCATCGCGGCCAGCCCTTCGAGTGCATGAAACTGCGCGCCGATCTTGGCGGCCATGTCGTTGAACGCACCGGCCAACACGCCGAATTCGTCCGGGCTGTGCACTTGCACGCGCGCGCTGTTGTCGCCGGCGGCCAGGCGGCGTGTGCCCGCGGTGAGTTGTTCCAGCGGCACCAGGGTGCGGCGAATTTGCCGCTGCGCGAGCAGGGCGATCAGCAGCAGCGTGGCCGCCGCCACGAGGCCCAGCCACACCGCCAGCGGCCAGCCCAGCCAGCTCACGCGGGGCGGCGGCGCTTGTTGAATGAACAGCCAGTCTGGCGCGCCAAACTCGCCGCCAAGAAAGAGCTGAAAGCGAAACACCGAGTCGGCCGACGTGCCGCGCTGGGCAGCGGGCGCCGTGACGTTGGCAACGGGGTAAAGCAAGGCGCCTTCGGCATTGCGCACGCTCCACACGCCGCCGTCCATCGCATCATGCACCGGGCCCCAGAGGAATTGCGGGTTGAGTTCTGCAATCCACCGGGGCTGCCCGTTTTGCAAGGCGGCCAGGTAGACCCTTGTTGGCTCGCCCGTCGCGCGAAGCGTGCGCAACAACACCTGCGTCAAACCGGCGCTGGCATCCATGAGGGGTTGAACCGGCGGGATGGCGGGGAAGGCGCGCTGCCAGTTGCGCCACAGATTGGCGGCGTTGGCGGAGGCCCATTCCGGCTTGCCCTGCGGCGTTTGCAGCAGCAGGGCGTCAAACGCCCGCCCCAAACCCGGGAGCTGCGCGTCAGCTTGCGGCGCGGAGGACGGCAAGGCGAGCAGCAGGGTTTTGGCCGTGAGCAAGCGGTCGAACACCTGACGGCTGACCTGCCGGGTCATGCGCTGCTGGCTCTGCATATTGAGCTGCTGCGCCACCTGATTAACCGCTGTGCTCGACAACCAGTCCGACAGCGCCAGCGGCACCAGTGCCGCAACGACGAACAACGCAAACAACTGGCGCCCCAGGCGGCTGCCGGAAAACCAGGTGGACAGGCGCGGCGGACGCATCGCTGCTCAACGACAACGCGGCGTAGCGCCGCAGGGGAAGTAAGCAGCGCAGGCCACGGGCTCAGTAATTGGCGGCCAGACCGATATACGCGCCGTTGTTGGCGCGGATGATGTCATCGAGGCTGACCTTGTTGCTGATCTGCAATTGGGTCTGCCCGTTCGCCCCCATGCTGTAGAGATCGAAGTCGGTGTTGATGGGGTTGAGCGCCTTGTCCTTGCGCGCGCCGCCTTTGCCGTTTTCCTCGATGTTGTAGTAAACATAGGGGTGGCCCCAGGGATCGAGCTTGCCCGCCATGCCGATGTCGGCCAGCGAATTGGGCAACGTGCGGTTGTAAACCCAATAGTTCTGAATGGCCGCAGAGATGGACACCACGTCTTGCTGCGCCTGCGCATTTTCAACCTTGAGCCGGTAGCCGCTGTAAATCGGCAGGGCGATGGCCGTGAGCACGCCCACCAGGGCGATGGCCATCATCAACTCCAGCAGGGTGAAGCCGCGCGAGCGCTTGCTGGGTGTGAAGGAGCAGGAGATGGACAGGTTCATGCCCGCTTTGTAGCGCCGCCACGCAGCCCGCAACAGGGGCCGCGCTTCAGCGAATGGCTGGTTTTGTGAAATGCTGCACAAACCGGCGGCGCGCTGTGGAGGAAAACCCACAAGGCGTGGCCGGGTTGCCAATCCCGCTCAATATTGCCGCCAGGCAATGGGTGGATTGCGCACGGTGTAATTGATTCCTCCGGCACCGAAGCCCGTTGGATTCCCATTGCCACTCGACGAGTCCGTTGAGGCATTCGTTCCGGTGAAGAAAAAGCTACCGGAACTGCTGGCATACGAACTGGGCGACAACGGCACGCCAGGCCCCAAGTTCAGCACACCGTTCGTCACGGCCATATTTTTGAACGTGATGGGCAGTTTAGGCAGGCCGCCAGAAGGGAGGTCGAACAAATCGTCATACCCATTTCCCAAACCGCAAGACGTCGCGTCAGGCGGAACGTACACAGGCACGACCAGCACGCCTGCAATGATGGCTGGCGTCGCAGAAATCTGACCGTTGGCTTGCAGCGGCATGACCACATTGCTGGAAACGGATTGCAGCGAACCATTGACATATTTCGAACCTGTTTGATTACTGCTGGCCCAGACGATGCGCGAACTCGCGCCAGATAGCTGGAATACAGAAATCTGGCTTTGAGACGCTGCCCACACATAGGGAACGCCACTTACCACAGCGTAGCCCAGATAATTGATGGCTGCGGCTGGCGAGGTGGCGCCATAGTTTTGCAAAAGCGACGCATCCAGTGAGGCCGTTCCGGAGAGATTCAGCGCCCAGATGCCGCCCTGGTTGTCGCCCATCCACAGCGTCTTGCTATTGGCGTCGAAATTCAAGGCGCTGGTGACGTAGACATTGCTGCCCATGCTCAGCGCAGCAGAGAGCGTGCTCCCCGAGGCAGCTTGTCCTGTGGCCACGTTGACCTCGTACAGCGTGCTGGTGGTGATGGCTGACGAGCCGCTTCCGGTGGTGGTGTTCACGACGAATACCGCGTACTGCATGCCACCGATGTTCACGATGAGTGGCGTCTGCATCTGGGGAGAACTGCCGCCGGGAACCGTAATCCCCCAGGTTTGCGCAACCGGGGCTGGCGCAGCGGTACTCGATGACGACGTGTTGCTGCTGAGCTTGAGCGCATAGTGGTAAGCACCGCCTTGCGCCGTGCCGACGACGTAGGTAGCCCAGTTCGACGCCTGCGGAGACGACGCGGTGTTGACAGCATCCGTCAGGGTGTAGCCACCATCGAACGGTTGTTGTGTCTCAAACTGGGTGAAGTTTTGCAAACTCGGCAGAAATACTTGAGGCATCCATCCCCAAACCAGATTGCCAGTCTTGGCATCGACTGCATAGAGAAAACCGTCATTACTCGTGAACGTGAGAAGATTTTCACGGCCCTTGTTGCTATTGGCGAAGGTGCCGTAGCCGCCGATTGACACATCGTTCGAATTCGAAGGCGCACCAAGATAGTGCGATTGATCGTTTGCACTGAGGCTGCCTAGCATCCAGTTGAGCTGCCGTCCGGCTAGATAAGAGCAACCCGGCACACCGGCAGGAAAACCCAGTGCGGATGTGTTGGTTGTGTCTCCCGCCGAATTGAACGACGGGTCGAAGGTATAGGCTAAAAGCGTATTCAGATTGGGTACACAGGTCGTGGCGCTCAGGGCAAAAGAAGAAGGGTTGTAGTTGGCGCTAGTGCTGTTGCCGCCAACGTTTTGTAACGTATCGATGTCGCCAGAACCAGGCCCAGAGCCATATGCGGTTGCCGTAGTGGTCAGGAGGGCTGCTTGGCGCGCCGACGCGGACATGTGGGTGGTATCTCCCGCGTCCCATTGCGCTGGGCCTGTGGGCGTGCCGATTGGCGCGCTGGCTGAACTCGTAGGGGCGGCAACGGTTTGATAGGCCTGGATGTGACCCGCGATTGATCCGGGGGTATTGCTGGATGTCGCCGTGTAAACCAGCGAGCCCGCCTGAAGTATCGATGGTGCAACAGGTGCGGATATGGCGGTGCTGCTGAAAATCTGCGCGGCAATACTGCCCAAGGCAGAGTTAAAGGCCGTCACGTTGTTTGCCGGGTACTCCTGTCCCGTGCCGCCTGCGATCGCCATCGCATTGAGCGCTGCGTAAGCCGCTGGATTCGCGTTAGCGTCCACACCCGCGCCAAGGCCGACGACATAGGTCTTGATGCCCTTTTTGTTCAGCGCCTGAATGGCGGTGATGGTGTCGATCAGCGCCTGGTCATTGGTATTGGCCGCATCTAATGCGCCCTGGGTCTGCCCGCTGGGCAAATTGTTGCTGTCGTCGTTGATGCCGTAGTTGGAATTGCCCGCAATCCCGTAGAACGCTGCATTGACCCCATAACCCTGTCCCGCAGCGCTGCCCAGCGGCGGCCAGTTCTTGCCGTTCAAGTCCATCGTCGGCAGTCCGTCCGTCACGAGAATGACGTATTGACCTGCGCAAGAAGCGATGAGATTACTCAACACATTGCCCGCGCCCTGCACCAGCCCCGCCGTGGGCGACTGATAGGCCAGCGCTTTGATCTCGCTGGACGATGAATTGTTGGTCTCTGGTTTTAACGCTGTGGTGAAGGGCGTCAGTGCCGTGTTGACCGCAGAAGTGCTGGGATTTGTGCCCAGATTGGTCATGGAAACGACCTGGTTGCCGCTGGTCGCGTTGAGGCTTTGCACGTAGTAGCCGAAACCGCGCTCGGCGTACACGACCTGATCCGTGTACGGCACGTATCCGGCATTGGTGGGTCCTGTGACCTTGTTCGCCGAGGGTGCGGACTTGTTATATCCGACACTGACGACACCGTCGTTGTAATTGCCGAGATTGAAATAGGTGTAGGGTGTATTCGTGGAAGTGATTGGCCCAAGATAAGTGGAATAGTTGTAGGCCGCATATGCACCGCCGTAGTCAACAAATAGGCCGGGTTGTCCTGACGAGTAGAGGACGTCATTGATGTTTGGGTCGTCGCTAGACGCTCCGATCTGCATGTACAGATTGCTTGAAAGCGTGCTGGCAGCCGTGCTCGCACTACTGCCATACAAACCCGAATTCGCAATGCTGCTGCAATAACTCTTGACCGAAGACGAGGCGCTGCCGTATTGATAACAGGGATTGTTGACCCAGCGCGTGGGTGCGGGGGAAGCATTCGGATTGGCAGCAACAAAGCTCTGATAGGCCGAGTAGCTGGTGAAGCCGTGTGTCGGCAGACTGTTGGCGAAAGTGAAACCGCCGCTCGGTGACATGTAATACACCCATGTGGTGTAAAGGCTCGTCCCCGAGGTTGAATAGTCTTCCAGCGCAAAGTCCATGCTCGGGAGATACTTATTGAGCACCGAGGAAAGACCGGCCTTAGCCACATTCAGGCGGCTGGCGCCGTTGTCCACCAGGGTGCCGTTGTTGTTGTAGGTGTAGGGCGCCGAGGCGGTCTGGCTCGGGGTCATCGGCGGTGTGAAGCCGGAGGGCACTGAGTAGTTGACCGGCGAACTGCTTTTGTACAGGCTGGTCAGCCCGCTGGAGAGATTGCCCGATCCGGTCATGATGGCGCCGCTGAGGTCGCCGTCCATCGACTGCGAGTTGCCGATGGCGATGACCACTTGCGGGCGGGGCTGACTCGTCGTGACGGTGCCAGCTTCGCTCATGGTCATGCTCCACGGTGAGAGCGTCAGACCGACAGAGACGCCCACTACGACAGCGGTTTTCAGTGCTTTTTTCATGGTTGATTTACCGTGCAAAGTTTGAACACGTTCGTCGTGCTGACGCCGGTCTGGCCATTGGCTTCACGAATGTTGAGAAAAATCTCGTAGTACTTGGGGGTGCGGTCAGCCGGGGCAGATGCACCATTTGGTGCAATGAGGTAACACGGCGAAGCATCTTGTGGCAGTGAAGCCGGAACGACGACGGCCAAAATATTGGCCGCCCCGGGCAGAACCGCTGGCTTGGGGCTGACCGAGGCCAGCACACTGCTTTGGATGTGAGCGAGTGTGTCGCAGGTTTGTTGACTTTGACAGTTCGCCCAGAAGGTTTGGGTCGGAAAATTGCCAGTCCAGGGCATGGCAGAGGCCGCGTCTGTCATTGGAAACCAAGTCTGTCCTTGTGCTGTGTTCTGCAACGAATTGCAGGTGTTGGGGTAGCCACCGCAAGCGGTTTGAATGATGGCTTGCTGTATCTGCCGTAACGCCAGATCACCGACCTGAACGTCTTTTTGCCGCTGCAGGGTGTTGCCCGTCATTACCGTCTGCAGCAGGTTGCCGCGCGTGACGAACAGCACGCCGAATAGCAGAACGACAAGGACGATGAGGGTGAGCAGCAGGATGTAGCCCTGCTCCTGTTTCGCCGGGCGCTGTTTGTTCATGGCGTGCTCATCCAGAGTGCATTGCGAACCGCAACCTCGGTGGAGATCACCGAGTAGTGATAGCCCCTGGCGCCTGCTGGAACCTGATAATCGAAAGCATGGCCATAGCTGTTGTTCGGCGTGGGAAGCGTGACGGCGATGGTGGCCGGGGACTGGTATTGGGTGTTGACGTCGGGCTGCAGCGATCGCGAGACCAAGGCGATCCAGACGCTGCGAATATTGCCGAGCTGATTCTGGGCCTGAACATCTTTACCGGTGAGATATTGCGTGACTCCGCTGGCCGAGGTGCCCACGCCGAACAGCGCAATCAGACTGACCACGCCGGCCGAGACTGCAACGGGCTGGCCGACGACCGCGCCGGTCTGTGCATTGATGACGGCGCGCATCAAGGCCGGGAACTGGCCTCCCGCGCTATTCGATTGATTGGTCACCCAGTACGCGACGGTTTGCAGGTTTTGCTGAGCGGGAGGCCCGAGATCGGTCAGCGTAACGGTTCCAGCAGGACCACCGTTGAAATCACCGAACCCAAGCTGTCCTCCTTTGGGTAACAACCCGGCGCTAATCAGTGCGTTTTGAAAACCGGTGTAACCCTTGGTTTGAAACGGGGTGTTGATGGGAGGGGTCAGTGATGCGTTGTTCAGGCTATCAACCGAATACGGCTGCGTGGATGATTGAGCCGGAATGTGGCTGAGGGGTATCTGGAAACACACGGTCTTGTTGGAAGACCGAAAATCCTGCAGTCTCAAAAGACCGGTATCCCCGGCCTTGGCGCCCGCAGGGATCTGACTGAGCACCAGATTCGTGCCGTTAGGGGGCGCATTCGGTGGCGACTGCCCCGGAAAGATCACTTTTACAGGTCCACCGGTCTGGGGTGTGGAGGTGGCCATGGTCATGGTCAGCACGACCGATGTATTGCCGTTGGGGGGCGTGTAAAGATTGGGGTCGGTCTGCGCGCTCAGTGTGCTTGTGGTGGGCAACGCACTGGGTTCCGAGGCTGCGGCTGCCGGAGCAACCACCGTAGCGTTACCACCATTGACGCCGTAGGACAGCGTCAGATAGCACTGATTATCAAGATTGGGACCGTTCTGAAAATAGCCCGCATTCGATAAATCTCGTGTGATCAGATCGAGCGCAGCGCGGGTTTGTGAATCGCGCTGCATCGCGTCGCTCATGACGACGTTCTGCTTGGTCAACGACGATTGCACCACGAGCACAGCCAGCGAAAAGATCAGGCCGATGACCAGGGCCACCATCAATTCGACCAAGCTTAAGCCGCGTTGCAGGCGTCGCTTCACGCTTGGCTGGGTGTCACTCAAGGGGGTTCGGGTAGGAAGCGCCCTGTCTTTTCCGTAAGACCGCTCCGAAACTATTGATACCCCCTCGGGTGGAGACGTGCGTAGCAAGTTAAAGGGCTCTTTCATCTTAGAAACCCACCTGATAGTTGAAGGTTTGGGTGCGCAGTTCCCCTCCGCCTTTGCCGGAAGCCCATTGAATGGTCATCTGGACCCCGCAGGTAGGAGCCGCCGGGTTGGAGACATCGCATGGGTTGCCATCAGCCCCGGCTTTTGTTGTGATCTGCACAGAGGCACCCGGCAAGAACATGGGTTGGCCAGAGGAAAAAATGCTGCCCAGCATGGGTTGCAACACGGTTGGCGCGGCCGAGAGGTAGTTGGACGGACTGTAGGTTGCCGTGGTGTTGGCCCCGATTTGAGCGATGAACTGCGGGCTGGCTTGCAAGGTCGACCAGAACTGGTTGCCGATCGCAGCGGTATCTATCGCTTCCTCATTGGCCGTCTGCGCGGGAACAGCCAAGCCGTACAGCGATGCAATACTGAGCATCCCCAGACCGAAAATGACGATGGCCACCAGCACGCTGATCAGTGACATGCCGGCTTGACGGAGTGTGTGGTGCATTGCAGCGGGCTTCATGATGCGGTGTTGCTGTTCAGAATCACGCTGCCCGAGGCCAGAATCTGGAGAGTCCAGGTCTGGCCTTGGGCTGCCCTGAGGGTGATCGTCGGCGCGGCAGCGTTGCCATTGCCGTCGCTGATAAAACCCTGGCTATCGAAAACCAGTTTTCCGGTGGCGGGTGGATTGCCGATGATGCACGTGACGTTGGGGTACTGTGCGTTGAACTGCTGGAGGCTCATGGAATGCTCATTACTTGTTTGCGCTCCGACCAAGGTGTTCCAGGTGCAGGCATTGGCGGCGATGCCGGTGAGGTCAATTTCCACCGGCTGCTGCGTGGTCACCGCCTGATTGCGTGCCCAGGCCACGTCTTGGGGAAACTTGTTGACCAGCACCGAGGTTTTGCCGGAATCGACCATGCTCACCAGATTGGGCACGACCATCAGGCCGAGCAGGGCGGCGATGGCGATGGTCACCATCATTTCGATGAGGGTGAACCCCGTCTGACGTGACTTGATGAGGGACATGTCAGGTGTTTCCGGATTGATCGCGCGCCCAGCCGTTTGAGGAGGTTCCGGCTGGTAGAGGCGGCGTGGTGGGAGGCGTGTTCACCCCGGGTGGCATGACCCAGCCTGATGCGGGCACGCTGGTGGTGTATTTATTGCCGTCCTGGTCGATGGCGTAGCTGGGTGCGACGAGGCCGCCCGTCGGCGTGGCGGTGAGGGTGAAAGTCGTCGCCGTCAGGGTGGGGCAACTGAACTGGTAATCCTTTCCGGCGGGCGGTGTCGCGCAGATGGGAGCGCCAACATAGGTGCGGTTGTCCTGGTAGTACTGCTGCAGGGCCACGCTCATGCTGGAGAGGTTTGAGAACGCCTCGGTCAGCTTGCTGCGAGTGACGTAGCTGGTGTAAGCCGGAATGGCGATGGCCGACAGAATGGCGACGACCGCCACGACGATCATCAGTTCAATCAGGGTGAAACCGCGGTTGCGCTGCATGGATGAACTCTCCTTGCGTGCATTGTGGAATTGCTTTGCACAAACTGCCGCAGCGAACCGACGAACGGTGTGAATCTGGCGACGAACGGTCGATTCTTTCCAACATTTACCGTACGTACATTTGGTGACACGGTTGGCTGGCCACTGAGGCGGCGGGCGACCTCTCGGCGGACTTCTTGTCGATCACCTCCGCTCGCGGGGTTTGTGCGCTGGCTCTTGAAACCCGAAAGGCCGTCCCTATAATTAGCACTCGTTGAAGGTGAGTGCTAACAACGGCTTCATCGCACTGTCATGTACGCGCCTTCAAAATGGGTTTCTGGCCGTCGGTTCCGGGCATCGTCCGGGAGGCGGTTTGTCATTGGGCTCCGAGCAGGCGCCCGGTTTTCCACAAACTTCAGGAGATTTGCATGAAATTGCGCCCTCTGCATGACCGTGTCGTGGTCAAGCGTATCGAACAAGAAACCACTACCGCCTCGGGCATCGTGATCCCGGGCAGCGCGGCGGAAAAGCCCGATCAAGGCGAAGTGCTGGCCGTGGGGCCGGGCAAGCATGACGACCAGGGCAAGCTGGTGGCCATGGCAGTGAAGGTGGGCGACCGCGTGCTGTTCGGCAAATACGCCGGTCAGACCGTCAAGGTCGACGGCGACGAGCTGATGGTGATGCGCGAAGACGACCTGATGGCCGTCATCGAGAAGTAATTCACGTCATTCGCGTGATCTGATTCCTGCTTCAACTGCAAATTTACGGAGAATTTCAATGGCTGCAAAAGACGTGATTTTTGGTGCGGACGCCCGCGCCCGCATGGTGGAAGGCGTGAACATTCTCGCCAACGCTGTCAAGACGACCCTGGGCCCCAAGGGCCGCAATGTGGTGCTCGAGCGCTCGTTCGGCGCCCCCACCGTGACCAAGGACGGTGTGTCCGTGGCCAAGGAAATCGAGCTTAAGGACAAGTTGCAGAACATGGGCGCGCAGATGGTCAAGGAAGTCGCTTCCAAGACCTCCGATAACGCCGGTGACGGCACCACCACCGCCACCGTGCTGGCCCAAGCCATCGTGCGCGAAGGCATGAAATATGTGGCCGCCGGCATGAACCCGATGGACCTCAAGCGCGGCATCGACAAAGCGGTCACCACGCTGGTGGAACAGTTGAAGAAAGCGTCCAAGCCCTGCTCGACGAGCAAGGAAATCGCGCAGGTCGGCTCCATCTCGGCCAACAGCGATGCGAATGTCGGCCAGATCATCGCTGAGGCGATGGACAAGGTGGGCAAGGAAGGTGTGATCACCGTCGAAGACGGCAAGAGCCTGGAAAACGAGCTCGACATCGTCGAAGGCATGCAGTTCGACCGCGGCTATCTGTCGCCCTACTTCATCAACAACCAGGACAAACAGGTTGCGGTGCTCGAAAATCCCTACGTGCTGCTGCACGATAAAAAGATTTCCAACATCCGCGACCTGCTGCCCGCGCTGGAGCAAGTGGCCAAGGCCAGCCGTCCGCTGCTGATCATTGCCGAAGACGTGGAAGGCGAAGCGCTGGCTACCCTGGTGGTCAACAGCATCCGCGGCATCCTCAAGACCGTGGCCGTCAAGGCGCCGGGCTTTGGTGACCGTCGCAAGGCCATGCTGGAAGACATCGCCATCCTCACCGGCGGCAAGGTGATCGCCGAAGAAGTCGGCCTGACGCTGGAGAAGGTGACGCTGGCCGATCTGGGTCAAGCCAAACGCATCGAAGTCGGCAAGGAAAACACCATCATCATCGATGGCGCTGGCGTGGCCGCCGACATCGAAGCGCGCGTCAAGCAGATCCGCATCCAGATCGAGGAAGCCACCTCCGACTACGACCGTGAGAAGCTGCAAGAGCGCGTGGCCAAGCTGGCCGGCGGTGTGGCCGTGATCAAGGTCGGCGCTGCCACCGAAGTGGAAATGAAGGAGAAGAAAGCCCGCGTGGAAGACGCCCTGCACGCGACCCGTGCTGCGGTGGAAGAAGGCATTGTGGCTGGCGGTGGCGTGGCGCTGCTGCGTGCCCGTCAGGCTGTAGGCGAGATCAAGGGCGACAACCACGATCAGGAAGCCGGCATCAAGATCGTGCTGCGTGCCATTGAACAGCCGCTGCGCGAAATCGTTGCCAACTCCGGTGGCGAACCCAGCGTGGTGATCAACAAGGTGCTCGAAGGCAAGGGCAATTTTGGCTTCAATGCCGCCAATGACACCTACGGCGACATGCTGGAAATGGGCATCATCGACCCGACCAAGGTCACCCGCACCGCGCTGCAGAACGCGGCGTCGGTTGCCGGCCTGATGCTCACCACCGAGTGCATGGTGGCCGAGGCGCCGAAGGACGAGAGCGCACCCGCCATGCCCGGCGGCGGCATGGGCGGCATGGGCGACATGGGCATGTAATTCCAGGTCCCGTTCAGCAGCCTGCTGCAACGCAAGCCCGCCATCCGTAAGGATGGCGGGCTTTTTTGTCATGAAAAACGCATGAAGCTGTCAACGCTCTCGCTAAGATCGTTGCCATTTCGATCTGGGGGCCAACATGCCACGTTTTTGTACCCAATGCGGCACGCAGAACCAAGAAAACGCCAAGTTTTGCCGACAGTGCGGCGCGTTGTTGCCGACTCAGGTCAAGCCGATGCAGCCCTCAGAGGCTGCTGCTCCCCATCCCCAGAATGAGGCGAGCCAGCAAGCCGAGCAGGCGGAGCAACTTCAGGCGCAGCGCGATGCGCAGGGTTTGAGAGACGAAGAGGCGCGCCGGGCTGAAGAGGCGAGACGGGCCGAAGCCGAGGCCGAGCAGTCCCGGCGGCAAGCCGAGCGACAGGCGCAGGAGGCCGCTGATCGGCAAGCGCAGGCCCAGGCGCAACTGCAGCGCG
>ERZ795032.1692-NODE-1692-length-14386-cov-4.232991_pt1 | contig 14386 bp, 10 predicted proteins | sample MGYA00375124_ERZ795032 | MGnify/ENA primary metagenome ERZ795032 (study PRJEB30167, sample SAMN05720154) | activated sludge metagenome | isolation source: Anaerobic digester | place: China | collected 2015-12-16 ...
CGGACACCAGCGAGTCTGTCCTGACGACGTTGGGTATGCGGGCCAGGGCCGCGGCGTCCTCCACGGTGAGGCGGCTCGTCCCGCCGAAACCCTGCGACGGCCCGCGCGCGCTCATGCGCGCCGGCATGACCGACAGCAGGTTTGTCCCCAGCGAAGACATCTGTTTCTCTATGGCTTTCTGCGCGCCGGTGCCGACGGCCAGCATGGCGATAAGGGCGCCGACGCCGATGATGATGCCCAGCATGGTGAGCAGCGAGCGCGTCTTATTGCTGAGGATGGACCGGACCGACGAGGCCATGTTCTCGGCCGCCTCCCGCCAGGTCAGGAAGAAGCTGGCGGGCACCCTGACCGGCTTGCCTTCGCCCTCCGGCGCGGGCTTTTTGGAGGTGTCCTCGACTATAAGGCCGTCCTTCAGCCTGATGACGCGGTCGGCCCAGGCGGCTATGTCCGGCTCGTGCGTCACCAGGACCACGGTTATGCCCCGCTCGTTGAGGCCCTTGAAAATAGCCATGATCTCGTCGGCCTGGGCCGAGGCCAGGTTCCCGGTGGGTTCATCGGCGAAAACGATGCGCGGCTCGTTGACCATCGAGCGGGCGATCGCCACGCGCTGCTGCTGTCCGCCGGAAAGCTGGTTGGGCCTGTGGCCGGCCCTGTCCGAAAGTCCGACGGCCGCCAGGTGCCGCAGCGCCGCCGCGGGATCGGCCTTCTCCCCCAGGTAGATCTGCGGCAGCGCGGTGTTCTCGGCCGCCGTCATGCGCGGCAGCAGGTTGAACTGCTGGAAGACGAAGCCGATGATGCGGGCCCGCAGGTAGGCGAGCTCCGCGTCGCCGAGGGCGCTTATCTCGCGGCCGTAAAGTTTGAACGAGCCGGCGCTGGGCCTGTCGAGCAGCCCCAGTATGTGCATCAGCGTGGACTTGCCCGAGCCGGACGGCCCCATGATGGCGACGAACTCGCCCTCTTTGACCGTGAGGTCGACGCCCTTGAGTACCTCCAGGTCCTCGCCGCCCATCCGGTATATTTTCCTGATGCCTTTAAGCTCGATCATATATGGAGCCGTCGCCGCCGCCCCGTCCGCTCAGCGGCCCTGCATGGCGCGGCGCTGCTGGCCGCTCACGCTCATCTTGCGCGGCATAAGCGGATTGGTGCCGCCGCTGGCGGTCTGCGGCCTGTAGGGCCGGCCTTTGTAGAGGATCTCGTCCCCCTCTTCCAGGCCGCGCTTTATCTGCACCAGCTCGCCGTCGTCGAGGCCCGTGATTACGCGCTTGTACACGGGCTTGCCCTTCTCCAGGGAGGTTATGACGGAGGTGGCGCCCGAGGCGTCCAACGTGACGGCTCGCGAGGGGACGAAGAGCGCCGGCTTGGGTTCGGTGACGCGTATCTTTATGTTGGCGGTCATCTGCGACTTGAAGAAATCCGGCACACGGTCGGGGCGTATCTTCACCGTGTAAGTGATGACATTGCTCTGGTTCCTGCCCTCGTCGAGTATCTGGAATACCGTGCCTTTCACGGGACTGTCCGGGTAGGCGTCGAGCACGATCTCGGCGCGCTGGCCGGTCCTCACGCGGCCTATGTCGGATTCGTCCACGCCTACGGCCACGATGAGCCGGTCGGAGATGGCGAACAGTACGGTGCTCGCGCTCACGGTCTGGCCCTCGACCACGTTCTTGAGTATGACCGTGCCCTCTATGGGGGAGATGATCTTTATCGGTTTATAGGCTTCCTGCCAGTATTCGAACTGTTCGTCGCCCATCGCCCGGGCGGAGTCCAGTATCGCCACGCGGTCCGCCGAGCTCATCAGCGCCAGCGTCTCGCCCAGGGCGACCTTCCGGCCTTCTTCCACCAGTATCTTCTCTATGCGGCCGCCCGAGGAGGGCTGTATCTCTATGCGGTTGAGCGGCTCCACGCCGCCGGTGGTCTCCACGTATTCGGCCAGCTCCTTGACGAAGGCCTTCGAGGACGAGTAGCGGACTTCCTCGCCGCCGTTCTTCTTTTTGGAGAAGTACCACCAGCTTCCGCCCGCGGCGGCCGCCGCGACGACGAGGATGAGTATCTTTTTCATGTTATTTTTCCGCATAGGTCCTTATCCCTTGTCAGTCGCCGAGGCCGACGCCGAGGAGGTTCTCGACGGCCAGCTTGCGCGTATTGGCGTTCTTGAGGTATTCCAGCTGGTTGAGCCGCGCGTCCACCAGGTTCTGCTCTATGTTCTCCAGGTCGAGGAAGCTGATCTTGCCGGCCATGTACTTTATCTGGGCTTCCTTGTAGCGCTCCTCGCTGGCTTCCAGTATCCTCACGTGCGCGTCGGCGGTCTGCCTGGCGTTGAGGAACTCGCCGTAAAAGTTCAGGATGTCGTTCTCCAGTCCCAGCATCGTGCCGCGCAGGTCCTCTTGCGCGGCTTTGAGCGCGGCGCGGGCCGACGCGGTGTTGTGCTTATAGTAGGTCGGCCCGTTGGCGAGTATCGGTATCGAGAGCGAGAGTCCCAGCGACCAGCTTTTCCGCTCCGGGAACTCGTAGTCGCCGCTCCAGCTCATCGACTGGCTGGCGCTCAGCGAGGGCGCGGCGTCGTACTTGGCGGACAGGAGGCGCTCTTCGTAGACGCCCAGGCTCTTGCGCTGCGAGACTATGCGGGGGGACGCCTCTATAAGGTGGGTGAGGTCGCCGGTGTCCAGCGCGTAATCGGGCGAGGAGAACTCCCCTTTGGCGTCGAGCGGCCTGTAGGCCGAGGTGCCCATGGCCGCCAGCAGTCCGCGGCGGGCTATGTCCAGCGAGCGTTCGGCCTTGGCGGTGTCCGCCTTTGCCACCTCGTAGAGGGCTTCGGCGTAGAGCATATTCCCCCGGGATTCCATGCCGCTCTCGTACTTGAGCTTTATGAGCCGCGCGTTCTGGTCGCGCAGGTCCAGCACTTTTCTCTGCGCCGCCAGCTTCTCCTGCGAGAACAGGAGGTTGACGAAGGCGGAGTAGAGCGTCTGGCGCAGCGCGGCCGACTCGGCCCGGTAATCGGCCTCGGCTTTCTCGTAGTTCAGCTTGGAGGACCTTATGGAGGAGAAGGTCTTGAGGCTGAAAAGAGTCTCGGAGGCCGATACTCCCGCCCGCCAGCTGGTCGAGGCGTCGGTGGAGTCCCCGCCGGACCGGCTTACCGAATGCGACAGGCTGATATTGGGCATGAAGGCGTTGTAGCCCGACAGATAGGTGTGGCGGTTCTGCTCTATCGCCAGTCTTTTCGCGTTCAGCGACGGGTTATTCGCCAGCGCCTCGCGCACGCACTGTTCCCAGGTTATTTCTTCCGCGAAAGCGGGAGCGCCGGCCAGGGCCGCCAGCGAGACCAAAAGGAGTAATTTTTTCATAGGCTTATATGTGGCCGCATTACTATAACGCGGCCGGGACCGTTTTTATTGCATGGCCGGGAAAAAGCCCGGTATTACTTCAGTTTTTCCATGCCCGCGAACTCCCGGTCCAGCCGGAAGCCGCGCAGTATCTCTTTGTCGTCGGCCGTGAGCGCGCCGTCCATGGCCCGGGCCAGGGTGGGGGCGAGGCCGGGGCCCAGCATGAAGCCCTGGCCGCACATGCCGACCGCCAGGACGAAACCCACGGGGCCCGCGCCGGCGTCCACTATCGGGAAACCGTCCGGGGTCATGGGGTAGAGGCCGCGCCAGGTGCGGCGTACCTTTACGCCCGAGAGCTGGGGCATCAGGTTTATCATCCGCCGCGAGACCTCCGGCAGGAACTCGGAGGTGGAGCGGCAATCGTCGCCCCAGACCGGCGGGTTGGGGGTCAGGCAGAACACCAGTTGTCCCTCGGAATTCTGGTAGAAGTAGTAGTTCTTCGACTTGTCGCCCGGGCGTATGTCCACTATCATCGGTTTGAGGAAGGGCTTGAGCGGCTCGGTGATGCCGGCCTCGTGGCAGTCGGGCCTTACCGGCGCCTTCACGCCGGCCATCTCCGCTATTTCCGCGGCCTTGGCCCCCGCCGCGTTGACCACTTTGGCCGCGCCGTAGGTCCCTTTGTCCGTCATGACGCCTTTAACGGCGCCGCCGGAGATATCCAGGCCCGTCACGCGCTCGCGGAAGCGGAATTCGGCGCCGGCCTTGACGGCCGCGCGGTAGAAGGCCTGGCCGCTGAGCAGCGGCGAGGCGCTGCCGTCGTCGGGGGAAAAAGTGCCGCCGCGCAGGTCGCGGGGATCGATGCCGGGCGCCAGTTTCTTTATCTCCTCCGGGTCAAGCCAGGAGATGTTCAGGCCGAAGGCCTGCTGCACCTTGAGCATTTCCTTGAGCAGCCGCTCGTCGCTCTCCGTGTAGACCGGGAAGCAGTAGCCGCCCTTAAGCCAGCCGATATCGTCGCCGCGCTTCTCCCGCCAGGTGGAGAAGATCCCGAGGCTGCGCAGGCAGGTCTTGATCTTGGCGCCGTCGGAATGCGTGGCGCGCACTCCGCCGATGGCCTCCTTGTTCTGGCCCTGTCCGGCCGAGGCCAGCTCGTCGAGGACCAGCACCCTGCGGCCCTTTTCGGCCAGTTCCAGCGCCAGCGGGGTGCCCACGCTGCCCGCGCCTATGATGATGACGTCGTAGTTCTTGTCGGTCATATGGTCCTCTTAGAAGCCGCTCCAGCCGGCCTTCTCCTCCATCGCGGTGCGGCATTTTATGTTGGCGAAAGTCCCCAGCTCGGTCTCCATGAGCAGCGGGCGCTGCGTCATCGGCGTCAGCTCCTCCGGTTTTATCCCCTCGGAGCGGCAGATGGAAAGTATCAGCGAATTGCAGGTCTTGGAGCCGCAGGCGCCCATGCCGGCGCGCGTCACGGCCTTGAGCTGGTTGAGGTCCCTTATGCCCGAGCGTACGGCCTTGCGTATCTCGCCCAGCGTCACGCGCTCGCAGCGGCATATCACGGTCTCGTCCGGCGAGTCCTTGGTCACGGCCGGCTTGCCCGGCTTCTCTTCCGAGTAGAGCCGTACGCCGGCTATCCGGTCGGCTATGGCGCCGTCGGCGGCCAGCTGCAGTATCAGCGTGCTGTCTGCCTTGAAATCGCGCATCTCCACGATCCTGGCCTTGCCGAGAGGGCAACCTTCCCAGTCGGTCAGCTCCAGTTCGTCGCCCTTCTTCACGGCTCCGCGGCTTATCTCGAACGGCACCGAGACGACCGGGGCCTTCTCGTCCTTGCGGCGGTCGACTATGGTGATGGCCAGGCCCGGGCAGACGACCAGGCATTTGAAGCAGCCTATGCATTCGCCCTCGAACCTGGGCGCGGCCATTATGTTCTCCACGGGGATCTTTATCGATTTCTTGGGGCAGGACGTGGAGCAGGGATTGCAGGGTATCTCCTGGCGGCAGTGCAGCACGGGGTAGACCTTGCGGTCGTGGTCCCGCTCCTTCACGCCGGCCGTCGGGCCGGGCCGGGACTTGAGCGTCTCCAGTTTCTCGTACCAGAAGGCGGGCACCGGCCCGGACATGATGCCCAGGCTCTTGAGCACCTTGTGGGCGGTTATCTTGCCGCTGAACATGGCGGCCGAGGCCTCGGCTATCTCCTCCGCGTCGCCGCAGACGAAAGCGTTCATGCCGAAGGCGAGGGCCTGCTGGTGGAACTCGTTTATCGAGTTGAGGCCTACGGCTATGAGCAGCGTGTCGGCCCCGAAGGTCTTCTCCGTGCCCGGCAGCGGGCGGAACTTGTCGTCCACCTCCGCGATGGTCACGCGCTCCAGCTCGTCCTTGCCTTCGGCGCGCAGTATGGTGTGGCGCGTGTATACCGGCACGCCGAGGCGCTTGATCTTGTCCTCGTGCACCTTGTAACCGCCGCAGCGCTCCTGCGCCTCGATGAGCCCCACCACCTGTATGCCGGCCTGCATGGCGTGGTAGGCCGCTATCAGGCCCACGTTGCCGCCGCCGACTATGAAGAGCTTCTTCGAAGGCCGCACCAGGTCGCGGTTGACCAGCGTCTGGAAGGCGCCGGCGCCGTAGACTCCCGGCAGTGTGTTGCCGGGGAACGGCAGGGATTTCTCGCGGGCGCCGGCGGCGGTCACGATGGCCTTGGGCTTCACCAGCACGTAGGAGCCTTCCCGCACCACGCCGGCCTTCTTGTCGGAGAAGACGGCCACGCAGGAGGAATTGAGCCATACTTTGACCGACGGGTATTCCTTGAGCTGGTCGGTCAGCTTATCGGCTATGTCGATGCCGCGGGTGCCGGCGTAGCAGTCCTCTATGGAACCGAAGAACTTGTGCGTCTGTAGGACCAGCTTGCCGCCCAGCTTGTGCTTGTCGTCCACGATTATAGTGGGGACATTGAGCTTGCCCAGCTCTATGGCCGCGGCCAGACCGGAAGGCCCGCCGCCTATTATCAGCGCGTCGGTCTCCAGCTCTTCTATGCGGCCGGCGTCCTGTACGCAGCCCACGGCCGGCAGGCCGGGCACGCCTTTGAGCTCCTCCACCTTTATGCCAGCGCGCACCGGCGTGACGCACGATTTCACGGAAATCCCGTCGACCAGCACCGAGCACTGGGCGCACTGGCCGTTGGCGCAGAAGATGCCCTGCGGGCTGCCGTCCCTGTGATGCCGGCTGAAGATCTTGATGCCGTTGGCGAATAGCGCCGTGGAGATCATCTCGCCGTCGAGCGCCTCCAGCTCCCTGCCCTGGAAAGTGAATTTCACCCGCGCGCCCTCCGGCGGGGTCAGTATCATGTGTTCCTGAATGCGTGCGTTCATTTTTTCTCCGGTAAGCCGCCGGACTCGCGCCGTCGGCGCCAGGAATCAATGTTACAAAAATTTATATATACTCTACACAGACATGAAGCGCGTCCTGCTCGTTAACTTCGCCGAATGCCCGGAGAACCTGCATCTTGAGCAGGCCCTTATCGCCGCCGTGTCCCGTTCCCGCGGCGTTCGGCTGGACGTGCTCCACGACCAGGATTTCCATTATTCTTTCATACCGCAGGGGCCTAACGAACGCGGCTTCCGGAAACGGTTCCAGGGAGGGCGCGGGGAGGAGGACCTGCTCCGGGCGGGTTATGACGCGCTGATAGCGCTGGATTTTCCCAAGCGCCGAGGTTGCGCCCCTTTCTTCTGCCGTCTTTTCGCCGAAGGCGCGGCCGTCCGCAAGTATTTCCTGGCCAATCACCTGGTCCCTTCGCCGGGGCACAATTTCACTGCCGACCTCTTCCGCCGGGCCCGGCTGTTGTCCCGCGCGCGCATTACCTGGATACTGGAATACGACGATCCGCCGCTCTGGGGGGAATTGGGGACGTCTCCCGAAAGCGTGATTCGGCGGCCTTACTGCGTGGACACCGGCTATTACACCCCAGCTCCGCGCGCCGCGCGGGGAAGCTATATTTTTTCCGGCGGCAGCGCCGGCCGCGAGTTCGCGGCTCTTTCCGCGGCGGCCGCCGCCTGCGGGCTGCCGCTGAAAGTCAGGTCCGACATGGCCAGGCCGCCGGGCCCGGCGCTGCCCGGCGTCGTCTGGGAGCCTTTCTCCCCTAACCTGAACACGCTGGTCGAAACCCTTCGAGGCTGCGCCCTGACCGTCTTGCCGGTGTCGGACGGCTTCATCAACGAGGCCGCCGGCAATTCCATCGCTTTCATGGCCATGGCCTGCGGCCGGCCTGTGCTGGTCCGGGATACGCCGTATATGCGGCGTTATATAAAGGACGGGGTCAACGGTTTTCTCTACGGCAGACTGGAGACCGGCGTTCTCGCCGCGGATATCGGGAGGATAATGGCGCTCTCTCCCGCCCGCCTGCGCGCGCTTTGCCGCAGGGCCCGGGAGACCATGCTGGAGCGCGCGTCCCTGTCCACGCTGGCCGCTTCCGTGCTTTCGGCCGTAAAGGGCAAGGCTCCCCGCTCCGCGTCAGCCGGGTTTTAAAAGCTCTCCCAGTTTGTTAGAATTTCCGCGTCGTACCCCCGCTCTTTGACCCCTTCCAAGCAAGATCAAACTGACCCTTAACGTCCCCGCGGTTAATCGTTAGCTTGCAGGTATTTATGGACCAGATACTCATTTTGGATTTCGGCAGCCAGTACACACAGCTCATCGCCCGCCGGCTTCGCGGCCTGCGGATCTACTGCGAAATACTCCCCTTCGGCGCCAGCGCGGAAGAGATACTCTCCCGTTCGCCGAGGGGGATAATTCTTTCCGGGGGCCCTTCCAGCGTATACGACCCGAAAGCCCCGCGCCCGGCAATGGACGTCTTCAACCTGGGCGTGCCGGTGCTGGGCATCTGCTACGGCATGCAGCTGATGGCCCGGGAACTGGGCGGCGGGGTCCATAAAGCGCATAAGCGCGAATACGGCTTCAGCAGGATAAAGATAAGGCCCGGCTCCCGCCTCTTCAAAGGAATATCCGGCTCGCCGCAGGTCTGGATGAGCCACGGCGACGAGGTCAAAAAAGCCCCGCCCGGCTTCAAGGTCACCGCGACCAGCGCCGATATGGGGCTCTCCGCCATGGAGGACCCGGCCCGCGGCCTCTACGCCCTGCAGTTCCACCCCGAGGTCCATCATACCGAGAAGGGCGTGAAGGTCATAGAGAACTTCGCCCGCGGCGTCTGCGGCTATAAAGGCCGCTGGTCGCCCGCCTCGCTGGTAAAAGAGACCATAAAAGACATAAAGGAACAGGTCGGCTCCGGCTCGGCCATCTGCGCATTGTCCGGCGGCGTGGATTCCTCCGTCGCCGCGGTGCTCGCCCACAGGGCGCTCGGCAAAAAACTCCACTGCATATTCGTCGATACCGGCCTGGTGCGCGAGGGCGACCGCGAGCGGATGGAGCGGGTATTCAAAAAGAAGTTCCATTTCAACCTGCGCATAGCCGACGCCTCGAAGGTGTTCCTGAAAAAACTCGCCGGCGTCGCCGACCCCGAGCGCAAGCGCAAGATAATCGGCCACACCTTCATCGAGGTCTTCGATAAGGAAGCTCGGAAGATAAAGGGCGCGAAGTGGCTGGTGCAGGGCACCCTCTACCCCGACGTCATCGAATCCGTCTCGGTCAAAGGCCCGTCCGTGGTCATCAAGAGCCATCACAATGTAGGCGGCCTGCCGGAGAAGATGAAGATGGGCCTGCTCGAGCCCCTCAAGTTCCTCTTCAAGGACGAGGTCCGCGAGCTCGGCCGCGGCCTGGGGATACCGGAAAGCATACTCATGCAGCATCCTTTCCCCGGCCCGGGCCTCGCTATAAGGATAATCGGCGCCGTGACGCCGGAGCGCCTGGCCGTACTGAAGAAAGCCGACCTCATCATGCGCGAGGAAATAATCAAGGCCGGCTGGTACGGCAGGATCTGGCAGGCCTTCTGCGTCCTCCTGCCGGTCAAATCCGTCGGCGTCATGGGGGACGAGCGCTCATACGAGAACACGCTGGCGCTGCGGTGCGTGGAATCCGTCGACGGCATGACCGCCGACTGGTCCAGGCTGCCGCACGACCTGCTCCGCAAAATTTCGTCCCGGGTGGTAAGCGAAGTGCGCGGCATCAACCGCGTCGTCTACGACGTCACCTCCAAACCCCCGGCGACGATCGAATGGGAGTGAGGGCGCCCCAAAGGGCGGGATTTCCGGTCCCCCTTCCGGCGAGGAACATGCGGAGGTTTTTATTAGCTATAAGGAGACAACCGGGGGAGGCGGGCGACAAAGGGCAGGTTCCCCGTCCGGCCTCGCGGCGAGGGACATGAGGAGATTTTTCCCCGAGCGGAGGGAGCGCACCGCACTGCGGCGGGCCATGAATGTTTGAGCCCTAGCGCTATGCGCGACGGGCGAGTTCATGGCCCGGCGAACGAAGCGAAGGGCGTTTTGAAAAATCGAACCGTCCCGAGCGTGAGGCCGGACGGGGTGCCATAGACAGAGGAGGACGATGACTCAGCTGAAACCGTTCCATAAGGGTAAAGTAAGGGACCTTTACGCGATAGGGGAGGACAAACTCCTCATAATCGCCTCGGACCGCGTCTCCGCCTTCGACTTCGTCCTGCCCACCCCCATCCCCGGCAAAGGCGAAATGCTCAACAAGATAAGCCTCTTCTGGTTCGCCAGGACCGGCCACATAATAAAGAACCATCTCATAACCGCCGACCCCGCCGAAATAGAACGGCACCTGCCGGCCGGCCACGGCATACCGCTCACCGGCGGCGCCGTCCTGGTCAAAAAAACGAAGCGCGTGGACTTCGAATGCATAGTCCGCGGCTATATAACCGGCTCCGGCTGGAAAGAATACCTCAAGAGCGGGACCATCTGCGGCATAAAACTGCCCGGGGGCCTCAAAGAGGCGCAGAAGCTCCCCGAGCCCATCTTCACCCCCACCAGCAAGGCCGACCAGGGCCATGACGAGAATGTCACCTTCGACGAGATGGCCGCCGTTCTGGGCCGGGAGAAAGCGGAATTCATAAAGAACAAAAGCCTCGAGCTCTACAAGTACGGCTCGGCCCACGCCGAGGCGCGCGGCATAATACTGGCCGACACCAAGTTCGAGTTCGGCGAGCTGGACGGGGAGATCATCCTCATCGACGAGGCGCTCACGCCCGACTCCTCCCGCTTCTGGGACGCCGCCCATTACAAGGTCGGCAGCAGCCCCGAGAGTTTCGACAAGCAGTTCGTCCGCGACTGGCTTGAGAAAGAATCCGGCTGGGACAAGAAGTCGGCCCCTCCCGCTTTGCCGGAGAAGGTGGTGGAAGGCACGGTGGCCCGCTACCGCGAGGCGCTGGAGAAGCTCGCCAAAGGATGATATGGTCATAGAGATACGCACCAAACCGAAGTACGCCGCCGCCGAGGACGCGGCCCTGCTGGCCCGCATGCGCGCCGCCGGCCTGCCGCTCAAAGCCTCCTCGACGGCCAGGCTTTACCGGATAGAAGCGGAGTGGGCGGCGGGCGATTATAAGAAAGCCGCCGCCGGCCTGCTGGCCGACCCGCTGACCGACGACTGGTCCCTCGGCGGCCGCCGGCCGCCCGCCGGCTGCTGGCGCGCCGAGGTCTGGCTCAAGAGCTCGGTCACCGACGTGGTGGGCGAGAGCGTGTCCGAGGCCGCCGCCGGCTTCCTGGGCGTAAGGGCCCCCAGGGTGCGCTTCGGTCACGCCTTCTATTTCAAAGGCGCGGCCGGCCCCGCGGCGGAGAAGGCCGCGGCCAGGGCCCTCTCGAACCCCCTCATACATTCATTCAAGGTCGTGAAACGATGAACGACAGGATAGAGAGTTTCAACCGGCTCAAACCCGCCGAACTGGCCGCGCTGGATAAAGAGGCCGGCTGGTCGCTCAACGCCGACGAGCTGGCCTCGGCCCAGAAGCATTTCCGGAAACTGGGCCGCCCCCCGACGCGGGGGGAACTGGAGACCATAGCCCAGACCTGGTCGGAGCACTGCAAGCACAAGACCTTCTCCGGCCCGGTGCGGCTGGAGCGCGGCGGCAAGGTGAAGCGCTATAAGAACCTTTTCAAGGATACCATCGTCGCCGCCACCAAGGAGCTGAACCGGCCGTGGTGCCTGTCGGTGTTCAAGGACAATGCCGGCGTGGTGGAGTTCGGCCGCGGGAAGAAATGGGGTCTTGCCTTCAAGGCCGAGACGCACAACCATCCCTGCGCGCTGGAGCCCTACGGCGGCGCCGAGACCGGCGTCGGCGGCGTGGTGCGCGACATACTCGGCGTGGGCCTGGGCGCCAAGCCGGTGCTCAATACCGATTTCTTCTGCTTCGGCAGGCAGGATTCGAAGATGAAGCTGCCGCCCGGCGCGCTGGGCGCGCCCAGGATAATGGAGGGAGTGGTCGAGGGCGTGCGCGACTACGGCAACCGCATGGGGATACCGACGGCCGCCGGCGGCGTCGTCTTCGACGACGGTTACATGCTCAACCCGCTGGTCTTCGTCGGCTGCGCCGGCCTTATCCCTCGCGACAAGATAGACAAGCGGGTGCGCCCCGGCGACCTGATAGTGGCCGTCGGCGGCCGCACCGGCCGCGACGGCATACACGGCGCGACCTTCTCCTCGGCGGATATCGGCGAGGATTCGCCGGCCTCGGCCGTGCAGATCGGCCACGCGATAAACGAGAAGAAGATACTCGACGCCCTGCTGCGCGCCCGCGACAAGGGGCTCTATTCCGCGGTGACCGACTGCGGCGCCGGCGGCTTCTCGTCGGCCATAGGCGAGCTGGCCTCCGAGTGCGGGGCCGTGGTCGAACTGGACAAGGCCCCGCTCAAGGACGTTTCGCTGGAGCCCTGGGAGATATGGGTCTCGGAATCGCAGGAGAGGATGGTCATGTCGGTGCCGGCGAAGAACCTGCCCGCGCTCAAAAAGATATTCGCCCGCGAGGAATGCGAACTGGCCGTGCTCGGCCGCTTCAATAATTCCGGCCGGCTGCTGGTGCGGTTCAAGGGCGAGCCCGTGGTGGACCTGTGCAACGATTTCCTGCACGGCGGCGTCCCCAACTTCGAGAAAAGGGCGGTACATAAGCCGGTGGCTGTCAGTGCCCGGCCGCCGGCAAAACCCCGCAGGCCGCTGGGCCGCCTGCTGCGCGAAATACTGGCCCACCCGAATGTCCGGTCGCGCGCGCCGATAGTGCGCCAATACGACCACGAGGTGCAGGGCGGCACCGTGGTCAAGCCCTTCACCGGGCCCGCCGGCTACGGGCCTTCCGACGGAGCGGTCATCTGGCCGCAGGCCGCCACCCGGGACCTGGGCGACTTCGCGGGCTTCGCCGCGGCGCACGGCATCTGCCCGTCCGTAGGGCGGATAGACCCGTGCCAGATGGCGCTCAACGCCTGCGACGAGGCTATGCGCAACCTGCTCTGCTGCGGCGCGGACATCACGAAGGCCGCCTTCCTCGACAACTTCTGCGCGGCCTCGCCGGCCGATCCGAAGGTGCTGGGCGATCTGGTGCTGGCGGCCGAAGGCTGCAAGGAGGCCGCGCTGGGTTTCGGCGCGCCTTTCATCTCCGGCAAGGACAGTTTCTACAATCAGTCCTCCGACGCGAAGGGGAAGCCGTACCCGATACCGCTTACCCTGCTTATCTCCGCGGTGGCCCCGGTGGACGATGTACGCGCCGCCGTCACCTCCAACTTCAAGCGCACCGGCAACCCGGTCTACATGGCCGGCGTCACCTGGCGCGGGCTGGGCGGCTCCATCTATAACGAACTGGAGAAGTCGGGTAATAACGCGCTGGGCGTTATCTCGATAGAGGAGAGCGCGAAGCTCTACCGCGGCCTGCTGCCGGCCTTCAGGGCCGGGCTGGTCATGGCCGCGCATGATATCTCCGACGGCGGCTTCGCGGTCGCGGCGGCCGAGATGGCCTTCGGCGGCAGCCTGGGCGCGGACCTGTGCCCCGAGACGGGTTACGCCCAGGACGGGGTAAGCCAGGCCGAGTTGCTCTTCGGCGAATCGCCGTCTCGCATACTGCTCGAGGTGGACAAGGAGAAGGAACTGTCGTTCCGCTCGCTCGTAGCCGGTCTGCCGGTGGAACGTGTGGGCTTCGTCAGTTCCGGTCACGACCTGACGCTGCTCGACGGCGCCGGCCGCGAGCTGCTGCGGGAGGACATCGCCGTGCTCCTGGAATGCTGGTCGGGAGGTGAAGTATGAAGCGCCCCAAGGTGCTGGTGCTGCGCGGCGCGGGGACGAACTGCGATATCGAGACCTGCAACGCTTTCGCGGCGGCCGGCGGGGAGCCGGAACTGGTGCACGCCGGGGAACTGGTCGAGGGAGTGAAGAAATTCGGGAACTACGCGATACTGGCGCTGCCCGGCGGCTTCTCTTACGGCGATGATATCTCGGCCGGCAAGATCATGGCGGTGAAGTTGCGCTCCCTGAAATCCGACCTCGGGAAATTCATCGCGTCGAAGAGGCCGGTGATCGGCATCTGCAACGGTTTCCAGGTGCTGGTCAAGACCGGCTTTCTGCCCCACGAAAAGAGCGGCCGCCAGCTGGCGACGCTGGCCGCCAATGACTGCGGTCACTTTATCGCCAAATGGGAGCGCCTCAGGGTCAACAAGCTCAGCCCCTGTCTTTTCACCAAGGGCCTGCCCGACGAGATAGAACTGCCGATAGCCCACGGGGAGGGCAAGTTCATCTCGTCGCCGTCGGAGATGGCTAAAATAAAGCGCGGCAACTTGTGCGCGCTGTCCTACGTGGCGAACCCGAACGGCTCCATGGCGGACCTGGCCGGGCTGACCAACGCGGAGGGCACGGTGCTGGGGCTTATGCCGCACCCCGAGCGCTTCTTCTTCCCCTGGCAGGCGCAGAACAGGCGCCCCGGCGCCGACTTCCTGCCGCCGGGATATCTCTTCTTCAAGAACGCCGTGGACTATGCCAGATAACAATAGGAGAACTATGCCGGGTGCTGCCGGGGGCTCACCACGAAAAACGCGCTCGTACACCGTACTCGCGCTCCTTCCTCGCCGCTCACGCTCGTATGCGCCTCCGCATCCTCGAGATGCGATTCCACCGGCTAGCTCCGGCGCATACTCCGTAAG
>ERZ795032.1693-NODE-1693-length-14381-cov-5.877146_pt1 | contig 14381 bp, 14 predicted proteins | sample MGYA00375124_ERZ795032 | MGnify/ENA primary metagenome ERZ795032 (study PRJEB30167, sample SAMN05720154) | activated sludge metagenome | isolation source: Anaerobic digester | place: China | collected 2015-12-16 ...
GTTCAAAGAAGCCTGTAAAAAGATAAAAATGCTGCTTTTCGACTGCGACGGCGTTCTTACCGACGGCCGCATCGTGCTTGGCAGCAACGGTTCCGAAATGAAATTCTTCTCAACCGTCGACGGCCTCGGAATCAAGCTCTGGCACGACGCCGGGCTGATGGCGGGCAGTATTACCGGCCGCAGCTCAGAAGCCCTCGAAAAGCGCGCCGCCGAACTCAAGTTCGAAGAACTGCACCAGGGTATCGCCCTGAAAGGCAAAGTGCTCGCCGAAATTCTCGAACGCCGCAACCTTAAAGCTGAAGAAGTCGCCTATATCGGTGACGACATCAACGACCTGCCGGTCGGCACCCGCGTTGGCCTGTTTTTCGCCCCGGCCAACCACCACCCGTCGATCCGACCTTACACCGATTACATTCTCGATGCCGACGGCGGCCACGGAGTCATTCGCGAGGTCGTCGACATCATTCTCGGCCACAAGAGCCTGATGGAAAACCTGATCAGAAAATACATCGAATCCTGATGCTGCGTGATCAACTGAAAACTCTGAAGCGCACGGCGCGCTATCACCTGCTGAGCACGCTGGTCAAAATTATGACCCGCCTGCCGGCCACAGCCGTGCCGAAACTGCGGCGCCTGCTGATGAAGGTGTTTCCGCTGGTGTTCGCACGGCAGTTGCGCCGGGCCGACGAGCTGCTGCCGGCCGAATTCGCCGGCCGTAAAGACGAAATTCTGCGCCGCATGGTTGAAAACCAGGCGCAGACGATTCTTGAAGTATTCTTCTACGAAAAACTCGTAGAACACAACCCCGACTTCATAAAAGTGGTCGGACGCGAGCATCTCGAAGAAGCCACCAGAAAAGGCAAAGGCATCATCATTCTCTCCGCTCACTTCGGCAACTGGGAAGTCATGGGCTACGAACTGCGTAAAATGGGCCTGCCACTGCACGTGCTCGCCCGGCCGCAGGCGGTCAACCAGATGACCGAATTCATGAACAGCTTCAGAGAGCGGCGCGGCGTCAAGGTGATCATGGAAAAAAGCATCACCGAATCGCTCAAACTGCTGCATCAGGGCAAGACCGTCGGCATGCTTTCTGATCTCAATGCCCGTGAATGGGGCTACCAGGTCGAATTTTTCGGGCGCAACGCCTCTTTTTACAGCTCTCCGGTCATCCTCTCGGTGCGCAGCGGCGCGCCGCTGATTCCGTCGTTCACCGAACGGCAGCGCGACGGCAGCCTGCTGTTGCGTTTCGAAGCCCCGATCGTCTGGGAAAAGGGCGAAAGCATGCGGCAGCGAGTGCAGAAATACGTCAGGCGTTACGAAGAAGCCTTCAGGCGCAGGCCAGATCACTGGTGCTGGTTTCATGAACGCTACGAACATGCCGCCCTTGGAAGGACAGACTGAAGCTTATGGTCAAGAACATACTGATGAGTTTCTGGTTCTGGGGTCTGCTGCTGGCCAGCTTTATTGCCATCATCCTCTGGGACGAAAAAATCGAAGAGGGCGTTAAAGCCGCCTATGTCAAGCATCGCATGATGCTCAGAGACGTCAATTTCAGCCAGGTCGAAGGCGGTTTCGAGCATGCCCGCATGTTTGCCGACCTCTGCGAAATGGATGACAACCAGAACAACATCGACGCGACCAATATCCGCACCATTTTCTACAAACAGGACGTCGCGACCTGGTCTGGCTGGCTGCTGGCCGAAAAAGGTCTGAAGAATCCGTTTGAAGCGAAGTTCTGGGGTGACGTGCGCGCCTGGAACACCGAACGCGAAAGAATAAGAACCGAAGAGATGCGCTATTATCTGAACCGCAAAGAACTGCACAGTCAGAAGCCGGTCACCATCTGGAAGGACGATGCAGTTATCACCGGCCTCGGAATGAGTTATAATACCCAGACGAAAGAAGCGACCATCAACCAGCAGGTAGTGATCAGAATCTGGGATAAAACCGCTTCGCAGACCGCAAACGCCTCGGAGGGCACCATGATCGACGGAGTTCCGGTAGCACCCCCAATCGAGAATCTGCTGCTGCCGATTCGCAACCTCAATACCGCACCGGCCACTTCTGCTTCTGCTTCTGCACTTGCCACAACTGCCGCGACCGCTTCTGCAGGCATGCCAGCTTCAGAGAGCGTTTCAACCGAGACAATCATTAATCAAACCGGGAACAAGCAACAATGAACCTAAACCGCTTTAAAAAACTGGCAACCGGCCTGTTTTTCTGCCTTCTGGCAACGACAGCCTCGGCCATCACCACGGTGACGGCCGGCGACATGGTCATCACCAGTAAACTGATGACCTTTCACAATAATATCTATGTCGCCCGCGGCGGCCTGAAAGCCGAGCAGAAAGACTCGACCCTGACGGCAGACCGCGGCATCTACGACCGCGACCTCGAAATCGTCAAGGCGATCGACAACGTCAAAGTCGAGCAGCCGGGCTCGGTTCTTTCCTCTGATTATCTCGAAGCCTATGTCAAAGAAGACCGCATTCTTGCCCGCGGCAACCCGAAACTGGTGCGCATCGTCGAACGCGCCAGCCAGGACCCAAACAGCGAGCAGAAAACGAAAAAGACGCGGGTAATTCTCACCTGCAACGAAGTTGAAGCCTTTCAGAAAGAAAAACGCTTCATCGCCAAGGGCAATGTGCAGGTTATCGAAGTTGCCTACCGCGATGGCGAAACCGAAGAAGAGGCCGCCGAAAACGAAAAAGAACCGGTTTCTGACCTTATCTGCGAAACGCTTGAACTCTTCTCTGACGAAGACAAGGCGATCGCCCGCAACAACGTCGAAATCATCACCGAAACCCTGCGCGCCACTGGCGACAAGGCGATTTATCTGAACAAGGAAAACCGCATGATCATCGTCGGGCATGCGCACGCCTTTCAGACTTCGAAGGAAGCGGGCAGCAACGCCGAACAGGTTTCTGAACTCTATGCCAACAAAATTATCTACTACCCGAACGAAGAGCGCACCATCGCGGTCGGCAACGTGCATGCCACCGTTTATCCCGGCAGCGGCGGCATGAAAAGCAAAGACAAAGATAAAGACAAGGACAAAAAGAAGAAAAAGAAAAAAACGGGCGACGACACCGCTGATGACGCCGCAGAAGTTGCCGCCGACAACAAACTGGACGAGGACGCGATCGCTGTTCCGCCAGGCATGCCCCCCGGAGATTACACGAAGCTTGCGGATGAAGACGGCGTTATCGAAGCCACAGCCGACGAAGAAGACTAACCATGAATACCCAGGAAACCAGCCAGACTCAATCAGCAGTCATACCGATCAACGCGCCGCTTGACGAAATTATCGTTCATTCGGTCTGTAAAACCTACAAAGGCCGCAAGGTCGTCGACAATGTATCGCTGAACATAAAAAAGGGCGAAATCGTCGGGCTGCTTGGCCCCAACGGTGCCGGCAAAACCACCACCTTCTACATGGTTGTCGGTCTGGTAAAGCCAGACAGCGGCAAAGTCACCTTCAACGACCGCGATATCACGCATAAAGCAATGTATCAGCGGGCGCGCATGGGTATCGGCTACCTGCCCCAGGAAGCCAGCGTCTTTCGCAAGCTGACAGTGCGCGAAAACATCTGGCTGATCCTGGAAGGCATCAATATCAGCGACAAAGAACGCAAACAGCGCCTCGACAAGCTGCTGACCGAACTCAATATCGGCCGTATTTCCGACAGCCTCGGCTATGCCCTCTCGGGCGGCGAGCGCCGCCGTGTCGAAATCGCGCGCGCACTGGCGGCCGAACCCAGTTTCATACTGCTCGACGAACCGTTCGCCGGCGTCGACCCGATCGCGGTCCAGGACATTCAGAGCATCGTGCTCGAACTGCAGAAGAAGGGCCTCGGGCTACTGATAACCGACCACAACGTGCGCGAAACCCTGGCGATTGTCGACCGCGCCTATATTCTCAGCCTCGGCAAGATTCTCGTCTCGGGCACCGCTCAGCACGTCGCCCAGGACGAAACCGCCCGCAAATTCTATCTCGGAGACCGTTTCCAGCTCGACCAGATTGAGAAGTTCAGCCAATGACCTACATCTTCGTTCTGGTTGTAATCAGCGGCATCATCGCCTATGTCGGTGACTGGCTCGGCACGCTGGTCGGCAAAAAACGACTGACGATCTTCGGCCTGCGACCGCGCATAACCGCTCTTGTCGTCGCCATTTCGACCGGCATTCTCATTACCCTGCTGACGCTGGGAGTCGCGGCCGCCCTTTCTGAAGATGTGCGCACCGCGCTTTTCTCAATGGACACCATCCGTCAGGAAATCGACAAGCTGCAGGCCGAAACCCGCGGCCTCGTCGAATCGCGCAATCGTCTCGAACAGGAAAAGAAGGCCCTCAACGATGACGTTGCCCGGCTGACTTCGCAGGTGCGCATCAAAGAGACCGAGAGCGTCGTCTTCAGAAAAGACGAGCCGCTGGCGGTCTGTGTTATCGCCGCCGGACGCCGCCCCGAAGAAGTCATGAAGGAGCTCACCAACCTGATCATCAGTCTTACCGACAAGGTGCGCCGCCGCGGCGTCAAAGTCAAAGATGAAATCGAGTTCTTCACCGAAAACAAAGAGCAGCTTGGGCAGATGGCGAATCATATTGCGACTTCGACACAGGACCTCGTCGTCGGCGCAGTGGCGGCCGAGAACATCAACGCCGGCGAAGAACTCGGCAATGTCAGGTTTCTCGTATTGCCAAACAACCTGATCTTCACGAAAAACCAGGAAATCGCCTCGGTCGAGATAAATGGCCGGGCCAATCGCGGTGAAATTGCCCGGGACCTGAAAAATTTCATGGATGAAATCAATCAGGAGGTCGTCAACCTTGGCATGATTGCCAACCCGCTCACCGGCAGATTTGGTGACCTTTCTTCCGAATCGATGATTTCTTTCTACGATATGGTCAACCGCATCAGGGAACTGAACCGTAAAATTGTGCTGATAGCAGTTGTTCCAGAAGACACCTACGCCATCGGGCCTCTCGACGTCTCGTTCCGGTTCGAAGAACCAGGCGAAAACGCCGATGAACCCGACGAAGGTCAATAATGGTTGCGCCCGAAGCCCGGGCAGATTATTCTTGTCTGTAAACCATCAGGGGGCTTGCAGTGAAAACCGGAAGATTTGACGTCGACATTCTCCACGAAGGGCAGATGCTCGTCGATGGCGGCATCGCCTTTTCCGGCATTCCGCGCAGCGAATGGGAAACCTTTGCGCCGCCTGACGAGCGCAACCGGGTGCGTTTTGGCCTGAATCAGCTGCTCGTGCGCGGCGAAGGCATAAACCTGCTTATCGACACCGGCATGGGCAATAAGATGCGACCGCGCAAACGCGAAATAATGGGTCTCGGTTCGCCGTCGGCACTTTATGACAACCTCGCCCGCTTCGGCCTCAAGCCTGATGATATCACCCACGTGGTTTTCACGCACCTGCATTACGACCACTGTGGCGGGGCCACCGAAGCTGAAGGCGATGAAATAGTGCCGGCCTTCAAAAATGCCATGTATTTCGTACAAAGAGAAGAATGGGATGCAGCAATCAATCCGAGCGAGATTTCGCGCAGCAGCTACTGTGTTCATGATTTTCTTCCCCTGCAGGAAACCGGGCGTCTGAAGCTTCTTAACGGCGACCTCGAAATCGCTGCGGGAGTTTATCTCGAAGTGAGCAGCGGCCACACGGCCGGTCACCAGATAGTCAGAATCATGGACCGTGAACTGCGGGTTATTTTTCCGGGCGATATCTGCCCCACCCCCTTTCATCTGCCGCCAGACCGTCGCGAGGCCTTCGATCTTTTTCCGGCCGACACCATTGCCGCCCGAAAAATTCTGCTCAAACGCAGCAGCCGCGCCGATACCCGCGTCGTTTTTTCGCATGCGGCCGAAGCCGGATTTTATCGAATAGAGCAGAAACAGAACGGCTTCGAAGCCCTGCTGTGTCATGAAAACTGAAAAAATCGCCATTCTCGCCAACGCTGCCTCGCGCACCCTCAACCGTGCCGAACTTGCAGCGACAGCCAGTCATATCAACCGCTTTCTGCCGTGCGAAACAATTTTTACCACCAGTATCGAAAATGCCCGCGAGACCGCGCAACGCCTCTCTGCCGACCCAGCCTGTCTGGTGGCGGCCTGTGGTGGTGACGGCACGATCCATACGGTTATCAACAGTGTCGTGCCAGAGGCGATAACCGGCATCATACCGGCCGGAACCGCCAACGTCATTGCCCGCGAACTCGGAATTCCGGTGCAGATGCGCGAAGCCGGCAAACTGCTGTTGACCGGTGCGGCACAGAAGTGCGATCTTGGCACCTGCAACGGCCGCAAATTCATTTTTGTGGCCGGCATCGGTTTTGACGCTGTGGTTGCCGGTGCCGTTTCGCCGACGCTTAAAAAATTGTTCGGCCGCTATGCCTATCATATTGCCGGTCTGCAGCAGTTCTGTTTTTACCGCCCGCCAACTCTGAGAATCAGGGTCGATGACAGCTCCGATGAATTCACCGGGCGTTTTGCCATTTTTGCCAATATGCGCCGCTATGGCGGCGACCTTTTTTTCGCTCCCGATGCCCGATATGACGACGGCATGCTGAATATGGTTCTCGTTGAAGACTTCAGTATGCGCACGATGCTGCAGCTGCTCAACTTTGCCAGGCGCAACGGCCAGAAACCGACGCATGGCATCAGAACCCTGACCGGGCGCAAATTTCACGTCACCGCCTCAGAACCTGCCCCTTATCAGCTCGACGGCGAGGTTTTTGCCGCTGCTGCAGAATTCACGATCGGTCTGGCAGAACACCAGGCCCGCTTCATTACCAGCTGATGGACTACCTGACCCTGATCTGGACAACAATTCAACTGCTGCTTATTTTTGCGGCGGCAAGCGGAGCTATCTGCCTGATCATCGGCCTGTTTCACCCGATCACGGTCAATCTTAAACTCAGAGCCTCGCAGCTGGGTCAGCGCGGCGAAATCTGGGGCAGCTATCTGTTCGGCCTTGTGAAGATCGGCGTCATCGCCACCCCGCACAATCAGGATGTCGCACTGAAGATTCTCTACTGGCAGAAATTTCTGCAGCGCAATCGGCGGCAGAAGCCAACCCGACCGCAGCCACCGCCGGCGACCCCGTGGCAGCCCGCCACCGATTCTGCATCTGCAACCGCGCCAAAAACGACAGACAGTATGAAGCCACAGCCCACAACAGAATCTGCGGCAGCTTCGGTTAAGCCGGCAGAATCATCACCAGCTGCCATAAGCAAGGAAGAAAAGCGGGCAGAAACGGTCAAAGCAGAAAGTGCCGTCCAGGCGAAGCCTGACAGCGAGCCGGCCATTCAAACAGATGCTGAGAAAGAAACAGAAAAGAAGTCTGTGTCTGAAGCCGCTATTGAAAGCAAAACAAAGATTGAAAATATGAAAACACCTGAAGCCGAAACCGCTGGCGAAACTGAGCCCGGAATTATGTCTGAGTCTACAGATGGCATCAGGGCCGAGATCATGACTGAAGACAGCACTGAACCTTTTATCAAGGCTGACGAGCTGGATTCCGAACCGGCGCCCGTTACCCGGCAACAGCCGGTCGATGTCACACCGGTAGATGTTACGCCGCTGAAACCAGTGGCAGAAGTGGCAAAAGAGCAACAGGCCGCCGAAAAGTCAGAACCAGCCGCAGGTATCAGAAGCGATGACCAGACAGAAAAGGCAGCAGCAGGCGGCAGCGACTGGCGTGCCCGCGCCCGCCGTTTCCGCAGAGATCTGAACAACCGATATCAGCAGCTGAAGCGCTACATAAGACTGTTCATGCGCAAATGGCAGGTTGTCTGGCCGATTCTGCAGCGCTTCTGGGGGCGCGGTAAAAAGGGCTTCAACCTTGTCGAACCAACCCTGAAAGTGCGCTATGCCCTGCACGAGCCCTACATTACCGGTATGTTCCACGGCAGCATCTCGATTTTTTCTGGGCTGGCGGCGCAGTTCGGCCTCAACTTCATTCCGGTGCCGATGTTTGGCGAGCCATGCATCTATGCCCGCGGCCGGGTAACAGCGGTTATCAGGCCCTGGCGCTTTCTCGCCGCAATGCTGGGGCTGCTGTTCGAGCGCGATCTTTATCGTGAAGCCTGGCAGGCATTCAGCTGGTACCGCGCCCGCCGGCAGCAGGCGTGAAAAAAAAGTTTTTTTCGCTGATGGTTTCTGGTAAGATATTCACGAAACTCAGGAGGTTCTAACACCAATGGCTATTGATGCATTGATCAAGACTGTTCTTTCCGAACTGAAAGTTGCAATTAACTCCAAAACGGTTATTGGTGAACCTACCACCTTCAAAAACTGGACGGTGATCCCGGTTACGCGCGTTTCGTTCGGCTTTGGCGTCGGCGGCGGTAACGGGAAAAATGACAGCGCAGCTTTTGGCGGCGGATCGGGCGGTGGTGCCACCATCGAGCCGGTCGCCTTTATCGCCATCAACGAAAAAGAAGTCAAACTGATTTCGCTGAAAGAAAAAGAGACGATCTGGGAAAAGATTCTCAAACCCGAAGTCGGCGAAAAGATATACAACAAACTGATGGGAATCGCTGATGCCCAGGATGCCGCACCGGTTTCAACCACCGAGGGTGAGAAGCCCTGATCGCTTAAATTTGGCCGAATTCTCTCAGAGAGGGAGTGGTTACTATTATCGACATTCTTAAACAGATTCCGTTGTTTCAGGGTCTTGAAGAAATCGACCTGAAGAAGATTTCCGAGGTTGTCAAAGAACGCACACTGCCGGCCGGCACCTGCCTGTTCAAGGAAGGCGACCACGGAGATGCTTTTTACCTGCTCAAAGAAGGCACGGTTGAAGTCTATAAAAACGACAACGGCGCCGAAAAGCTGGTTACGAAGATTTCTTACAGCGATGAAAGCAACTTTTTCGGTGAAATGGCCCTGATTGAAGGGGTAGCCCGTAACGCCACCATCAAAACCGCTGCCGAATGCAAGGTTCTCGAAATCGACAAGGTCAATTTCGACATGCTGCTGCGGCTCAACTCTTTTATCGCCCTGCGCATCATGACGGCTCTCAGTCGACGCCTGCGCAAAGAATCAGCCCCGCCGAAGGCCGAAGAAAAATGCGGTAAAATCATTACCTTCTTCGCTCCCAAAGGCGGAGCCGGTAAGAGCGTCATTGCCGCCAATATCGTTGCCGGCATCGCCAAACTGACGAAAAAATCGGTTCTGCTGCTCGACCTCGACCTGCAGTTCGGCGATCTGGCGTTCATGCTTGGGCTCAAGGGCAAAAAGACCATTGCCGATGTCGTTGAAGCCGACCCTTCGAACCCCGAAGATCTTAAAAAATTCCTCTCCGATCATCCGCTGGGCTTCAGCGTTCTGCCGTCGCCGATCAAGCCCGAGCAGTCAGAAATGGTCAACTCGAACCATCTGCGCAAGCTCGTCAAAATTGCTCAGAAGGCCTTTGACTATATCGTCATCGATACCCACTCCCTGTTCCAGGATCTGACGATCAATGCTCTCGACATTTCTGACCTGATCTGCCTGGTCATGGCCCCCGAAATGAACCATATCAAGAGCATGCACGTCTGCATCAAGGTCATGGAAACCCTCAAATACCCGCCGGAAAAGATTCGCCTGATTCTCAGCCGCGAAGACTGCGTCTACGCCAAACCGCGCACCGACATAGAAACGGCCCTGAAGCGCAAATTCGACTTTACTCTGCACGATGACTGGAAGAGCGCTTCAGAAATGATCAACGACCAGAAAACCATCTTCGACGGTGACACCCAGTCGACCTACCGGTCTGACCTCGTAACCATGATCTCGGGCCTCACCGGTGAGAAACTCGAAGACGCCGCCAAAGTCGGTCTGCTCGGGTCGATCAAAAAACTGTTCGGCTGATCCTCTTCGAATTAACGCATAAAATACGCCCAGTTTCAGCGGGGCGTATTTTTTTATGCGCCCTGACGTTTAATTTCCCAGAGCATGTGGGGCAGTTGCGGCAATATGAGCCGGGTGGCGGCAAGTCTGACCGCCTTACTGCTGCCAGGCAGGCAGATAAGCATCTTGCCGGAAGCCAGACCGGCGGTAGCGCGGCTCAACATCGCAGCCGTGCCAATCTGCTGGTAAGAAATAAGCCTGAACAGTTCACCGAACCCGTCGAGTTCTTTGCTGAAAAGGCGACGTGCGACTTCTACCGTGCCATCGCGGGCAGTGAGGCCGGTACCACCGGTGGTTACAATCGCATCGAGGTCTGACCGGCTCAGCCATGCCTGCAGTGAAGCCAGCATCAGCTCTGGGTCTTCTTTGACTACCTCGTAGGCAGATATTGTGTGCCCGCCGGCTTTGAGAATTTCCTGGAGAATTGCGCCCGATTTGTCGTCGGCCGCCAAGCGGGTATCAGAAAAGGTCATTACCCCGACTTTGAGGCTGGCGGCAGCCATTTTTTCGTGTTCGCGGTGTCCCATATTTCACCTCAGTGGCGTTTGCCGGCGGGGCGATTCAGACATACCGGCGGGCTGACGGAACGGGCTATTTCAACCAGTTCGGGATCATCGAGAAGAATGAAGTCAAGCTGTTCGTGCTCTTCAAGAAAGCGTTCGACCCCCTCGACAATCTGCAGTGACAGCAGATCTGCTTCTGTCGGGCTGATTTTTCCGGCCGGTTCGATGCCGATGGTCAGGGTGCCATTTTCTGAAGCGGCGGTCGCCGCCATAAAGACATAAACGGCCGCAACTTCGGCCAGTGGTGAAAAAACCGCTGCGAGATACTCGATAAAAGCTGGTGGCAACTCAGGGTCGGGTGTCGAAAAGAGCATCTGCTCGCCGGCGTCGATCTCAATCTCTTCGCTGTGGCAGAGAGATTTTTCGGCAAGAAAATTACGGGCCTGAATCAGCAGTTTGGCGGCCTCAGGGGCAGAAATCATAACAGAAAGACCGCCCTCGGCGTTCAACCTGATCGCGTTGTCTTTTATAAAAAGCTCTGCCAGCCAGGCAAGTTTGCCATGGCAATGGCCGGCGGCTTCAGGGTTGACTGCGTGAAAGGCGGCCATGGTGGCAAAAAAGTCAATTACACCGTCATCACCAGGTTGCATTGGGGCAATAACCGGTTCTTCGAGCAGTTCAGCGAAACAGCAGTGCGGAACAGCGCCCAACCGGGCATATTCACAGATTTTGCGGTCGAGGCTGCGGTTTTCGCCATGACAATCAGCTTGGCCCGAGCAATTTGCGACGCCGGACAGTTCACCGGTGTTCTTCGATTTCATGCGGCAATCTCCCTGCACAACTCTGCGGCAACCCGGTCGGCAGTTGCAGCCAATGCCGATTCGTCACCATCATTGTTGACCAGAATAACTTCGAGGCCCTCGGGCAGCTTGTCCTGGGCAAACAGTCGTTCACGAGCGCTCTCTTCGGTCCAGTTGCGGTAATTTACGAGACGTTTCAGCCTGACTTCGGGGTCAGCCTGCACGTAGATGAGACGGTTGCAGAGGGTATCGAGACCCATCGAAAAAAGCAGGGCGGCATTGACGATAATCGCCCGCTGGCCATTTTTACGCGCAGCATCGATGCGGGCAGCCACCATTTTTTTCATCGCCGGATGCATGATGCCATTGAGAGTATTGATCGTGGCGCTGCTTACAAAAGCGCGGCGACCAAGTGAGCGGCGGCAGACGTTTCCTGAGGCGTCGAGAATATCATCGCCAAACGCTATTACCAGAGACTTTCTGACCTGTCCATCAGCCAGCAGCTCATGCCCTACCGCATCGACTTCGAGATTTTCACCAAAGCCCCGCAGCGACAGCAGATTGGCGAAGGTAGACTTGCCAGCACCGGTCTGGCCCGAAATTCCAATTATCAGCATCTTATGTACTCTTTCTCGGCAGAAAGACCGTAAAGGTCGAGCCTTCACCAGACACGCTCTGCACTTCGATACGGCCGCCATGTTCTTCGACAATTCTTTGAGCCATCGACAGCCCGAGGCCGGTGCCGTCTTCTTTGGTGGTCATGAACGGGTTGAAAATATCGGGCAGCCTTTCGGCCGGAATCCCGATACCGGTATCTTCGAAGGCGACCACAACATGGTCGTCGCGGCTGTCGATATTGACCGTCAGTCTGCCATTACGGCCGATCGCATGAATTGCATTCGTCAGAATGTTGATAAACACCTGCTTGAGCTGATCAGGGTCACCGACAATTACCGGGCAAACACCATTGATATGGGTTTCAAACTGAATACTCTGCTTGCCGAGCTGATTCTTGATCAGCTGGTAGCAATCTTCGACCACCTTGGCCGGAACGACGTCGATGGCCTTCGGCTTGCTCGGCTTGGCAAAGTCGAGCAGATTGCCAACGATACTTTCGAGGCGATCGATCTCACGCTGAATTATACCGAGAGGTTCGCGGCGGTTATCGTCGGCGGCAAACTCGGCTTCGAGCAACTGCACGATCATTTTCATGCCGGTGAGCGGGTTGCGTATTTCGTGCGCAACGCCGGCCGCGAGCACCCCGATGGCCGAAAGTTTGTCGGCGCGTTTCAACTGCTCTTCAAGTGCACTCATCTGAGTGACATCCTTGATGAAGAACGCTGTGCCAAGCATGCTGCCGCCCTCGTTTCTGAACGGGAAGGCGTTGACCTCGACGATGCGCGCCGTTCCGGCCGCTTTCAGCCTTACCTTTTCGTTTTCGAGGGTAATATTGGTTTCTAGAACATCGATCATCAGTTCATTGAGACGGCCCGGCAGTTTTTCGGCCGTGTCGAACGGGCTCCAGCCCTCAGGAAACTGTCGCCCCATGATCAGCCTGATTTCGGGGTTGGCATAGGTTACCCGCCCGGCCGGGTCAAAAATGAGAACGCCAGAGGTCATACTCTCAAGAATACGCTCGGTGAAGCCCTTGAGGTTAATCAGATCTTTGAACATGTGATCGATAGAGGCAATCTGTGTGGCGATAATCTGCAGACCGATAATGTCTTCGTCGCGATAGGCATAAGGCTTGCGGCTGCCGATCGCGAGAACCCCGATCAGTCGCCCCGAAACTTCGATCGGCAGGATGAGCACCGAGTTGTATTCCTGCGAATAGGTCAGGTACGGCTTCATTTCTTTTGCCGCCAGACCGACCGGGCCTTCGCCAATTCTGATCACCCGGGGAAAAGGACCCGTAACCGTATCGTCAGCTTTTACTTCAAGAGTTTTGCCGTCCGACGACAGGAAATAAAGAAGATACGAATCAAAATTGATGAAGCTGCGGGCGACTTTGCCAAGGGCATCGTAGATATTGCGAAAGTCGATCAACGATTCGGCCTGCTGCGAAATCTCATACAGAGCTGACAGGCGCGAATTTTTGTGAATCATCTCGTTGTTGAGTCTGAAGTTCTCGAACAACGAGCCCATGAACGGGGTAAGAATTTCGAGAAAACTGCGCTGTTCCTGCGAAAAATCAGTGCGGTCTTCGGGCTTGAAAATTACCAGCAGGGCAACCGGCTTGCCGGCAAGCATCACCGGCCAGGCAGACATTTTCCGGACCGGGTGGCGCGGCGAGATCTCATACTCAGTGGTACCGGGTATCTGCAGAGAATCACGCACCCTGATGAAGGTGCGAAAGCACTCCTTGAGAAAATCATCATTGATCTGCGGCTCAGGCAGGCTTTCAAGAAAGCTTCTGACGAACGGCACCATGATGTTGATTTTTTCGTGCGGCGTGAGCAGCAGAGCCCCGGCCGACTCGGTTACCGACACGGCGCTTTCGGTAAGAAACAGCAGGGCGCGGTCAGGGTTCAGATGCGAAATTGCCTGGGCAATCTCGCTCAGCAGTGAAATTGCAATAACCGGTTTCTGTTCTATGGGCATCGATAACTCCGAATATGTCAGCAAAATACCACGAATAGCAAACCGGCGCACGAAATTTCCCTGAATCTTGAAAAGTTGCCGGTTGTGGAGTATTTTTAACAGAATCAGAAATAAAGGAGAACCACATGGGAAAGGATTCTACAAGCTCAAAGAAAAAGGCTGACACTGGCGCAAAGACCTTCAAGGCTGACGCCATTACGCAGACCATTCTCGACCATTTTGCCGCGATCAGCGCTATTCCGCGCAAGTCAGGCAATGAAGCGCAGATTCGTGCTTTTCTTGTAAAATGGGCAGAAGAACATAAATTTGCCGCTGAAGTCGATCAGGTTGGCAACCTGATCATCAGAATTCCCGCCAGCAAAGGCATGGAAAAGCGCCACGGCATCGTGTTACAGGGCCACCTCGACATGGTCTGCGAAAAGACTCCCGATTCCAACCATGATTTTTTCCATGATCCGATCAGATTCGTTTATGATGGCGAATGGCTCAAGGCTGATCACACGACACTCGGCGCCGACAACGGCATTGCCATTGCCATGGCCCAGTGCCTGGTAACTGACAGCACTGTAA
>ERZ795032.1710-NODE-1710-length-14273-cov-13.652342_pt1 | contig 14273 bp, 16 predicted proteins | sample MGYA00375124_ERZ795032 | MGnify/ENA primary metagenome ERZ795032 (study PRJEB30167, sample SAMN05720154) | activated sludge metagenome | isolation source: Anaerobic digester | place: China | collected 2015-12-16 ...
TCGACCTGGTCATCAACTACGACGTCCCCCAGGACATCGAGTACTACATCCACCGCATCGGCCGAACGGCACGGGCAGGGAGAACCGGCCGGGCCATCACCTTCGTCGGCCCGAAAGACTACTTCAAACTCCGGACGATCCAGGACTACACCCGGATCAAGATCGCACGCATCCCCCTCCCCACCCCCGGCGACGTCGAAGAGAGCCGGACGCGCAAACTCATCGAACGGGTGAAACACACCATAAACGATGGCGGTCTCGACCGTTACATCAACATCGTCGAGCGTATCGTCGCCGAGGACTACACCTCACTCGAGGTCGCCGCCGCCCTCCTGAAACAGGAACTCGCCGGGACAGGCCAGGGCCAGCCCCAGGATCTCCGGCCTGGAACCGCCCTCCTCCGGATACCTGCCGGAAGACTACACCAGATCCGGCCAAAGGACATCGTCGGAGCGCTCGCCGGCGAGACCGGGATCCCGGGAAACGCCATCGGGGCGATCAACATCTACGAGACCCACTCAACCGTCGAGGTTCCCGAGAGACTCGCCGGCCAGGTCGTAGAGAGGATGAAGGGAAAGAGCATCGGCAGGGTCAGGCTGGACCAGCCCATTGAGATCGCAGGAATATCGAACGAAGAGTGATCCCCCCAACCGGGACGCTCTTTCACAACACCAAAGACAGAACCAGAACCCCCCCAAACATGGGGACACCCGACCGGCACGGTGAAAAAACCCACAACCAGACCGTTTCAATGCACCGAAAGGACACACCCCTCCTCACCACAGACGATGGCCTGACCTTCCGGCAGATGCCGCCAGAGGCCGACGCCATCTACCTCGTCGGCGAGTACCGTTTTGACGACATCCGGAGAGATGAGATCGTCATTGACATCGGCGCAAACGTCGGCGGGTTCTGTATCCGGGCCGCCCAACTCTCCGACCACGTTCTGGCCGTCGAACCCGTCCTTGCAGAAGTCCTCCGCGAAAACATCGCCAGGAACCGTCTCAACGTCACCGTGGCAGAGGGGGCGCTCGGCACCGGCGAACGCACCCGGATCACCTGGGGCGGACGGACTGTCGAGGTGACCACCAGACCCCTCTCCGACTACATCAGCATGGCCGGAGGGTGCGACTTTCTAAAGTGCGACTGCGAGGGTGCAGAGTGGACCCTCCGGCCATCTGACCTTGACGGCATCCGCCGGATAGAGATGGAACTCCACATGCCCCCGATCGGGGGGCCAGTGAACCGGGCGCTCCTGGACTACATCGGGAGACACTACGAGTTTGAGATCGAGAGGACTCCCATCAGCGGCACCCAGGGAGTGATGGGGATCCTGCACGCCACCCGGAAATCCGGGAGGTGACGCTCACCGGCACACATAAATAGGGATCGGCGACAACGCTCCCGGTGGTGATAAAAAGTATGACACTGGCCAGAGAAGGCGACACCGTCAGGGTGCATTACACCGGGAGACTGGAAGATGGGACGGTCTTTGACTCCTCCGAGAACCGCGACCCCCTCGAGTTTACCATCGGCGACGGCGAGGTCATCCCCGGTTTTGAGCGTGCCGTCGCCGGCATGGAACCTGGAGAGGTAAAGACCGCCACAATCCAGCCCGAAGACTCATACGGCCCCCGCCTCGACGATATGACCATAACCATCGACCGGGACCAGTTCCCTGCTGATATCGAGCCCGAACCGGGGCAGCAGTTCCGGATCCAGCAGCCCGACGGCTGGGCGGCCATCGTGACCGTCACCCGGGTCACGGAATCGGGTGTGACTCTCGACGCCAACCACCCCCTGGCAGGGCAGCCCCTGACGTTTGAGATCCGGCTCATTGAGATAGTCGAGACGGGGTGAACCACCCCACCTTTGCGCGAGGGGGCCTTCCCGCTCTGCCTCTTCAAGATCCGGAGAGGTATGCAGATACCCTCATTTCTCAGTTTTCTTACCGACGCTGCACCGAAAAGTCCAGCGAGGTCTCACCGCCGTAGGACGTTTCTCAACTCAGATAGCGGCCGGGTGTTGGCGATATCATCCGCAGAGAGCCATCCCCGCCGGGCCGTTGCAACCCCGAGCTCCATGAACCGCAGGTTCTCCCGGCTGTGAGCATCTGAGCCTAGCGATAGCAGGACACCCGCCTCGCGGGCCGCACGGGCGTTGACGTCGGAGAGATCCAGTCTGGAAGGGTAGGCGTTTATCTCCAGCATAACCCCGAGGTTTGCCGCCGCCTCAAAGACCGCGGCGAGATCGATCCGTGAGGGCTCGCGCTCAAGCAGGATCCGGCCCGTCGGGTGACCTATGATATCGACATTATCGTTATGCATCGCCGTGATCAGCCGTTTTGTCATCTCCTCCTCCGGCTGCTTCAGCCCCGAGTGGACGCTTGCCACCACCACATCGAGATCTGCGAGGACGCTGTCGGGGAGGTCAAGACCGCCGTCGGGGCCTATGTTGCACTCGATACCCGCGAGAACGTTGAACCCGCTCTCGCTCTCCCTGTTGATCCGCTCGATCTCACGCACCTGTTCGGCAAGACGTTCCGGCGAGAGACCGCGGGCTATACGGAGCGCCTCCGCGTGGTCGCAGATCGCGATGTATTCATACCCGAGCGCCCGGGCAGCCTCCGCCATCTCCTCGATGGAGTGAGCGCCCTCGCTCCAGGTGGTGTGAACATGGAGGTCGCCCCTGATCTCGTCGTAGCCGACCAGGTCGGGCAGTTTCCCGGCCCTGGCAGCCTCGATCTCGCCCCGGTTCTCCCTCAGTTCCGGCTCGATCCAGGGGAGACCGAGGGCCTGGTAGACACCCTCCTCGTCCTCGCCGGCGATCTGACGGCCGGTTGAGAGATCCACAAGCCCGTACTCGTTCAACCGCCAGTTCCTGGCGATGGCAAGCTTCCGGAGCGCTATGTTGTGCTCCTTTGAGCCGGTGAAGTACTGCAACGCGGCACCAAACTGCGTATCCTCCACCACCCGGAGATCGACCTGGATGCCGGCCGAAAGCACCACCGAGGTCTTTGTCGACCCGCGGGCAAGGACGCGTTCAACCCTCGGCAGGCTGGCAAAGACCTCCATCACCTCCTCAGGGTTTGTCGATGTCGCCAGGATATCGACGTCTCCCACCGTCTCCTTTCGCCGGCGGATCGACCCGGCAAGGCTAACCCTGCGAACCGAGGGATGCGCCGCCAGTCGCCGCTCGATATCAAGGGCGAGAGGCAAGATCTGCCCGAGAAGCCGCCGTTCCTTAGACTGCCGGCTCATCTGAATGCTCTCAAGTATGTTTCGCTCGGTCTTCTCCCCGAACCCCGGGAGATCGCGGATCCGGCCGGCCTTCGCCGCCGCCTCCAGGTCATCGACCGTCCGTATACCGAGCGCCTTAGAGAGGGCGATCGCCTTCTTCGGCCCGATCCCTGCGATCTGGACCAGGTGAAGCACCCCTTCCGGGAGGTCCTGGCGCAGACTATCAAGGTAACCGAGTTTGCCGGTCTCAACGATCTCCTGGATCTTTTTTGCAATCGCCTTTCCCACGCCCGGGATCTCCTCAAGTTTCCCTGCTGCCGCCACGTCGGCGATATCCTCCGGCATCGTCTCTATCGCCAGCGCCGCCTTACGGTAGGCCTGGGGTTTGAACCGGACACCCTGGATCTCAAGAAGATCGGCAACCTCGCGAAGGATCGCCGCGACCTCAAGGTTGGTTGCCCCCGCATCACCCGGCAGGGGTCACACCCCCGGCATACCCACTGTCCGGGTGGGTGCGGGCGACTCAAAACAGGAGATGGGCGTTGCAGGTCTCACGGTTAAAGGAGTCTTCAGCCTGTGAATTACTTGAACGTTGTGGTGATCCGCACAACCTTCATCACCAGCGGGGTGAAAAGATACACCGACCGAACTCCCGCACGAGAGATCCCATGACCGACGATGACGCAAGGACGCTTGTCCTGGATACGGATGCCGACGACCTGGAGGAACTCTCCGAGTACCTGGACGTGCTCAGCAGCAGCACCAGGCTGAAGATCCTGAAGACCATCGAACGTAGTCCAAAAGACATCCGGCAGATCTCGGCGGCGATCGAGACAAGTTACGAGAACACAAAGAAGCACCTGGACAGACTGATGAAGATCGGGGTCGTCCGAAAAGAGGCCGGTCTATCACGCCCCACCGCCAGGGGTGTCCGGCCGGTCTGGAAGTATTCGCTCGTGCCCGGCGGGCTTGAGGCCATCACAAGGAGTCTCGGGCTCTTTGCAAACCTGCGGCTGACTCTCACAGACGAGGTTCTGGCAGAGAGGCTGGCCAGTGTCCGCGAGACCGTCTCCGGTGAGTTTGGCAGACTCTCCTCCCCGGCCGTCATCCTCCTCGGCGGCCCGGAGGACGGCAAGGTCTTCCCCCTCGACCACGACCGTATCGCCATTGGCCGGCTCGACCCGGCCGCAGGCGCCCCACGGGGCCAGGCGATTGTCCTCAGCGAGGGGTATGCAGCGGTCACCCGCGTCTCGCGGCCGCACGCCCGGATCACCCGGCATCACGACGACGGCTGGTTCATCGAGGACTGCGGCAGCACCGGCGGCACCTTCGTGAACGGCAGACGGCTCGATAAGGGCAGGCAACATGAACTCCACGACGGTGACCTGATCGAGATTGCAAAGGGTGCATCGGGAGCGACCCTGGTCTTTATCGCCCCGGGGGTTGTGGTGCCGGATGAGACCTGACCTGATCGCCCTGCTCCTGGTCTCTACCATCCTCATCGCCCTCATCCCTCCCGCAGACGCAGCGGGGCCGCCTGAGCATGCGAACGCCTCATCCCGGGCGATCGAAGCGGTCAAAGAGGTGTTGAACCGGGGCCCGGCCGACGCTCCCGGGCAGAACAAAGACAAGGAGACTGCGGATACCGCGACACCCGGGGCGGGCATCTGGCCGGCAATCCTGGTTCTCGTCCTGATCGTCGGCGGGTCTGCCATCCTCGCCCGCCGCCTGAAGAAGAGGGAGCCCGATGCCTACCGCACGGTGGTCTCCCGACCATCGGGGTTCCCGCCAGAACTTGCTGACCGCTACGAAGGGGTCACCTTCATCGGGAGAGGCGGACTTGGAGAGGTCTTCTCGGCACGAAGGCGAGAAGACGGCCAGATGGTGGCCGTGAAGGTCCCGCTTGCCCGGGACGAGGTGACCGGGAGAGCGTTCATGAACGAGATGCGGTTCCTGGAAGACCTCAACCACCCAAACATCCTGGCCGTCCACTCGGTCAACATCCTCCCGGTGCCCTTCGTCGAGATGGAGTACCTCCCCCGGACGTTGAACGACCTTGATAAACCCCTCCCGCCGGAGACCGCCGCACGGATAGCCGCCGGGATAGCCGCGGGGCTTGCCTTCGCCCATGAGAAAGGGGTTGTCCACCTCGATATAAAGCCGGGGAACATCCTCCTTGCCGACGACCTCACCCCTAAGATCGCCGACTGGGGGATGGGCAGAATGGTTGAGACCGGCAGTGATACGGGGGTTACCGGCTACACCCTGGCCTACGCCGCCCCCGAACAGATCGCCCCCGGCCGTTACGGCCGACCCGACGCCAGGACCGACATATACCAGACAGGCGCCGTCTTCTACGAACTGGTAACCGGCAGACCGCCGTTTGCAGACGGTAACCTCGCCGGTCTTGCAGAGGCCATCCTGAATGATCAGCCCCTGCCACCGCCGGCGTTCGACCGGATCATCCTCCGATGCCTGGAAAAAGACCCCTCGAACCGCTACCAGTCCGCCACCGAACTCCTGGACGCAATTTTGGCCGCGATGGAGGGTGCAGCCGAAACCTGAAAGATTCTTGTGCCCGAGACCATAAAATCCAGAAATACACGCCCGATTTTGTAAATCCGGGATTTAAAACTACGAAAATTCTCGAAGTCAAGGCAAGTTATTTATTTTTACCGAATAAAGAACTGAACGATACCATGCAAGGAAAGACAGCACTTCTGGGGATCGCCCTGATGCTGGTCCTCTGCGCCGCGGTTGTCGGGAACGTCACCGCAGTCTCGCAGGGGGACTCCAGCGAGAGGGTGATCCAGGTCTCCGGCACGGGGAAGGTTACAACCACCCCTGACCAGGCGATCATCGTCTTCGCGGTCGAGACCGAGAACTCCGATGTAAAGGTAGCCCAGCAGCAGAACGCGCAGCGGATGGACGCTGTGATAAACGCGCTGAAGGCGGCCGGCATCCCGGCAAAGGATATCAAGACCGCCGGATACAGCATCATCCCGGTGACCGATACTGATAGCAGCGGCCTGATATCATCAAAGGTCAGGTACTACCGGGTGGTCAACACTCTCCAGGTGACGTTGAACGACGTCAACCGCGCAGGGGAGGTTGTCGACCTGGCGGTTGAGAGCGGAGCAAACAGGGTTAACTCCCTGGTATTCACCCTGAGCGACGAAAAGCAGCAGGAATACCGGTCTCAGGCGCTGACCGCCGCCGTGGCGCAGGCGCGGGGCGATGCTGACGCGGTCGCCGCGGCGCTTGGAAAGAGTATCGTTGATGTCAAGGAGGTCAACGTCGGGGGAAGCTACGTGCCCATGGCCTACGACAACCGCTACGTTATGGAGCAGGCAGCGGGTGCCGCCGTAAAGACCACCCCGCTTGAGGTCGGCGAGATCGAACTGACCGCAAGCGTCTACATCACATACACCCTCTCTTAGACAAAACCCCCTTTTTTCTCCACTGCCCCATCGGGAAGGATAATCCCGCCGCGGAGGTGAACCTGATTTATGTTCACCATAACCGAGGTCTACAACAACATCCCCTACCGTGAGGGGCTCACAACCGACTGGGGGTTCTCCTGCCTGGTGGAGGAGGCGGGGCTGCTCTTTGATACCGGGGCGAAAGGGGATATACTCATCTCGAACATGCAGGCGCTCGAGATCGATCCTGCGAAGATACGCTCTGTTCTGCTCTCGCACGACCACCACGACCACGTTGGCGGGCTTGCGTCAATCCTCGATGCAAACCCGCGGCTGGAGGTCTTCGTCCACAGCGGCTTCTCCAGAGAGACCCTTGAGCGGATCAGCGACCTGACAATCCCGCAGGTCGTCCGTGGCTGGGTGGAGATCGCAGACGGCGTTGCCGTGACCGGCCCGCTCGGGGCGACAATCCAGGAGCAGTCGCTTGCACTCGAAACGCCTGCCGGCTTCCTGATAATAACCGGCTGCGCCCATCCTCACATCGCCCGGATCATCGAGAGGGCCTCGCAGGAGGGGAGGGTGTGTGGTGTCATCGGCGGGCTTCACAGCCTCTCAGACCGGGATCTCCAGGAACTTGCCAGCCTGGCCTACATCTCGGCATCGCACTGCACCGAAAATATTGCGCACCTGCAGGAACGCTACCCGGCCTCGTTCCGGCCAGGGGGCCTCGGCAGGGTGCACCGGGTATAAAAACCCGGGTCAAAAAAATAATTATTTTCCTTCCACGGCGGAGCGCTGCTCCACCTCAAGCCGCTCCGGGAACCATACCGTGCGCTGGGGGAAGGGTATCTCGATGCCGTTCTCCTCGAGCGCCTTCTTGATCTTCCATAGAAGATCCGTCCTGACCTCCCACCAGTTCCGCGCAGGCGCCCAGATATACACCGTCAGGTTGACACCATTGTCCCCCAGGTTGTCTACAAAGACCGAGGGCGAAGGGTTCCTGAGCGCAAACGGGTGGATCTCGATGACCTCCTTTGCAATCCGGATCGCCAGATCAGCATCGTCCTGGTATCGGATGCTGATCAGATACTCAAACCGCCGGGCAACGTTATGGACGTAGTTTGTTATATTTGAGGTGAAGACCTTCTCGTTCGGGATCCGGATGTATATCCCATCAAAGGTCTTTATGACCGTCGAGAGTACCCTGATATCCTCCACAGACCCTGTGACATCCGAGACGTTTATGTTATCGCCGATCTGGATCGGGCGCTCAAACATCAGGAAGAGCCCGGAGATCAGGTTCGATATGACGCTCTGGCTTGCAAACCCGATAACTATACCGGCGATACCCCCGGCCACCAGGAGACCGGAGAGGTCAACGTTGAGCTGGGGGAGAGCGGCCAGAAACGCCAAGATGACGATACCGTAGTAGACCAGTTTCGTGAGCAGTTCGCGTTCGTTCACAGGCAATCGTTCCGAGAGGGCCCTCCTGACGTTTATCGAGACGATCCTCGCGATAAGCACGCCGATAACCAGGATCAGGGTGAAGAAGAGGAGGCTCTCAATGGTGATACCGCCCACGCCGAGGGGCGTCTCCAGGACCGCGGTCAAGTTGAACATTACGAGAGCCCCCACTCCATCAGGTAGCCCCGGCCGAGCGCCGAGATCTTTCGAGCGGTGTAAAGTTCAATCGACTTCACCATACCTGGCCGCGGCGGCGCGTCTATAAAACCGGTCTCCGCAATGTTCGGGCCAACAACCCGCATCGTCGCGGTCGAGGCCACAAAGTCGCCGTAGTAGATCTTCATATCCACGCTCTCAAAGACGGCCCTGGAGACCTCCACCCACTCGCGGTAGGTGTTGGTGATCGTAAACTCCATCACCCCCTCCCGGTAGAGATCAACCTCAGGGATCTCGGAGTAGACCTCGCTTCCATACCAGCGGGCTATCAGCCCCCGGGTCGGGGTGCCGTAGAGGGTGTACTTCTGGGTGGTGGGAGCAAAGATATCCGCCACCTCGATATCCCGCGCAGACTCCACAAAGACGCCAAACTCAACTGGAAACTTGAGGTAGACCGTACTGGAAACACCGGGCTCGATCATCAGGGGCGGAAACTCTATCATCAGGAAGTTTGTGATATCTTTTGGAAGGTTGACAGGCTCCACGGGATTGATGATAACCTCGGCCATCCTGGTTACAAGGATCCGCTCGAACTTATCCTCCCCGCACCTGCGCCGGTAGGTCAGGAGACCGTCACCCTCCTCGACCTCTATCAGAATTTCCCCGGATTCACTCCTGAACGTGCCCCTGTAGCGCCCGAACATCAGCAGTGATCTGCAAATACTCAAATATTAAGCTACGGTATGACCGAAAGCCTCCGGCAAAGAGACAAACCCGGGCATGGAATAGAGGTTAAAACCGTCCTATCGATCGAAGACGACTTATTACAGGAGATCCGGCTGGCATGTATGACAGGCCACTCAGGTATATAACCCACCAGTGACTATAACTTACCGCATCATTCCCATTGAGGACAACTTCGATGATAAGAACCCTATCATTTAAGGAACGACGATATATCGAAGAGTTGAGAATACTCACCCGGGCGACCGCGCTGGACTGCATAATCGACGAGCGCTTCGACCGCATAGTATACCTCATAAAAGAAGGAGACATGGGTCTTGCCATAGGCAGGAAGGGGAACAACATCCGCAAGATGCAGCGGGTTCTTGGAAAACGTGTTGAGATGGTCGAATACTCATCAGAGATCGAGGAATTCACAAAGAACGTCTTCAAACCGGCCGAGGTCACCGGTGTCGAGAGAGGGGAGGACGGGAAGATCACGGTCTACGTCAACAGGGGTGATCTCGGTATCGCCATAGGCAAGGGCGGGTGCACCATCGAGAAGGCGCGAAACCTTCTCTCCCGTTACTTCGATGCCGAACTCGGCGAGGTTCTTGCAGGAGAAGCAAAACATGCGTGACTGGACGATCCTCGAAGAACTCTGGGAGGTCATCCAGGACCGGGCGGACCACCCCTCCGCCGGGAGTTACGTCAGTTCAATCCTGACCCACCGCAAAGGGGTCGATAAATCCCTGGAAAAGGTCGGCGAAGAGGCGGTCGAGTTCATCCTGGCCGCAAAGAACCAGGTGCCTGAGAGAACGGTATCCGAGGCCGCAGATCTCCTCTTCCACCTGCTGGTAGCGTTCAAGGCGTCGGGCGTCGATCCCGCCGATGTGCTCGAAGAACTCGCCGCACGTCGGAAGTGAGAACCCGGGCGGTCAGAGGTAGTCCTTCAGGTCGACCATCCTTGGCAGGTCGTCCTTCTTTACGGCCGCCATCTCAACGACCGTATCCTCGATCATGATCGGCGCCGGGTAGCGAAGAGCAATGGCTATCCCGTCGCTTGGTCGGCAGTCCATCATCTCGGTGTGTGAACCCTGCCGCAACATGAGTTTGGCGTAGAAGACGCCATCTTCAATGGCATCGATCTGAAGGGCGTCGAGGACTATCTCGAAGTTCCGGAAGACCTCGATGATTAGATCGTGGGTGATGGGGCGTGGGAGCACCTCGCTGTTGAGCGCGTTGCTGATCGAGATAGCCTCCCAGAGCCCGATATAGATGGGGATCATGCTCTCTCCGCCGGTATCAAGGAGGACAGTCGGTGCTGCTCCCATCTCGCTCACCGCCATGAAGACTCCCTGTACCCTGCATTTTTGAGGTGTCATCTGTTTATCTCAGATCACTCTCCTGACGTTTATATCTTGACGTCCCTCAACGGTGTCTTCTGGCGCGGGCCATGACCTCACGTCTGACAATCACGAGACCGGGGAGGAGACCAAGGACGATGTTGAGGTAGTAGAGGATCAGCCGCCAGAGGAGGACGAAGACGCCCACGATCGATGAGGGTACGAAGAGGCTGTAGAATGAGGTGGCGCTGAGCTCCGCAATACCCGAACTTCCAGGCGTGAGCGGGAGCATCATGATGATAGCAACGACGATCTGAACGACGAACGACTCGATGAGGTGTGGCGGCTGGCCAAGACCCATGAGCAGGAGCGATGCGATGACAAACTCCGAAAGCCAGAAGAGAACGCTGAAGACCACCCCCCAGAAAAGACCTACCTTTCCGTGACCTACAAACCTGGCGAGCGCATTGCTGAAGTTGTCCACCTCACGGTCGATCGCCTCCAGCAGGTGTTCAAGCCGCTTCAGGTGCCAGCGGCGGTCTATCCAGCGCGAGCCCCACTTAAGCGCCCTTTTGAGGTAGTCCGGGTTCTTCACCGAGTAGACAAAAAAGAGCACGAAGAGGGTGATGGCGACCCAGGCAACGCCGAGCAGGACGCCCATGCCACTGACCCCTGTGGTCAGGCCGCGCCAGTAGTTCCCGAGGAAGAGAACTGAGAAGACCCCGAGGGCGCCAAGGATTATACCGTCAAGGACGCGTTCCATGATGACGACGGCGGTGGCGTCCCCCACCGGGACACCAGCGCGGTAGAGTTCATGAATCCGGACTGGTTCCCCACCCGCCTGAGATGGTGTGACCGCCGCAACGAGCATGTTTGCCAGAACCAGGTTCATGCAGTGCGAAAACCGTACACGAAACCCGAGCGACCCCGACATCTTCTGAATCCGGAGCGACCAGAAGACCAGGGAGAGGATATGAAGGAGCGCCGCGGCGATGATGTAGAGCGGGTTTACCCGGCGGAGGTAATCAACCGTGGTCTCATCAACTGTAAAGTAAAGGACAATGGCCAGAACGAGAACGCTGAAACCGATCGAGACAAGCAGCCACTTTAACTGAGACCTGTTCATGCTCCATTGCTCCACGGGCGGGCTCTGGAGACCTGGCCCGGAAACCCCTAAACGGGATCCACAGATCGGTTCTGCGGATTTTCGGATAATCCCCCGGGGAAGCACCCGAAATTGAACCAATAGGGTATCGTCAGGATACTATTTTAACTTGCGGTGGTGGTTCACCGCCTTTATATGGTGCAAATACCCGCCGGCGGTTGAAATGGTGAGGGATAGAGCCCCCTGTGATTCCTCATTGATACAGTGCCTGTAGAGCACTCTGAGCGGCGGGGAGGTAGGGAGATGCAGGAGATAGAGGAGGATCGAGCAACCCTGCGTGGTATCAACCCGTTCATGAGAAAGACCGCCTACACGGTAAATAGATCCCGGCTACCGGTCACCCGGAAGAGCCCCGCCCGGATACCAGCATCAAGCCAGGCATACCCGTAACTCAACCTGAGAAGGGCGGCGGTGAGATCGCCAGCATCAAGACCGTCTTCGCCCGCCTCATACCATCTTTGCGCAACCGACCGGAACTCCCGCGCAGCAGCGTGGAGCGGACTTGAAACGTCCGGCGCCTCTTTGACACCCGCCAGAGCGGAATCGAGCATACGGCGGTATCGCCGGGTCTTCTCGTCCAGGAGACCGGTCTGAGAGGGAGGGATGCATGCGTCCACGGTCTCTGGCAGATGGACGGCATATGGTTCAAGCAGCCCAAGACTCGAACCGGCATCAAGCCAGCCAAGCCCGTAGGCAAAGGCGGCGAGCGCGTTCACCCTGTCACCGGCCTCAAGAAACGTTACCCCGTCGCTCTGGTAGGCCGCAGCCATCTCCATCACCTCCGCCGCCACCCGAAAGAGCGGTCTTTCCTCCGGGACGGCGACCCGCACCCTCGCGAGAGCACCCTCGAGGAGGATGCCATACTCCTCCAGCGTCATAGACCGGCAAACGTCTCCAGGTACTCCCGCTCCACCGGATGGAGGTCCCCCGGGACGACCAGGACATGGAGCGGCGGTCCAAAATCGGTCTCCTTGAGTTTATTGCCGCTCCCTGCAACAACCACGGGGTGCTCCGACCCCGCTCTGGCGATCCCGACATACAGCGCGGGCGGTTCGACCCCCCGCCTCTCCGCCATCTCCTCGATTATCTCAATCGCCTCCGGGATACGCATGTAGCGGTCGGTCTGGATATCCAGGTATACAAGCGTGTGGAGGTTCAGCCCGAGGTTCATCGCGATCGTCTCGATGGGGGTCGTCGGAAACCACCCCTTCGCCGGAAACGGTATGGAACACGACTTTCCGAACCTGTAGTTCTGCAGCCCGGATAGACCGCAGACCGCGCTTGATATGGAGGCTGCGTGTATTATGGAGGTCTCTATACCGGCAGCGGCCGCCCTTATCCGGAGATCAGCGTGCGTCGTCGAGACCATCGGGTCGCCCCCGATAAGGAACGCCACCCTGCCGGCAGCGGCGCGTTCCAGGATCTCGGCAGGGTCCTGCTCGACATCATCCCGTGAGAGAACCCGGATCTCCTTCCCGAAGAATACCTCCATCGCGGCGAGATCCGTCCCCATCAACCGCGATGTGTAGGCCTCAAGGAAGACGACATCAGCGGATTTAACGTATGTAAGACCCTTTAGCGTGATATCCCCGAGGTCGTAGAGCCCAAGGCCAACAAACGTCAGCACCGCGTATCCGCTCCTTGCAGCAGAGGGTTGCCGAACATCATTCCTCTATCGTCACCACGCCGTCGCTGTAGAAGTAGCGGATCCAGGGAGTCGTCCTGCCATGGATCCCGATTACCCGGAAATCGTGGTCCGCCGGCACTCTCCCCTCATCCGTCCTCACCTCGATCACCATGCTCATCAACTGCTTGATGGTGGACACCGTCCGCCTGTCAAACGACTCGCTGTTAAGGATGTAGACACCTACCCCCTCCAGTTTCTTCACCCGGTTGGTGATGACATGGAGAAACCTGAATGTCACCTCGAGTTGCGCATACATAAGGATCGTCGAGACCGAGTTGAGGCAGAACCGAACCGGCGGGGGCATTGGACCCTCGGGATCGGTCATCGCCCCCTCTTTCCACATATCCTCCACCATCCGGGAAAACTTGATCCCCATGCTGGTCAGGTCAAGTGGACTCGTGACGAACTTCACCTTCGGGGTGTCCCTCACGGTCGGCACCGAACCCTTCGTGACAGCATCGATTATACCGACCCGGTTCCTGTCCGCACCCAGTTTGCGGAACGCGTTGACAACATCGGCGGCACGCTCGTCTGTCGATAGGGCAACCGTCCACTCCCCGGGTCTCGGGCTTGCGATCCGGTATGCCAGGTGCTCTGCGTGGGAGAGGGGAGGGGCAAGGAGGAGGATATTGGTCGCGGCATGCATGCCCCCATACTCCCGGTCGATCAGCGGGATACCGGTCTCGTAGATGTACATCCTTACACCAGTTATGAAAATAGATGGTGGATAAACCCTCCGATCAGGAGGCCGAGAGTGACCGTGTATACCGTGACCGCGAGCGTGATCCGCGAACCGACCTCCCGCAGGAGAACCGTGACCGTTGCAAGGCAGGGAACAAAGAGGACGGTCACCACCGCAAATACGTAGAGCTGGAGCGAGGATAGAACCGCCCCGAGGTCTGCAGTGCCCGCCAGGATTGCAAGGGTCTCAAACGCCATCTCTTTTCGGAGGATCCCGAATATGAGCGCTGTTGCCGAGTAGCCGGGAAGCCCCAGGAGCCCCATCGTGTACGGTTCCACTATCCCCTCAAAGACCGTCATGATACCAAAGAACTCGAGCAGCCCGAGGAC
>ERZ795032.1719-NODE-1719-length-14179-cov-3.324696_pt1 | contig 14179 bp, 12 predicted proteins | sample MGYA00375124_ERZ795032 | MGnify/ENA primary metagenome ERZ795032 (study PRJEB30167, sample SAMN05720154) | activated sludge metagenome | isolation source: Anaerobic digester | place: China | collected 2015-12-16 ...
AATTGAATTGCCACCATTGCGCTATAGGGGAAATGACATTATTTTACTTGCAAAATATTTTGTGGATGAGTTTTGTAAGGAAAACAAGATGAAAAAGCTTAGCATTACCGAATCGGCTCAACAAAAGCTGATGGGTTATCATTTTCCGGGCAATGTGCGCGAACTTCGTGCAATCATTGAGCTGGCTGCCGTACTCACCGATACCGAACAGATCGACGAAAGTCATATCAGTTTTAATTCGGCCGATGCTGCTGGTAACCTGCTGATGGAGGAAAGTTCGCTGGCCGAATATACCCGCAAAATTATCAGCTATTACCTTCAGAAATACAATAATAATGTACTGCTGGTGGCGAAAAAACTGGAGATAGGTAAGTCAACAATTTATCGGATGATCAAAGAAAAACAGATTTAACAAATGTCGCAATCAAATCATTCCAATTATTGCCTGGATAAACTTATTGGATTTGTTGGTGACGATCCGGAAGCAATTAAAAACATGGTTAATCTGTTTTTGAATACAACCCCATCCTTATTGAATGCCATCATTTTAAGTTTTAAAGAAGGTAGCTCGGAAACCCTCGCAAAATCAGCACACACGCTAAAACCCACCCTGGATGTTTTTGGCATTCGCGATACCTATGATCTGATCAGAAATATTGAACAAAAAGCCAAGCGATCGGAACTTGATGAAACCATGGATAAGCAAATTAAACAACTTACCACGACCCTGGAACTTGTTTTTCAGGAATTAAAAATTGATTTCCAATTGTCTTGAGCAGTTGGGATTGCCGATTTTCACTCCGCATTCATCTGATCAAAAGAAGGCATTAAAGGTCTTTTTTAAGAACAATTAACCTGTTTTTTGGTTATATGTATGGGTTTGCAAATTGATACAATTCGCTAAAGAATTACTAACTTTGCAGCCTTATTTAAAAATGATCTAAATAAGTAAAAATGAGTGATCAAACAAACAATAATATCCTCGACGAAGTAACCAAAGGAGAATATAAATTCGGATTCTATACAGATATCGAGAACGATTTGGCTCCAAGAGGTTTAACAGAAGATACAATCCGTTTTATTTCTGCCAAAAAGGAGGAGCCTGAGTGGATGCTCGATTTCAGATTGAAAGCCTTTCGCCACTGGCAATCGCTGGAAGAACCCGAATGGGCTCATTTGCATCATCCGCCCATCGATTTTCAGGATATCATTTATTTTGCAGCGCCCAAAAAGAAACCACAGCTGAATAGCCTGGATGAAGTGGATCCTGAATTATTGGAAACCTTTGATAAGCTCGGTATTTCGCTCGACGAACAAAAGCGCCTGGCAGGTGTGGCTGTGGATGCGGTGATCGATAGTGTTTCTGTGAAAACTACGTTTCAGGATACGCTGGCAAAACATGGAATCATTTTTTGCTCGTTTAGCGAAGCTGTGAAAAATCATCCCGAACTGGTTAAAAAGTATATGGGTACGGTTGTTCCTTACACCGATAACTATTACGCTGCGCTCAACTCAGCGGTTTTTAGTGATGGTTCATTTTGTTTTATTCCGAAAGGAGTGCGTTCTCCACTCGAACTCTCTACTTATTTTCGTATCAATGCGGCTAATACCGGTCAGTTTGAGCGTACGTTGATCGTTGCCGAAGAAGGTGGTTATGTGAGTTATATGGAAGGTTGCACAGCACCCATGCGCGACGAAAACCAGTTGCATGCAGCTATCGTTGAGATCATTGCGATGGACGATGCTGAAGTGAAGTATTCAACCGTACAAAACTGGTATCCAGGCGATAAAGAAGGTAAAGGTGGTGTGTACAATTTCGTTACCAAACGAGGATTGTGCAAAGGACATCGCTCCAAAATTTCCTGGACGCAGGTAGAAACCGGTTCGTCCATCACCTGGAAATATCCTAGCTGTGTGCTGATGGGCGACAATTCAATCGGTGAGTTTTATTCGGTGGCAGTAACCAATAACTTTCAGCAGGCCGATACCGGAACAAAAATGATTCATCTGGGCAAAAACACCAGAAGCACAATCATCTCCAAAGGGATTTCAGCCGGAAAGAGCAACAACAGCTATCGCGGATTGGTAAAGATTATGCCCGGAGCAATTAATTCGAGAAATTTCTCACAATGCGATTCCTTGCTTTTAGGCGATAAATGTGGCGCCCATACTTTCCCTTATATTGACACACGCAATCAGTCGAGTATTGTTGAGCACGAAGCCACAACTTCAAAAATATCTGAAGATCAGTTGTTTTATTGTAACCAACGTGGAATTGATACAGAGAAAGCCATTGGTTTGATCGTAAACGGTTATGCCAAAGAGGTATTGAATAAGCTTCCGATGGAGTTTGCTGTTGAAGCACAAAAACTGCTTTCTATCACACTTGAAGGCAGTGTGGGTTAGTCAAAAATTTTAAGATCGAAATAAATACTTTTAAAAATGTTACTCAATATAAAGAATCTTACAGTTGCCATCGAAGGCAAGGAAATTATTAAAGGCCTTAACCTTCAAGTAAATAAAGGAGAGGTTCATGCCATAATGGGACCGAATGGAACCGGAAAAAGTACCCTGGCAGCTGCTATCACCGGACGCGAAGGCTATGAAGTGACTGAAGGCGAGATCTGGTATAAGGATCAGAATATTGTTGAGCTTGAACCCGATGAACGTGCTAATCTTGGTATTTTCCTGAGTTTTCAATACCCGGTCGAAATTCCTGGTGTGAGCATGACAAATTTTATGCGTACAGCTATCAATGCACAGCGCGAATACAATGGCTTGCCGCCAATGCCAGCCGGTGAGTTTTTAAAGCTGATGGAAGAAAAGAAAAAGTTGGTTGATATTCATTCCAAACTGACGAACCGTTCTGTAAATGAAGGTTTTTCGGGCGGAGAAAAGAAAAAGAATGAGATTTTCCAAATGGCATTACTCCAACCCACGCTGGCAATACTTGATGAAACCGACTCGGGTCTTGATATTGATGCGCTGCGTACAGTTGCTAAAGGGGTGAACGAATTACGCTCCAACGAAAATGCCTTCGTGGTGATCACACACTATCAGCGCCTGCTCGAATACATCGTCCCGGATTTTGTACACGTGATGTACGATGGGAAAATTGTGAAATCAGGAAGCAAAAACCTTGCACTCGAATTGGAAGACAAAGGCTATGAATGGCTCAAAGAGCAAAGCCTGGTCTAATAATTAAAAAGAAGAATGATGGAAAAAGATACACTTCAGCAAGCTTTGCCTCTGGATCAGATGCTGATCGAACAGTACCGGAAAAACAAGGAGCTGATCACAGCCAATGATATTCAATATGTGAGTAAGTTGCGCGAAGAAGCGTTTCAGACTTTCATGGAATCAGGTTTTCCGCATAGTGGTATGGAGCAGTGGAGGCATACCGATGTGGATGTGCTTACGGAAGATGCTTACCTGAACGAAATGGAGGTGCCCGACACCAAAAAAGATATTGAGGAATTATTTCGCTGCGATATTCATAATTTTGACACCGAGACGGTTTCGATGCTGAATGGCTGGTATATTGATAAAGAAAGCCCTCTTAAAACGCTGCCCGAGGGTATTATTGTCGGGAGCATTAGGCAAGCAATGAAAGCCTATCCACAGATTTTTGAAAAGTATTATGGTACGATCGTCCCAAAAAATGCCAATGGCTTTGTTCAAATTAACACTGCTATGATGCAGGATGGCGTTTTTATCTGGGTACCGGATGGCGTGAAATCAGCGAAAACCTTACAAATCATCAAGATCATCAATAAAGAGGAACAGCTTTTCGTGCAAAGTCGCAACCTCATTGTGTTAGGTAAAAACAGTGAACTTAGCCTGATGCATTGTGACGATAGCGTGAATCAGCAGTCGAGTCTCGTGAATACGGTTACTGAAATTTTTGTGGATGAAAATGCCAATCTTGAGTTGTACAAACTTCAAAATTTGAACGACCAGTCGGGACTGATCAATAGCACTTTTGTGCAGCAAATGGCCAATAGTAATATTAAAACCAATACGCTTACATTCAATTGCGGTCTGATTCGTAATAATATCCATGTGAAGCTCGACGGTCAGGGTTCTCATGCGGATGTGCTGGGTTTATATCTGATGGACAAACAGCAGCATATTGACAATCAGATCCGTATTGATCACAATGTGGCGCATTGTACCAGTAACGAGCTCTTTAAAGGAATTCTGGATGAAGATGCTTCTGCTGTTTTCAATGGCTATATTCATGTGGCACGCGATGCGCAGAAAACGAATGCCTACCAGAACAATAACAATATTTTGTTGACACCGACAGCAACAATAAATACTATGCCATTTCTGGAGATTTATGCTGATGATGTAAAGTGCAGCCATGGTGCCACCGTTGGGCAGCTGGATCAGGAGGCTATGTTTTATATTCGGTCGCGTGGTATCAGCGCTGCTAATGCCCGTCTTCTGCTGATGTATGCCTTTGCAGCTGATATCATCAACGAAATTTCAATTGAAGCTTTGCGTCAACGCATTGATGATATGGTTAAAAAACGCCTGCGCGGAGAGTTATCTGTTTGTGATAAGTGTGTTTTGCACTGTGGCGCGCCCGAAAAGGAATATCACTTTGATATTGATTTAAGCAAAATCTGATGAATGGATTCACTGCCAGCGAGTTAAATGAATTACGAAATCAGTTTCCTGCCTTGCACCAAAGCATTTATGGCAAACCTTTGATTTATCTCGACAATGCAGCGACAACTCAAAAACCTCAACTTGTAATTGACAGAATTACAAAATATTACACCTTCGAGAACTGTAACATTCATCGTGGAGTGCATTACCTGAGTCAGGAAGCTACTGCCGCGTATGAAGACGTAAGGGCAAAGGTGGCAGGTTTTATTCATGCGGCTAAATCAGAGGAAGTCATTTTTACACGTGGAACCACCGAGTCTATCAATTTAATTGCTTCAAGTTTCGGAAAACTACTGTTTGAAACAGGTGATTCGGTTTTGATTACCGGGATGGAGCATCACTCAAATCTTGTCCCCTGGCAGCAACTGTGCAAAAACCATAATGGAGAATTGTTGGTTGCTGAGTTGGATGAGAGGGGTGAGGTTTCTATGGAACAATATGGGAAATTGCTGGAACAAAAACCGAAACTTGTTGCGATCACACATATTTCTAACGCCCTAGGAACAGTTAATCCGATTAAAGAAATGATTGCGATGGCACATGCCAATGACATCCCTGTGTTGATTGATGGCGCACAATCGGTTGCCCATATGCGGATTGATGTGCAAGAATTGGATTGTGATTTCTTTGTTTTTTCGGGGCATAAAATGTATGGGCCAATGGGAGTTGGCGTGCTATATGGCAAACAGAAATGGCTCGAACAGATGCCGCCCTGGCAATTTGGGGGCGAAATGGTTGATCAGGTCAGTCTACATGAAACTACTTTCAATCAGCTTCCTTTCAAATTTGAAGCTGGAACGCCCAATGTGGCAGGCGTTTTGGGATTGGGCGCTGCAATTGATTTCTTGCAGCAGACTGATTTGGAAAAGATTGGATTGCATGAGATGATCATTCTGAACTATGCACTGGAAAAATTAAAGTCGATCCCTGGGATCCGTATTATTGGCAATGCTGCAGAACGTGCTGGCGTTATTTCTTTCGTGGTTGAAGGTACACATCCATCAGACATAGGAACCTTATTGGATAAAATGGGGGTGGCTGTGCGAACCGGACATCACTGTGCCCAACCGGTTATGACACATTTTAATGTGCCGGGAACTGTGCGGGCTTCATTTGCAGCCTATAACTCTTTAGCCGAAGCAGATATTTTTGTTGAGGCTGTTCAAAAGGCAGTTAATATGCTTTGTTAAGTAGGATTGTATATAGCAAATATGCCTTTTTGCCGTTAAATTTGCATCTTTGCAAAAAGAAAAAGCATGACAATTCAGGAAATACAAGAACAAATTGTGAGCGAGTTTTCAGTTTTTGATGACTGGCTGGACAAATACAATTACCTTATCGAGATGGGTAAGGAAGTTCCACGCATTGATGAACGCTTTAAAACGAATAATCATTTGATCAGTGGATGTCAGTCGCGCGTTTGGCTTCATGCGGAAAACCGGGAGAGTAAAATTTATTTCACCGCCGATTCGGATGCTGTGATCACCAAAGGGATAGTAAACCTCCTGATAAGGGTTTTTTCCGGTCAAAGTCCGGAAGCGATTTTGGATGCTGATACAAATTTTATTGAACAGATTGGCCTGAAGGAACATCTTTCTCCAACAAGATCCAATGGCCTGGTTTCGATGGTAAAACAGATGAAATTGTATGCTCAGGTTTACAAACTGAAACAAGACAACTAAATTTTTGGTTATGACTAAGGATGAAAAAAATCGAATCGAACGAGATATTATAACTGTTTTACGCACTGTTTACGACCCTGAGATTCCAGTTAATATATATGAGCTTGGACTGATTTATGAGATAAGTATCAGCGAACATGCTGAGGTAAAGGTGCTTATGACACTTACCACGCCCAACTGTCCGGTTGCAGAGAGCCTTCCACTTGAAGTTGAACAAAAAGTTGGAGACGTCAAAGGAGTTACAAAAAGTACGGTTGAACTTACTTTCGAACCGCCCTGGGATCAGGAAATGCTTTCGGACGAAGCCAAGCTGGAGTTGGGGTTTCTGTAGGGGAAAGCGTAAGCTCTTTTTGGGCTGGATCAGCTCATTTTTAATACTATTTCAGGTAGGTGTTTTGAGGTAAGTAGGGCTTGCTGAGAAACTCGAAATTGACAATTCCGGTCAATGTTATCTCCGAATTGCCGGGCTGCATCTACGGAATATTGATATACTCTTTTTTATGAATATTAATGTCATTTAGCGGGGCTGTGGCTCATGTCAGGGTGCGTAGCTCCGTTAATATTTATTAGAAATCTTTTACAATTAAGTATTGAGGTGCAGAGCACCGGTAATATCTGTCAAGGATTTCTATTGCCGCCATGCAAATACCTTACAAAAACCTGCGATGATAATTCAATTAAGTATCACAAAACCAATCTGGTAAAAGTTTTTAAGGAGAAACTAATTATACTAAATCGACTTTTACTCCTTATACTCTAAATAATTTTTCACAAAATACACCCAATCATCAAGTCTGTCGAATAATTGCAATGTTGGTTCAAAAGGAATATAGATGTCTGGCGCAATTCCGATATTGTCAATCGGATTTTCAGGCAATCTGCGCGAACGTGTTGCTGGCAACCATAAACTATACTCACCTGAAGGCAATTCTTTTGGTGTAATGTTAGAATAATCAAGAACCCCTGCCGTATTTTCAGTGCCAAACAATATAACTTTTGAACTATTTTTTGCTGTAAGAATAAATTGTTCTGCAGATGAGGCATTTCGTCCATTTATTATTACCCCTACTTGTTTTGGATATTTATAAATTGTATCTCTTATTACCATGTCATTTCCTTTGTGATAAGGATGTATCACAAAACCACCAATGTTTTCTTTCATCTTTTCAACCAGTGCTTTGGATTCCTCTTCATAGCCATCTTTAATCAATCCGTTTTTGATTGCATCTTCCCAATCTTCGATAATTCCTTTCGTAGCGTACCATTCAACGCCTTTGCTCTCATAAGGATTAGTATAAATTAGTTCTGCTAATTTTTGGTAATAATTATCCTGACCACCACCATTATTTCTAATGTCAATTATTAAATTTGGTCGTATCATAATTTCATTCCAATATTTTTCCACAAAATCATTTGCAAGATCCGAATAGAAAGAAGGAATTCTTAAATAAAAGGTACTATCAGTCAGGCTCATAGCAATCGGATAGGTATTCAAGCCATTTGGATATTTGGGAATATAGGAGGTTAAAAACGCCATATCTGCTTTTTTATCTGATGTTTGTCTGATAAATCTCGTGTCGTCGTGAATTTCGAAAACAGATTTATTCAATAATAGGGATGCTTTTTCATGCTGTGGTCTATATTGAAGGTAGTCCCGATATGTTATTAACTCGAACTCATTATTCCCTTTATCAATTGCTTCAAATATTATTTGGTTTTGTTCATAACCGGAATATTTAATTGCAACACCTAAATATTTATCATCTTGTTTTTCAACTACAAAAGTGCCCCAGTATCCAACCCAAACACCTTCAAGTGTATTTGAGTTAATCAACAATGATTCGAAGTCAGTAGTTGTATATTTTCTTTCATGTGATACATTTCCTCCATTCTTTGAGTAATCTCGGTTATAGGATACTCTAAGATGATGATCTTTAAACCAGGCAGTATAATCATTTAAAAATATGAAGCATGAATCAGGGTAGCGTGTGATTTTATTTCTAATTTTAATTTCAAAGCCTTTCAAATCCGCTATATTCTCTTGATTTACTTTATCTGAATATCCCGGATAATCATTTTTTATTCTGTTGACAATGTAATCGAAATCCGCCAGGCATTCATTTTCTTGTGCATGGGAATAGGCAAATACTGAGAATAAAAAGAAAGTTACAATTAATTGTTTCATGGTTTTGTGTTTATTTTCATGGAACAGAATGGTTTATATGTTCATTCTCCCAAAACTACAGTAGAATAGTATACTCAATTATTGTCTTTCAGTACAAGCTCTCAGTTTGGTTTATTCATCCTTGCAGAGTAACTATTAGTCATATCCCTAAGATGGTTTTAGTTAATCATTACCAAAAATAGTGAAATTCTAACAATGCCTGTAATTTTCTGATTGTATTTCCTAAGCCTCAAATAAGCTTCTTTTCTTACCTTCGCCATTCAAATGATACCCATGTATGGCTTTGCAGTTGCTTTCAAAAATAAATGATCCCGCTGAGCTCCGAAAACTTCAACCGGACTTATTTCCTGATCTGGCAGAAGAACTCAGGTCTTTTATTCTCGATGTTACTGCCGTAAATCCCGGCCATCTGGGTGCTTCGCTTGGCGTTGTTGAACTTACGATTGCATTACACTATTTGTTTGATACCCCAAATGACCGATTGATCTGGGATGTTGGTCATCAGGCTTATGCACATAAAATTTTAACTGGTCGCAAACATTTATTTCAAAGCCTGCGAAAACTGGATGGCATCAGTGGATTTCCTTCCCGATCGGAAAGTGACTATGATGCATTTGGAACAGGACATGCCTCTACGGCTTTGTCGGCTGCTGTGGGCATGGCGGTTGCAGCTGATTTACAAGGAAATCACTCCCGAAATCATATCGCTGTAATCGGTGACGGTGCCATTACCGGCGGCATGTTTTTCGAAGCTTTAAATCAGGCCGGTGCAGCTGATTTAAACTTGATTATTATCTTGAACGACAATGGAATAGCCATTGATAAAAGTGCTGGTGCTTTAAAAGATTACTTAATTCGACAAGCCGAAAAACAAAGTAGTCAGGCATTTTCGAATCCCTTGTTCGAAGCTTTTGGGATTGCCTGCAATGGTTCTGTTGACGGACATAATTTTGCAGAATTGCTTCCTGCATTGGAAGCTGTAAAGGCCATGAAAGGTGTGCGTTTGCTGCATGTGATTACAACCAAGGGCAAAGGTTTTGAGCGTGCCGAAAAAGATCAGGTGCGCTATCATGCGCCTGGCACTTTCGACAGGCTGACCGGTGAACTGCCCAAGGCAAAACCAGTCGAAAATCGTATTCCGCTTTATCAGGAAGTTTTTGGTGAAACCCTGCTGGAGCTTGCAAAAGAATATCCTGCTCTGGTTGGTGTTACACCGGCTATGCCAACAGGTAGCCATTTATTGCCCCTGCTCGAAACCTTTCCGGAGCGTTGTTTTGATGTGGGAATAGCAGAACAACATGCCCTTACTTTTTCGGCCGGACTTGCAGCCGAAGGAATGATGCCTTTTTGCGTGATTTATTCTACCTTTTTGCAAAGAGCATACGATCAGCTGATTCATGATATCGCTTTACAAAATTTGTCTGTAGTGATTTGCGTTGATCGCGCCGGCCTGGTAGGGGAGGATGGAGCAACGCATCATGGCGTTTTTGATTTGGCCTACCTGCGCTGTATTCCCAATCTGGTGATTGCTGCTCCCATGGATGAAAAGGAATTGCGTCATTTGATGTTCACTGCTGCCAATGATCGTAAAAGCCCCTTTGTGATCAGATATCCGCGCGGAAAAGCCACAGCGTTGGATTGGAAAGTGGAACCGGAAATTTTACCAATTGGTAAAGGCAGAAAACTGACTTCTGGAAATCGAGTTGCTGTTTTGAGTATTGGCCATCCTGGGAATTTTGTAAAAGAGGCTCTGGAAAAACTGGCAGCGGAAAATATTGTTGTCAGTCATTATGATTTATGTTTTCTCAAACCTTTGGATGAAATCCTGCTGAAGGACGCATTTGAACATCACGAGCAAATCATCACCGTTGAAGATGGCGTAACAAATGGCGGAATGGGAAGTGCCGTAATGGAATGGGCGCATGAGAATGGCTTTGGCAATCCTGTTGTAAGACTGGGTGTGCCCGACACTTTTATTTCACATGGCCGGCCAGAAGAATTGCAATATATTTGCGGGTTTGATATTAAAGGCATTACTAGCATGATAAAAGTTTTATTTTAATAGAAAAGTTTTTTTGTTAATTTGAGATTTTTCTTACTTTTGTTCTAACCAATTCATTTAATACGCTAACCAATTTTATGAAATGCGATGACCAATTCTCCTACACACACACACACACACAGCGGAATTTGAAAGTGCGTGTGGTGATTTTCAACTAATAAAACTCATTGATCTATTATTAGCTGTTGATAATAAGTTTATTTTTAAATTGGGGAAAAATAAGTTCGACTGAGTTTTGCTGTCGGTTTATACTGACAACTACTTATTTTGGAATTTGTTTTTTATTTATCCAATTTTAAAAAATAGAGTTATGAAAAATATATTTGAAATTAGTTTAATAAAGATTTTGACTGTTTTGTTTTTGTTAATATTTGTTGCTTGTGAAAAGGAAGTGACAGATGTTCCAAGTGAAACAAATGACATTGAAAACATCCTGATAAATAAATCAATAGGATGGGAAGTTACATTTTCTGCTGGTCATGATTGGCCGCTATGCGCACCAGGTTGTTTTCCAAGTGCAGGTCCTCCTTTTTGGATTCACATACCTTGTTGGGGAAGTGGTACTAACTGCACTCACACTATTGGATTTTCGATTTTTAAAAGCAGTAATTTGTTTAGCATTGAGAACTTAGATAAACCCTATGATGTAGAGGTCGTTTTAAAGAATGAAATCATTGATTCTGGTTTTCCTTTCCCTTCTCGTTCAGTTTCATATCTTGTGAATGATGATACTTTTTGGCTAAATATTCCTGAACAAAATATAATTACCATTAATTCGGGTAAGAATACATTTGTTTTGAAAGGAATATATTTGTCACGGACAAAGGCTTACTCAAATAAATAGTTAAACACAAATGAGGCTGCTAAAAAATGTTCAAGACATTGTTTTGTTATTTAGCAAACAGTTAAATAAGCTATCATAAAGGACAATTTCCAGTTTATTTCTGGCAGCCTCATTTGAATGGTAATTTTATTAATGAAAAAAGTAGAAAAACTTCTTATCTTATTCATTGCTGTAGTAGGTTATTTCTTTTTGGTTTTCATTCAGTTAGGGCTTGTTGATGAGCTTCTGAAAAGTTTACATTTAAGAATAATCATTGTTATCAATAAAGTTGTTTTTTTGATAGTTTCCTGGTTCTATATTAAAGCTATTCTTAACAAATTAAATCTAGATGATTCTAAGTTTAAACCCAATATAAAATTTAGTGATATTTATTACTTTCTTTTTGGAGGTGCAATCCCACTAGTTTTATCAGCAGCTTCATTATTTATTGCATCAATTATATTTAAAGAATTTGATTACCAGTTAATAATTAGTACTTTAACAATTAAACACTTTTTTGAAGCTTTAGTAACAGCTTTCAATGAAGAATTGTTGTTCAGGGCATTGATTTTCTATTCATTATATAGAATAACTGGAAAATTGTTTTTTTCAGCTTTTCTATCATCAATATTTTTCGTTTTTATGCATTTTGAAATGATAGAGGAGGATATTGCTTATTTATACATTTCAAATGTTTTAATTGGCAGTCTATTGTTGAGCTATATATACTTTTTAACTAAAAGTATTTGGTCATCAATTGGTTTGCATGCTTTAAATAATACAATTGAGAATGTGTTTGATTTTACTTATGAAGATAATTTCAATAAAGTACTTTATTTATCCGCTTATACGATATTATTAATTTTAATATTTTTATTGTTTGTTTACATTCAAAGAAAAAAATGTTGCCGCCTATTTGAGTAAGCCAACCAAGCTCTTACTTTCAGTATCGATTATATTCGTTTACCTAATTTTCTCATTTTTCTATTCTCCAAATGAGTTTTCTTTTGTTGTGCGATCCGGCTTTAAGTTTTTATTGGTTTTTATAGGTTTCATTATCCTGGGATTGCACAAGAAAAGCCAGTTTTCTTTTTTTAATGGTTTACTATTATTTTTACTTTTTGTAAGTTTGATCGGCATTGTAGCCGAAGAATTACTACTTAAAAATGTCGACCTTTCCTGGTTTGCTTATGCAGCCTATGGGTTATTTACAATTTCAACAGGTTTTTTTGAGGAGTTTTTGTTTAGATTTTTGATTTTTTTTGGATTATTACGTTGGTTTGCTTCTTACAGCTTGCGCCACGTGCTAGTGGCAATGCTCATTACTTCATTTGTTTTTGGGCTTATGCACCTGCTTAATCTCAGGCATCCATACTATAAGTTTCAAGGAGTATTAAATCAGATTATTTTAGCTTTTGGGCTGGGTATGTTGTTTCAAGCTGTTTTAATTAGATACAGAAGCATGTTAGTAATTATTCTACTGCATGCTGCAGTTAATTTCTTTGGAATGTATAATACTTATTTTGGTTCCACTGACAAAATGGTTTCGGGTATCGATGTTCATAACAGGTATAGCTTGAGTTTTTCAGATTTTGTAGGTGTTGCGGTGATAACTATTGTGCTGTTGTTGCCGCTAGGTATGCTGTTTTCCCGGTAAAGCAGAACTATCAAGATTGGCTCAAGAATTTTCTAAACTAGTTGAAAGTGTTGAATCAACAGGAAAATCAATATCTTTACGGCTTATATCATTGCATTGAAGACTTTTAGCTATATCTGTTTGTTGATCTTCTTTTTCAGTTTGTCTTGTGCTGTCTTTGCAGGCGGACGATTTACTGAAAACAATTTTCATGTTACTCTCCCAAATGTTTTAGTTTCAGACGTCAACCAAAAAATTGAAATCAGGACGGTTGGGGAGCTATTCGGAAAGCTGGAAGGCCAAACAGTAAAGGCAGTTTTTAATGATGAAATACGGGAGTTGAGCTTTGAGAAAAACCTGGCTGTCATCAAACACAACTTTCCGGATGAGGAGTTGCTAACACTAACAATCGATGGTTTTCATTGGCAACAAGACGTTACACCAATTCCGCTGTGGATGTCGGTACTGCCTCCTTTGATTGCCATTTTGATGGCACTTTTACTCAAAGAGGTTTTTGTTGCCTTGTTTTTGGGAATCCTGAGCGGAACTACAATCATGTTTTATTACCAGGGTTCGGGTTTTTTTGTGGCTGTTTTCAAGGGCTTACTGGCAATTATTGACACTTACGTTATGCAGTCACTGCTCGATCCAGGCCATATGGCGATTATCATTTTCTCGATGGTGATTGGTGGCATGGTTCAATTGATAACACGCAATGGCGGAATGCTGGGCGTGGTGAACCGCCTATCGCACCTGGCAAAAGATGCCTCCTCCGGACAGCTGGTAACCTGGCTGTTGGGTATCGCTATATTTTTTGATGATTATGCCAATACATTGGTTGTTGGCAATACCATGCGTCCTGTGACTGATCGTTTACGCATTTCGCGCGAAAAACTGGCCTATATTGTTGATTCGACCGCTGCCCCTGTGGCGGCCATTGCTTTTGTGACCACCTGGATTGGTGCGGAACTGAGCTATATTCAGGACGGACTTAATACCATTGGTTTACAGGAATCAGCTTACAATGTTTTCTTTAACTCATTGGCATATAGTTACTATCCGATTTTAGCTCTGGTGTTTATTCTAATACTGGTCTGGCAAAAACGCGATTTTG
>ERZ795032.1725-NODE-1725-length-14119-cov-9.075370_pt1 | contig 14119 bp, 8 predicted proteins | sample MGYA00375124_ERZ795032 | MGnify/ENA primary metagenome ERZ795032 (study PRJEB30167, sample SAMN05720154) | activated sludge metagenome | isolation source: Anaerobic digester | place: China | collected 2015-12-16 ...
GATGATACCGCAGTGCAGCCGATGGTCAGGAGAACTCCTACCATCGAGACCACCACCAGATATTTGCCAATGGCACCGATCTCCATGCAAGAGTAGTTTGTGACTCAATAACAAGAACCTGATCTCATAGCCCGGATCCAGTACGTGCCAAATCAATTACATTGTATTGCCGTATCAAGTGCCATACGTTCAAATAATCGTCCACCACTCAGTATCTATAGGATCTCACGGCACATTACTCGTACCCGTATCCGGAACGGACAGAGATGGCAATAAAACCATGTATATCCGATGACAGCGCGTTCACCGGCCTCGAAGCAGCGATGGTTTTCATTGCCTTTATCGTCGTCGCTTCAGTCTTCGCGTACGTGGCACTCGGAACCGGTTTTATTACAACTCAGAAAGCGGAGCAGACCGTGTATTCAGCAGTGCAGCATGTCGGTTCAGTTATACAAGTTGTTGAGCCCGCCATGGTACAGGCGAGTGCGGACGGGCAGCACATACGCTATATCGTCATCATGATACGAGGTCCTCAAGGAGGCGCTGAGATCGACGTGGAGAAGATTACCATAACCGTATCGACCTCAGACGCCATGCAGACATACACGGGCGCGGATCGGTGGCGTCCGATCGGTGGTGACGAACAAAATCCAGTCTTCTGGAACGTGCAAATACCGCTATACCAAGCCGATGACCCCACGATACCAGACGATCTGGTTATCGGTCAAAATCAGCATTTCTTTGTCGAGATGAAGTCCGCGGATGCGGTCCCGTGCACTGTAGAGCGTAGAGCCCCGCCGGGTATGCAACCAAACAGTTGGTATGAAGTATCGAGCTGACGATCTCTCTCCAAACGTATCGTCACGGTTTTTTGATGGACTTATCACGCATTTTCAGACACCATTAGGACTGCCGCCAACGTAATCGGCTCCCACTCATGATCGAGAGTAACATCATCCCAATCAAAACCATTGATACGGAGAAGGTTTCGGATCTCGGCGCCGATGAAAAAATGGTGCAGGATTAACCAGTCGGGATCGTTCAGGATCTCAGTATACATCTGTTGCAGCGTGGTTTTGGAAACATTCACAATAATACACTGAACGGCTCTCGCTCGTTCTTCATCGCTGGGGGTAAGGTACGTCTTCTCGCCTCCGTGAGGTGTAAAATTTCGCCGCGAGCCAGATCTGGATCACCAACGCACCAGCCCCCGCAAATACAAACACGCAATACGCAGCTTCGTATGGAAAGTCGCCAGACCAATACGAACTTGCGATACGTATCAGCAGGGCGACGATGAAAAACCGGAACGCCCATTCGGATGGGTAAAGGAGGTCTCTGGTGATCATGGTTGGCTCTTATGGGGCTTAGGTCACATGGGATTAAAAACGTAACTTTCTGATTTTCAGGTGTTTCTGATACGATCTCACCTTACTGTCGAACCAAAACTGCCGAAGATGGATTACGACCTGTCTTCAGGGATATTTCGAAGCATTAATCGTAGTCGAGCATACAGGTAATTTCAGGATGCACAAATCGCGCGATTAGAGGCACGAGCGTATGCTACGACTGGAAGACATAACGAAGGATGCAGCCGTCAACGGGATTATACCGGGCCAGATCGTGCGTATTGTCACGACCGAATCTGTCGGTGAGAACGCGCTGACGGTCTATTACAAGACCACCGATGGGCAGGTGAAGGAACAGATGCTCTTCCGGTCCAATGAGCCTGCCCTCTCTCTCGCGGAAGTGGGCCGCCCATGGGCGTTTGATACACCGGGCGAAGAGTTCAAACTCGCTGCCGAAGCGTATCGTATCGATCTGGCTTACCTTTTCGATCCGATGATGGCGGTGCATACATCAAACGTTGAGCCCCTTCCCCATCAAATTACGGCAGTCTATGAATCGATGCTTCCCCGGCAACCATTACGGTTTGTGTTGGCCGATGACCCCGGTGCCGGCAAGACGATCATGGCCGGTCTGCTGATCCGTGAACTTCTGATGCGAGCCGATGCCGAACGGATTCTGATCATCTCTCCCGGCAGTCTGGTAGAGCAGTGGCAGGACGAGATGTCCGAAAAATTCGGTCTTGAGTTCGTCATCTTCTCCCACGAACTCGCGGAACAGTCACTGAGTGGTAACCCATTCAATGACCATCCACTGCTGATCGCCCGGCTCGATCAACTCTCCCGGAACGAAGACCTGCAGGAGAAGCTCGACCATACGCAGTGGGATCTCGTCGTGGTGGACGAGGCGCACAAGTTGTCGGCGACGTACTACGGCTCAAAAGTGAACAAGACGCAACGGTTCAGGTTGGGCGAGCGGGTTGGTGCCCATACCCGCCACCTGCTCCTGATGACGGCGACACCGCACAACGGAAAGGAAGAGGACTTCCAGCTCTTCCTCTCCCTACTGGATGCCGATCGGTTCTATGGAAAATTCAGGGACGGTGCTCATAAGGTTGAGTACAGGGATCTGATGCGCCGGATGGTAAAGGAAGAACTCCTGAAGTTCGATGGAACACCGCTTTTTCCCGAGCGGATCGCGGCGACTGCCACGTATACACTCTCCGATGCAGAGGCTGCTCTGTATCAACAAGTTACGCAGTACGTGCAGAAAGAGATGAATAAGGCCGATCTGATTGAGAACAACCAGCGGAGAGGAACGGTCGGGTTCGCCCTTACTGGATTGCAGCGACGGTTGGCGTCGAGTCCCGAGGCGATCTACCAGTCGTTGAAGCGCCGGCGTGAACGGTTGGCCCGTCGCGTCGAAGAGGTGAAGATCGATGCGCGTGGACGAGCAATCGCTGAAACACTTCTGGATGTGCCGACGAACGGAGACGTATGGGATGCCGATGAGGAGATGGCAGCCGATGCGTACGAGGAGTACGAGGAGCAGATCGTTGATCAGGCCACTGCTTCGCGGACAATTCACGAGTTAGAAGCTGAAATCCGGATCCTCGAACGGCTGGAGGAGCAGGCTCGGCAGGTCGTTCGGTCGGGACACGACCGGAAGTGGGATGAACTCTCCCGGCTCTTGCAGGAGAAACCGCAAATGCACGAGGAGAGCGGTCGGCAGCGGAAATTGATCATCTTCACTGAGTACAAGGATACCCTCCGCTATCTGGCGACACGGATCCGTGGATTGCTCGGCTCCGATGAAGCGGTCGTCACCATTGACGGGAGTGACCGGCGGGAGGAGCGGCGGAAGAAGCAGGAGATGTTTAGGAACGATCCCACCGTTCGAATCCTCGTGGCCACTGATGCTGCTGGTGAAGGTGTGAACCTTCAGAACGCTCACCTCATGGTCAATTACGACCTGCCGTGGAATCCCAACCGGCTAGAGCAACGGTTTGGCCGGATCCATCGTATCGGACAGACCGAGGTCTGCCGTCTCTGGAATCTGGTGGCGACCGAGACGCGGGAGGGCGATGTCTTCCAGCGGCTGCTCTCGAAACTGGACATCGAGCGACAGGCACTTGGCGGCCGGGTCTTTGATATCCTCGGCGAGGTCTTCGACGAACGCAGCCTACGTGACCTTCTGATCGAAGCAATCCGCTATGGTGACGATCCCGATGTGAGAGCGAAACTCCTGCAGCGGGTCGAGGGTGCACTTGATACTGAGCACCTGCGGGCACTCATGCAACAGAATGCTCTCTGTGAAGAGGTAATGGATGAGCGCCAACTGTTTGCCATCAAAGCCGAGATGGAGAAGGCCGAAGCAAGAAAGCTTCAGCCGTATTTCATCCGGGCGTTCTTCACCAAGGCATTCGAAGAGTATGGGGGCAAACTGCGATCACGAGAGCCCGGACGGTGGGAGATCACGCATGTTCCGGCACCGATTCGCGAGCGTGATCGGCAGATCTCAGGACGGGACCGCCGGTATAGACAACCTGTACTGGACCGTTATGAGCGTATCTGCTTTGAGAAACAGTACGTCCGACTGCTGGACCGTGTAGGGTCGCCAATGGCGGAGATGATTCATCCCGGGCACCCACTCATGCAGGCGGTAACCGATCTTGTGCTCGAGACGCACCGGGCGAAGCTCCGGCAGGGAACGGTGCTGGTCGATCCGAACGATCCCGGTGTGACGCCGCGAGTGCTCTTCATCATCGACCATTCGATACGGGACGGAAACGATGAGAACCGCACAGTCTCGCGGCGGATGCAGTTCGTAGCAATTGATGCCGATGGAATGGCTGAGAACGCAGGATGGGCACCTCATCTCGACCTTCAGCCGATTAGTGAGGATGAGCGAGAACTGATCAATGACATCCTCACTTCACCGTGGGTAAACACTGGGCTCGAACGGTCGGCACTCGCCCATGCGACTGAGCGGATCGTGCCAGAGCACTATACCGAGGTGAAAGAACGGCGGGAGCGGACAGCCGACCGGACACTCGCAGCGGTGCAGGCGCGGTTGGTCAAAGAGATCAACTTCTGGTCCGACCGGTACCTCAAACTGCAGGACGACCAGCGGGCTGGAAAGGAAGTGCGGATGAACCTTGAGAACGCCCGCCGGACGGTGGATGATCTCACGGTGCGGTTGGAGCGACGGAAACGCGAACTGGCGGCGATGCGACACATCATCTCGGCGACACCGGTGATTGCTGGTGGTGCGTTGGTGATACCGGCCGGACTGCTTGCAACACGCCGGGGTGATGAGGCAGGTGTTGATGTTGCAGCCCGGAAGCATGTCGAGGCGGTAGCGATGCGGGTGGTGATGGACACTGAGCGTGCCCTCGGCCACGAAGTGATTGACGTATCAGCCGAGAAGTGCGGTTGGGATGTCACTTCCATCCTGCCGGGTGGAAACGGAGCTGCGCCAACAACCCGCCATATCGAGGTGAAAGGCCGTGCGAAAGGTCAGACGACCATTACCGTATCACGCAATGAGATCCTCTACGGTCTCAATCAGGCAGACAAGTTCGTGCTCGCCGTTGTACTGGTCGATGGCGAGGCGTATGAAGGACCGTTCTACATTAGAAACCCGTTCAAACACGAACCCGATTGGGCCGTTGCAAGTGTGAACCTCGACCTAACGTCGGTCCTCGGCCGAGCAGAACAGCCGCAATGATACAGGGATACCATGGACACAGTCAAGATACCAAAGAAACTGATTGAAGTTGCATTGCCGCTGGACGAGATTAACGTTGCATCGGTGCGGGAAAAGTCGATCCGCCACGGCCATCCTTCGACTCTCCACCTCTGGTGGTCGAGAAAGCCTCTGGCAACGGCGCGGGCGGTGCTTTTCGCCCAGCTCGTGAACGACCCCGGCTACGAGCGGGAACTCGGCCGGGGTGTGAACAAGGAGAAGGCCGAGGCAGAGAGGAAACGACTCTTTGAACTGGTGAAGAAGCTCGTCCAATGGGAGAACACCACAGACGAGACGGTACTCGGGGAGGCGAGAAAAGAGATCCAGAAGAGTTGGCGAGAGACTTGCGCCTTAAATAAGAACCACCCGCAGGCGAAGGAACTCTTCGACCCGGGCAAGTTACCGGCATTTCACGACCCGTTTGCGGGCGGCGGGGCGATTCCGCTTGAGGCACAGCGGCTCGGCCTCGAGGCGTGGGCATCTGACCTGAACCCGGTGGCGGTGTTGATCAACAAGGCGATGATCGAAATTCCGCCGAAGTTTGCAGGCAGGCCGCCGGTGAACCCGGAGAGCAGGAAACAGAAGCGAGTCGGTACCGAGTGGAAGGGAGCGGCGGGGCTCGCCGAGGATATCCGGTATTATGGACAGTGGGTGCGCGATGAGGCGGAGAAGCGGATCGGCCATCTGTACCCAAAGGTGCACATTACCGCAGAGATGGCAAAGGAACGACCGGATCTGAAGGAGTACGTCGGCGAGGACCTGACGGTGATCGCGTGGTTATGGGCGCGGACGGTCAAAAGTCCGAATCCAGCGTACAAGGATGTAGAGGTGCCACTCACTTCTAAGTTCTCTCTATCGACAAAAAAGGGTAAAGAGGTCTGGGTGGAGCCTGTGATCCGGCCGGCCGGGAGCGGCTACGACTTCGCCGTTCGGATGAACGGTGAGCCAGAACTGGAGGGGACGGTATCCCGGCAGGGCGGCGTCTGCGTGATGTCGGGCGCTCCGATAGACTTCAAGTACATCCGTGCAGAGGGGAAAGCCGGGCGGATAGGTGAACGGTTGATGGCGGTGGTGGCAGAAGGCAGGCGTGGGCGTGTGTATATCTCCCCGACCGAAGGAATGGAAGGCGCTGCTAACTCTGCTCAGCCAACTTGGTGTCCAGATATGCCCCTACCTAATAATCCACGAGATTTCAAGACGCCAAATTATGGGATGACTTGTTATGGCAGTCTCTTCACCCCCCGCCAACTTGTTGCCCTCACGACCTTCTCTGATCTTGTGGACGAGGCCCGGGCACAGGTGTTTCATGACACCATCGCCGCTGGGGTGCCCGATGATGCCCGGGGGCTGGAGGCGGGAGGCGACGGGGCGGCGGCATATGCAGATGCTGTGTCAGTGTATCTGGGGTTAGGAGTGAGTCGTCTCAGCGATATTTGTAATGCGCTATGTAGATGGGAGGTGTCGAAAACTCAGGTTCGCAACCTCTTCGGTCGACAAGCAATACCCATGGTCTGGGATTTTGCCGAACCAAATTTGTTTGCAGACGCTGCAGGAGATTATGGTGTTAGCCTAAACACGCTATCGAAGGTAATCGACCGTTTCCCCTGCAATAATCGCGGATATTGCCTCCAATCAGATGCCTCAAATCAAACGATATCCCAAAATAATGTGGTTTCGACAGATCCTCCCTATTATGATAACATCTGCTACTCCGATCTCTCTGATTTCTTTTACGTCTGGCTCCGCCGTTCGTTAAGGACGGTTCTGCCCTCCATCTTTGCCACAATGGCAGTACCGAAGGCAATGGAACTCGTGGCGACACCTTACCGCCACGGTTCAGCGGAGGCGGCCGAGACCTTCTTCATGGCTGGGATGACTGAAGCTATGCGCTGTCTCGCCGAACAGGCGCACCCGGCCTTCCCGGTCACGATCTATTATGCCTTCAAGCAGTCGGAGACAAAGGGAGTGGAGACTGCCTCCAACGGCTGGGAGTCCTTCCTTGAAGCGGTGCTGAGGGCTGGCTTTGCCGTCACTGGCACATGGCCGATGCGTACCGAACTTGGTAACAGGATGGCGGGAAGGGATGCCAACGCCCTTGCCTCATCCATCGTCCTCGTCTGCCGCCGGCGCGATCCCGTCGCTCCTGCCGTCTCCCGCAAAGAGTTCCTCCGCGAACTCAAGCGGGCGATCCCTGAGGCGCTCGACGAGATGACCGCCTCCTCGATCGCTCCCGTCGACTTAGCTCAAGCCTCGATCGGGCCGGGGATGGGGGTCTTCTCGCAGTACTCCGCCGTTCTTGAGGCAGATGGCACACCGATGTCGGTTCATGATGCCCTTGTCCTCATCAACCGCGAACTAGACGAGTACTTCTCGGACGACAGTGGCGACGTCGACGCCGATACACGATTCTGTCTCGGCTGGTTCGAAGAAAACGGCTGGAAGGACGGAAAGTTCGGTGAGGCCGACGTACTCGCCCGTGCTCGAGGCACGACCGTCGACGGCGTTCGGGATGCCGGCGTCGTAGAAGCTGGTGCCGGGAGGGTCAGGCTTCTGAAATGGTCCGAGTATCCCGATGATTGGTCGCCGGAGACCGACAGCCGGACACCCGTCTGGGAGGCACTTCACCACCTCCTCCGTGTTCACCAGTGTGGGGGTGGTGATGCCACAGCCGCCGCACTCCTCGCCCGTATGCCCGGACGGGCAGCGGCGATCCGGCAGCTCGCCTACCGGCTCTATACTCTCTGCGAGCGCAAAGGTTGGGCCGAAGATGCTCGCCCGTACAACGAGTTGATCACATCGTGGGGAGCCGTCGAGGCACAGACGCCCGTCGCGATGGCAACCCAGCCTCAAAGGAGACTTGATTCTTATGTGGGGTAAACTATGACGACATTGAGACCATGGCGGGAGATCGCCGTCCCGCACGAAGATGTTCTAAAAGGCACCTTCCAGCAGGCAGAGTTTGCAGCCGACCTCTCTCGCGTACATGATGGTACCGCAAGTCCCGAGTACCGCGATCCCGTACTCTTCTTCAGACGTACATACATTACCGAGGGCATGCGCCTCCTCCTCGACTCCGTGGTGAAACGGATCACCGGGCAGGGCGGAGACCCGGTGATCCAGCTCCAGACCGCGTTTGGTGGCGGTAAGACGCACACCATGCTTGCTGTCTACCACCTCGCCCGCGGTACCGTCCCGGTTGCCGATCTGCAGGGCATCCCTCCAATCCTTGATGCCACCGGCGTCATCGATCTGCCAAAGGCCCGGGTCGTCGTCATCGACGGCACCAAACTTTCGCCGAACATGCCAGACCAGAGGGGGAACGTCAAGGTGCACACCATGTGGGGTGACCTCGCTTGGCAGCTCGGTGGCGAAGAGGCTTACGCACTAATCCGCGGGGCGGACGAGTCTGGTACCTCTCCGGGCAAAGATACGCTCGCCCGTCTTATTGCCCGATACGCACCCTGCGTCATCCTGATGGATGAACTTGTCGCCTATATCCGACAGTTCGACGAAAAGACCCGGCTTGCCGGCGGAACCTACGACTCCAACATCACCTTCATGCAGGCCCTCACCGAGGCATTGAAAGCCGTGCCGAACGCCGTCCTGCTTGCATCCCTCCCGGAGTCGGACCAAGAGGCCGGAAGCCGGCGTGGTGTCGCCGCACTTCGTACCCTCGAGCACTATTTCGCCCGCGTGCAGGCGTTGTGGAAACCAGTCGCTGCGGAAGAGGCATTTGAGATCGTCCGGAGACGACTTTTCGCCGAGATCACAAAAACAGCCGCCGTGGAGTCGGTTTGTCGCTCGTTTGCTGACCTCTACATCATGTCGGGAGTGGAGTTCCCGCGGGAGACGCAGGAGAGCCGTTACTATCAGCGACTCATCAACGCCTACCCGATACACCCTGAGATCTTCGACCGCTTGTATGAGGACTGGTCATCGCTTGAGAACTTCCAGCGTACCCGCGGTGTTCTGAAACTGATGGCAAAGGTGATCCACCGTCTCTGGAAAGACGGTAACAATGATTACCTGATCATGCCCGGCAACCTCCCTCTGTACGATGGTGATACTCGTAACGAGGCGATATACTACCTTCCACAGGGTTGGGATCCTGTCGTCGAACGTGACATCGATGGTGACCGTGCAGAGACTACGGAGATCGAGAGCCGTGACACCCGGTTCGGAAGCGTGCAGGCCTGCCGTCGGGTAGCGAGGACAGTCTTCCTCGGCAGTGCCCCGGGTACTCCCAACCGCATGATGCAGGGGATCGAGCAAGAACGGATCCTGCTCGGGAGCATCCAGCCCGGACAGCAGACGAGCATCTTCCGCGACGCTCTCCGTCGTCTCTCCGATCGCCTATACTATCTGAACAGTGCAGACAACCGTTACTGGTTCGACACCCGCCCCAATCTCAGGCGTGAGATGGAAGAACGAAAGAAACGTTTCAATGAAAAAGACGATGTTATCCCGGCAATCGCAGATGGCGTGAAGAAAGCTTACCCCAAGGGGATTTTCGACGGTATTCACATCTTTACTCCGAGTGGCGACATTCCCGACGATTCTGCCCTTCGTCTCATCGTCCTCCCACCGCATGCATACTCCGGGAAGAACGATGTTCAGATAGCGACCGTTTGTGCCGCTGAATATCTTAAGAATCGGGGTGATCAGCCCCGGCATCGACAGAACCGTCTCATCTTCCTCGCCGCCGATGCCGAAAACGTCCGCTTGCTCACGGATCATGTCCGCTCAATGCTCGCGTGGAAGTCGATCGTCGATGACTACCGAGATAACCGGATCGTACTCGACAACCTAATGGCAAAGAATGCGGATAGCAACCTTGATACGGCTCGCCGGACGGTGACGAGGACGATCCGGGAGACCTACCGCTGGCTTCTTGTGCCGGTACAGGAGATCAGTGGTGGGCGGATCGCATCGGATATCACATGGGAGAATTATAGCATCAATCCCGGTGCAGAACGACCGATCGATGAGATCGAGCGGGTTCTTAAAGAGAATGAAGCTCTTATCGCCGAGTGGTCACCAATCCATCTCTCCAACCAACTTAAACGCTGGTTCTGGACGGACTACAATGTTGAGATGACAGCAGGCGAGTTTTGGGAAAGTACGTGCCGGTACCTCTATCTCCCACGTCTTCTGAATAAAGACGTCCTGAAACGGACGATCGAGGCTGGGGCCGGCACGACGGATTATTTCGGCCTTTCGGCAGGAAGAGAAGGTGCGAAGTACGTTGAATTCAGTTTTGGGAGACGGCGAGGATCGGTCATCGTCGATGATTCGCTTCTTCTGATCGAGCCTTCAGTCGCGGCAGCGTATGCGGAGAGCATCAAGCTGCCCGATACACAAAACGCAACAGGCACCGACAGAAGCGATGCGGACGATGGTAAGACAGGAGATGACAGTACATCGACCCCGGATACTCAATGGAAGATCACCACAGGTACTTCACAGAAAAACGACGGGACTGTTCCACCAAAGAACCGGTTCTACGGGTATACTGAGCTCGATCCGATTAAGGTGAAGATAGAATTCAGCCAGATCGTGGATGAAGTTATCGCACAGTTTGCGTCGCGGCCGGATACGCAAGTCAAGATCCGGATCGAAATCGTAGCGGAGGATAAGAAAGGGTTTGACGATAACCTCCAGCGGGCGATACGAGAGAACTGCAATGTTCTCAAGATCAAACCCGCCGAGTTTGAGAGCGAGTAATGGGATCGGGGAGCGTATCATCCCTAATACCCTTCATCTGAATATAATTGAAGAAATACAGGAATTACAGGTCTTTTGTTAATACTTTGGAATAATCATACTTCGTATCGGAATTCGCCAATGCCACGATAATATCTTGGGGTTCAACATTGAGTTTAATAATTCGGCTTCTTCCCCTCATGCTGTTCGTGTCGTATGTTGCGGTTATAATTCCCATATTGTGAAGATCGGTTATTATCATGATACGAACGTGGACGATATAGGTGGATTGATGGTGTCACTGGGAGAATGAACTAAAGATCAACCGGTACACATCTAATTTCGAAAACCTATGACAATATTTAATAGAAGCTCTTTTGAATAAACTAACTGAATGTCAAAATCACCTTTTTCCAAACTACTTGAACAAATTCGGCGTGGGGAGGTTATTTTATGGGTTGGATCAGGTGTTTCAATGATTGCTGGGTTTCCATCAGGATCCGATCTGGTCAGACTTATTAAACAAGAGATAAAAGAAGAGGATGCGAGGAACGTAGAGAATAAGACCGAATTAAGCACTGTCGCAGAAGAGTTCGTTCAGTTATATTCTAGGGCGAGACTAGAGGAGATACTAGTCCGTATATTTAGTCAAGAACCGAGTAACTTGCATTATCATAAGTTAATGTCTGAGATCCCCCAAATATCTCATGTCATTACTACAAACTATGACCTTTGCTTTGAGCATGCCTATGAAAATAGACATTATAAAGTGGTCAAAGATGCTGATGTTACTGCCTATCCAAAGCAGGGATGTGTTACACTGTACAAAGTACACGGAGATGTAATTTATCCAGAAACGATGCTTATTACAAATTCTGACTATACGAAATTCTATCAGCAGGATCGGGAAAATTTGGTTTGGAATAAAATTAGATCATTAATGTCAGAAAAATCCGTTTTATTTATTGGATACTCCTTAGAGGATAGCAATGTGAAATTTACTCTCGATGATATCTTTGAAAGGCTAGGTCCGGGTAAGCGGGATTGGTTTTTAATCGCTCCTCACATGCCATTACATAAAAGACGGCACCTTGAAGAAAAGTATTCGATTCAATATATTGATTTAACGGCTCAAAAAGCAATCAATAAGATATCTCGAGTTGTCGAAAAAAACCTTTTGACAGATGCACAATATGGGTACATTCCTGTCGACGCAATCGAGAAAGCAATCGAAGGAAAAGGTGTTAAGCCTAGATTCGCTCTTGAAAATGGAAAGTTTGCGTTAAAATCCATTACCCCATTAGATGATTCGGTAAAGATTCTCGGGAGCATTACATATTGCATTCCAAAAGAGCACTCTACAGAGATGGAAAAGATTGATAGGATTGTCACAGGAAGAGATTTTGGAGAATGTGAATTATCATCCAAACAAGGAAAGTTAAGATTCAAAAGTCGTGTTGGACAGATGGATCTGATCGAAACGAAAAGATCTGATCAGATCTCAATCCAAATAAAGAGTACGCCACAAAAAAGAGTCTCTGCTGAATTAATTCTATCGCATTCCGACAGATGTTACCACAATGTTAAAGGAAATCACTATCTTTCAAAATACGCAGCAGAAATTGAGTTAACCCCCCCGGGATTCGTGCTAAGGATATACATTAATAAGGAAAACAAACGTCGATGGCAAATAGGCATTAAACTCCATCATCCAGACACTGTTGCTCAGGGATACGATGTCTATGGTTTTTTTGCGGACTGGATAAAGTCTGATGAATTACAAATCTTTGTTGATTTTTTGGAGCAACCACTAGTTATCCCATTTTCCCAAATCGCGATTCGGGATGAGTTTACTGAAGCAATCCGTTATTTATACGAACTGTACTCAGATCTGTTTGAAATCCAAAAATGCTTTAAGATTAAATTCCCAAAATTCGAAGATATACCCGACGAAGACTATCTAAACGTGAAGATAGTGAAGAAATTGATAAATGGAGAATTAGTCAAGTTGCCCCCGATTCAATTGAATTTCTCTAATGTTGATGAACGAAAATTTGTTGAATCTGTTAAGAATGGAGGATACTTTGAGATAAACGGCTTGAAAACGGTGTATCAAATTCTTGGCAAAAACGTTAGTATTGATAATTGTACGATACAGGTTCATGATGGATATTTTGAGAATAATGAAGAATTAGTGTCTGAATTTCTATCCGGTGCGAAGGAGTTTAAAGGTTTATTGTGCAGTAAAACTGGTAGCATCCACTTAATGTGGAAGCAGAAGTGACTGTATTGATATAATCGGAAAAAGATTAGGTAGTTGAGTTCAACTATATCACCAATATAAATAGGTGATATTACGTTCCCTGAAAAATCACGCGTCCTAAAATTCGTTGTCGTCCTTGCATGTCTACTACTCTTCGTCGGGATATCGGGATGCGCTTCTTCACGAGACGTAAGTCCAGATCCGACTGCTGCCCCGACACAATCGCCAACAGTATCACCAACAGTCACCTCAGCAGTAACGCCCGTACAAACTACAGCTACCACCACAGTGACGCAAAGCCCGACGGCAACCTCCCGCCCTGTCAGTGGTGGAGATCTCACAGTTCACTTTCTTGATGTCGGGCAAGGCGACTCGATCTTGATCCAGCTCAACGGGAAGAATATGCTCATCGATGCCGGGGAGTCAAACATGGGGAACCGTGTCGTCTCCTATCTCAAAGATCAAGGCGTTGCAAAACTGGACGTGGTAGTCGCTACGCATGCCCACACCGATCACATCGGAGGAATGGCATCGGTCCTAAATACGTTCCCGGTCGGGCGATTCGTCGACAGTGGAAATCCGCATACCTCACAGACGTATGAGAACATGCTAATACTCATCGAGCAGAAGAACATTCCATTCACTGTGGCAGGGCGTGGACAGTCTGTCACCCTTGACCCTGCACTCTCAATTCAAGTGTTGAATCCCGGCTCGGTCTTGCTCGACGATCTGAACGAAGATTCCGTAGTACTCAAACTGACACATGGTCAGGTTTCGTTTCTCTTGACCGGTGATGCTGGGGTTGAAGCTGAAAAGAACATGATATCCGCAAATACTGATCTCGACAGCGATATCCTCAAGGTCGGCCACCACGGAAGCAGGTACTCGTCGAGCTCACAGTTCCTCTCGCGGGTAAGTCCGGAAGTCAGCATCATTCAAGTCGGCTCCGGCAACAGTTACGGACACCCAACCACTGAAACTCTTTCAGCGCTGCAGAACACCGGCTCGACAATATACCGGACAGATACGCATGGACACATCATCATCACGAGTGACGGT